>Ga0208180_1000962_pt1 | contig 20117 bp, 12 predicted proteins | sample MalvireepMed_s16_FD_184241 | JGI IMG/M metagenome (GOLD analysis project Ga0208180, IMG submission 184241) | Marine viral communities from the Global Malaspina Expedition - Malaspina viral metaG DeepMed_s16 (SPAdes) (version 2) | ecosystem: Environmental > Aquatic > Marine > Oceanic | place...
AACAGAACCATCCCTCAAGTTGAGCGTAGACATTGCCTGCATATTATCCCCATTTATTTTTATTAAGACGTGCAAATACCACAAACGACCAAGGCGATCGCGAATTAACACATAGTTATACAGTTAAATTAGTAGATGAACGATTGGTAACGTTTAACTGACATACCCTGAAGTTTAGCAAACGATGCCATTTATCGAGCCTCCCGCCGGTATATTTACATTCGTTTTTTCACCAGCTTAAACATGTTGCAACGTTTTTATCAGTTTTATATGAACAAGGCACGACAGCGCAATCATTCTTTTCAATAGAAATCTACTTACAATAACGAGACAGGATGAGATCACAAATGCTTTCAGTCAGATAAAAAAAAAAGCCTTGCTTTGCAGCGAGGCCTTTTTTGTAGATATAAAAAAACCCGCAACAATGTGCGGGTTTTTCTAATATGGTGTATGAAATCAGGTGAAAATGGGCACGGAACCATTACGAACCCTATAAATCCCCAAAATTGAAGCGTTAAATAGGTAAAATAGACTGTTTGTAATATTTCCAATATCAATAGACCGTTTAACATCATCTCAATAAAAAGCGGTCTGTTCTCGAAATTAACCATAAAGAATTAATGAAGAAAACTTGTCAATTCGCCATGGCAAGTAATCGTCAAGCTTCTCATCGCTCTTGTCATTGCAACGTGAAGTAGAGCTCGCTCGGCCATGTCATGCTCTCGTAGTTCAACAGGGTCCTGCGACTTAAAGTTTTGCAATGGCACGTTACTCTGGCTACAACCAACTATGAATACGTTTTGAAACTCTAATCCTTTTACCCTGTGCATGGTCGCCAAACGAACACCTTTGTGGTGGCGTCTATCTACGCCATTAGCCATCACCTCATAAACTTGAATACCAGATTTTGTTAATTCAGTTCCTATAGCATCCCTGTATTTTTTGGTTCTAGCAACAATACAAATATCTTGCAACTTAGCACCCGCCGCTTCCAATTGCTCTATCCTTTCAACGATGGCATCAGCTTCCTCTGAGAAAGAACTAGTAACAATAATTTCGGGGGGCTCTCCATGCATTAGTGAAATATAACCTTTGCTAGAGTCTTGCCCTGAATCCAAATCATCTACAGGCACATTGTCTAAAACCGATACTGCGAGCTGTTTCGTCTCTTCAGTTGTTCGGTAATTCACCCGCAATTTTCTGCTACGCCCTATGATATTTATTCCACAGCGCCCTAGTATCACTTTATTTCTGTAAATTCTTTGATGCCCATCTCCAACAATAAAGATGTCATTCTTTCCTTCGAGCACAATTCTGCGAATCAATTCATAGGCTTGGCTTCCCATATCTTGGCCTTCGTCCACCACGACAGACTCATACATAGGCTTTATGCTTTTGGTATCAATAATTGCTATACAATCTCGCATTGCATCAGGCATTTCTTTGATCCGGTTATGATTAAGCTGTAATAGATACTCTTCAAAAACACTCCAAACCAGAAGTCGTTCTTTCCTATTTAGCCTTGTTCCTCGGCCGTTTCTTTTCGCTCTAATATATTCAGACTTTTCTGTAATGCTTTGCTCTTGCACCACTAGTTTCCATTCTTCCTCGTAAAAGTGGTCTGATAAATCTAGTTCGGGAGATTTGTTATCAAGGGCCCTTTTCCAACTATTAACACGTTTGGGATTTGAATCACCGGGGTACACAATGTCATAGTTGTAATTGTTTCGTTTTAAAAACTTATGAACCCATGAGTCGATGTTAACCGTCTCAATATTAGATAACTCAGAGTGGCTACAGATTTGGGTCAGATGTTCTGAGATATCTGCTGCAAGGTTTTTCGTGAACGTAGTAAAAAGAACCTTCTTGTGAGAAGAGCTATCTAATACAGCAGCAAGCCATTTAGCTCGATGCATCGCTGCTACCGTTTTCCCTGTGCCTGCTCCTCCCAACACTCTTACTGGGCCGTTCCAGTCCCTTTCAACCAGCTTTCGCTGTGATGGGTGAAGGAAAACGCGCCATTTTTCTAGCGGAGCATCAAGCATTTGCTCCAGAGCTTCGTCATCTACAACTACAAAGCGTCGTTTAGAGCCTTCTCTTGCAAGTGCTGCAGCAAAATCTTCAGTATCAAAATCTTCCGATGCATTCGAACGATAATCCTCTAATACTTCTTCATACGGTATACCATCAGCTAAAAAGTATAGGGCTTCATAGGCTTCGTTCGGCAAACTGTCACTAATTGACCCTAGTTCTTCTACAGACGTGATTTTTAAAACGTTATCAAGCAATTCTTCAGGTAAGCCTAGCTCAAAGAGCTGTGCTGGCTCATAACTTTTAAAGAGATAGCTAGGAGAAGCTTCGCCAGATGTTTCATCTGTTTTCTTTTCTACATTCTGTTCACTTGCACTTTCGTTAATATCAGTTGGGTATAACTGAATAGCGCCAGTTTTGGGATGAATTTTACATTGGTGGCGTCTTGCCCAGTTGTAGGCCTCGTCGTGATGGTCAACCCACAACAGAATATAAACATTTCCCTGTTTAGGCTTTAGGATAATGCCTCGATAAGCCTGATCGATTCGCACGGATCTCATGTCTGAATTAGCAGCATCATTAATTTTTTCGTAGTTGATGCCGCTCGCTAATGGGTCATTTCTAAACTTACTAACGAACTGGTTTACTTTTTTCTGCTGTGCCCGAGGCAACCTTACGATTGCTGTTAAAAAATCCTGTGAAATTGCTACTTGAACATCCATATCAGGCTCCCAGCCTTGGTTTTAGTTTTTCTACTAAATCATCAGGTATAGTTGCAAACAGTACATTACTAACTAAATCGTAAATCGAAAAAAATAGCATGACACCATTTGATGACGATGTGAAAGCTAACGGTTATTTTATTAGAGTGCGGATCAACTATAATCACTAACATTGCCACCGATTTCGTAGTCCTCTATCTCGCCGAGTCCAAATTTTCCTAATACAGGTTTGCAGGTCGCCGTAAGCCAAATGTCCAAATTTCTTCCCGGTAGATGAGAATCTTGCCTTTGAAGCCCGCTAGCTGAACCACTGAATTCAACATTGAAGCCTTTGTCGAAATTGTAATCTGTCACCTCTAGTTCAATCTCTTCGAATATTGTATTTGCGTCAACCATTGGACCGGATAATTCATCACTATTTAGTACGCTATAAGAGTCCTCATGCACATAGCTAGCTATGGCATCTACCAGTCCATCTTCAGAGAGAAACTCGCACGAAAAATCTTCAAACATATTCTGTATATGTTCAAATACGACGTCGGTATCTAAATCTTCGTTGTGTTTAACTTCGGAAACTGTAATTTTTTCTAATCTTTTTAATAAGCTATCGTCAGCTAAAACGTACTTCATTTGCTTGAAGTTTTCATTAGTAAAACTTTTATCATCAAGAAGCTGCTGAAAATTTTTATAACCAAAAATTGCCGCTATGCAATCTGATAATCCATCTAATGACATTGTTAAATAATCTTTTTGTAAATTATCTGCTAATTTATGCATTAGCATATAAGCAAGAGGAAATCGGTGTGATGCCATAGTTGCTTTATGGATCTGAGCTTGCGCGTCAAGCCTTTGTTTTTCTATGATGCTTTTACGCTCTTTTTCTTCAATTTCTTTTTGCTTCAAGAGAGCTTCTTGCTCAACCAATCTCGCTTCTGCCTCTTGCTTTTTGGCTAATTCACTCGCCGCTTTAGCTTTTTGGTCTATGTATTCTCTTATTTTATTTCGTCTATCTATTCGCTGTTTTTCTGCTTCTAGGTCTAACTCTACATCTTTTGCGAGAAATTCCTTGTTTGGGTTCGAGCGGAGCTTTTCTTTATTTAATTCCCACTGCTTTCTAGCTTGTGCTATGTCGAGGTCAACAGCATGAGTATGTTGCGAAATGATGGCATCTTTCTGCTTTACATTAACCCAAAGAGACACCCAAGGAAGTATAAATAAATAGCTGCAAGTAAGAACTAGCGGTATCACGAAAAGGTCTAGGTCGTGGTAGACCAGCGAGGGAGTGTCGATTATGGCCATACTCTCCACAAGCTCTGCAATTCGCTTTTGAATCTTTTCATCCCCAAAGAAAAGAAGAGCCAATTTGTCCCAATTACATAGGGCCCATGCAACAATAAAGCTGCCAATGACTGGATCTTTCGCTCGCGTATTGATATTTCCTGTTATTGAAGACCATACTTCAGCTAAGGCTTTCATGTTGCAATAAATTCCTTTTAATAATATTCCTTGATATACGCGTAAGCCCTATCAAACAGCATCTGATCTTTGTGTAGCTTGTATTTAAGTAAAGCTTTGCGCAGCGATTTTTGGACTTCGCGCTCTCCGCCAATCGTGTTTTGCCAGCCGGGGAAGTTAACAACGCGCACGATAGCATCAATATCCGTAACGATACGTTCTACTACCGCTGGCGTTTCATCGGTTTTAAGTTCAAGGAATAGCTCAGTGAGCGCAGCTTTAGGAGACATGCCTTGCAGCTCTTCTTCAAGCTCTTTCTCCGCTTTTACCGTATCTTTAGCGATGGCGCATAGCTCTTTAACAAATTCAATTGAGCTAATAAGGCCTTTTTCTGCCTTATCCCGAAGTGCCTCAAGGCGTTCGCTCAGCTTCTTAAACTCAATACCTGAATGTTTCTTGAATCGCTTGATGAGATCTTTTTCAAGTTGCTTAACTTTTTTGGGGTCCGGGTTATTAAAAATGTTCTCAATAACATCCGCATCCAATACAAACTCTTCCAGTGTATGCACTTCACCAACATGGATATTGTCGTGAATTAGTTGGGTGGTTTGCGCACCAAGTGCTAACCAAAGCATCTTACCGACATTATCTGAGGCAGGTTTTACCGACTCGAAAACCTGCGCAAGCCATTTGTAGTCATGATTATATTCATCCAATATACTATCTGGTGATAGTGACTCCCAAAGCTTGGCTAGATACTTAAAATCTTTGGCGAACGCATCTTTCTTCTCATCGGTATTTATTGCGTTTTGTGCTGCCTCTAAGCCCTCAAAACCTTCTAAGGTTCGGTCTACCCCCTCAAAGTGTCGCAAAGCATCAGCCATGGCTTGCGGCAAACGTGACCGCAGCTCTCCGAGGTTTGTGATGACCTGTTTTACACTTAATTCGTCGAACTCTAGTGCCTTTGCAGCATCGTCGAACACCCCGAAGTAATCCACTATGCAACCGAATGTCTTTTGAGGGTATAAGCGGTTAGTGCGGCAAATTGCCTGTAGCAGCGAGTGGTCTTTAAGCGACTTATCCAAATACATGGTTTGGCATATTGGCGCATCAAAGCCGGTGAGTAACTTAGCAGTAACAATAATGAATTTCAGTTCTGATGTAGCATCATTGTATTCCTCTACAATCTTCTCTTGCTGCGTCTTATCAATGGCCCATTTCTGCTTAAACTCGTAATCGTCATTCGCAGTAGTTGAAATCACCACTCTACTGGCGTCCTCTGGGAAGTACTTATCTAACTCTTGTTTATATTGAACACAGGCGTGACGATCAGGCGTGACAATTAATGCTTTAAAGCCGTGAGGGGCAACCTTTGCTTTAAAGTGGTCAGCGATGTCTTTGACGATTTTTTCAACACGCTCTGGTGATTTTAAGAACGCCGACATCTTGGCAGATTTCTTATTCAGCTCATCAGCTTCTTCATCCGTTAATGCGGCACTTTCTTTAAACTCTTCAAATGCTTTATCCAGCGCTTCTTTGTCTACATGCACATCTACCAGCCTCGGCTCAAAATGCAGTGGCAATGTAGCTTCATCGCGGATGGAATCATGGAAGGTATATCGCGACATATAGCCGCCTTTATCCTCTTCAGCCCCAAAGGCCCAAAAGGTATTTTTATCGGCTTTGTTTACCGGAGTACCAGTTAAACCAAATAAAAACGCATTGGGCAGTGCAGCACGCATTTGACGGCCCAAGTCACCTTCTTGGGTGCGATGCGCCTCATCCACTAACACAATGATATTTTCTCTTTCATTCATGTTAGGTTTAGCATCTCGGAACTTGTGGATCATCGAGATAATGATCTTACGAGTATCGCGTTCCAACATGCCTTGTAATTCTTTGATGCTCTCAGTGGTTTCTACATTTGCAATATCCGCCGCATTAAAGGTGCCGCTTATTTGTGTGTCGAGGTCAGTTCTATCAACCAGAACGATCACTGTTGGGCTTTTAAGCGCTGGTGCTCTGCGCAACTTTTGGGCAGCGAACACCATCAATAGGGATTTACCAGAGCCTTGAAAGTGCCATATCAGGCCTTTCTTTATTCTGCCTTCGATAACACGTTGCACGATTTTATTTGCGCCCTCATATTGCTGAAAGCGGGGTATAACCTTAATACGCTGCTTTTTTGAGTTGGTTGTAAACAAAGAAAAGTTGAGCATGATATCCAAAAGACGAACTGGGCTTAACAGGTCAGTCAGTTCTTTACCAATTTCTGCCAACCCAAGTGCTTTGGATATTTGGTTATCATTCTCTTCAATACGCCACGGCGCCCAAAATTCTAATGGGCAGCGAATAGCACCGTAGAATAACTCTTTACCTTCAGTCGCAAACGATAGAACGTTAGGTACAAATAACTGAGGTACAGCATTTTCATAAATATTGTGGATTTCGTGCGCACCATCTAACCAACTTACCGAGGGGCGAATGGGTGTTTTCGCTTCACCCACTACCACAGGAATGCCGTTAATCATCAGCACCACATCAGGTATTTTGGTTTCCCTGTGATGCACGCTAAATTGGTTGGTAACTATATATTCGTTCTGGGTTAGGTTATCAAAATCGATGAGCCTGATTGGCACATGACGATTATTTTCGCCAAAAGGCATGGTCTTTTCACCTGTTAACCATGCAAAAAATTCTTCGTTAGCTTTCACTAAGCCAATCTGATTTACCGAAATTAAAATAGCACGGAGCTTATGTATTACTTCATCCGCTAAGCTGGGGCTGGCTGCAATCTCTGGGTTAAGGCGAATCAGTGCCTTGACCAATTCAGCTTCAGCCAGTATCTCATTAACGCCACGCTTCATTTGGTCAGCAGATTGAAACTGCCACTGAACGCCAAGCGATTTTTTAGGCTCTTGCACCTGCTTGGCGTTTAAATTCACCTCGCTCAATTGATGGATGATGTAGTGTTCCACACTATTTAATTCGGTAAAAGCCACAATTACTCCGTTAATTCGTGAACATGCTATTCAATAAATTCTTCAATACCGCTCTGCTTGCGACCAAAGAATTGCTAGTTGAAAGGATAGTTTCATCAAATGCAAACATCTCCTTAACAATTTCTTTTTGAACACTAGCAGGAGGTGTAGGAATATCTAGATTTCCAATTCTAGTGGTATTCAAATTAGGTTGGTCGGCACCAGCGGCGATGCGACTGCGTAAGTGTTCAGTGATAGAATCCAGATAGTAATATAAATATTCTTTCTCTATGCCCCGGAGATCTAGAAATGCTGCAACACCATCGTTAGCACCAGCTTTAAAAGTAAGAATTCTTGGTACGCCAAGTGAAAAACCACTATTGGAGAGTAAAACAGTATCAGGTGGGATAATCCGTGTTTGCTTTGCTCCTTTTTCAGTCAAATAAGATGGTATATCACTTTCATATAAAAATGGAGATGCGTTATTGGTCAATGTTCCTACCGTAACCCAAGGCAAAAAATCACCATTGAAAAATTCGGGACTGCCAGCTGGACGAGGCGAAGACCCTCTAACAATATTTGAAAATTCTTTTATCTTGTGAACTTCCCATCCTTCCGAACCTGAAATTCTGTTAATAAAATGAGCTTTTTTCGCCAGTCGAACTAGATTATCTAAAACCTCTAGAGATTCTATGTAAGAATCTTTTGACCAAAGCAGTGAACAGAGTCTTTTTTGAGTATCAATATCAGGAAGACGAACTTGAAACTTAGCTAAATCTCTCCACTTTACCCTCTTGGACATCGTTCCTTCAGCATTTGCATTTGCAAAGTTCCAAAATTCCTTACAATTAACTATAAATGCTAGAAATCCCGGTACTATTTTGTCGTTGTGTTCTCGAAGAACAAAAGCATCACCAGAACAGCATCCATCGAAATCAACTAAAGACGCACGCCGAAGATAAGCGTTTCTTCTGGCAAGCAATACATCCCCTTTTTTAAAAGCTTTTGCAGACGATGTAAGCTTTTCCGTTGTTGTCCAATTTTTAATTTTTAGGTCACCAGAAATAAAATGTTCTAGGCCAACAAAACGTTCGAAATCTGAATCAGCAGGGTTATCGACACGTCTAGAAATATCTGTCGCCAAATCTCCCAGAGATGTCAATTTCCATTGTAATTTGTCTATTTTTAATGATAACAATTTTACACCATCATTGATTTGTTGTTAGTTTTAATAGTTGATTGACCGAAGACTTCAATCGCGATGAGCTTGACTCCCATTGCGACACGACCTCACTAAGCTCTTCTTGAATAAGCTCACTACCATTAACAAACAGTTGAACACTCAATCTTGCATTTATGTCCTCTAGCAATTGTTCAATCGATATAATTTCGGAAAAGCCCGGATTGACTTCAAATTGTTTAAAAGCCTCCAAAATTTTGTGTACATGCTTATCATCAAGGTAACTTATTGTTTTTTCTTTTCGAACTTCATTAACCGCTTCAATGAATAAAATTTTCCCTTTCCTCTCCAAGGGTTTATTGTTATTCGTAACCAAAAGGCATGAAACCATTGATGAATTATAAAAAAGGTTTGCTCCAAGACTAATTACGCATTCAACGACATCACTCTCGAGCATTTTTCTTCTTACTTTAGCTTCCGAGTCCCTGAATAAAATTCCATGTGGCCACAGTGAAACGGAGCGGCCATTTTTAGAGTCTAAGCTCTTTTGAATATGCTGTTGAAAAGCATAATCTGCACAACCTTGCGGTGGAGTGCCCCAGAGATTTCTTCCATAGGGGTCATATTCGAATGACGCTCGATCCCAAGATTTGATCGAGTAAGGCGGGTTAGCGAGGATTACGTTAAACTTCTTCAGTTCATCATTCTCAAGTAAGCCCGGATTGGACAAGGTATTCCCACGTACTATCTTGAACTCTTCAATACCATGCATGAACATGTTCATGCGGGCGATAGCGGAGGTGAGAAGGTTGATCTCTTGCCCATATAGTTTAAGAGTCCGGTATTCCTTACCTTCTTCTTTTAAATGCAGCGCACAGTTAAGTAACAGACCACCTGAGCCGCAGGTTGGGTCATATACTGATTCTCCCGGTTGAGGGTCCATGATCATGGTCATAAGCTTTACAACAGTGCGGTTAGTGTAAAACTCCGCAGCCGTATGGCCGCTGTCGTCGGCAAACTTCTTAATTAGGTACTCATAGGCGTTACCTAACTTGTCATCCGGTACATTGGTTAGGTTTAGTTTGTGTTGCGAATAATGTTCGATAAGCTCAATGAGCATGGCGTCAGATAGGCGTTCTTTATTGGTCCAGCTGGCATCGCCGAAAATTCCCTCTAGGGTGTCTGGATTAGCTTGTTCAATCGCACGCATCGCATTTTGCAATGCTTGACCAACATTAGTGGTTACTTCACGCACATCTTGCCAATGTGCACCATCAGGTATTTGAAAGTGATGATTTTCTACAAAGGCAGCATATTCCATATCACCACCACTTTCTTTAAGTGCATTCTCAAACTCTTCGTCGTAAACATCTGATATACGCTTAAAGAAAAGCAGCGGGAAGATATACTGCTTGTAGTCACCCGCATCGATAGTACCGCGCAACGTAGTCGCCGCGCCCCAAAGGTATTTTTCTAAATCTTGCTGGGTCATCATTACTCAACAAGCTCCTTCAAAAGTCGTTTTTCTAACAGTGTTTTTCTTTTTTCAAAGAAGGCCTCGAAATCTTCGAAATCTAGTGATTGTTTTGCTGGTACATAGTTTTCTTTTCTATATATCGCTTCATTAGGCTCGTGATTTTCAATCCATGTTTTGAGAAATTTTGCTTGTTTTGCTTTATTCTCAGTACCTTTTAGTAGCTGTAAATTTGGTAGCTCGTCTCTCTTGGAGATCCAATCCTCTATTTGCTCTTCGCTCAAACCCAACTTTGATAACTTAGCTTGAGTAAATTTACTCTGAGGATGCATGTGGTCTTGGTGAAACTCGATTTGGTCTAACTTAAAGTGAGGATAAAGCGTAGATAAAACCAAAAATGTGTGGCTACTTTTTTTCATTTGAAGAAAGCCTTCAACATCTTCTTGGGTAATTGCAATTCTCTTACCTGCCGGAAGCCTAATGTCTTTAATCGATGAATACGAAAACTCCTTGCTTATCAGACGGTACCCACCATTCGAATCGGAGACTTTTTCTCTTAGGCCATTTCTTATTGCCCTGAGCGTATTATCTGCCTGTCCACTGTAAACCTGTTTCAATAAGCTATTTACTGTGAATTTTCGAATGTCCAGTTTGATTGGCTTAGTTAATTTTCCACCTTTATAGATATAATAGGCTATTGGAGTTGCCGCATAGTTGGAGGACATTCTGGTATGGTCAAAGCCAAAATCTTTGAGTAGGTCAACAGTCGTCAGCAATGCACTCGAAATTGAAGACCAATTAGTTTTTATCTTATCTATATTTTTAGCGTCAAAGCTTTGTATCTTGAAATTGATTGGTGCATCAATTAAAAACAGGCACGTTCTCATTAAAAAGTCAGTGTTAAACTGAAATTTATCATCTCTGCCGTTCATTTCCTCAACTAGCTTTTCAATAGACTTTCTCCCGTCCTCCCAATGCGCTACCAATGTGGAGAACAATAAATCTGATTTAGATAAAATAAGGCCACCACTATTCACCCTAACAAATATATCCAGTATCTCATCTAAATCTTTATCTACTATACTGAAGTAACTTATTTGTTGATTGTCATTAAGTTTTTCAATAAGCGAGGTAACCTTTTCTATCGCTAGTTCTTCTTCTTTAGCAGTCCAATTTATGTCCGTAGACGAAGCTTTAATAACTTCATCTACCAGTTTGTTTGCCTCGCTAAGATCTTCTTGCTCTAAGGCATCTCTCACTAAAAAGTAGCATCGTTTTTTTTCATATTTAGCAGCGTCTTCTTTCGTCAAAAATTTGAACTCAAAATCACTTTTGCTACTTAGGAGATTCAAGTAGAGCATTCTCTCCTCATAGGCGTTGTCGGTAGTTTTTCGCGCATACTTTCTTTTGGTTTGATAAATACCCTGCAATGCAATATACATTGAGCTAATGCGCTGTTGTCCGTCTAAGACACCTTTAATATCATGGGAAAAGCGGTAGTTGACCACCAAGTTCTTAGAATCTCGTTGATGGTAGTTCTTAAGAAACTCGTAAAATGTATAGTTCTTAGCCTTTTGGGCTGATAACTCCCAAAATAGAAAAGTACCTATTGGGTAGCCTCGCATAATGGAGTCAAACAGGTCACAGATTTTTTTTTCGCCCCAGACAAATTTCCTCTGAATGGCAGGCAAATAATACTTATTTGAGTTTATTTCTGTAATAAGCTCGTTAATGGATATACTTGTATACGCCACTATAAAAATCCTTTTAAAATCTGTTTGAACTTCTCTTCAGCTTCTAGACTTGCTTGCCATGCGTCTTTCAGGTCGGCCATCGCTTCTTCAACGGATGGTAGGTTATCTTCAATGACCTTTTCGACATAGAGTGGAATATTAAGGTTGAAGTCGTTTTCTTTAAGGTCGTCCATTAACGCCACTTTTACGTAGTTTTCGACATCTTGGTAATTGTTATACCAGTCGTAGATTTGCTTTACATGTTGCGGCTCTAAGAAGTTCTGTGCTCGACCAACACGAAGTTGGTCAGAGGCATCGATAAATAACACTTTGCCTTTCTTTTCGGCATGTTTGTTTTGTTTGAAGACCATTACACAGGCCGCAAGTTGTGTACCGTAAAAAATATTAGGACCTAAACCAATAACCGCCTCTAGTAGGTCACTTTCTAGTAGCGCTTTGCGGATCTTACCCTCAGCCGCCTTTCTAAATAGTGCACCGTGAGGTAGAACAACGGTCATACGGCCAGTACTATTCATGGACTTAACCATGTGTTGAACCCACGCCATATCACCATTTCCTTTGGGTGGTACTCCAGCAAAATTGCGACCATATGGGTCATTCGCCCATGCATCCGCGCCCCACTCCTTAAGTGAAAAAGGTGGGTTAGCAATTACGCAGTCGAAAGTCTTTAGTCCATCGGCTTCGAAGAAGCGAGGCTCTCGTAAAGTATCACCTCGCAAAATCTCAAAGTCTTCTATACCATGTAAAAACATGTTCATTCTGGCGATAGAGCTAGACGTCAGATTCCTTTCCTGACCATAAAGCTTGAGCGTCCGATAGTCCTCGTTTATCTCTTTAAGGTGATCAACGCATTCCAGCAACATTCCACCGGTACCACATGCTGGGTCGTAAATGGTTTCACCTTCGTGGGGATCTAAAATCATCCCTAGAAGGTGCACCACTGAACGCGGTGTATAAAACTCCCCAGCCTTTTTATTAGTTAAGTCAGCAAAATGCTTGATAAGGTATTCATAAGCATTACCCAGCATATCTGGGTCGACATTCTGATTGCCAAGGGTGTATTGCGAAAAATGCTCTATCAGATTGATGAGAAGTTCATCCGACAGTTTATTTTTATTACTCCATTGCGCATCGCCGAATATGCCATACAGGTATTCTTGGTTAGCTTGCTCTATTCCACGTAAAGCAGACTCAATAGCAGCTCCTACGTTGGTGGTAATTTCACGTACATTTTGCCAATGACAGGCTTCTGGTATTTCAAAGCGATGGAATTCTGGTAGTGATGCGTATTCCTCATCGCCTCCTGACTCTTCCATTGCGATTCGAAACTCCTCATCGTAAACATCGGAGATACGTTTAAAGAAAAGTAGTGGAAATATATAAACCTTGAAGTCAGAGGCATCTACTGGACCTTTTAATATCCACGCCGCTTTTGAAAGGTACTGTTCTAATTGTGATAGTGTGATTTTTTCAGAAGACATTAAGTTATATTTATCCATTTTCATTAGTCTTTTATGGACTGAACTTTAAAGATGTAGCTGCAAGTTTTTTAATTGAAACACTCATAGTCGGCATTTTATAAAAGCAAACTTTGCAGGTGAGTGAAAATTGAATCAGTCTGTATCCTTAGCTTTTATGATGTGACCATTTTAAAAGTATTCGAGCAGAACCTATATATTAACTGATATTTTTTTAGCATTTTATTACTTCGCAGTTTGCCGTCTAATAGCCAGTTTTACTTAGCGACTATTCATAAGTAAGTCAATTTCGTTATCTCAAGCTACTTACTAATTGCTCTATTTCTTTTATGGCTAAGCGCATACTGTAGACCTTCCAACCTAGCCTGTAAGCTGCTTTTGCATCATCTTTACTGACTGCGACACCAATTTTTTTCAATGGCCATGCTAATTCTAGCTCAGCAATCACTTCATTATTCTCATTTTGTATTTCTTCACCGACTTCTGGTAATGAAACGTGATGTTTTTCGAGTAGGTCAATTACACCATGCATACCAGGGTCCGCTAAATCATAGATGTCCTTCCAGCTTTCTCTGGTGTTAAGCCCTTGCTCGTTACGTAACTGAGCAATTTGCTTTGAATCTTCGTGGTGCACGTTAATGTGTTGATGATTTGGCTGCTTACGATGGCAATCACAACACAGTGGAGTGAGGTTGCTACTAGAGTTATCCGATTTAACCCCGTTGATGTGGTGCACGTGAAGTAATCGTTTGTGAGTGTTTAAATCTAAACCGCACTGCTGACATTGGTAATTGTGTCTTTCGCGGATACGTCTAGAGATTTGCTCCCAATCGTCGGAGTACTGATTTTTACTATTACCAGCAACACCTGTCGGCATATACTTGAAGAAAGAGCTGTAGGTTTCAAAGAAATCAGCAAGGTTAAAGTTCTTTGCGAAAAGCTTTCTTTCGGATTGAGAGCCGAGAGTTGTAAACTTGGTGTAGTTGATCCCTTTCAAGCATACCTGACACACTGCTAGTTGTGTTTCTCCCTCAATATACTCGTTTGAGACAGTATCTGTACCTGATATTGGAAATATGCCATCTAACTTGTTAGTTACAACATAACGCTCAAACCGGCCTTTGTTTCTCATGCTTTCTAGTGTTGAGCAGAACGAAATATGATATTTATTGCCCTGGGAGCCATCTTGTAAAACTCTATGTATTTTGTCTCCATAGCTGTGGTCTTTAATGTAAAGCAGTACTTGTCGACCTTCATAACTAGCTAACCCCGTGTCAAAATCTATATCTTCAAAGTTAACTTCGAAGCCTTTATTGAGCTTTATGTCGAGTGGTTCGATTGGTACTACCTCACTGGTAATATCAAACTTTATCTGCTCTGCGCCCATGGTTTTTACAGCTTGCTCTAATAAAGAGAAGTCTACACTTAGCTTCATCGTTTCTTACAGCCCTTCGACTATCTTGCGAATTTGAATATCGGCGTTGGTAATTACTCTAAAGGAGACGCGTCGTGACTTTTCCTTGTTTTCAGACCCGTCTTCATTTAGTTTAAGTCGAGAAGAAGCTAATCCTACTGCAGCAAATGATGACTTTATCCATCCTCGCTGCTCAGTTGATAAACTTGAAATGAGATATGCGTAGTTAAGCACTGACCGAGTTCGGTTTTGTGAAAGCGACATATTAAAGAAATACGCATCATCCGGGTTTGTATCGATTCCCCACTCTGACGATGTATGACCTTCAATTCGTACTTCATCAATGCTTTCTCGATAAGCCTCTAGCACTCGAAGATAGCGAGGAATGAAGTCGGCGAGAATTTGTTCAAACTCTGGTTTCAAAGCACTTTCGCCAGAAGCAAATAGCACTTCTGGAGAATTAAACTGAAAAGACAGTGTTTCTTCATCGATTGAAGCTTTCCATTGACTAAGATCATTTCTGAACTCTTCGTTCAATGCATCAAAAATAGCGACTTGGTTCTGTTGATAAGCAACAGCAACATCTTTTATTTTATCTCTCTCAATAGAAACGTGGCGCATAAAGGCGATTGCTATAAAGAGAAACACCATCATCAATCCAGCCATGAGATCAGAAACGGTTAACCAATGCTCACCGTCTTCATTGCCTTTAGGCTTTCCTAGTATTGAATCCATGTTTTCCATAACTAGCTAGCCTTCTTTACAACTATACTCATCTGTTCGGTAAGATATGAATAATCCTTCACAAATTGATTTGCTATTTGGCCAAGGTTTTTACCCATGGTGTTCATGACTGAATTCAGCTCGCGCTGCATAGATTGATCGATGAGGTTCAACTGCTCCTGCACGGCTTCACCAGTCTTTCCAACCTGCTCTTTTAACCCTGCATCCAGATTCGAGAATACGCGTTGCATATGTTGAGTTTGGGACGCAGTGGCATCTTCCAATGACGCTTCTAAGCGCTTCTGCATTGCTTCTATACTTTGCGTTACTGAATCTCTGGCTGAAGATGTATCGGTGACGAGCGCTTTGTTGGCTTCACCCAGAGTTGTTGACAGTGCTTTAGCGTCTTGAACCAAAGTTTCTATCATGCTTCGGACGTGCTGGTTAAGATCTTCTACCGTGTCTTGTAGGTGTTCCTTAATAACCTTTGTCTGTTCGGTAATGTGAGAGGCAGAGTCTTGCAAACCACCATTTGCACGACTCACGTTATCAGTAAATTCATTCGCACTTTGACTTATCACTGTTTCAACTTTGGTCGCGCTCTCCGTAAGCTTGTCGCTTATTGTTTCAATACCTTCACGCGTGTTGGTTACAAAACTACTTAATAAATCATTTGATGACGCTATATGAGTTTGAATGTACTTATCCGACTCAGAGAGCAAGACATTGTAATGCGTGCTTGCAGCTTCTACAGAATCAGCGATTGTTTTGACGGTTTCATCGACTTGCTTGCGAATTTCTGGAACAGCTTCAACAGCTCTGTCTCTGATATCTTTAAACGCCTCCAAGTGTCGCTCTAGCTCTGCAAGCTGATGCTGGTTGACCTCCATAACCTCTTTCAAGTTGGTCATGCTTTCAGGAATGACTTTTGACTCAGTACTGATTTTGGCAACTGACTGTTCTGTAGCTGAGATAGACTCTACACCAAGTTTGTATTGCTCCGTCATATCGGCAATTTGAACTTTATAGTTGTCTTGCCATACCACCAGCTCTTTTACCGCGTCGTTTAACTGTTTGAAATTTTCGCCAAATTGCTCAGTAAGATTGTTGTTAAAATCAGTAATGACCTGCTTGAGTGCTTCTATCACTGTTTCTGTTGCTGATTTGGATAACATGTCGGCGAAATCCTGCATTTTTATCCAAAGCTTGTCAGTGAACACTTCAAACGTTTCTTTTTGAGTAGCCAGCTGCTCTGTAATTTTATTAAGAGTTTCTGCGGTTTCTTGCTGCGACTTTAACGCAAGCTTGTGGCTGTCATTCAAATCACCTCTTAATAATTTCATTTGGCTTAAAATAGAGCCATCACTTTCACCACCGATAGCGCCAACGAGAGAATCCAGAGAGTTACGCTGTTGGTTAATTGCACCTAAGATAGCCTCAGGTGTTGCGTGGCTTGCTTCTTCCGAGTCGTTGTCTTTGCCAAAGCCGGCAGACTGAATAACTTTAAATAGAATGGATAATAAAATGCCAACCAAACTAGTAAAAAACGCGGTCTTAAGTCCAGTCAATAGGCCTTGTATGCTTCCATCGATATTATTCACATCAAATGCCATTAGGCCTACAACGATACCAGCAAAGGTTCCAAAGATACCGAGGGAAGTAAGTAACGCAGGTGTGTAAGATACGAATTCTGCAGACTTGAATCTTCGCGGCGCTAAGAGAGAAAAAAGAAAAGCCGCAAACAAAAAAGAACAGATGATAATGGTAAGTGTCGAAGCGAGGCTAAGCGCCTGCTCGTTATTGAGGTTCAAAAATTCCATACAATTCCTTTTATACAACTTCATGGAAATTAGGGGCTGTCTCTACCACCGACAAACAACTCGCCAGGTAGGCATAAACATAAGATCGTTACGCGTTATTAAAATTATTTACTGCGAACGATTTATCACTATACTAAAGTATAGTGTAATTCACTAAGTACTTTAAATACCTAAGTTTAAAATTTTCGACGAAGCACTATGATGTAAAGGAATGAATCAGTATGTTAACGGCATTTGGGCGTTTACTACTCACGCATAGTCTATTTAGACTTTGGTTCAGCACCACCATTCTTCGTATTTTCCCCCCATTTTTTTATTCATCGGTCAAAAGAGGGTTCACATTTCGTTTTTAATATAGAACGGAATTGTTAAATCTAATCATAAGAGAAATTTCATCGTGGGTTGGTTAATTTTAATCGTCATTCTTTGGTTTTTATCTACAGTGTATGAATCTGTAAATAACTCAACCAAGGAGCAAATAGAACAAAAGAAAAAAGATAAACCGAAAGCGCCATTGCCAAGTACGCAGACAGGGTCAGAAAGGCGTTCTTCTGTTGTTTCCTCTAAAGACGATACGCCGATAAAGCACACAGAATCGGATAATAATAAGCAGCCAGCGCGGAGCTCTGAAGTTGATACGCCCCAAGCTATAGCGCCTCCGCCGACCAATCCTCCCCGTAAAAAAGAGCCGCCAGTTATTAAGGTATCTGGAGAAGGCAGTAAGCGAGTTTACGAATCCGCATTAGTTTCAACATTGCGCTCCTATGGTGTAGATTACTTGTGGCATATGACCCATGTAGATAACGTATTATCAATTACACAGAAAGGGCTTGTGAGTCACGAAAGAGCTGTTCCCATAAAGCGCGTAGATATTTCAGACCCTGATGTCCAAAGGTTACGTGGAGGGATGGACCCAATTTATAATCGCAAAATTAAAGCGTACAGCCCTACGTATATAAAAATCCGCAACCCAATGCTGTATAGGTTGAAAAATGACTCTGAGTCACTGTGTTTGATTGAAATAGCGTTAGATGCTCTTGATTATCATGACGTCATATTTACTGATGGTAATGCAGCATCACGTGAGACCAAATTTTACAGCAACCCAAATGATTTAAAGTACCTTCCTTGGGACGTGCTCAACTCAGAGTATTGGAGCGACTTTATTGATGGCAAGAGAAAACGCTGCGCCGAAATCTTGGTCTATCCGAGCATTGGCGCAAGACATATTACTAGAATACACTGCAATTCACAGAACACCCTCAATAGTCTTTACAGGATGGGGGTAGATAAAGCGGTATATTCGCCACGTTTGTTTTTTGGATAATAATGGCTTTAAAAATTATTAAAGGAAATATTTTCACTAGCCAGTGCCAGACCTTAGTCAATACTATCAATTGTGTTGGGGTTATGGGTGCTGGTATCGCTCTTGAGTGTCGCCTTCGCTACCCAAAAATGTACTCACGATATGTGACTTTATGCAAAGAACAAAAAATAGACATCGGTTTGCTTTGGCTCTTCAAAGGCCCGGATAAATGGGTACTTAATTTTCCCACTAAAAGACACTGGAAAGGTTCATCTGAAGAAAGTTTTTTACATGCTGGCCTTCAAAAATTTGCGCAAACTTATCGTAAACGAGGCGTTACTTCTATAGCATTTCCACTACTAGGCGCAGATCGTGGAGGCATTGCACCTTCTAGAAGCCTTGAGATCATGACGGAGTATTTATCAACGTTGGATATCGATGTTGAGATTTATGAATACGATCCATTGGCACAAGACGATATCTACGCTTCAACTAAGTCTTGGCTACTATCACAAAATGCTGCCGATATTGCCCAGAGCACCTCAATCCGTATCGATTACATCAATAAACTCATAGAAGCGATGCAACGCTCTGATATACATCAACTCAATCAACTCGCGAGAGTCGAAGGTGTTGGGATAAAGACGCTTGAGAAAATCTTTGTTCAGGCAAGAAACCAGAGCTTCAGTGAACAGGAAACTCAACAGAAGAGGCTTTTTTAGCTCTTCAAAAAATACAACTAGCTAAACCTCATTACGCTAGACGATTTAGGCACGTCAAAATACAGTATTTGCCTAACTTTTGCTGTATGTTGGCTACTCCATTTTTCAAAAGGATGTGAATATGACTTTTGCCGTTTTAGGTTGGCAACTATTTATTTTTTTACGATTTTAATCAGCGGTAAAAAAGCAGGTTGGGCGTGTACTTTTTGGGTTATATGGACCCTTGTCCAAGTATACGGTTTACCACTAAGTGTCATCCAATTCATCACTATTTACCTTGCCTATAAATTTACAACTAAAATTAGTTAGTAGTTAGATAGCCAAACTACAAAACTGACACGATGTGGGTGTGTGGCACCTGTGGCAGTGTATCCGGTCTTTATGACTAGGATATATGGTGCAAAATGTTCTATTACCGCTTCTACCCTTCAGTAAATGCATAGTATTCACCTGTATCCACTTCCACTAAACGAAGACTGGTTTGAGTAGAATTTTATGCAATAGTTAAAGCAATAGACGGCTTTGAATAAATTATAGCTATACATTAGCTCAGTTCATCGAGATGTTAAGAGAGTTGAGGAGTTCTACCGTCTACACAGTTGATACACTACAACTTACTACAATTGGTAAACCGAATTCGGTAGTACGAAAGCGCCTGATGTTAAATGATTGAAAGAGCATAAAGAAGGAACACTAAGGTCAAAAGGACGTTTACAGGAGCTAGCTTAGAAAATAATACTATCGAGCAGGTTATCACAGAAAAGAGAGTGAGGGATGTGCTCGGGTACGTCCTGTACCCGACCCTTCGGGCGCCTGCGGCGGCACCAATCGTTCCCGACGATTGGTCGAACAACGGGGGCTCTCACCCTCACTCTACAAAGTGGGTTATTCTGCCCATAAAAAAACCCGCAACAATGTGCGGGTTTCTCTAATATGGCGGAGAGTGAGGGATTCGAACCCCCGGTGGGTTTGACCCCACGTCTGATTTCAAGTCAGGTGCATTAAACCGGGCTCTGCCAACTCTCCTGAAGTGCTGCGTATCTTAATGATTTCGCTG
>Ga0208180_1000969_pt1 | contig 20002 bp, 16 predicted proteins | sample MalvireepMed_s16_FD_184241 | JGI IMG/M metagenome (GOLD analysis project Ga0208180, IMG submission 184241) | Marine viral communities from the Global Malaspina Expedition - Malaspina viral metaG DeepMed_s16 (SPAdes) (version 2) | ecosystem: Environmental > Aquatic > Marine > Oceanic | place...
TGCAGATAGTATGACCCGTAAGGAAATAGCGGATGCACTGAAGAATGGTCATCCTCTGATTCCGGGTTTTTTGGTGGCTGATGCAGCCAAACAGATGCAGGAGAACGATGCTTTATTGAAGGTTTTGGAACAGCAAGCCGGTCTTCCACAACCCGGTCAAAGCATTACCGATAAGCTAGAAGCATATCTGCGTAACCCGAATGCAGCCCAACAGCAGAGGCCCGGAGGACCACCCGGAGGACCACCCGGAGGGCCACCCGGAGGACCGCCCGGAGGGCCACCCGGAGGGCCGCCCGGAGGGCCACCCGGAGGGCCACGGCCTATGCCACAAGGTGGACCGCCAGGGGCAGGTGGTCCCATGCCTGGGCCTAGAATGCCGGGAGGAGCAGGTGGTCCTATGCCCGGAATGCCGCAAGGCCCACAAGGAGCGGGTGCTCCAATGAGGCGTGGCGGCATAGTCGGTTTCCAAGAAGGCGGGATTGCAGATGAGTTGACCTATGGGGATCAGGATGAGCAAGATTCCTTCGGTATTGGGGATGCACTTAAGTATCCATTTGAGCATCCAATACAGAGTGCATCTGCTCTTGCATTAGCTAAAATATTTGGGCCAAAAGTAGCCAGAGATGCCATGCGCTGGCAAAGTATACCAAGTGCTTGGGGTAAGACGAGTGGTGCGATTGGAAAAGTAACGGAAGGCTTGGGTTCCCTGCTTAGATCGGGTGCCGGAACGGGCAAATATAATCCCGCTCGTTGGGTTTCTGGGGCTTTAACACGACCTTGGTCTAGTACACCATCTAAAAGTACAGCCTGGACAAATATTTCAGACGCAAATCGCGCACTTGGTCGTAGAGGCTTAGGTAGGGGAATACTTGGAGGTCTTGCTGGGATAGGCACCACTTTGGGCTTCTGGCCCTCTGGGGATGAAGATGAAGATGAAGTAGTTTCGCCTGTAGCGGATCAGGATGAGCGTCGAAGAATACCTTCTGGAGAGGGAGCAGGAAGAGGAGGAATGTATCAAGATCTGTTTGAGAAGATAAAGGAATACGAAGAATTGGCTTCTGTCCCGTCAGCATCAGAACTCACCCGATATAAACTAGCTGAGGATCGTGCTAACGAGCTTAGAGATTATCAAGCTGGAATCGCAAGATTGAGACCCACTGAAGAGCAATATGGGCAGTCGCTTAGAGGTGCCTCGTTCAGTAAGTTGAGCCAGTTTCTTGGTAGAACCGGCGATCCCAGCAAGCGTCAGGACTTCGGGCAGATAGGGGAAGCTATTCGTGCTGAGAGAGACAGACAGTTGAGGGAGAAGCTGGGATTTGAAGATAAACTTGCTGGTATCGATACAGACATCTATGGCGTTGAAAGCGGGTCATTAGCAGAAAGAGTCAAACGCGAACGGGCCGGTGATCCGTTCCGGGCAGTTCTTCTAGGGGCGATGCAGTCTGCGGCAGAGTCTAAAGCGGCTCATAGGCGTGCAATGGCTGTAGCTAATGTGGGTGTGGAGCGGGAGAATCAGAAACAGATTGCACGCCTGTATCAGATGCTGATGGAACAGACTCTCCCAGAGTCTGACCAACAGATGATCATAGCCGAGATACAGAGACTGGGTGGGGGTGGGGGACTTTCGGGACTCATGGAGCAAGCACAGGGCGCGAGATAGGGTAAGTATCTATGCCTGATCAGTGGTATCGCCTACCTGATGGTTCGGAAATCAACATACCGGACGATTATACCCCAGCCCAATTATCTTCTGTATTCGACCGGCTTTCCACGGAGTTTCCAAACTCTATCGGGAGAGCATGGTCTACCTACGGCCAAGAGGAAGAGGAAGACGAGGGCAACATCTTCGGGGCACTCTACCAAGCTGTAGAGAACCTCCCCCGTGGAGCCGCTAGTGTACCGCTCATGGGAGCGCAGGGTATCGCCGCGTTGCTCACGCCCCATAAAGACACAGCCATAGAGAAGAAGCTCAGAGGAGCTAAAGATTGGCTGTTTAGCGGTATCGATCCCAAGTATCGCGAGTCCAAGATAGCGGGCATCGGATTGGGAGTGGGCCAGATAGCTCCGATGATGATGGGCGGTGCAGCCTTGGCCTCTCTTGGTGTTGGTGCGGCAGTGCCTGGGATGCTCACTGCCCGTGGGCTATCTATGGCCTCTCCTGCCATGAAGCTCTTGGGTGGCGCACAAGGAGTCCAGAGCATAGCTGCTGGTTCATTGATGAGTATACCTATGCATTGGGGCCAGTATGCTTCAGGGATATCCGATTATGAACAACGTACTGGTCAGGATGTATCTGCACTTAAAGAATTAGCGGGATTCGCACCAGCCGCGTTGTTGGGTATTGGTGAGATGCTTCCGCTTTCCATGATGCCCGGCGCTGGCGCAGCGTCGAGAAAGATTGCAGCGCAGATAGGTGCTGGTTTTGCAGAGAAAGGTGCGTTGAGGTTAGCGAAATCATTTGTAGCAGGTGCCGCATCGGAAGCTGTACAGGAATCCACCGCAGAATTGGGGCAGATGGCTATAGCCAGAGCCTTGTACGATGATGAAGCCTTGGCAGACATGGGTTCCAGAATGTGGGATGCCGGGATCATAGGTGGTGGCGCTGGTGGTATCGTCAGTGTTCTCACGAACTTGGCAATACGCGGGTCTACGGGTGGTGCATGGGGCTTTGACGTAGCGGCTGAGGAGGCTCTACAGCGGGAAAACAATCTTCGCAAGGGCGCAGATCCCGACCTTTCGATAGCCCGTGCTAGGGAAGAGGGGATGCCGGTAGCAGAAAGCCAAGAGACGTTAGACGCTAATCGTCGTAAACGGTTTGAGGATGAAGTGGTGGGGGAAGAGGCTACCAGGCTGGAGAAGTTTGAACAAGCACAACAGGATTTAGAAAATCTGATAGAGGAGGTGCAGCGAGCAAGGCTAAGGGCAGAGCGGGGTCCGCCTGTTGAGGGTTCATCTCCGGTGGTCATTACCCCACTTACCGATGGCGGCGTCACGATTGCTGGTTTTCATGGTACACGCACATCTGGGAAAGCAGCGAAAGCGTTTGGTGGAATCCATATCGGGACCAGGCGCGCTGCAATCCAGCGTCTCTCTGACCATGTAGCTGGTCGAGTGGGTGGTGTCCCAGGAGCGGAGAAATTACAGAGCATGGAAGTCGAACTATCGAATCCGCTTGGGTCCGTGGAAGATCCAATTTCCGAGACCGAATTGTCCTATCTGTTGAACATACCCGGACGCTTGGACGAGATAAAAGCTCAAGGTGTAGACGGTGTCATTTACCGCAACAGCGTCGAGGATCGTGGGCAGACATCGGTATTGGTGTTTGATCCCAAGTCTGTTCGTGTTGGGCAGACAGCTAACGTATCCGATGAGGTGGAGAGTTTTTCACAGGGTAAGATGGATCTTTTTGAAGAGGCTAGACGGCTTGAGAAGATAGCTGCGGCTGAGCCTGGCATAGGCCGTCCAGCAGGTGCCCGGCAAGGGTCCAGTGCTTTTGAAACAACAGACGATTTTGTGCCACGGTGGACAACGCCGGAAGAAGTAGAAGCTGAGGTGGAAAGAAGGTTCGCAGAAGACAAAGCGAAAGAAGCCGCACGGGATGCACAGGCACAAGAAGCGCAGGCGAGAGCTACGGAAGAAGTTGGTGCCACGTTCTTGGAGCTAGATCAACTCCATGGCATGTCCGCCGAAGAGATTCTGGATCTGTACCGTGCAGGTCAGGTTACGGCAGAAACCTTTGATGCACTGTTTACCGCTGATCGCATTAGTAATGTTGGCGGTGAGTCCAGGGGCAAATTGAGGGAATTCGTTCTCCGTAACGCAGAGATCAACAACAGATACAGTCCAGCCCTCGTCGCCACCGCTATCCTGGCCGGTCACCCAGATGTAGAAACTGGATCAGAGACTAGCTCCGAATTGTTCGGTGAGGGATCAACGAGAGCAGTTGAGATGCTGGTTCCATCGCCAGGGGTGTTCACTTCTCGTGCGTTGAGTAGAATCGATGCGGGGCCTAAGAGTAGAGAGATCGTGGTGGAGATGTCGCCTGATGAGTTTCTAGACATGGCGGAAGCGTATGATAGCCTTGGTGCCACGATGGAAGAATCTACTTTAGAGCATCTTAGGGGAGTGGAGTCGTTTAACGATGTGCCCATGCTGACAGTGAGTGCCAACCAGGGTGCAGGCCCCGACTTGCGAGTGGTTGGGCATGAAGGGCGGCATCGTGCTGTGGTTATGCGGGAGCGTGGGGTCGAGTCTTTCCTAGTTCGGCTAATTGCGAATGACAGTGCTAGAATACGATGGGACGAGGTGACGCAACTTCCTCCTGACCTTTTGACTGAGAATGGGGACATACGCGCATTCCCCATCCGCATCGAAGAGGTGCCCCAACGCATTGAGGCCAGCGTTAGATTGTCAGAGGGTGCAGGAACCCCTGATACCGTTTATCCCCTGACCCCTAAGTCTCAGGCACTCTTGGCGCAGGAAAGCCTAAGTCCAGCGGAAGTCAATTTTATCATTAATAAGGTTTCTGATAGGAAAACTGGCATCAAGGGCTTCAATGCAGATGTGACAGACAATCTCATATACGGCTTTTCGGGTAATGTAGGTTTGTATGACCGGGTAAATCAGGATCACGCAGAACGAGCAACGGTATGGCGTCAGAAGGAGACTGGCGAATTAGAATTAACTATACCCGATCCCAGCGAGCAGTCTGTTACGGCCTTAATACAAGAAGGTGTTGCTAAGGAATTCTGGGAAGAATCTGGTGCTGAGGGGTTAAAGCTAAGAACCCTCATAAAGAAGGTTTTAGATGCTAAAAATATTGTTCTTAATCAAAACTCCAGAGTGGGTGGGACAAGTTTTGATAGCGAAGCGTTCCTTGCTCTTTTAGAAAGGGTTACAGGAGAGACCAGTTTCCGAATGCAGGTGCAGAGGCCTGGGACTGAAGGATACAAACCGGGACTTACTAACGGTCAAAAAAGAGCTTTGGTTGGGCACATTGCCAACCTACCAACCTTTACTAGCCCCACTCTGCTCCCCGACTTATCAAGGCGACAGTATTCGCCTGAACAAGCTGCTGCCCTGTTAGAACAACTGGTAATCGCACGGGAGGCATCAAAGAGATCAGGGAAGGAGATAGATAGTTGGGTAGAAGCGTTACCTAAAAAGACAGATGTTTCTCCTGAAGAAGCAGCATTCAGGGCCGCGATCTCACGCCTCAGAGAGTCACCGGGGGTGGAGCCGTTAGATAACTTGGATCAAGCTTCCCAGCTTGTAAGACACTTGGTTGAAGCGGGCTACGTTACCGCCAGCACAAAGAATGGTGTGTTGGGGGCATCTCTCAACGAGGATACGCGCCCGTCTACCGTGGAAGCCACTGAAGCGGCCACTGACCCAGAGAGAGCGGCACTTGAAGAAGAGGCGGTCAAGAAAAGTGAGACAGAAAAGCAATTAGTGTCCAAGATACAGAAGGTTAAAGCTGCACTTAGAATCCATCTAGACCGCTTGAGTCTTCCCGGTCTGGATTTCATGTTGGCTGCTGACGTAGACAGTATCTACGATGCTATCGCGGGGCCTGAAGGGATTATAGAGAGCCCTGATAACATGGCGAATTCGGTGGCAATGCTGGATGGCCCCAACGCCCAATTGTGGGTCAGCCTTTCACAGATTGATCCTGACGGCACCAGAAAAATTCAAGATATTATCCAAGATATTACCGAAGAGGTTGTACATGCCTATGACCGACAAGGTTATTGGTATGAGCATGAATTAAACACGATGGACAGCAGGGCGTTCGATACAGTTGTGCCAGCGTCTGTCAGTGAGGAGGGCCATAAGCTTGGGCTGAACTTCGTACAGTTTGCTGAGAAGCTTTATCCCGGCTTGAATCAGCAGGACATGATGTCTGAGGCGCGAGCGAAGTACATGACCGCTTTGGCCAAGAATCAGATCCCAAGGGGAAGAACTGCCGGTAAGGTTGGCAACTTGAAGCAAAGAATAATCTCATTCTTGACGGCTGGTATCGAAGCCGGGCGAGAGGCCGAGATGCAGGACATGCTATCCATCTTCAATAAGTTCCAATCTGGAGAGGTGGGACGCAGGGGACCGCCCATCCCAGGTCAGCCTAGATCTCTACGTCTGTCGAAGTATGCCGATCCAAGGCATATAGCAGAATTAAAGAAGGCGATAGAAGAGGGTGACACGGACGCTGAACAGCGGATCGCACAGGATATATTGGATGCAAAGAAGTTTGACATGGTCCAATCTGCTCCGCCTGAATTGACTTGGCGCGATAAGCTGTTCAACCAATTTCTGATGGACGAGGAACTCGCGAATACAAGGCCCGGAGAGATCCCCCTCATAGGAATCAACGCTTCCGAGAGAGCAATCAACGAGTACTTCAGGCAAAAGCGTGGTGAACAGCCGTACACGATGCCTGAAGCCATCAAGCATAAGTTCCGCAATCAGGAGCGATGGGCACCGTCCAAAGAACTTGAGGATCTTGTTGCCGACCGTGTTTCAAGGGTAAAGGCTGAACCTAAGTTAGGCGGCGAAATCGTCATTGACGCCATGTCGGAACTGGACGCCTTTGGCGCACTAATGAGCGATTCCAACTGGGATAACCTTACGGAAAAGGAGCAGTTCAAGGCGACCCGTGAAATTACCAATGATTATGCCAAGACTTGGTCGCAGGGTTTTTGGAAGGGGCTTGGAAAGTTATGGCGATACAATATCGCGGATGGTGGTTATCCGGTAGAAAAATTAGGTCAGATGAAAGACCGTATCACAACGGGTGTACGGTCTTTAGCCGATAGCAGTGCCGTTGCGATGTTGAGGTGGCGCAACTCCGTTGGGAATCCCATGACAAGCGTGTATAGGCTGGGTGGGATCTCATGGATTGGCACTCCGTTGGACGGTCACCATACGTTCCAGACATACGGCCCTGATCAAGAAACTCTACAACAGGCGTTTGCCCACCTCCAAAGTGCCAAAGACAGGAAATACGCCGCAATGTACAGTGGCGCAAAGCGTTTCCTCGACATGGCCAGGAAAAGAGGTGATGGGGAGCCACAAGCTGCATTAGCTCTTGCAAAAGAAACAGGCAACCAGGCGAACATCGGCTTTTTCAAGCAACAAGTTAGAGATAGACGTTGGGACGTTAATCTGAGCACCGACGAACAGATTGCAGCAGCGCAGGAGATGGTAGATCGGATTGCAACGGAAGCTCCCCACGTTGTTGAGTTCAGTGAATCCTATCAGGCACACAACAAACGCAGCAGTCTGCCGTGGCTATTGTCTACGGGTCAGATCACGCAGGAGATGTTCGATTACCTGCAAGACATGACCTATGTGCCACTCTATAGAGATGTGGGAACAGCGAAGTCGTGGCCATTAGGTAGTAACGGTCGTGGCGAAGGAGAGGGTAAATCCACGCAAAGAATCCTGCAATTCGGTAGAATGGTTGAATCCAAGGGTAATGTTTTCGACCATGCACTAGAAAGCTTCGATGGCCTAGAGGACGTAGACTTACTCAGAAACATTCTGAACTCCGAAATGGCCATGCTTCGTGATGGTTTTTCTAATCTGGCTGCACGCAGGGTGGTCCGTGATACCCAGGAGCTAACAGAGAGGGGTTACGGCATACAAAGCAGGCAGGTAGATGAAGCTGGCCCCAATGTTATCCGCATTATGGTGGATGGCCAACAAGAGTTTCATGAGTTAGCTGACCCATTACTTGCTAACTCAGTCATGACGATGGGGTTTTCGAGCACAAACAACTTGTTACGCGCTGCCAGGATAGGCGCTCAAGTCACCAGATGGGGAGTTGTTAATTTCCCTGAGTTTATATACAGGAACTTCGCTAAAGACGCACGCTCTGTGAATATAATAAATGCGTCCGCCAAGGGTTCCTTCTTCCCCCTATTCGATTCCATACAAAGGGCTCTGGAGGGGGATGTGCTTCAGAGATCCTTAGAAGCAGGACTTATAACAGGTAGTGGTCTTTACCCTTCTGTTCAAGAACAGGTAGGGGGCATGACGGCGTTAGAAGAGGTACTGGAGGGTGAGTCAGCGGTTGCCAAGGGCTTGAGGGCACTGGGCTTCAAAGGTATTGGTACAAGGTTAGCGAAAGAAGCCAGAATGCAGGAGCGGTACGAGGAAGTGTCTGCGGGGCTTAAAGAGGGACGGATGCCGCTCAAGGATGTTGGCGACTACTTCTCATATATCCGCGTCATGTACAGAAACCTGCAAGAGGTAGGCGAATCAACGGCCAGAATGGGCGCTCACGATGCGGTTCTAGCTGCAACTGGTAGTATTGCTGAAGCTAATATAGCTGGCTTAGAGACCCTGAACTTTGGCAGGCACGGGGCCGATCCATTAGTAAATGCCATCACTTCCATGATACCGTTCATGTCTGGTCAGATCACTGGTACTGACGCCTTTGTACGAAGCTGGACGGGTTCTCCCGATGTTATAGGGAAACACGCAGTAGATCCCAACATGACCGACGAAGCTGCCAACGCAATCAAATTCCGCATGATCAACCGTGGCCTTTTTGCGGCGGCTTCGCTCTTTGCCTATTACATGATGGTGCGCGACGACGAGCACTATAAAAGAGCCGGGGAAGTTGAGAAAATGAACAACTTCCTTATCCCGGTGGGTGATAAATACTTCAAGGTGCCCACCTCCTTTGCAGCCGGGGCTCTTCTCAAGTCGATACCGGAATCTGTTCTCAGGTCGATGGACGAGGAGGATTATACATCAGCGGATGTCGGTGAAGAGATTGTAGATCAAGTTAAAAGAAATCTTGGTTTCCATATCATGCCACAGATCATGCGTCCGATGTGGTATGCCATGCAGAACAAGAATGATTTCACGAGAGATCCCATCGTTCCTCGCCACATGGAAGATTTGCCTTCGGAGCACCAAACAACTCCATACACAAGCAATTCAGCGACACGTTTAGGAAATATGTTCGGCGTACTTCCAGGCGTTGATACTCTTTCGTCTCCCATGAAGATGGAGTACATGCTCCGGGGATACTTCGGGCAAGCGGCCACATATTCCATGCTCGTTATGGACCGTATTGCCAGAGAGTATACCGGAGAAAATGTAGTTGGTACTCGTTATGATTGGGCTCCATCATCTCTGTTGACTGGAGAGGGCATCGAAAACTTCCCCGTTATAGGTGGTGTCGTAGGAGACTTTAGACAGGGTAGAGGGGATCAAGATAAGTTTTACGAACTTAAAGAAGAAGTTGATATTTATGTGTCCGTACTGAACAAACTCATAGAAGAGGGTTCCCGCGAAGACGTACAGGAATGGATTGAGGATAACATAGATACGCACAACTACCGTAATAAGGTGCGTTCCTTCGGACGTTACAACACCAAATGGCGTGAACGCAGGAACAAGTTGTTACAAAGTGATTGGATGTCCGATGATCGCAAGCGCGAACTCCTTTTCGAGATGATAGAAGAACGTGACGAGGTCTTGGATGGTTTGACTAGCGTCAAGGCTGGAATGAGAGGATTGATACCATACAATTTCGAGGTGCCCGTAATATGATTGAGATTGTAAAAGACGAACGGGGATCTCTTAGTGCAGCCCGTGTATTCTTATTAGCGTCTCTTGTGTTCACTGCCGTCATCATCGTGGCTGACTCGTTGTTCTGGGCGACAGTCCCGAATGCGGCCTACGCGCTTCTGGGCACTATATTCACTGGTCTTTTAGCATGGGCCGCTGGTCCCAGAATTGCACAGCATTTCGGGCCACAAATTGGCGCGATAGCGAGCGGTATCGGCGCGGCCTTGGTGAGGGAGCCACGCAGACCCAAACTGCTCGACAATGATCCGGCATTTGAAGATGACGAAAAGTGAATGGGTCGAGGTCTGCGGTGCTGCCCTGAAAGCGGAGGGCATTGAACATTTTCATCCGCTTGAGGTGTGTGATGTCGGGCGCGTGTGTGAGGCATCGTCGTCGTTTTCAGTGCAGCGTCTCAAGGTGCCCCCTGTCCACCTGATTCCCCATGCGATTCTACTTTGTCGCGTGTTGTGCGATCTTCGGGCAGCGCGAAGGCCGATGCCAGTGCGGGTGAATTCTTGGTATCGCGATTCCTTGTATAATCACCGGATCGGTGGTGTTTCGGGGTCTCTGCATTTGACTTGTGGTGCAGCCGATGTGGTCAAGCCGGGATTCACGCCAGCCGAAGTAGCCGACATTCTGGAAGACCACCCACACGCCAAGCTCTTTGGCATAGGTCGTTATAAAACATTTACCCATGTGGACGTTCGTGGCATGATCGGTCGTCCATCACCTGCACGGTGGGGCAGCAATGAGTAACGGTATAGTTGGTCTGCGTGGCTATCAGCAGGGTGATCTCGTTGATCCATCGCCAATGACAATAACTGCTGAAGGGGTGCCAATAACACTGGATGCTCCCGAGCGAGGATTCCGCCGGTTCACCCCGGAGAGAATACTCAGGAATATGATGGGCGGCTTAGGTGGGTTAGCTGGATGGGAAGCACTCAGGGATCGTATAGCGAGAGGCATAGAGAACGCTGACTTTGGACCGTTTCGAGCTTTGAAGCTGTTGCCCGAAGGTGTGCGTGAATGGATGGCGGACGACTATGATGAAAGAAAATTGACAGCGGATGATCTGCCCGGAAATGTGCATGATTTTGCAAGAATGGTTGCGGCTCAAGCTATAACCAAGGCAGGCCCCAATGCTGATCTTCAGGGTCTACAGATACCATATCCTACCCAGAGATTTGCAGCAGAACATTTTGATCCCTCGCTAATGGACATGCTTGCGGGAAAGATAATTGGAACGAACGTAGATCCTGAATCTGCTGAAGCAATAGGATTCACAGATCCTAGTGGGTGGGGAGCCACGTTTGGGCAGGGTACTATGTTTGAAGACCCTGAAGGCGACATCCATCTGATAGACCGATACAACTTCCCTAATATGACAGCAGGGCAATTGCCTAACCGCGAAACTGGCACACAATTCTCAGACTATGCGCGGGGCCTGGGACCACATGAAGGTGAACAGTTCAAGGAAGACATGAGGGCTCTCTGGGGGGAAGAGAAAGGTCTTGGAAGACGTATGACCAATATGGCACGACATTACATGTCTGAATTCGGTAGTACAGAAACTGATCCCACTGAGGGCCGATCTTGGGACATCAATCTAGGACCAAGGGAAGAACTTCTTGCCGCATATGCAGCGGCCAACGACCCGCAGCCTTCTAGGTTGACAAGAGGTCTTGGCTGGCTGCGAGACTTATTCGACAGAGATCGTGGTGTACAGGTAGCTGAGACAAGGGATCGACCAGTCGATGAGCCGGATGTGGTGGCCAATCTGAATGCACGTTTGGCAAGGCAGAGAGAGATACAGCCTGGTAGAGATCCACGATTCTTGCCGACAAATGTAAAGCTACCGCAGTCGTGAGCCGCAGTAATGCGTAACGGTATAACTGGTCTGCGTGCGTACCAACAGGGTGGTCCAGTCCTCGACAAGCTCAGAAGCCTATGGGAAGGCATCAGAGGCAGGGCTGACGATCCCAGCCTGGGCTATATCGGTGCGTCTATGCTTCCGGGCATAGGCGAAGCCACTGATTTAGTTGAGATAGGTGCGGGGCTACAGGACCGTAGTTTGGGTCGTGTTGGATTGGGACTAGCTGGTCTTGCACTACCATTTGTGGGTGCAGCAGGTTTAAGAAAGCTTTTGAAAGGTAGAAGAAAGCTACCCATAGTGAGAAGGCCCCAACTACCCATGGACGAAGCCAGCCGGATGGCGCGAGCCAAAGAAATGGAATTTGATTTGGATGTGTATCACGGAACACCAGAAGAGATTAAAGGCCCATTTAGAGTTTCGCCTCATGAACCATATCTTGGCTGGGGTAAGATAGGGTCAGGTGTATACGTTACTCCTAACCCAAAAGTTGCTGAGAGGTATACGACTGATGCACGGTCTTTGAAGTACCCTGGGGAGCAAGACATTAAAACTGGTTCCATGTATCCACTCAAGGTGCGTAGCAAAAAACTTCTCAGTAGTGATAGCCCGGAGTGGAAGGAATTGCTGAATGATGTGATACACAACGATCCTTTTTTCAGCCCTACAACTTCAAGAACAGGCCCATATTTTAAGCCAGGAGGTTGGGGTTATACGGAAGCTAGTGAGAGGGCAAGAATCTTAGCGGCGAAGAGGGGGTGGGAAGGCTTCTATCATCCTCAAGAGATAATACAAAAAGTAAGGAGGGGAGAAGGCCTTGAGTCGGTTATATTACCTGATGCAAAAGATGCCTCAGAAATAGTAATCTTCGACCCTAAAAATCTTCGTTCTCGTTGGGCAGCTTTCGACCCGAAGAAACGGCATGTTGCAGACTTACTAGCTGGTATAGGCGGTTTAGCAGGTACCGGGTATATGTCCAATGCTTTGCGTGAGGATAATGAATATTAGAGCGGTAGTCATGGTGTTGGTGGCCATGACATTGCTAGGATTCGGCCTTTCTGCCGTCAACGCATCAAGGGCAGACGCCTTGGTTGCAGAGGAAAGGGTCAGGCTCCTTGAGATAGAGCGTGCCGATCTTGAGCGTCAGGCCGAAGAAGCCCTTCAGGGCTATGAGATCCTCAGAGACAGCCTTGACCAGGCCCATGACTCTATAGCTGAGGTCAGGGCACAGGCCATTGAGAGGGCTTCTGGTGCCTCTATCAGCTTTAACGAAGGGGTAAGGGTACTAAGAGATAGCCTGGAGGCTTATGATGATTTAAGGGTGATTCTTGATGAGATCCAGACTGACCATCGCGATGAAGTGCAAGCTTACCAAGAGCAGGTAGAAACGCTTGAAGCTGACAAGGCACTCCTCTGGCAACGAGTTGAGGTACTTGATTCGATGTGGGTCATGGAGCAGCGAGTAAATGATACCTTGAGGCGTGAGATCACGGCCTTGAATGAGGAATCAGATGCATGGAGGGCCATAGCTACCCCTGGCATCATGCGTCGAGTCAGTCGAGCAACACCCTATGTTCTAGCGGGAGTTGTGATTGGCACACTCGTAGTCTCCTAGAATTGCCAATCTGTCAGCATCATCTCCCAGTAGTCGAAACCCTTAACGATATCTTCAACCCAGACAGTAGCATCAGAAATCAGAACACGTTGTTTGTTGAACGTCCACACCCTTTCGGGAACCGCGACCTCGCCGCGCAGAAACTCACCCGCTAGGCGCGTTGGCCTCCAAACGCCACTTTCTTTGGTGCGCGAGTCGCTGGCGTTTAGCTTGTGGTCGAGAAAGTCCCAATGCCTCACCGTGCTGTATTGTTTGCTGAAGTCGTATGTGCGCTTGTCATCAGCGCGAAGCGCGGCGGGAACATCCAGCCAATACTTTCCTTCGTCCGATAGTGACCACATCCAACTGAGAGCCCGGACCATCGTGACGTTGAGTGGACGCCCGTCGTAGTGTCCCCACCTCTCGCAGACAGGGCAGGTGGTTCCCTTCTTACATTCCTCGCGGAATGTGCGACGTAGGTATTCTAAATCCTCAAACATATCCCACTGGTCATTCATATTTAAAGCCATCGGTTCCCCCTAGATCCACCAAGGCTTTGTCTCAGAGGGCTTTAGTTGCTCACGTTGTCCCGTAAAGTCATAGCTTTTGATGATTTCTTTGAACATGTCGGTGATAGTAATGTCCCTACTCTGAGCTTCACGCCTGATCATGTTTAAGGTTGTGCGCTCAAGGCGCAGCAGGAACGCTTCTTTAGAAGGGGAGACCGTCATCCTCTTCCCCAACCTCTTCCTCAGCAGGCTTCTGGCTAGAGGCCCCACCCCTTTGGTCAAGTTCCAGTCTCATGTACTGGTAGGGCTTGCCGCTATCACGGCCCACGCGCTCCCACATCGCCACCTTGACGGTGGGCATTATTCCAGACCTAGCCTCCTCGACCATGGCCTTGAGGAAGGGGCGCGTGAACTCAATGGCACCCGTCATGGTTGGATGCTTTGAGTTATTTGCGAACCTGTTCTCAAAGATGGAAAAGTTTAGTTTCGGTTGATCAGCATAATTTCTGGCCATCAGTCATTCTCCTCTGGGTTATCGTTCGATACTAAGAAGGGTTGCTTCACTTTCTGTAACGCCTCGACCAGCGATGTCAGTGCCTCTTCGTCAAGGTCCGTTACCGCAGCTTTGATCTGTGCCTTAGTGGCGTCATCCGGCGTCCAACCGCCGTCATTTAGCCTGTGGGTCAGTGCGATTAACTCATTCTTGAGGGCACCAACGTCAGGTGACTCCACTACAGGTTCCTTCACCTTTCTAGGTTTTCTTGGCTTGGCCTTTGTCTTAGGTGGTACTGCTGCTGCTGACTCCTCTTCAGAATCCTCAACATCTGGAACCGCATCGCCACGGTAGATGTAAATTCCAAGGCCAAATAGTGCGAAACATTTAACCAGACAGCGTTGTTTCGCATCCGATATGTCTCGACTCGACGGATGTGCGATGGCCTTATTGCGATAATCCATAACAGGTAGCCAGCACTCACGTTTCACCTCGCCAATGGTGACTGAACAATTCACCATTGCGGTGCCACCTTCATAGTAGGTGACATCTCTGGTGACGTTATTCTCGTCTGTGGTGCCCTGCCATTTCACCGTGTACTCAGGATAATGCTTCATCATATAGGTGACAGCTTGGTTCCAAGGCAGATAAGTCAAGCCTCCCTTGTCCATCGTTTTGCTGCTGCAATCAATCTTAGACAGCGTCTTCCATATTGACGCAGCCCCTAAACTCTTAGCTGGCATTTCCTCTTCCTCCCTTTTTGGTGTCATCATACAGTGTCCAAACCTGTACAAGGTCAACGATGTCCACATCAAGACCTTTATCGGCCATCTTTCTTAGGCTCATAGCTATGTCAGCCAAAAGAAAGCTGTAGATTTCTGGCCACGCTGTCCCCTCATCATTTTTGACAGTGTCCTCTAAATCATCATGAATCCCTTGCAGGACACCGTTCACAAAGGGATTCTCACCCGACAAGATCTTCATCTGTATTGCTGTAGACCATCTGGAACCGCTCACTTCATTCCCCTCCATTCCATTGTGGACAATGACCTGATACTGGGCACCAACTCTCGCAACGTATGAACTTTGCACTCCCCTCTTTGATGGTGAAACTTCTTCCGGGCTTCTGTTTTTGGTTGATGTAGTTAGCAGCTTCGCTCAGTGTGTCGAATGACCGTGGCTTAAGCCCTCCACCAAGCACTGTGTAGCCTCCTCGCGCCCATCGCTCTTCAGGGGTACATGGCAGGGTGTTCTCCGCCGTGTGGACCCTTACACGGCTTGCCACGAAGTCATCCTGCCGTTCAGGACGCCACAGTGGCACCTTGATTGGAACAATGGGACTCTGTGGGTAGTCCCTCTTAGCTTCTGCGCGAGACTTTATCCAGTCACGACACAATCCAACGATAGTGAGACTCGTAGCGGTAATGTCGTTTTGCCCCAGCAACCAAGCATAGATGTTGAGTTGCTGTTCCCAGTCGGTCTTCAATCCTCTTTGGATTGTGAAAACGCTTGTCACTTTGTAATCGGTGACAGCACCATCATCACCCAGAAGATCCATGGCCCCTGAGATCTTCATCCCTCCGCATTCAGCAAAGAAGCGTTGTTCGCGCAACCCCTCTCCGTAGTTCTCCAAAACACTGTGGACGCCCTTACCCAAGAGCTTCCACCACTCATCACGCACATCGGTTGTAACAGTGTCCTCATGCTCTTTGTAGAGCCTCACAATTTGGGGTGGCTTCAACAACTCCGTAGCGGAGAAGTCGGCATCCCCCTTCGTGTATGGATCACCCTCAATCGCCTTAACAAAGGCGTCAGGTGCCCCATATTCATTGGTTAAAATCATGTTCCCTCCTCTTGGTTCACTCCATCCTCCATCCTCCATATTTCAATTCCGTAATCAGTTTTGCGGACAGAAAACTTCCTGCCTGTCCTGAGAGATACACGATAGACGTAGCTCCTGATCGAACCGATCAGCCTGCCCACCTCCCCCCTGTCCATGGGCATTTCGATGAGATCTCCCACTGCCACGCCCTCAAGCGGCAAGTCGCCCCACTTGCGGCGTGGGCCGGGATTTACGGGAGGCGGTACGCCTACGCCCTTGTAAACCCTGTATCGTCCGGTGCCTTCTTGCACGCTTCACCACCAAGTGTTATCGTCTGGTCCGTTCAACGCCGATAGTAATGATAGCTAACCGTATAGAGAAATGCAAGGGCATTGACAACGATCCGTGTACGGTTAGTATCGTTGGGGAGCCTGCCTCGAAAGCCAACTCTAGGCGGTTTGTTCTTATCGGTGGTAAACCTAGATTTATAAAATCTAAAAAAGCTCTTAATTACACTAAAAACTTTAAGAGCCAGTGCCCCACTAGAAAAGAATTGTTTGAAGAAGATCTGTTTGTAGCAATTAAGATTTATTATGGGAGTCGTAGACCAGATCTAGATGCTTCTTTATTACTAGATTTATTACAAGACTATGTATATACCAATGATAGGTTGGTTAAAGGACAGTACTTAGAGTGGGGTCTAGATAGAGATAATCCCAGATCATTAATCGTAGTAGCAACATTAGCTAAGAAGGATTCAGCTTTAAGAAAATTATCTGAGTTAGTTTCTAATGAGGGGGGACCATGAGAGCAAAACATTTAATTCCAGAAATTGAGTCATTAGCATCTATGTTGGCGATGGGCCAGCACAAGAAAGATTGTCCTGTGTGTCGGGGCAGTCGAAGAAAGAACAAACACGACAGACCTTTATCGATTAAGGTCGATGCAAAAGGTGTCCAGTACCAATGTCACCATTGTGACATAAGCGGTGGCTGGATCAATGATCGGGAGTGGTCACTTGAAGCGGCTCCGATACCCAGAAAGCCGTTATCTAATTCACCGCGATCTAATAACGAAGCTGCAAGGAAGTATCTCCAAGATAGGCGTATTGCAGATTCAGTCATTGAGTCACATACGATTACTGGCACTCATCGTTTTAACGGCAAGACAGTTCCTGCCGTGGGCTTTCCGTATCGTGATGGTGACTTAGTCAATGCCATCAAGTGGAGATCAGCCGATACAGACAAGAGGTTTTCCCAAGAAAATGTTTGTGAAGACTTCTTCAATATTGATCGCTATGTGGATGGCAACGATCTCCTGATCTGCGAAGGAGAGATCGACGCTCTAGCTTGGATGACCAGCGTCTTAAGCGATGATGGCGTATATCGACCGGATAATATCAGTGTTGTATCCATACCCAATGGTGCCCCGGCCAAGGTTAGAGATGGCAAGATCACACCAGAGGATGATAGAAAGTTTGCTTATATCTGGAAGGCCAAGCGAGAGCTTGAATCTGCACCTCGCATCATCCTCAACACTGACAACGATGGTCCGGGGAATGCTCTCAAGGAGGAGATTATTCGCAGGATCGGCAGTGCTAAGGTGTGGATTGTTGATCTAGATGATCACAAGGATGCTGCTGATGCTTTAGAGAGAGAAGGTGCTGGATATCTGTTAGGACAATTAGAAGATTGTCAGCCCGTGCCTATGATAGGATTGCATGGTGCTGAGGTGTTCAGTGATGCTGTTGTGGATCTCTATGACAATGGTCAGTTGAGAGGAGCCAGGACTGGTCTATCATCTCTTGATCAATTCATTCAGATACCGCCCGGTATGGTCACGGTGGTGACTGGATTTCCGTCTAGTGGCAAGAGCGATTTCATAGATCAGATCTGTTTGAATCTCGCTTTATCGATGAACTATAAGACTGTGTTCTGTAGTTTCGAGAAGCCCCCTGAATTGCACCTCATGCAACTGGCACAGAAGCTCACCAAGCGCCCCTTCTTCAAGGGCAGTGGGCAGAGGATGAGTCCCGAAGAGAGGGATCATGCTCAAGCTTGGCTCAATGATCATTTCTTGTTCATGGACAGTCGGCGTGACAGTCCCAATGACATCACCGGCATCCTCGCCACTGCCAGTGCAGCAGTAATGAGAATGGGTTGCAGGGTTCTGGTCATCGATCCGTATAACTACATCACGCTGTCCAATAGTACTAAAGAATCTGATGAGATATCAAATTTGCTGACCGAAGTACAACGATGGGCAAAGTCCCATGATGCCCATGTATTTTTCATCGCCCACCCTACTAAGATTTCCCCCGATAGGCGAGGCTCTAAGGTAATTGTAAACGGTCATGACATCGCTGGATCGGCGGCTTGGTTTGCGAAAGCCGATATAGGTATCACGCTATGGAGAGATCCACATGATGTGGAACCCCCTGAAGCGCATATCTGGAAGGTGAGATGGTCTTGGATTGGTAAGCATGGTGTGTGTCCGCTGAAGTTTGATAGATCGGTTGGTTGCTGGAGTGACTTTATTCCCAGTTTCGATGAGAATGAGGAGGATTGGGACTTCTAGAGGGTTGCTTCTAGCGTCCTCAGTCGCGCACCGATACGGCAGCACTCGTTATAGAAGGCACTGGTCAGGTGGTCGCTTACCTTAAGATGAGCGCACTCATGGATGAGTAGTTGATCCACCTGAAACTGATCGGTGATCTTCACCTTTGCTACATTGAATCCGATTGCGTTACCGTCGCACAATCCAGCGAAACTAAGCCCACGGTCCTTCCAGAACCTCACAGTTGGCGTGGCCCCACAAGTGTGTTTGGCAAAGTCTTGTGTGTAGTTGCTCAGACGTTGCATGGCCGAAGTCCACTGACTCATTGGAATCTCCGGTATCCCGTCAGGGCCTGACTTCACCTTGCCGTCATCGAATTTGTTAGATGATGGCACTAAGGCGTTGGCAGATCTGATCGTCTCCCATGCGGCCTTGGAGAATTGTCTGCCGTGGATCACCGCATACCCGGCATCGGTAGCTCGCTTATTGCTTTCAGGGGCGTGTGGGTTGAAGGTCACCGCCTTCCCGACACGAGCCTTGATCACTGACCTGATGGCGTCCTTGTCCTCCATTGACTCCAGTGCTGTGCCCAGCCAGCCACCTTGCGCTTGTTCTGCGGTGATGCCATCAGCCATGATTTCGGCAACGTGACGCTCAACGTCGAACCTGAACGCTTGTCTGACGGAGCCTCTGTCCAACGATAACGGCACCTTCTGCGCGATATCAACGTGCCATGGGCACTCAAGCTTATCGACTGGGATGCCCATCTCATAGAGATGGGAGGTCTCGCCTTCCAGCACCTCATAGATGTTGATGTAGGTCTTGCGTCTCGTCAGCCGGAAACCGCCTTCCTCACCTTTGATCTCTGTCTGGAGGGTCCGAACATCTTCGGCTACTGTGCTGCGTTGCTCCAACTCTTCACCGTTGATGATCGTCTTGATTCCTCTTGGGGGAATCATGGAGTGCAACAGCATGAGTGCCTCATCCAACTCTGCTCGCTTCATCTTCAGCGTAGCGGTTAGAACAGATCCTCGCTCTGTACGCTTACGTCCCACCTTACGGCCTTCGGGTCCAAAGAGGATTGAACCCGTGGTGCTGATGATACTTGCTTCGGAAGCAACTGAGAGCAGGAATTTCTCACCGCAGTTAAAGCGGCCTCGCTGCTCTGGGTTACCGATTTTGTACGACTGCTTGTAGAGGGTGTAGGCGTCTGCCAAATCCCTGAAGCCATCAGGTGAATCGTCCTCTACTCGTAGCTTAACTTGCGGTTTACCGTTGACGGGAGAGAGATCGACTTGCACGAAGCTGACGCCCTCTTCGTCCCAAGCATTCTGAACGGGCTCAAGCAGGAGCGGTGCCGTACCACGGCGTGTCGCCACTGCCGCCAAGCCAGCCTTGTCCACGGTGAACCAATGTGTTGTGCCTTTCATCGCATCTCCTGATTAGAAGTGTTCATTACCTTGCGTTGCTCTGCCAAGCCTGGCCATGCTACGCCTAGCACCGCCGCGCTTCGCCACGCCGGGCTACTATGCCTTACCTCGCTACGCCACGCCCAGCCCAGCCCTGCCCAGCCCCG
>Ga0208180_1000989_pt1 | contig 19639 bp, 13 predicted proteins | sample MalvireepMed_s16_FD_184241 | JGI IMG/M metagenome (GOLD analysis project Ga0208180, IMG submission 184241) | Marine viral communities from the Global Malaspina Expedition - Malaspina viral metaG DeepMed_s16 (SPAdes) (version 2) | ecosystem: Environmental > Aquatic > Marine > Oceanic | place...
GTTGAGAGATAATTATAATATTGACTTCCTTTTAAGTAAGTTTAAAATAGTTTTTTAACCTAATCTCTCATTACTCCACTACATATAAAACGTGATTGGCTTCACACAGTCTAAAATAACCTAAAGCAAAGTTATTAGGGTCGTTTTGATTTACAATATTACCTCTAATATTAGCAGGTGGGGCAGCAAATGGATTTGCACTTGAGGCATCCAATATCAAATTCATATAATTATAAAACTGTTGAGAAATGCCACGATGTGTGATTTCCAATGTATCTCCAGCAAATATATCTTCATCCGAATGACTATCATTAAGTTCATTCCCATTATTCAGTGCATCATCACTTAAAATATATTCTGGATATAGGAAATTTTCACTTTTAAAATCTGAGAGGTAATAATTAGTTTCATCAATAGGGTCATCATAAAAAATCTCTACTTCTATTTCCTCTTCATCTGAAAAATCTAAGACAGTACGTTGTTCTATCTTATTAATTGCTGTTACTGAGGTTAATTGTTCCGTAGCGGTAAAACTTTGACCATCTACAGCAACATAGAGCGTATAATTCTTATAAAGTTCAGGGATAAAATCCTCGCACACATAAAAACCAGCCTCAGACTCATCAAAATTAAATGTTTCTCCTTCGCTATTTTCTATATAAACTTGAGCTCCCGATACTTTAGGAACAACCTCATTATAATAATCTGTCATTCTACTAATTTTTATGGTTTGCTGTTTTCCATCGGTTCCTTTAATCCAAACTATTTCTGCATCTATTACAAGTTTAGACGCTCCAGCATCTAAATCAACTTCTACAACATCTTCACAAGAAGCTAAGAGTACAACCAGCAAGGAACTTATATATATAAACGATATTCTTTTAAAACTATACTTAATAAAATACTTCATCACATTAAAATTTAAAATTATAAGAAACACTTGGTATTATTCCGAAAATTGACAACCGCCTTGCTTCATTAAAGCCAGTATCCTCATTGGTGGTAAATCTAATAGAGGCTGCATTTTTTCTATTGTACACATTGTAGATACTAAAAACCCAATAACTTTGCCAACCTCGCTTTTTATTTGGTTTAGGCGTATAAGTAGCGGCTATATCCAAGTGATGGTATAGCGGTAATCGGTTTTCATTCCTTAGTGAATAATTAGGAATATGGATATCTCCAAATTCATAATATCCATTTGGATAGGTTACAGGCTGCCCAGATTGCAATGAGAAATTACCACTAAACGACCATTTTGGACTGAACTCATAATTTCCAGTAACACTTAAATTATGTAACTTATCATACGGAGACAAGTACCAATCTCCATTAGCAATCCCAGGTTCTTCTGCTGTTCTTCCTGAAGTTTTTTGTTCTGCTCTAGAAAGGGTATAAGAGACCCATCCTGTTAAATTACCCATATTTTTTCGAAACAATAATTCAAAACCATATGCTCTAGCTTTACCATTGAGAATTACTTGTTCTATATTATTGTTTGCCAAGAGATCTGCACCATCTATATAATCCAATCTATTTTTAATATCCTTATAAAAAACCTCCGTTTCAATTGAATACATCCGGTTATTAAAATTTTTAAAATACCCGATAGCGTATTGATCTAGTATTTGCGGTTTGATAAACGGCCCACTTGGTGTCCAAATATTCATTGGCGTTGGAGATTGTGTGTTGGACACTATATGGATGTACTGTGCCATTCTATTATAGCTGGCTTTAATGGAATTCTCTTCGTTAAATGCATATGAAAGGGATACTCTTGGTTCTAGATTATTAAAATCTGCCATTTTCTCCCCATTATCATAGGAGGTTGTACCTGTAGGGTCTGCTTTTTCATAAATATCATAAGTTGGATTGTAAACCACTGGATTGTTATCTTGGTAGGTATTTATTTCTTGTGCTCCATAACGATAAAATAAACTATAGCGCAAGCCATAACGAAGATGTAGTTTTTCTGAAACTTCCTGCTCTACATCTATATAAGCGGAGGACTCTAGTGCATACTTTTTATCAAGCTGATCATAATTAAATTGCGAATCGCTGTTGGTAGGTTTTAAAGTTCCTGGATTAAAATCATAGTATGTAGCATCAATCCCGTAATTAAGTTTTATTTTTTCAGATGCAAAATACATCCAATCGTATTTTAGTCCATAACTTTTAATGGCACTATCCCATTCAAAATTTTCAGTTGTCAATCCTAAATTAAACGTATAATCACTATAAAATGCAGTTAAGTTAGTGCTTAAATTATCTGAAAATTTATGTTTCCAATTTATACTTCCCATGGTGTTCCCATAGGTACTAGCAAATTGTTCATTTAAATCGAATATATCATTCCCTAGATACCCTGAAAAATGAAGACTGTTATTCTTATTAATCCGATAATTAAATTTAGCATTAAGATCATAAAACATTGCAGAATTATTGTTGTCTGCCAACTTCAAAAATAAATGAGCATAGGAAGCTCTTCCAGCTACCATAAATGAGCTTTTTTGTTTTTTTACAGGTCCTTGTAACAAAAGCCTACTAGATATCAAACCTATACCTCCATTTACCTTAAAATTCTCATAGTCTCCCGTTTGTTGCTTTACATCAAGCACCGAGGAAACGCGCCCTCCGTATTTAGAAGGAATTCCTCCCTTGTATAAATCTAGGCTATTTACAGCATCTGCATTAAATACTGAGAAAAAACCGAACATATGTGAGTCGCTATAAATTGGCGTTCCATCTAAAAGGATTAAATTCTGATCTGCTGCTCCCCCCCTTACATTAAATCCTGAAGAGGCTTCTCCTGCATTGGTCACACCAGGTAAAGTCAATAAAGATTTTAAAGGATCTGCTTCTCCCATGGCCACTGGAATTTGTTTAATTTCCTGCATAGAAAGACTGTTAATACTCATTTGCGGCTTTTTAATACTCACAGCCCTATCTTGAGTTACAATTACTTCTTCCAAGTCCTGGCTATCTGCTTCCATGCTATATTTTATTTGAACATCTTTAAAGAGTGAAATTTGTTTTTCTTCACTTTTTAAACCTATATAACTAATTAAAACCGAATAGTTCCCTTGGGGCAACTGTATAGAGAACTGTCCATTTTCATCAGTTGTAGTCCCTGTTCCTGTTTCTTTTATAAAAATATTGGCACCTAAAATTGGTTGGTTAATTTCATCTAAGATAGTCCCAGAAAATGTGTGTGTTCTCTGATTTGCACTTTTTATTTGCTCTTTTACAAAAATATTAGCACCTTGTAAAGAGAAACTAAAAGGCAATTTTTGATTTAACAAGGAAATTAATTCATTAATTTCGACAGCATTGAAGTCTTTACTTTCTTTAAAGTATTTTTGATTGGTATCTATTTGACTGGTAAATGCAAATTTATAATCTGTTTGTGTTTCTATTTGTTTAAATAATTCTTTTAGTGTAACGGTTTTATTAATAGTAACCGATATGTTTTGTGCAACTATATTTAAACTAAGTAATAAAAAGCATGATGAAATGATATGCTTCATAAAGTTTTATGTTTTTTAATTATATTAAAATGGATAGTACATTCTATTTTGATATGGAAAGGGATGTACAGTGTTGTAGCTAAGACATCCTTTTCTTTTTTATTGAAAAGTGATTTGTTTTAAGGATTCATTTATCTCATAATTCAGGTTGTGTAGTTTTGATAGTAGTTTAACAATAGTAGTTATATCTTCTTTTTTATTAATTCGTAACGTAATTCGCTTATTTAAATACGCCTCTGGTATTCTTATTTTATAGTGGTATCCATCTTCTATATACTGGACAACATTTACAAATTTTTCATTATCAAAATCCACAAACCTATTAAAGGCTTCTATTGATACTGTTTGTTTATTATAAATGAATTTTTCACCAGGAGCTAACAACCAGTTCTGTGCACTGTCTTTCACACTCATCTGTACACTTCCTTCATAAAGCTTGACACTTACACCGTCCTTTAGATCTTCCCTAACTGTAAATGAAGTTCCCAAAACAGTAGTAGTTGTTTCATTACACACCACTTGAAAAGGATGCTCTTTATCCTTTTTAACTTTAAAAAACCCTTCTCCATTGAGTTCAATCTTTCTATTATGTACAAAATCTGTGGCGTAGACCAACTTAGAATTTGCACTTAATTCGACTTTAGAACTATCTGGTAAGATGATTGTTTTCCATTCTGAAGTTGGATTTTCAATAACATTTTCAGCTATTTTATATATATCTTGCTGTGTGTTTTGATATACAAAAAGACCACCCGCAGAAAGGGAAATAATTAAAATGGCTGCCGCTGCATAACGCCAAGGCATCTTAATTCTCTTTTTAGTTGGGAAGGCTTTGGATTGAAATTTATTCCAAGAAGCTTCTTTTATGTTATTGGAAGTAGCCATAGGTTTTTCTTCCCAGGCTTTTCTATATTTCTCTGCCAGTTTCTTTTTATCCATAGCTAGAAAATTATAGTTTTTGACATTGAAATCCGTGCTTTACAAACATCCCACTTACTATTTCAGAAATATCTCTATTACTTTCAATACGGAGAATTCGATCACAATCTTCTAAGTCGAAGTTCATGACACAATCAGAAATATGTTGTTGTAAAAGTCTCAGAAGATATGTTGCCTGATCCCTAGTTTCTACACTCGTTTTATAAATTTCGATATTCATTTTTATTTCCCATTTATATATATAACAAACGAGAAATTAAAAGTTCCTAAGCTCCTGCTATCTTTTTTTGAATAAATTTATTGGCAAGGTATATATGGTTGGCAATTGTCTTTTCGGAAAGATTGGTAATTGCTGCTATTTCTTGGTAAGTAAGATTCTCTAATTTATGTAATGTAAATATTTTTTGCTGTTGGGCTGGTAATTGATCTATGAGAAAATACAGTTTAATTCTCATCTCCTCCAAAGACTCTAATTCAGCATCTTCTTCTATCATTTCAAGTTTTGAAGTATCTAATGGAATTACCTTATTTTCCCTATTGATATGGTTAATGATGATATGCTTACATATAACAAACAATTGTTTTTCAAAAACAACATCCTCTTTTAGCAAAGCTCTTTTATTATATAGTTTTAAGAAACTCTCTTGTACGAAGTCGTCTGGCGTAAGAAATTTAAAATTAAATCGCTTCGCTACATTATACAACTTATCATAATATGTAAAGTAAACCTCCTTGAAGGACGATTCTTTCCCCTTCTTTAAATTTTTAATGAGTTTCACATTCTCCATAGCAATAACATCCTGATTCGAGATAACATTGTAAAGTAGATAATATTGTTTTCTATAAACTAAATAAATGTTAATTAAAATATGAGGCGTCCCTATGGTTTTATCCTAAGTAACAGGATGTGAATTTTAAACTTCCAAGAAAGAAAAGATAACTTCTTAATAATAAAGTTAATTTCGTCTCTTTTCCCTCAAAAATTGACAATTATTTCTGGAAAAATTCGAACACCTAAGATCAACGAAGCTTTAGCTCTAACCACCATGATTAATAAGCACTTACAAGAAAACAAAAAAGGGGAAAAATCAAATAAAATTGACTTTTCCCCTATGGTGACCCAAGAAATACAAATTTCTGAACATTTTATTAAAGATTTAGAACTTTTGGCTGCAGTAGAAAATGAAGATAATTTTATACCTAAATAGAATAGTAATTCTACAATGAGATCGAAATTAAAAATTAGCAGCATTATCTCTTTTCTCTTTGTCTAGTTTTTTGTTGCAAGTCCAATTTTGCCAAAGAGCGCCTATTAGGACACGGTATAAGCATGGTGCTTTTAATCATTTTTCTTACCGGTTTAATGTTCTTGGAAGCGATTATCTTTCAGTTTATTTTTAAATACCCTTTTATTGATTGGCATGCATATTTTGGTGTGTTTGTATTTAATACGTTGCCACTTACACTCTTTGCGTTACTGCTTCTTTTTATTAATGACATAAGCAAGAGTAAATCAGTGGCATTGGGTATATCTATCTTGTTATTCTTATTGTTTGTGACTCCTATTTCAAAAAACATAATTACGAATCCGTTGTTTCGTTTTTTATCTGGTTACAATGGTGCTTATAGCGATTTTATAGGTTACGGAGCTTATGTAATGCCGTTTATTTACAGACTGATTTTTGGGTTTGCTCTTGTAGGGCTTGTATGTGCTTTATACGGTTTGATAAAAACTAAAGCTAAAAGAAGCCGCTTGATTATTGCTACGGTTAGTTGTGTATGTATAGGCATAGTAAGCGGCTATTCGTTTATAGATGGATATATATCCAAAGATAAAGACGCTGACATATTAAAGCGCGTTGCTTACGAAAAGCATTATCGAGCATACCAAAACCTTCCGCAGCCAACCATAAAAAAGATTAACACAAAAATAGATTTGTTTCCTGAAGACCAAGCTTACCAGATAAAAGGCACGTATTGGTTGGTAAACCAGCACGAACACCCTATAGATTCTGTACTGATAAGTGTGCCTGAAGACTTTGAGATACAAGCGCTTTTATTTAGCTATAAAAATGATACCATAACGCTAGACAAAGCTATTTCAGAAATATCATTAAAACAAGCATTACAAGCCCAAGACTCGGCAAAACTTACATTTCATTTGGCTTACAAATGGAAAGCTGTAAATGGTCATAATCCTTTTAATGCGATTGTAAAGGATGGCTCTTTTATGCGAATAAGTCGTTATTATCCTCAATTTGGGTATGATGCTAGTCAGGAAGTTTTAAATGAGACAATTAGAAAACAACATGCTTTGGGAAAAGCCACTGCCATGAAACCATTTGATGCAGTAAAGACTCGTATAGATGACTTTATTTCTTTGGACATGCAAATTTCAACCGGTAAAAATCAAATTGCTGTTGGTACAGGTGAATTTAAATCACACTGGCAAGACGCTAATAGAAACTACTATAAATATCAAGCAGTGGCTATACCGTTTAGGTTTGCGGTTTCATCAGCAGCGTATGAGGTTAAAAAAATACAACATAAAGATGTTTCTATTGAGGTTTTATATCATCCCTCGCATAAAAACAATGTAGATCATCTTATTGAGAACACCAAGCTGTCATTAGATTATTGCACTAAATATTTTGGGCCTTATCCGTTTTCGTCTATCCAATTTGCCGAAGTTTCATCGTTTACACAAGGTTTTGCAGGAACTGCTTATCCTGGTGTTATATTTATGACAGAGCATATGACGTTTCATGCCAACTTAGCAGGTAACCATAATCAAGATGTTATTAATGAACTTGCTGGGCATGAAGTAGCGCATTTTTGGTGGGGAACTAACCAAATTGATCCAGATTATCGAGAAGGCTATGCATTGCTAACTGAAAGCTTGGCGATGTATACAGAAATGATGGTATATAAAAAAATGTACGGTAAAGAAAAAATGCTAGAACGCTTGGCGATACATAAGCAAATTTACGATGCTAAAAAAGGCTTTAGTGAAGATTTATCTCTATTAAAAGCCACAAAAGACAATGCATTTATACCCTATTCCAAAGGAGCTATTGTTTTTGTAGAATTAAGTGAGCTACTTGGAGAAGAACGGTTGAATTTAGCATTAAAAACTTTTTTAGAACAATACGCATATCCTAACGCAAAACCTACTTCAACTAATCTATTAAAAGAAATTTTAAAGGTAAGCGATGTAGGACTTAATAAGAGAATTAAGGCTATGTTTGAGTAAAAACTGTGCCAATAACTAAGTGGACTTGCAGTTCCTGTAATGTTCGCCTAACTACACTTGTTCCTACTTCCAACCGTTCCGCTATTTTTCTGACCAGTTTCTCTATTTGATTGTCGTTGTATAAATCGATGCTTTGCCTAACTACGTTGTACTACTTTGGTTTTTGTATGCTTACCGTTACTCGCAGACTTTCCATTTTATTGATCTTTAATCCGCCTAAAATGCGGATTTCTAAATGTTTGGTTGTGTATTCGTAGTTGTTTGGGTTGGTTGTGTTGAGTGTCATTATTTAAAAAAATTATTATTCCCAGATTTGTCCCAAAAGTAACAATTGTGAGAACGCTACACAAGACACTTAGTAGATTTTTTTAATTTATCTTACTTATATTTGTCTAATATTCACTTTTTAGAGGTGTTTTTTAATAAGTAATTCTCGATTATGACTATTGCAGAGCGTATAAGATTATACAGACAACAAAAGAACTTATCTCAAGCAGAGCATGCAGAGATTTCAGATGTAAACAATAAGAGTTTATCTCGTTATGAGTTAGATACAAGTATTCCTCCAGCTGATGCCTTAAAAGCAATTGCAGATGCGCTTGGTGTTTCTACAGATTCTTTATTGAGTGATGATAATATTGCCATTAAGGACAAGGAACTCCTTAAACGTTTTCAAGCCATACAGGATATGGATAATGAAGATAAAGTAATGATTGTAAAATTTCTTGACCTTGCTATTAGAGATGCTAAAACTAAAAAAGCATATGCATAATGCAAGAAGTTTATCGCACTAAATACCCTTTAAAACAAGTATTCATATCTATATTAGTAATACTTACTATACTTCTCTATATTTTTTGGGGATTGTTGCACTTTGTTTTTATTTTATTAATTGGTATTGTTGGTATATTCTTAATCTCCAATATATTAATACCAATTTTTGTATTACAAGAAAAAGCTTTGATTAGGTTATATACTTTAAGACCTTTTAGCTCAAAATATATTTACCAAATAGAAGACATAAAAAAGATAGAGATAAAGCAGGAAAGACAAGGCTATCAAGCGTTTCCTTCAATGAAAATATTTTTTTTAGAAAAGGGTAGAGAGAGAAAACACCACTTTCATTTTATTAAAGATACACAAGAGGATTTTGACAGCTTTGTACAAAAAATGAAAGAAAATGGCGTTGATGTAAAGCTTTTGTCTGGAAACTAATGTTTGGCTTATTCTCTTTTTTTATAAACTCTTAAATCATATTTTAGTTCAAACTCATTGTGAGGTAAATGTTCTATAATAGATAGTTTATCAGCAGTTATGCGATTTATTTCCCAATAATTTTCAGTTAGTTTAATTAGCGAACCATTTTCTGTGAGTTGCTTTAACAATTCAGGGGATATTTTATCAATCGGAACACTATATTGTGGTTCGTCAAAAACAAATTTCAGTATTTTTTCGTTTTCATCATACGACCAAGTGCCTTTCTCTTTTAAAACATTGTTTTCATTTGAGATTACTTCATAGTGATTGTTCTTATAGAAAACCACATCAGGTCTTGACACTTTTTCGACCATTTTTAAAGTGTCTATTTTTAATTCCCTTTCACTAATTGTTTCATTAGAGGATGTCGTTAGTTTTTCAAATTCCCAATAACCAACAAGATTTTTTTCTATGAAATTTTTACTTGCTGTGCTCTTAATATTATCAATAGCATCTTCATTTGAATTTTCAATTTGGGCATAGGTTTTACAGCCTGTAAGAACAGTAAAAAAAACGGACAGCTTAAACAAAAGCCATCCATTTTTTAAAAATTTTATTTTATTGTCTTTCATCATCTTTGATTGCTTTTTGAGCATTACTTTTTGCAGAATTTGCATCAATAACCACTCCTGCCGCATCAGTAGCCGCATTAACTTTTTGACCAGTTTTATAGCTACCAACCGCATCAAATCCACCAGTTGTTGCAGTTGCTGTATTTACGACAGCCTTTATTGTAGATGTAGCATTTGTTCCAATTGTATTTTCCATAACCGTTTTTCCATTTTCCGTTGCACCTGCGGTTAAATCATCAGCTCCCAAAACAACATCCGCACCGAGAACTCCTCTTACTAAAAGAGATGCTCCACCCATACTGCCCGCAGATAAAACCATACCTGCTGCCGTACCTACATTTTCTAAAGTTTCTCCTGCTTTTTGGAACTGCTTATTATTTTTTGCTCCCTCAATAATATCACTTGCACTAACATCTCTACCTTTGACTGACGATATTGTTATCCCTGCTTTATTCATATCTCTTTGAGAGTTATCGCCAGAATAAATAGCTGTAACATTTCCTTTGCCATCATAAACATTGTAAACATTTTGGGATTTTGTTCCAGACCAACTACCTACGTTACGTTGATTAGCAGTTCTATCATATGTTTGATTATAGTTTCCTTTACTATCCTTATGGACAGAGTAAACCGTGTGTGACAGATGTTCTAAACCTTCAAGTTCAATACCATCAATAACTCTATTTTCAGCAAAATTATATGGGCTATTGTACATATAGTCTTCTGCTAAAGGGTCTATTTGCCAAAATCTTCCAATTGCTGGGTCGTGAGTTCTCCATTTAAATTCAACAACGTTCAACCCTAATTCCTTATGAATTTCTTGTCCCTGGAACGTCTGAAAATTATTCTCTGTACCTCTAATTACATTATTATATCCACGATGTTCGAGACCGAATGGGTAAAAATTTCGCTCTTGTAAGATTTCATTATTAGGGTCGATAGCCCCGTTTAAATCGGTATCTGAGTAGGATAGTCGTACGTTGCCCAAGTGATCTTTATACTGATACACATAGCTATAACCAGTTCCTTCTGCATCTACATACCCCTCTGCATGGTTGAAAAACTGTAAACCTCCATTTTCATAAATGTAATTCCCAGCATAATCCATAGTTGATGTCACAGAACCTCCTTCAAGAACTTTCTTTTGTAATTTCGTTCCTAAAGCGTCGTAAATATAAGAAATATTTCCGCCGCCTATGGTAACACTCGTCGGTAAATTTAAATGGTTATAGAAGATTCCATTTGCAGGGATTCCTTTGTTTAGGTCTGATATCATATTCCCATTGCTGTCATACACATAATCATTCCCTGTCTTATTACCATCCTTAAAATCTCCCTTCATTAAAGCAGGAGTCGTTACTGCGTCAGTAACACTTAACAACTTATTGCCACCATCATACTGATAGGTTAAATTGTCCATATTCCCAAAGATTGTTGCATCTACATTAGTAGATCCCTTTCGTACCAGTTTAGTTATATTCCCATGCTGATCATAAACAATACCACTTACATTGTAGTTAGTTGTATTGTCGGTAGCGCCTGTTATTCTATTTAAAGCATCATAACTATACGTATATTGTGAACTCACAGGATTTGTTGTCGAGTTTACACTTTTAGTGTTCCATGCTGTTTGACTAATGTTTCCATTAAATAGTTTTTTGGTAGAATCCGCTATATCATTGTACTTTATCTCAAAGCCAAACAAGTCATTTCCTAAACTTGATGGTTCATTGATCTTCTTAAGCCAACCACGGATGTTATACTGATAATCCACTGTTTGAAGGCGACCACTTCCTTCGGTATTCCCTACTCCTTTACTTATGAGTTGCCCTAACTCATCATAACTATTCGATGCAATAACCTCCGTTTTTCCATCCAAATCTTGGGTTTGTTTGGTGAGTCGTCCCATATGATCATACTCAAAATGATCTGTGGTTACCACTTGTTCCGACCCTCTACTATGGGTAGTAGTTATTTCTTCTGCCTTTCCTACAAAGTCTAACTGGGTTGCTGTAACTGTTGTCGTACTTAAATAAGGATTCGTCTCTGCCGTGTAAATCCCTCTTCCTTTCTTATCATACCCATAAACAGTAGTAATCCACTGACTCGTTGTCAACACACGTACTTTGCTAACTGTGGTCAATCCTTTTAATTCAATACCACTAGCTTTCGATACCCCTTTTACGGTAGCTGGAACACTCATCCCTGCTGTATCTACATAACTGTCATAGTAATTTACAGTCAATAACTCGGAGAGCTCAACAGCCGTATTAGGGTAAGCATTGTTACTATAATAAACCGTTCCCCCTCCTAGGCTGCTCGCTGTAGCTATGCGCTCTTCATATTGAGAAGTAACATTATCTGCTGCTGCCTGAACTGATATTCTACTCCCTTGCTTATGAAACTTTCCTGTGTAAACCACACGACCAAAAGCATCATACTTTGTAAAAAGCCAATCATTACTTGCTCTTAAATTTGCATCCTGTGTTAATATAGGTTGATCCAGTTTGTTATATGCAATATATTCTACGCCCTTTCCTGGAAGTTGTTTTTCTACCAATCGATTACGACCATCATATCTATACTGATACCCTAAAGCAGCTAATTTTGAATTGATCGTAGTCAAACTTGCCGTGGTGGCATTCAGCTTTGGAGGCAATACATAAGTTAAATTACCATAATCATCATAGACATAATATGTATCATGCGCTACAACCTGCTCATTAGTAGCTATGCTTCCATTCATATCAACATCTGAAGGACCATAAGTGCGTTTTAAGACAACACGACCTTGTTTGTCCGTAAACTCTTCCGTACTATGAAGCTTTCCAGAGGTATGATTCTCGTCGTAAGTGATCGTTTTATATAATTCACCCGCAGCATGATAAGTTGTATTACCTGCTAGCAAACTCGGCAGATAATTAGTCCCTAATCCTACACTAAATAACTTTACTTCATTACTTAAATTAGCTTCATAATCAAAAGCTATTTCATGTCCCGACCCCAATTGCCAATCCTTTCCAGGAGCTGCTTGTTTTAAAACTCTATTTAGAGGAGATGCTTCAAATGCTTTTTCAGAGTATGGATTCACTTCATTTATATCTATATCATCCGGATAATGAGTCTGATAATACGTTTGGGTGGCTCCTGCAGGATCTGTACTGCGATAACTCCCTAAGACACCCGTAGCTTGATATGGTAACCAATCCTTGTCCTGACGCCCATAAGCATCATAGCCAATATGGGTAACAAGGTCTTTAGGTGTTCGATCTATTAAATTACTCACTGAACTTTCACTACCATCTCGGTATTCAACTACAGGTTTATAAAAGTATTGACGTACATCTGTATTTGTGCTATAATACAAGTAACTCCTAAAATGAGAAGTGGTGGTATCACTACGCCATTTAAAGTCTTTTCCATTGAGAACCTTATTCCCAAATTGATCATATACTCCACTTAACCCAGAGTCACCTCCTGAATAAGTATAAGGATGTATAATTCCAACCATTAAATACCACTTATCAAGTTCAGGTAAATCTCCATACCAAAAGTAAGGATTGCTATCTGCTGTACCATCCAATCTATTTACATTCTTTGTCCCATGATAGGTAGTACCATCTTCTGATACCGTACGCTTTACCCAAACACTGTAACGATAGGATTTATTTTTATCCACATTAATGTAATCCGTATTCCAGCCACCATCAGCATCACTCGCTGCATCGTTACCACATTCCCATAAAATAGATGTATTTCCAAAAGGGTTTATTCCTTCAATTCGCTTATTCTCTGTTGTAGCACCATTTTGATTATAAAATGCCGTTGATCCACTTCCTAAAGCCCAATCATTAACCCAACCTATCACGTCATTAGTCGATTGGCTTATCCCTGATGCCTTTATTCCCACCTGCTGCATTGGTCTACCTATACCATCAAAATAAGTTACCTGCTCGATAACATCTTTATTTTGTGTAATCCCAGCCTCTGTGCCCATTGGAGTCTGATACGTACGCGTATACACATAATTCTCATTACTTAAACTCGCTGCACTATAACTGCAACCATTATTCATTCCAAATTCAGAAGGACAAGCATCCGTGTTATTCTCCACATAACCCGATGGTTTAACGCTGCGATATACCCTATCATTTGGATTTCCAAAACCATCACCATCTGCATCCTTATAAAAATACTTCGGTTGAATATTAGTTATTAGATTCGTACTGTCATCATAATCATCGGCATTGCTTACATAACCTGAAGGCTGACTACATGCTGTTTGAGTAACACTCGAAGCTCCATAGCCGTCTCCATCACTATCTGCATACCAAATTGGCTGTGGCGTAACAGTAACCGTCATACTACCACTATATTTTGTCTCGCCACATGATATAACCGCACGACGATAATAACGTGTTCCCGTTAAATTTCCTGGAGCATAGGTGCTACTAGTAGCTCCACTTACATTACTCCAACTACTATTATTGGTAGACACCTGCCACTGATACGCATAATTCCCATCACCACCACTAGGGGAGCTTGCATTGCCTAATGTTCCAGCGCTGCTATTATAACATATCGTTTTACTTCCATTTATCGAGCCAGGATTTAAGCTAGCTCGCACAGTAATCGTTACACTACCACTATATTTTGTCTCGTTACAAGAATAAACCCGTCTACGATAGTAACGTGTACTCGTTAAATTTCCTGGAGCGTAAGCACTACCAGTAGCACCACTAATATTACTCCAACTACTATTATTGGTTGACACCTGCCACTGATACGCATAATTCCCATCACCACCACTAGGGGAACTTGCATTGCCTAATGTTCCAGCGCTGCTATTATAGCATATCGTTTTACTTCCATTTATCGAGCCAGGATTTATGCTAGCTCGCACAGTAACCGTCACACTACCACTATATTTTGTCTCGCCACATGATATAACCGCACGACGATAATAACGTGTTCCCGTTAAATTCCCTGGAGCATAGGTGCTACTAGTAGCTCCACTTATATTACTCCAACTACTATTATTGGTAGACACCTGCCACTGATATGAATAATTTCCATCGCCTCCAATTGGTGAACTCGCGTTGCCTAATGTTCCAGCGCTGCTATTATAGCATATCGTTTTGCTTCCATTTATCGAACCAGGATTTATGCTAGCTCGCACAGTAACCGTCATACTACCACTATATTTTGTCTCGCCACAAGAATAAACCCGTCTACGATAGTAACGTGTTCCTGTTAAATTTCCTGGAGCATAGGAGCTACTAGTAGCTCCACTTACATTACTCCAACTACTATTATTGGTAGACACCTGCCACTGATACGCATAATTCCCATCACCACCACTAGGGGAACTTGCATTGCCTAATGTTCCAGCGCTGCTATTATAACATATCGTTTTACTTCCATTTATCGAGCCAGGATTTAAGCTAGCTCGCACAGTAACCGTTACACTACCACTATATTTTGTCTCGCTACAAGAATAAACCCGTCTACGATAGTAACGTGTACTCGTTAAATTTCCTGGAGCGTAAGTACTACCAGTAGCACCACTAACATTACTCCAACTACTATTATTGGTTGACACCTGCCACTGATATGAATAATTTCCATCGCCTCCAATTGGTGAACTCGCATTGCCTAATGTTCCAGCGCTGCTATTATAACATATCGTTTTGCTTCCATTTATCGAGCCAGGATTTAAGCTAGCTCGTACAGTAAATTTAATTGCATTTGTATATTTATACTCCCCATTAGACTCAACTCGCCTTCTATACCATCTCGAGGAAGTTAGTCCAGTTGGAGGATCATATGTACTACTTGTAGCTCCGCTTATATTACTCCAACTACTTCCATTGTTAGAATATTGCCATTGATATGCAAAAGTACCAGTACATCCACTAGGAGCAGATTGACTATTCATATAACCTGGATTTCCTCCATAACAAATGGTACTTGCTGCTATGGTACTAATTGATCCTGGTGAAAAATTGGAATACACTGAATAGGTTACTTTACGTGCCGAACTCCAACAACCATTATTACTTAATGCCCTTAAATAATATTCTGTTCCACTAGTAAATGTTATGGATTGATTAGAATTACTGGTTGATTTTTGCCATGCTTGAGACTGCCAATAATACACTTGCCCACTTGGTGGGGAGGCTCTTGTTATTATGGTTTTACCACAGTCCATATCAATAGAGGGACTTGGTGGCATATTGGGTTTAGTAAAACCTTCATCTATTAATCCATCACAATCATTATCCCAACCATCACAAATTTCAGTTGCAAAAGGGTGAGAGTTTGGATCATTATCATTACAATCTGTATTATTCAATGAATATCCATTTGGTTTTGAGCTAGCACATACTTCACCAGCTGGATCGCCATATCCATCTCCATCGGAATCTCTGTAATAAAGGCTCTGTCCTATTGGGCAATCACCACCCTCTCCTGGCAAGCCTATCTGAGAAAATAGAGGGAAGCTCACAAATAATAAAAGTATAATAACTAAAAATTTCTTCATAGTATGGGGTATATAGGTTATTTTAATAGAAATAATACGAATATGATATTCCTATAATTTTACGATGAATCTTATATGCTTTTGAGCTTAATTTTTATACTTATATCTATAGTCTTCAATGAGATTTCCTTGATAATCTTTAACTGCTTTTAGCCTATTAAAATCATCATATTCGTAAAAAGATGTAAGTCCTTTTGGATCGGTTATCGTTTTCACACCATTCAACGGCTCATAGGTATAGATAGTCACCATGGCATCTATCATTGAAGCGTGGTTTCTTATCATATTTAGTTCTGTAGTCTTAGCAGATTCACTACTTGATATACTTTCTAAAACCGCCAAGTCAACCCCTGTATTAATCACCTCAGGGTAAGTTGCATTTGCAATCTTTGCTACAGGATATTGTCCATTGTAGCCCCATAAATATGTTACTGTAGTACCATCTGTTTGTCTTACCTCTGTCGGGTTCCCGTAATTATCATATGAAAGATATTCGACACGGGACTCATATACACTCTCTTCCTTTGTGAATTTCAAGATTTCTGGAAGTACTTTCCCACTCCATATTCCATATTTAGTTAACTGTCCATTCAAAAACTTATCATTACTATCTACAATTCCATTATTGTTAACATCCATATAATTATTAACCTGGATAGGCTCATATCTATTTTGCTGAATTAAAAGCTGCTCAACATTGGTAGGATTGCTAACATCATGAGCATATGTATAATGGGTTATAATTTTCTCATCTTGACTATTTGAAGTAATTTCTTCTGAAGGTAAAAGCGGATTATTTAAATATTTATTCTCTTTAATAGATATAACACTATCTCCTTCAAAGAAATCAACTTTTTTCACACTTTTTAGCCTATACCACTCACTAAAAAAACTATAAAACCCGAATTCCCCCACGGTTAACCCACTACCACTTACTTCGGTTTTAAACACAACCCCCACATTAGGATAGGGAGTTACATCTTTTGTCTCATAATTATTTTCTAAATATGAAACAGGGCTGTATAAACCATTTGCATATTTATAAGTTGTTTTTTTCTTTAAATTGGCTCGCTCCCAACTTACATCTAATTCTGGTAAATAAACGCCTTCACCTGCCACATAATCATAATGTTGTAGATTTCCTCGACTTGTAAACACATATTCTGTCTTTTGATTATTATTAGTATATTCTGTAACATTTTTATAAGACAAAATTCCACCATTCACAAAGATAAATGGGATTTGACTATATGATGTGACCTTATGTACGTAGGTAGGGGGAGAATTTACACATCCTCCATTAAAGAAATGACTATCTAAAAAAACAGGAATGCTATACAATTGTCCACTAGTACTTCCAGTATTAAAATTATTATAATCATAGGTTTTAGTAATTGTATTTCCAAATCCATCATTTAAATTAATTTCACTAATTCGAAGCCCTCCAACGGTCATTCCATCTGATGGATCTGGTGTCTCATCTTGACTCCAAGAAATACTCATATTAAAATTAGATTCTTCTCCCCCTCCTTCACCTAATCCAGATCCCGCTTCCATTGCAGTTACTTTATAAGTCCCAGGTTCTAATTCTAATGAAAAACTTGTAGTACTTACATTTATCGAAATCGTAGGATCCGTAACTCCAACTATTTTCAATAAATAATCACATTCAAAGTTTGTTAAAGGGCTATTGTTATCACATCCAGTTACTGAAGCCGTAAAATCAACTTGGCCTATAATTCCTGGTTCGATAACAAACTCCTTTGAATAAGCATATAAAGAGCCTGAGGGTGTTTCATTTGCTGGGGCTTTATTAAAATTTAAGTACTTTTCTACAGTAGTATCTGAAAAATTAAAATTACTTGGAGCATATGTTCGATTACTTTCAAAAGAATACTCTATACTTCCCCCCGTAGGATAATGTATTTTACTAATATTAGACGCTTTTACTGACGAAGAGGCAACACTTCTTTTAGCATTATCATGATAAATTCCTGAAGAAAGTCTAACAGATGGAATTAAGTTTGGATTAGAATTCTCGCCATTGTAAAAGCCCCAATAATCTTGAGCATTCGAAAAACGACTAGGCAATAAAGTACTATTATATTCAAAAGTATAAGGGGGCTTGGAAATGTTATTTTTTCCCATTTCTTGAACTGACAATAATTTTAATCGATATCGTCTTTGTTGGGGGTCTCCTATACTAGTCCACCTTCCAGTTTCTAATTGGGATGTAAAATAATCATAATTAAAATGATACTTTTTTATAGCTACCTGTTTATTATTATTAAAGACATATATATCCTTTAAAGACTTGCTTCCCGATAAATCCATCCTTGAAACTGCATCTGAGACAAACTCTATATGATTGTCTCCAAAATGAATTTCTTCTAAAATACTTTGCTGAATCAAACTTGTACTAAATGAAGCACTATATCCAGAACTCAAACAATTTTTTTCAATTATTAATTGTTCGCTCGTTTTCACGGTGTTATTAATCAGCTCGGTTCCATAATCAAAGTGAATATTATCTCCCTTAGGACTAACAATATCAATCAAGTACCATGAACTAATAAAGTTAGGAATAGATTTACCATCTCTGGATAAGGAAAGACCACTAGTGGTATAATTAAACATATTCGCACTAGTATTTTCATCAATCGCTATGTCAGCTTTATCTTCGGAGATACCAAAATAAAATTTCACTCCATCTGGAGCTGTAAAAACCCAACCCACTATTGTTTTTATATTTATAGAATCATAAATAGGTGTCATTTTTATATTTGAGAATGGCATTTGAACAAACACTCCTGAATTCTGATTAAACATAAATTTCCCAGAATATCCCATGAAATTGAAACTAAAAATATCTGGTTCTAAATCAGTTCCTCCAATTTCAGAATCTTGGATATCGTCATAAATAGCTGAAGATCCTTGTTGATTATAGTCATTTCTAATATCCGAGACTTTTCGGGTCTCATACATATAACCAACACCGGGAACATCATCTGGAAGCCCTCTCATAGTTCTAGATACAACTCCACCAGCATTTAAACTCCATCCTAGGCCTACTCTGGAAGCAATTTCTTCTACTCGTATTCCTCCCGCATGATATGAAATACTTATTGGTAAATTCAAATCTCCATGCTTAATCTCATACAATGGGATTGAAATACTAGGAATTCCAGTTGATGTTGCTACTGGCATATCTACATATTTACCTAGCGATGCAGCTTCTGGAGATGGAGGTAGAATAGAGGGAAGTTCTTGTCCAAAAATACAGCTGGTAAATAATAGTAAACTAAGGTATATTTTATTCATATTGGGGTTCTTTATTGTTAAAAACAAGTGCTTTTAGAATTCAAATTCACAATAGGTATACTATGCTTAAGAAAGCATATCTTTAAAAAAAAGGAAAACGATATAATAGAATCTCTAAATACTATTGTATCGTAACGTTATTTATGATTAGGAAACAGAGCTAGATTTTTATTACCTGAAAGAATTCGTGGCAGTCTTTTTGAAAAGAATATATATACATAAGTAG
>Ga0208180_1000990_pt1 | contig 19632 bp, 22 predicted proteins | sample MalvireepMed_s16_FD_184241 | JGI IMG/M metagenome (GOLD analysis project Ga0208180, IMG submission 184241) | Marine viral communities from the Global Malaspina Expedition - Malaspina viral metaG DeepMed_s16 (SPAdes) (version 2) | ecosystem: Environmental > Aquatic > Marine > Oceanic | place...
ATTATCCAGAATCCTATGACTCTGGCATTGAAGCAATACGTAGATATATACGACAAGGCTCAATATAAAAACGAGCATATTAAAAGGGAAAATAAATTATGGCATATGAATTAGAGGGCGGATATCCGGGAGGAGAGTCCAGCTATGAGTACCCTGGTGGAGGTACATATAGACCTCCTACTATTGACGATTGGCGGAAAGATTATACACCAGAGCTTCCACCAAGACCTGTAACTCAACCTCCTGCAGATACTTCTGGGCTTAAGCCTTGGGAACAGATATTTTCAGAGCTAAATATTCCTACGGATTATCTAGAACTACTAACCAACCCAACCGCTTACTGGCCTGAAATGACTGGCTATGAAACAGAATTTCAAGAAGCTGATGTTGCCAGAGGAAATTTACGGTCTATCTTAGATAAGTTATTAGGAACAGGAGAAGGGAGTCTTGCTGAAGCGGAGAGTCAAAGAACAGCACTTGTAACTGGGGCTTACGGTACAGGTACCACCGCCGCGGAGCAGGCTAAATTCTCAGGGTTAGGTACAGCCGGTGAAATGTTTCGCAGAGGTGAGGAGCGTGCCACAGTTGGAGGAATGAGAGATGTTAGAGGTACAAGAGGTGCAGCACGTCTCGCACGTACAGGTACAGGATTTGCAGGCGCCGGCGCAATAGGAGAAGAGGAAAGATTTAGTGTTGGTGAGACTGCAAAGAATTTTGCAGAGAGCATATTAGGCCTCACAACAGGAAGGTCACAGACTGAAACGGATATATTAAATAGATTTGGCACCACCATGGAGCAATTGGAACGTACACAGACAGGAGGTATGTACAATGTGAGAGATGTTATTGAGCAAATGAGAGGTGGAGGTTCTGATGCACTCATGGCACTTATTAATCAATATATAGGCATTAGGGATAGAATCGTTGGGCTAGAAGGTGGAAATGGCGGGGGTTTCAAAGTGACGCTAACATGATAGGATTGAGGTCTTAATTGGAAAACACATTATGAAAATATATACAAAAGTAATTTTAGACTGGAACCCCTCAACTGAGCAGTACGAAGAAACGTATGCTGAGTCATACAACTACGAAGGGGAGGTTGCACTCTGCCAACGTGTAGGATATACCGGGGAGAATTTAAACGAGGTCCTTGATAGAATCCTTTCAGGAATTGAAGCAGGGCAGAGAGGTAAAGAAGCCACACGTCAGTTTGATGTTAATACTATCATGAATCAGAAAAAGATTGAACAGGGCGACAAGCAGCTGGAGATTCAAGACAAAAATGCAGATGCAAGTATTGCCTCTGCTGAAAATACGAGTAAAAGATTAGATATGGCGTTGACCCGACAAGATATCGAATCCGATAATAATACATTGCTAAGTTGGGAGGCAATAACACCGGAAACGACCGGACAATGGGAAGCAAAAGTTAAATTCGGTCAATCGCTGATAGATGCTGGTGATATACATCAATCATTAATGCCACGATTACAGCAAGGACATTTTCGTTCAATACAGGGGCTTGAGAGCCACAATATCTATAACGATATCATTACAGACTCCAAGGTTACATCAGATGCCCTGAGAGCATTTTCAAGGACGGGAACCACAGAAGAGGGTACGCAGGTCATATTAAACCCGAATCAAAGAAAAAATCTTATCAACATGGCAGATGACCGGGATAAGAATGCTATTAAGATTCAGTATGCAAATTTTATGGAAGAACAATTACAGGGCATGGGTTACTCAGAGGAAAATCCGCAGTACAGGGCCATTATGTCATCTGTAAACGCTGGTAATTATCTGCTCGCATCGAACAAATTCAAGCAATTAGGAGGTGACTTAACACTTGTTCAGGCGAATGAAGGTATGACCAAAATCTTAAATGACGCAGTTATAGATATAGACCCTAACTGGGGTATAAAAGAAATAAAACAAGCATTACGCCTGCAGGGTGTTCCGCCTAGTGATATTTCCATGTTTGAGGTTTATTGGGATAGAGCACAATTCTTAACACCCCAGGCGGCAACCGCCTACGGGCCTTATTCAAAAGAAGCTTTTACAACCATTAAGACTATGATAGTAAATGAGCATGATAAAATGGTGAAAGATGGGCAGATAGACCCAGATACCAGACGACCTATGCAATCTAGGGCGTTTACTGATGCACAGATTGTCAGGATTGCTCAGGCCCGTGGATTAGCAGTTGATGATGAGGGCAATATAGTAACAGGGGAACAGAAACCGCCAAAGGTATCAGTACAGGTACAGGGTGTAAATCCTGGCAGTACATATATTGTTAAAACAGACCACCCCCGATTTAGAAAAGATTTGAGCAAAGCTCCTCTATCAATCGTACATAGTAATAACATGGAAGGAGAAGTTATAGTAGACCGTATAGGCTCGCCAGTTACTACAATAGGTTATGCACCAAAAGGCCCTGTAGCTGGCGCTGAACCTCATGTATTTTTTAGAGATTCTCAAACAAATGTAAGTTACGATATACCAATTTCATACTTTAACCAATACTTTGTTGAACGGTCTCGTTAATGCCTCAAAATCTGTTACGACCGGAAGACTTCGCAGGGATAGGAGGCGAACAGGATACTACACAGGCTCCATCATATTTCTCTCCTGAAGATTTTTCATTTCCAGACGAAGAAAAAAAAGAACAACCTCCCTCATATAGACCTCTTCTTACTCCTGCTGATTTTAATGTAGCAGACGAAGACCCCGAATCCAGACTTAAACCAATTTCAACACCATACCCTTCATTCTGGGGAAGGCTTGGCAAACGGTTTGGTCAGTCATTCTTGCCGTTTGGTCTACCTGAATACTTTAACTTGGACCAGATGGCACCTGCCGAGCATCCATCAGAATATGTTGCAGAAGCCATTGGTGGGATTGCAGGTTTTGGTTTATGGTTCTTACCGCAGGGTATGTTGGTAGGTGGTGTCAAGGTAGGCGCAGGCTTGATTAATGTAGCAAAGCTTGCAGGTGGTGCAGACAGGGTAAGGCGTACCGCAAAAGTTACGCAGCTTCTTGCTGCTGCAGACAAAGCTAGAAAAGCAAAAAGCCCCGCAGGTGTTCTTAAAAATATAGAGGCTGCTAAGGAAATGGGGATTGGTGTTAAGCCTTCTGATTTACTTGGTGCTCATGGTAAACTTTTAAGTAAACCCTGGTACCTCAATCGAGTTGCCAATGTCATGGCTAATAATGGTCCACGTGCCGCAAGAGCTTTTGACGCCGGAGTTAGAAATCTTATTAATTTTAATATATACGGTCATGCCCATATTCCAATTGGTTCATCCATTGAAGATAGATTAAAAACCACCGCTATGTCATCTATAGAAGGCATGGCGTTTGCCGCTGCAGGGTTACCATCTACACTGGGTGCAGGTAAATATTGGAGAGCAACAGAACCTGTATCATTGATGGCCATAGGTGCAGGTGCCATTCCTGAGATTATGAAAAGGACTGGTACTGGTCCAGGTGCTGACATGTCCATAGAAGAGCGCTGGATACACGGCCTGAGCCTTGTGGCTGTGCACTATGCAAACATAGGCTTTAGCAAAATACTTGTAAAACAGAAAATGGAGAAAGGCCTCAGGGACGCTTCAGGTGGGGAATTAAGCGAGCTTGAGATTAGTGAGATTCTAAAAGACAAGCGTATTCTTGATACGGCATTCGAGGTTACAAAAGAGACGAGGGAAGTAGGTGAACAGAAGAGATTTATCTCACGGACCAGGCAGGGTAAACCTTCAGAAAATGTAGTTGTAGACCTGCATACTCCTGTCCCAAGGGTTGTTAGGGATAAGACGACAGGAGACGTTATGAAACATCAGATGGTGTTTCAGATTGTAGACAGTCCTAAAACTCAGGATGTAGGACGTGTAATAACATTGTCCGAGAATACTAAGCAGCAGGCAATTAAAAGCTTTTATAGTAAGTATGAAAAGCGAATGCTTACCAAGGCAGAGCTAAAGGCTGCGGCTGCTGAGATGCCGAGTAGGCCTACTGCAGGTCAGACCAAGCAACTCAACATAGCTAAGGAAAAAGTAGAAAGTATCACAGATGTATTGCAACGCTACAGGTGGTTTGAAACAGAACTGTCAGGCGAACCTGCAAAAGATGTTGTCAATGTCATGCGAGACCCGAATTTCACACCTCCGCCTTCTGAAATACTAGCTCCCTTTGGAAAAGAAGTGGCCACACCTTCTGAACTCAGGCACCTGGAACTACTAGAAGCATCCAAGAAGCTGGGAGGCCTGAACATTGATACTCTCATGGAGGGTGGTATTATTATGAGACCGTCCCGCCCGATAAGAGAGAAAATCAACCAGACAGAAGATATGAAAATTCACGACTTAAAACCCGGTACTCTTATCCGTATACCTAACTGGCTCGGACCTAAGAAAGGGTTTGACAGGAACCTAGATTTAGGATGGTGGGAGTCGAGACTTGGACCAGCCAATAGTGCAGGAATTGCAGAAGTAGTAGGCACTGTCAAGAATTTAGAAAAGAGTGCAGGAGGGAGGAAAATACTGGAGCAGGTGGTACAGGCGCCATGGAATAAGAAATTTTGGGATTATGAAAAAGCTGCCACTGGTGAATGGACACCCAGTCTTGACCCGCTTACGATTATTGCAAGTGTTAAGCACAAAGGCAAAACATATCGCTTGCCATTTTTAAAGCATGTAAGAACACCTGAAGGTAAAAGCTCAACACCAAGAAATCCGGCGGGAGCCCCAACTATAGATGCCGCAAAAGCAGAAAGGATAACATATAAAGGAAAAGAATATGGTGCGCAAAGTGACATAGCAAGATTGATTGAAAGAATGCAGCATGAGGTCAGTAAATACGCTGGCGAGGTTACATCCGTAAAGAAACTGCACGCTGTTACAGGCCAGGGAAGAAAGGCAAAGTTTTACGATACATATAACAGTGTTATTGCTGAAGTCAATAGATACCCTGAATATAGAAATAAACTTTTTACAGACGGTGTCCTTGACAAGGCTGACATAAAAGCAATGAGAGACAAGGGTGCAGAATTTCCAGAGTCTTTACTGGATGTTAAGATTCCAAGAAAATTCCTGGAGGAATTCTTCGTTGGTAGGTCAAAGGACTTTATGCCTGGTCTCGTTACTACAAAATCGTCTCCAGTGTCAAAACTACGTTCTGTTATGGACATGTATGAATTATCACCTGAGACCGGGGAATTTGTTATTAAAAGACTGCCAAAGGTATCAGGTCAACCCTGGTCATATGCACCTGAACGGTACTGGGACCCCAAGACAGGTACATTTCATTATGAGTCCAAAAGGATTACTTATCAAATAGATAAAGAAACAGGGCAACCAGTTGAAGTCGAAGTGCCTCTTGAAAAACTTGGTGACAGATATACCCCTGAGCAGTTCGAAGCTAAAGGTGGAATCCTAAGAACGCCTATAGGTCGTGCGGATGCAGAAATTATCAACATGATGGAAGCAACAGCAGCTGGCAAAGAATTGAATATACATGAACGTGTTATGGGTTATGTACTTCCTCAGGAAATATTAGAGATGCGGGCATATGCAAGGGTGAAAGGTTCAAGAGCGAGAATGAGAGAGGCAGAAGAAAGACTTGCAGAGGAAATGCAACTGCTAGACCAGATGGTAAAATTTGAAGTAGAACCCATACCTACTCTAAAAGAGGCAACGACGGAGGAATCCTGGGTAGGGATTGGTGTAAAAGGAATGGAAATACGCAAACAAAAGGAGACAGTTCCATGGGGTGACACGGTCTTTAGCACGCACCCTGAAGCTATCCCCGGTCCAAGATTTAAGCTGAGATACTATTCAAGTACACCTGAAGCTGACATGAATACTACAAAAAAAGAACATACTTCGGGCTTATTTCTCAAACCTCAAGACCCGGCAGGTAAGGAGATACCATTATTATTCAGCACCAAGGCAGAAGCTGAAGCGTGGGGGCAGAAGAACTGGGTTGATGATAGTGCTCTCAGGTTCAGGTCAGGCCTCTGGAGCCAGAAGATAAGTCAGTGGAGTACTGTGAAGTATAAGAAATGGGACGCTGCAAGGGGCCGTGCCAAGTCACTAGATGCAAAGACATTTGGTCGTAAGCAAGAAGGGATAAATAACGCTACGTTCTTAAAACGACAGCTATTTCCAGGTAGTATGGGCTCTACCAAGGGAATGACATATCGACAACTGTTAGAGTACAACGAATTACTGACTGACAGGAATGAGAGGTGGGCTTATGGTGCAGAACTAAGGATTAACCCTCCTGTTGGCCCAATGGAGACAGCCTTCGAGGGTGTAAAGAAGATAAGCGAAGGCACCAAGAGTTTACTAATGAGAGAAACATTACCATTTAATACTCACCTTGCACTTATTAATACAACTGAGACTGTCTCTCTTTCAAAGAGGCTGACTAACATGGCACTCCGCAGACAGGAGATTGCAAGTTCAGGTATTATACTTAAGGATACATTGCAGAAAACAATGGGTATGAGCAAGGCTGAGATGAAAAAAATTACACCCCTCATTGATGAGAAGTTCACACCCGTGCTTGACCCTGAAATGAGTAAGTATAATGTAGCAGATATCAAATCACTGGTAAGAGATACATACGATACGTTCTTTACATACCTGGCTATTACCAAGTCCAAGACAAAGGTAGCCAAGGGAGGCAATGATATTGGTTATAAATCAGAGCCAATGTTCGAGGTTTTGGATGCTGACGGAAAAGCTATTGAGCTGGGTGTAAAGGAAGCTGTCTACGGGCCCGAGGGGAAGCAGACTGCTGTTCGGTGGACAGCAAGGCCTACATCTATAGACCCTACAACAGGTGGTCAGGGTAGAGCTTTTATCAATATGAAAAAAACTATTAAAAAATTAATAGCAGGTGAAATAAGTGAGGTACACGATTCCAATGGCTTGAAACGTCAGGTGGCAGAGGTGAAACACCACTATGAAGATAAATATATTACTCACAGCACCACCAAGGAATTCATGGATGCTCTTCATACTAAGAGTAATTTCAAAGAACATATTGCCAACATGATACGTAAGACAGACCCTGAGTTTGACCCTAATAAGAACCCCGATATGAGAGGTCTGACAGATGCAGAAATCATGGAGAAGGCACATCAGAAGGCTGCCAACATGACCATGTGGATAGGAGAAGGGGGTATCTATGGGCAACCGTATACAAGGGTTGCAGACCTACCCATACTATTTGCATTTGAAAGGATTGAAACACCAGCAGGTAGGGACTGGAATGTTATAAGAATAAAAGACGTTACTACCAAAGACGTAAAGACAGGCGAAACAAGGGCAATCAGACGGAACGATATTGTCACAGATATTAATGGTGAGTCCAAGAAGGTTGAGTCTGTTCTGTATACATATGAGACTGACTTTTTAAAGATACTTGGTGAGTACTCACAGAAGACAGCCCACTACGCTGCGGCTTCCGAACAATTTCCAATGAAGATTGATAGTGGGGAGTTCATAGCTAAGTATACCTCACCCATTGCTGAGAAAACAGGCAGTCAAAACCTGGCAGATTGGATAGGCGAGGGTGTAAAGTTACAGGTTAATGGTGAAATGGGAGGACCTATTGCCAAAGGTCTTACAGGTGTTGCAAAGATACAGGCTGCTATAGGCCTATCGTCACCCTTTTCAGGTCTTGGTAAAAACTGGCCACTTGGCACAGCTTCAAATCATACACTGTTCGGGCATAACCGTATGTTTCATGCATATGGAATGCTCCTTTCCAAAGGAGGTGGAAAGATATGGCATGATATTACCAAAGCTATAGGAGGCACAGAGGCAGGCGTACACGAGTTACTTGTTACAAAACATGCAAAATGGTGGCCTGGCCTTATGTATCCCACTGAGATTATGAACCGTATCAATGCTGTGGTTGGGGGTAGTATAGCATTTAATGGTGCTGTTAAAACGGTACTGAAACAGCCAAGAGCACGCCATGAGAAACTGACCATGGCAGAGGCCAAGCACCTGATAGACAATGTATTCAAACTTGACACCAACAAGATTATCAAACGTGGAGGATACACTGAGAAAGAAAAGATAAAGGCAATGCAGATGGCTCATCTTGTAACGCAGGGTGGACCTGAAATGCCGTTCATGCCACCTCGTATGGGTAAGCAGATTGCCAAACCTCTAACACTGTTCTACCGTATCGCATACAGGGTATCAGAACATGCCATACAAAACGTCATCAGGCCTGCAGTGGTAGATGGTAACATGATGCCAATGATGAGATATGCTACAGCCATGTCCGCAGTTGGAGCGGAACTGTTCGGGCTTTATTATCTTACAATGGGACGTGAAGAGCGTAACAGGTTCAAGTCTATGCCTGCACAGTGGTGGGCAATGTTTATAAGGGGTGAAGGGCTTGCAATCTTGAGCAACGCCTTCGATGAATATGGTACCCTGGTCGATGTATATAAACCTGCAATATTTAGAACATTTAAGTCACTCGGTCAAAATATAGCATGGGTTGCCAAAGGTGCAAAAACCGTCTTGCAGGCTACACATGATTACTTTAAAGATGTAGTAGTATTGTATAACCATACATTCCAGATATGGGAAAGAATTGCCAGGCCGATGAGAAGGCGTGTATATGAATCACGTAAAAGACAGAGGCAATTCTATAAAGCGAACTACCACGATAAAGCATATGAAGGTGACGTTTCCTACGAGACAGAGCACTCACCTTATTACAGGGGAGTACGAGAGGTATTCTTTACAGACGAACAGGAAGATAAGGCACGTATTTATTATTCCTCCCTTAATTATATTGCTCACAATTTTGAGAAGATGAAGAAAACATCAGGCATTACAAAAAAGCAGGCCAGAAATCTGGCAGTTGCGGAACTGGAAAAGACACTTACAAGTATGAGACCTATACCTGCCTCATGGAGAAAGCGTGCGAAGGGTACCCGGTATTCAAGATACCAGAAATATGTTGAAGCATTAAAAGATATAGACCCAGCACTTGTAAAGGAAGAACTGGAACTTGATAAGGAATATATGAAGTACAATAGAGACTTTCAAAAAGCAATTAGAAATACGGAATACAAGAAATTATATAATATATATTAAGGAGAATAAGAATGCCACAAGGTAAAGGAACATATGGACGTAAGAAGGGCAGACCGCCTAAAAATAAAAATAAGCGTAAGAGCAAAAAGAAGGGAAGGCGATACTAGTATCACCTCATATATAGAAAGTGTCCCAGAATCGAAGTGAGAGGCCTTAAATGGCAAATGGTCAGTTCCCGGTAACCTATGATGTAGCCGCTGAAGGCACAGCCGTAGCCCATGACGATATAAATGAATTGATTTTGGTGGCTGAGTTGGAGAGGTTTAAAGGAGCTTTTGGAGAACTTAAAGAGGGCTGGTCAAATCGAAGTTTCTTTGAAGGCCAACCTTTAAAAGAACCCTTTAGCAAGTTTTTAGATAAAGAAGAAGACTACAGTAAAATTGACGCTACTAAATTTGCCAAAATGGTAAGACAAGAATTAGGAAAACTTGCAGAAGGCGAGCGCAGTGAATCCTACTACGGGGCGAGAGGTGATAAGGATTGGAGAAGAGACCCTTTGACTGAAAATATTCATATGCCTAGCTATGGCAAGCTTTTGGATATTGCTATGGAAGGTGTTGTTCCAAGCCATATGGAAGACGAACCAGGCTTCTACAAAGCTATCAACGAAAGATTTGGTAGGGAAATAGAAGACATAGGACGCGAATGGAATCGTGAAACTAGAAAGATGGAAGGCCCTGGACCTACTGCTGGAGAAAAAGATTATATAATGGGCAAATTTTACGATATTGTCCAACAATATCAACGAGCTGCTAGTGTGATGCAAGGAGGTGACCCGTACTTTCGAGGTGGCCCTACCATTGCGGCAACATTTGGAGGTAAAAGATTTGGTATCAGCGAAAATCCTGCCATTGGAGAATATGAGGATACTAGTGAAAAAATTCTTAATTGGACTAATAAGGCAAGAGCCAATGAAGATACAATTAGAATTTGGGCAGAGGCATTATATAAAAACCGCTATAGGTCAGATACAGGAGAACGTTTGAAAAAGGATAGAATAGAGGCATTAAGGAAACGGGGTATTTTAACAGGGGACGAATGGTCAAAGACTAAATACAGAAAAGATTATAGCGAATTATTGAGAACTTTACTCCATGAGCCACCACACTATCCCGGTCGTATAATGGGACATCCTAGCCCAGAAAGAAATGTTTATAGGAGGCAGAGTTTAGAAAAAATAAGAGCGAGCGAGGGGTACCGGCCTCATTATCCCCTACAACTATTTAATGATGTTACCAGAGAATTGAGTGCAAATCTACGTACTAAATATTCACGCAAAGATATAAACGCCATTTTAGAAGATTTAATATCTGGCAAAGAAATAGATTACAGTAAATACAAAAGACTTGACGTTGGAGGCGAGTAATGGGAAAGACACTATTTGATTTAACTAACGAGAAAGAATTATTCGGTAAAAGAAGTCTTAGAAGTTATATCAGACAGGCTTTCGGTGCTGTGAGCGAGCTTCCAATCTTTGAAAATAAATACTATGACCTTTTTAAAACTCCCCTTGATACATTTCAGGAGCGATTTCATGAGGGTGGTAAGTTCGGATGGAGGTCTGATACTGGAGATTGGACTGAGGCAACCACGTCTACTTTATATGATTTGTGGAGAAAAACTGGTGCGCCAGTATTAGAAGATAGGCCTTATAAAAGAAGTATGACAGCCCCTAGGGAAATGGCATTTGCTGATAGACCCAATGAACTGCAAAAGCTTTTAGGGTATTTGCTTGGTACACCACGGATGATATTAGGTACAGAGTCTCCCGGGATGATGAGAATGGGTGGTGCAGACCCAGCACATTTCGTAGCAGAACTTGCACATCAGGTAATGTTTGAGCAGCCGGAGAAATATGGACAGACTAGAAAGTCTCTTATTGACCTGATGCTTTCGCAGGGCGGAAAAGGATACGATGAACCAGGCACAATAGAATATGTTACTCACAAGACGATTGAACCACAGATTTTGGATTATCTTAGGAGCGTAAGCAAATAATGGGAAAGACACTACTTGGAGATACCACAGACTTTAATCCTCTAACAAAAGCTGCGAATGCACTTGAGGAGAGGTGGCACAATGAAGGTGTTACTAAAGGTATACAGCATAAGGCTGTACTTGGTTTGTTCAGACATTTAGGTAGCCCTGAAGGTATGTTTACCTTTATGCCTACTGGTATGGCTCGCCAGTTGAAACCTACAGACCCTATGGTGAAAGAGATAATAGGTAAATTAGATGCATTGACATCAGTATCTCCAAAGTTAAGCCCAACACAGCTATCAATGGCAAAGGATATAGCGTTAGAAACAAAAGCATTAATGGGGAAGACAGGTGTTTATAGACACACCCGAAAACCGCCACGTGAATTATCATCAGAATATTCAGCAAAATATAAAGATAGACCAAGAAAATATTTAGAAGACATGCTGCGATGGCGGAATGAAACGCTCGAAGCGGCAACAGAGGTTCCAGTTGCTGAAGCACAGAGACGTATGGATGATTTAATAAATAGGTTTATTGAATTGGAAGCAACACCTAGAACACCACATATGGGCAAGGTGCGAGGTGCTGAATCTTTTCTTGAGAAAAAAATATTAAAAGCTATGGAAGAATACAGAAGGCTGGGTACCACTGAACCTGGCACCGCAACTGCAACAGGTTTCAGCTTTCAGAGATTAATGGATTTAATTAGATAGTGCCAGAGAAATTTCCCACAACATACCCCGCAGAGGCGGACGTTACAGGTGTTGCACAGGATGAGATGAACAGCCTGATATACCTTGACGATATAAAGAATGAACCTACAGGTACAGGCTCTAAATTGCTGGATATTGCTGGCTGGCTCACATCTATGGGTGAGTATAATCCCATTGAGAGAATGCTAGGCAAGGAAACCATTATGCAGAAGATGGGAGAGGTGCCACCCTTAATGTTTGGAATGGCCGCAATGTTTGCCAGCCCGAGAAAGACAGGAAGGAAAGTATTCTATCACGGTGGTGAAAAGAAGTTAAGTAAGCTTAGTGATGAGATAATTTATTCCATCCAGGGTAACAAGCCATTCGCAGAGTCGTACTCAATAGGCAGGCACGGGCAGAAGACACCTAAGGTTACAGCTCTACAGCTCAAGTCTAACGCAAGACTTGCAACACCCGAAGTGTTTAGGCAAGCTATTGATGATATGGGTTTAGCCCGTGCGGTTGAACGTGGTTTTGCAGTAAAGCGCCCCGGTCCCACGGGGGGTTGGGCTGGCTCAGAAAGAATTGGCTACGTTAGTGAGGCAGATTGGGCCGGACACCCAGAAATTATAGACGCATTGAAAAAGAAGGGTTATGACGGTGTAGATGGATTATATGATTATGGGTTTAGGAACGACTTTGAGGAATTACCCGTTACGGTGGTCTTTAACGCAAAGAAATCAATGCGTATTATCAATGATGTGCCTGCAAGGAAAGCTGTTAAGTACAGGGAATCAATGCCTAAGAAGGTAATAAGACCATCTAGAGGTGGACCAAATGTACCTGGTGCTGAACGTGAAGTTGTTGGTGAGCTGGTACGAGCTGGTGACATCAATCCTGCGGCACCTTTTGACGTAGACATGACCTATAGTACAGGCAAATTTTACGAACATACAGGTTTGCCACAACCTAAAATGAAATTTGATATCAACCCACTGGCTGATGATGTAGCCAAAGCTGATTTAAGGAACTGGAAAAGCACAGGGTTGTATTCCAACAGTGTAGAGTCTGTATACTTTGACCCTCCATTTCAGATTGCAGGTGTTCCAAAGGCTGCTACGTCCAAGTACGGTATTACTGAACGCTTTGGTGAATTCCCTGACATCGAAACTGCAGAGGCTACATGGTTGGGTGGTGTGAGAGAGGCTTCAAGGATACTGAAACAGGACGGCGTACTAGTTGTAAAGATACAGGACATGAAAGCATTTAGAGGGCAGAAAGCTATAGATGCTACAGAAAGAATGATAAAATTTGCGGAGGACTCAGGGCTTACATGGGTTAAGCCTCACTCTATTACAAAACAAATGCCTATGATGATGACACCACAGGCACAACTCGCGGACCCGGCCCGCCAATCAATTACAAATTATTTAGTATTCCTTAAATAATACCTGCCCTTTCATCTTCATCTTCTTCTGCCACGTAGTCTTCTGACTTTTTGACATGTTCTTTGGACATGCGGGTAAAGATTCTACCCTTATATCGAAGGAAGGAGGTGCCAGTCCGCAAAATAAACGCTCTGTTTCATCATGCTTCCGTAAGGTAGGGTTGTACGTTGACTTTCCGCACATAGCACACTTCCTTCCTTCAATTTTAGGGCATTTCTCGAACAAGCTACACTAGAACGGTGGCTTGTCTTCGGCCTCGTCAATGGACAGTGACATATATTTATTGCCGTTCTTGGATTCGTTGACCCAAGCTGCAAGTTTATAGTCTGTGCCATTAACATTGAAGCCGCCTACAAAGTCAGGCTTTTTATCGCCGTCTTCCTTGTAGCCGTTCTGAAACAGTACGCCCTTGTTCGGGTCTGACTTAGTTACTGCCATGTTAATAACTCCTCTTGAGCTGTTAGTTGGTTTATGATTTTGGCGTACTCGGGGTTAAGTTCTATACCGATATAGTACCGCCCGAGATTCTTCGCCACTCTTGCAGTTGTGCCAGAACCCATAAATGGGTCTAACACTATGGCTGCCTCACGGTTCTCGTGTTGATTCCAACACTCGCAAGTTGCTTCCCAGCCGAGAGTTACATACATTGTCTCAACTGGAGGTAGAGGCCCTACACCACGCTTTCCTTCTGTCATATAGGACCCTTCAAGTTTTCCTTTAAATCCTTTTCCTTTAACATTTTCATATTCTTCTGAATATCCTACGACCCTTACAAACGGAGAACTGCAGGTCCTGCACACGCCATACTCACTGGTGCCTGCCATTATACAGGGGGATACAAGCTTATCAGGATAAGTTGCGAAATGTTTAATGCCCATGCTTTTGGTAGGTATTGACCACACGTCACGAAGATTTTTATTTGCAGATACTGAAACGTAGTCGTAGTAATATTCCTTTGTCTTGGAAAACAGGAACAGATGTTCATAGCTTGCGCCTGGTCGGTCCTTCGCAGAGTCAGGCATTGCGTTAGTTTTGTGCCATATAATATCACTTCGTAATATGAAACCCATATCCTTCATTCTGTCTACCACTTTCCACGGCACACCTGCAAGGTTCTTATCTTCATAGCTGTCACCGATATTAAGCCAGAGAGTGCCGTCTGAGCGCAGTACCCTGTGCACCTTCTCCATGATATCGCACAGATTTACAACGTACTCCATAGCCGATGACTCTACACCAATCTGATGCTTGTCTCCGTAGTCCCTCAGGTTCCAGTAGGGAGGTGACGTGACACAGCAGTGGATATATTCAGTAGGAATATAATCCAGCATATCGTAGGCGTTGCCTACTAGTATCTCATTTTTTAGAGGTTGATTTTTTTGTTTTTGCTTTTGCTTCTGTTTTTGCATTGACAGCTGTTTTTGCATTGATAGCAAGGTCTATTACATATTCACTATCTGTGATAGAAAGGAGTACTGCCTCCAGTACCTTGACTCTACCCTTTAACAGTTCAATCTCATCTTCAAGCCTATTAATTATCGCCATTGAATAGCTCCTTTATTGGTATTCTTACAAGTTCTGATTGATTACCGTCTCCACCCTTCATAATATCTGCTTTACCTGTGGTGACAAGTTCAGTTACCAGCTTCCTAAGTTTTTCAACCTTGAAAATAAATGCGTTGTGAAACTCTCCGTGAGTTGTAAGCACATGAATCCACCATTTGGCATCCGTAATAGATATACCGCTTGGCCGGTCTTTGTACCCTATCTCTATTACTATATTACCTGTGGTCCGCCATATATCTCGCTCTGTTTTGACCTCAATAGTTCCTTCGTTCTCAAATATCTTTCTGACCCGCTCTTCCCATATCTGACCGAATTCCAGGTCTAGGTCAAAGTTCTTCGCGTTCATACTCATGTTTTTTCAAAGTGTTCATATCAATACCCATGGTCTCACACAGTTGCCTCATTCTTCTATCAACAAGTAACTGTCCAAGCCTGTGCATAATACCATCAGGTGGGAAACTTCCCTGCTCAAGATATTTTTTCATAATCCTCATGTATGTAATCTCAGCCATGCTGGTCTCCTTCACATTCTACTGAGCATGCGGTACATACACATGCTGCCTTATTAATAAGAGACAGGAACAGTTCCGCAGGTATGACTACCAGTGGACTTTGCCTGTCTTCACGAATGAAAACCCCAACCTCGTTCTTCTCAGGGTACAGCCACTGGGCAATTTTCTTTTTTCGTTTGCAGCCATAAAATTTGCTCTCAATTTCCAAATCTCCCTGCTCATGCTGTGCACCGCCTCTGTCCCTGTTATGAGCCTGTAGACTATATGACTTGGCAATGCGTACAATCTCACGTTGCAGTTCTGCACCCCTCTGCCTGTTACGTCTTCCTCTACTACTTGCGCTAGACACCTATAAGCCCCTGTTGTATTGCATCTGATGTTGCCATCTCAGGAGTTTCGTAGAACTTGCACCTGTCACCCAGGATTCCTACATCTACACTACCAGGATTGCCATACCTGTTCTTGCCGAGAATAAGTTCCACGCTGTACTTGGCGGATGCGTCTGCGTTTGGGTTCTTTGCGTATGGGTAGTGAGTAAACAGTACCATCTCAGCATCCTGTTCTATGGAACCTGAGTCCCTAAGGTCTGATAGTACAGGTCTACCTGACTGCCGCATTTCAACCTTCCTGTTCAACTGAGATACTGCTATCAGACAAAGCCCACAGTTCTTAGCTATCCATTTATACTTCTGCATAATGGTATCAATAGCAAGTTTTCTGTCGTCCGAACAACCGCGTACATTTATAAGACCTATATAATCATCAATGACAATATCGGGCTGCACCTTCTTTATCTCTGCAATAGTCCCTTCAAGGTCCATGATATTATCGTGCATGATTAGGTTCTTGTATTTCTTTCTTATTAAGGGTTTTAAATCGTCCCATTGGTCAGCGTCATCTTCACTCATATTATCTCTAACCCTAGAATAAGTTAAAGACTCAGACTCTATAACGAAAAGCTTTTTCATCATCTCCTCGTTGGTCATTTCCCTGTTAAAAACAAGAATGCGGTGACCGTGGCTAGACAGGAGGCTAACCATATTAACGACTAAAGTAGTCTTAAATTGTCCAGGCCTACCGGCCACCACACTTATTTCTCCACGTGTCATACCACCTGTCAGGTTGTCAAGGACTCCCAGTCCAAACTTCACAATGTTGGAGCCTCCTGACATTACGCTCTCGGTGGTACTGTCTATAAGATTGGAAATATCAAATTTATCTAAAGGACTGATACTAAGTATATTGTCAAACCTCTCCTGTATGTCACGTACCGCATGGATACCTTTGTAAGCAGGATGGTCTATGGACTTAATGATTTTATTGGAGGCTTTGATACATTCTCTTAGCATCCATTTGTCAAGTATCTCGTTGGCGTGTGTTGCGAGATGCCCTGTTGTATACACGTCCTCCAGTAGACCTGTTAGATAGTACTGAATATCATCCGCCTGAGGTTTTAACTCTGCAGATATAGTCATTACATCTACGGGTCTGTTATTATTTCGGAGTTCTGTTATAGCCTCCCATATGACCTGATGGTCTGAGGAGTAGAACATACTTGGGGAGTGTATGTACCGGGAGGCTTCTTCGTACTTGTATGGGTTGGAGATTATCTGCCCGAGGACAGACTTCTCCATTTCCAGGTCATGTGGATATGCTTGTGCCACGACCTGCCATCCTGTACTGATTTATGTTCTTACTGTTTTTACTTCTATCTATTTTGTAACCGTCTTTTCGCAGGACATGAATTACATTGTCAAGTTTCCAGACCCCATGATTAAAAATAGCACCCATTTCATCCACTGTGTGTCCTTTGACCAGTTCATTTAGTATTATCTCCTTGTTGCTCCGCATCGTATCTCTCCCGTAAGTGAATTATGTATGAGGTTAAATAAATTGCCATGTCAGTGACTTCTTCCAGTGCGTCTGTGAGGTCATATGTACCGTCCAGCGGCATTTCCTTGCCGAACTTTACATTACCCATATCAAGGCGCATACTAATATAGTCCATGACCTTTTTGTTGTTGCCGTTAGTCACAGTCATTGCATGTCTTAGGTGACAGGTATGAAGTGGCACGGTTAGGTTCTTCTTGAGGGCTATCATCCGACTGCATATGTTCCTGCATTCTTGAAAGAACATCCCGCACAGCGTCCAGTCGCTCTGTATCTCTTACCACTTCACAGCGTATGGACTCGTATTCGAGCAGTTCCATAATAATCATAGCCTGCTCTTCGGATATGGAGGTCCTACCAATATCTTCTGACATGATAGACTCCTGTTATTTACTGTCTTGTTCTAGGTGCTTGCCATCGCCCCAAGCGTGGGCAATTTTCGCTTTTGCTGCTTTGCGCTGCTCGCCAAACCGACCGGTCCATTCTTCATGGTGAACGTCAATGACCACAGGCTTACCTATAATATCTTCCTCTGTAACTTCGGGTAATTTGTATAACACCCTTCCGTCACCGTTGGATACAGTAGGTATCTCTATGTCAAAGGTCTCAAGTAATTTCTTATACTGAGCATTCCCCTGACCTACAACAACACGTTGTGTTGTCTTGTCTTTATTAGCCACGAAACGCCATATCCCTGTGTCGTACACAGTAACACCTGCATACTCACCGGCCTCTGGGGCAATCAGATATACAGGGGCGTATACCTGTGCCTCAGAGCCGTATCTTGTTGTCCTTTGATAGATGTTTAACCGTTTAATATGGGCGGGATATGTTCCAGGTGGAAGTATTTCACCGGCACTAGGGTCGAACAGGGCTTCACCTTCTAAGGTGTTAAGCACCTCTCCAGCGTTAGGCATTGTTTAAAGAATGCCTGTGCTTGATGCGCCGTTGGCCGCAGTCTTTCTAGTAGGTGTAGGATTTGCCTGCTGCTTTACAGCATTGGCAACTTCATCTGCACTGGCAAACTCAGTACCGCCAACATAACCAGCAGATGCTAATGCTCTACCTATGGCGGAAGTCTCCGCATTCTCTACGTGAGAGGTCTTGTTGATGAAACCTGCACCCTGTACCTCGTAAGCATGACCGGTGAAACAATGAAATGCTTCAGAGGTTTCCTCAGTTGGTCCAAATTCCACAGGAAGTGTCAGTGTTGCCTTCATAAGTACGTACTCATGTATGTTATCGTTTAGGATTTCCGTGTGGATACTGTAATTACCGTTAGTATTGGAATTTAGTTCCAATATCCTCTCAGCTACTGTTTTATATTCTTTACCTTTGATATTTACTGGCATGTTAGCCTCCTTCGACTTTTTTTATTGTGTTGATACCACCGCCACATATATCATAGTAGCCGCAGTATTTTGGATTGCACTCCCAGGCATATACAGGGGCAAGACCAAGCTTGACAGGGGGAATACCCTTACCTGTAAAGTCTTTAATCTGCGTCCAGTATTCTTTGGCAGCGTCTATATAGTCCAAACTTATATCTATTTCTCTCATGGTGCTATCGTCTTTTTTATAGTACGTCAGTTTAAGGCCGGCAAGGTCAGCACCGTGAGTCTCATTGTACCACAGTCCGTAGGTGCCAATCTGCATAGCGTAGTTCTCAGAACTATTAGATTCACTACCGTCCCTACCAAACATCATCTTCCATTTCCATGAGTTACAGGTCTTAATATCGTAAAGCGTACCTTCTGAAATGTAGGCAAAGTCTATAAAGCCCTTAACACCATACTTTTCCATGAGAATTTCTTTTTCTATAAAAATAGGCTCACCTTCTATGGTTGCCCACCATCTGATTGCATCCTGTATATCTGTATGGACTACATCTCCAAGTCTGAACAGCCTCAGTGAATCTCCACTGGGTTGCACAGGCTCTTCATGCTCCACTGCATGAAAATAATGCTTTCTGGCACACAAACCTGCCTGACTGGAATGGAAATGCCTGGCATCTCCACGATAACGCCTGTCCATTTTGCGTTCGTTTAGATGCAGGATATAACTATCGTATATATCCCTAAGCTTTCCGCCCTTATGAGCCAAATCTTTTCCCTTTATTTTTGAGGATTTTACTTCCTTGCTTGTCATTGTAATCCCTTACAAGGTCATTCAGTTTTTCGGTTAATGTTGCACCTTCAAACGAGCAGAGTGACTTGAATATATCCCATGTATCTCTGGTGGTTCTAAAGGACACTGTATAATTCCTGTTGTTCATTTATTCCTCTCTTCATTTATCGCTCGTCAGCCTACGGATAATCTAGAGCCGTATGAATAAAGCAGACAAGCTTTTTTTTATTTCTTTTCTCTATATATATCTTATATATAAAGGTTACATCTATTACCTACT
>Ga0208180_1000998_pt1 | contig 19531 bp, 29 predicted proteins | sample MalvireepMed_s16_FD_184241 | JGI IMG/M metagenome (GOLD analysis project Ga0208180, IMG submission 184241) | Marine viral communities from the Global Malaspina Expedition - Malaspina viral metaG DeepMed_s16 (SPAdes) (version 2) | ecosystem: Environmental > Aquatic > Marine > Oceanic | place...
GTTCCAGTGCGTATCGGTCTTCCATTCATCGCCATCCTTGCGGTTGTAGTTCGCGGCGACGGAAACATGGGTGACTTTATCGGTCGTATCGACACTGCCAACGCGGCCGATGATCCGAAATTCAGCGATGTTCTGCATGGTAGTCTCCTTTGGATAAGCGTTGCTGACGGATTTTTTGCGGCGGAGCTGAGCTACGCGGGCAAGCTGAAAATGGGAGGGTCCGCTTGCGGAAACCCAAGGCCGAAGGCCGGTTTTCTGCTTGCCCGCATTAGTGGCGATGTGGAGTTCGTATCCGTCAGACAGCAACGCCCAAAGGAAACGGCCCGAGTAGATGCAGCAATTTGGACTGGCGGCGGTGGCAGCTGCCACTGGCCATTGGCACCCATAGGTCGCTGCGCTCGATCGGCACGGCGGGGATTGGAAAACCCTGTCGCGGCTCCGCCGCTCTTTCCGTAGCTGGCAGTCCGTTGACGCGAGCAGGGGACTGCCGGTGGCAGCTGCCACCGGCTTGAAGCCGAACAGAAAGGGCAATCAGCGGTTCCGCTCACGATGATTTCGCTGAGGGCTGGGTTCTTGCACCTGGGCGGCACGATGGGCCGCCCACACCCGCTTGACGGTGCTGCGGTCGCAATCGGCCAGCTCTGCCGTTTTGGCAATGCTCTTGCCCGCTTCGCGCAATGCCACAATGCGGGCGTGCGTTGCCCGATCGCCTTTGCGCCCTCCGCTGCGCCCTGCGGCCTTTGCCAAGGCGATACCTTGGCGCTGTCGCTCGCGGCGATCGGTGTAATCGTCGTGAGCCATCTGCAGGGCGATCTTCAAGAGCATCGCCTGAACAGATTCGAGCACGATGCGGGCGATGCCCTCGGCGTCGGCCGCGAGGTCGGACAGGTCCACGACGCCGGGAATGGCAAGTCGCGCGCCTCGCGCACGAATTGTCTCAACCAGCTGCTCGGCCTCGGCCAAGGGAAGACGACTAATCCGGTCAATCTTCTCGGCAATCACCACTTCACCGGGTTGAAGATCGGCAATCATACGCAGCAACTCGGGGCGGTCGGCACGGGCACCCGATGCCTTCTCCCGATAGACTGCCGCGACATAATAGCCCGCTGCCTTCGCCTCGGCTACGATGGCATCCTGTCGGCGTAAGTCCTGTGCATCGGTGCTGACGCGCAAATAAACGCGGCCGATCTGCGGCGCGAAGGCGGGGGACGGCTCAATATCAGTGGCCATCGTTTGTTGAAGCTTCCTTGCCTAGCTGGGGACCATCCGGGGGCGAGGCCAGCATGTTGGATATGCTGGCTTCTGCGCTCGCGATCGCATCGCGGATTTCATCGGCCTGTTCGCGCAGCGCCGCCAATTGGCGGTCGCGCGGCAAAATTGCCCTCAGCCAATTAGCGCGCTGCTCGATTTGAGCGATCTGTTCGGCAAAAAACTGAGCGTCGGATCTCATCCGATCAAGCTCAGCCTGCGCCACGCGTAGTTTGCGGTTCCAAGCGGAATCGCGCGCCTTCGCTCGCCTGACCTCGTCCCGGTCTTGCTTGGCTTTGCGCTTCCGCTCCTGATCTAGCGCCTTTTGCAAGGCATCGCGTTTCCTGATCCGCTCGGCCTCAGCCGCTTCATCACGCCTGCGCGCGATCAAAGCATCCAGCGCCGAACGATCGTGAATGTCTATGTTGTTGCAGACCCATCTGATCCTTCGGAATGCCTTGTCCTCGATTTGGCCGATGCGGCTTGGCGACACACCGACGATCTTTGCAGTCGCGGCAAGAGTGAGCGCGGGAGAGGGGCCAAGCCCGATCCGCAAGCGGACAACCTGTTGCTCATGCGGTTCCAGCATCGCGATCAACCGCTCGACGGTTCGATGGTCGGTGATCGGCCTCTCTACATCGCGCTTTGCAAGCCGAGCTGCGAACAGCTCCATGGCCGATTTCATCGCGTCGTCCTGACCGTCCATGCAGGGTTTGAACCTCGCTCGTCCAAATATGGCGCACAATCTATACCATCTGCGCTAGGCGCGAAAGCCATGGCGCAAATAGCTTCTAGAGCAACCCTATTGCGCCATGCTGCCCGTGCCGACATTCTGCGCCTAGCCAGAAGGACGCGAACACGATGCCAACCATATACCTGAAACGAACATCGCCGTTGATGGCCCAGCTCGGGGCCAACATCGCTCGCGAACTAAAGAAACTAGGCATAACTCAAGGGGAGTTGTCCGAACGCTCGGGCGTTGCGGCGTCACATATTTCATACATGGTGCGCGGACATGGTAATCCAACGCTTGCTACCTTGGAGAGCCTTGCCGATGCTTTCGGATTATCGGCTGTCGAATTATTGGCAGCGGATAGCACTTCCCGCGACAAGTCCTGAAAGGCAGTCGCTTTATTTGATCGGAACAATCTATGTCCAGTAACCCGCCCCGCGAATTTGACCGACTGCTACAAGATGCGCCGCTGGTGCGGGCAATGGGGGGAGCACTCTCGATGTTTGCCACGCTGCTTGCGCGTCAAGGCATTGTCGAGGCGAGCGAGGTTGCAAACTTGCTGGGTATCTATGCGGTCGCCACAAGCGAAGTCGATAATGAAGAGGGCATGATCTTGGGATGCTGGGCAGCTATGATCCGCGACGTGGCGGAGCAACAGCGCACATCTGCTCGCAAATAGCCCCGGCGCGCACGGCGCTAGCCGTGAGCCGCTTCGATCTTCTGGGCAAGCTCGGCCAGGTGATCGGAATCAAGTAGATCCTCGGCGGTAAGATCGGCCGCGAAAAACTCGCTTCCGCTGGGTGGCGCGCGATCGGCGGCGAAAGCGGCCAGATAGGGCCGCGCCTCGTCCGTGGCGATCCAGCGCCAGAAAGCATTGCCCTGGCCGAATAAACCGCTCTCGAACATATCGAGCCGTGCTTGTGCGAAGTCGGTCAATTTGCGTCTCCTGACAATCAGTCGGTTCGGCAAAAAAAGGGAGGCCGAAGCCTCCCTTTGTCTTACTGGAACAGTTTGATGAAAGCGGGCGCGAGGCCGATGACTGCGAGGACGAAACCGACGCTGCCGATGACCCAAGTTTGTGCCGTCAGCTTGCTTTCGATTCCCTTGTTCGCCTCCTGAACCTTCACGGCGATATACTCCTCAATAGCCTCTACAACTTCCGCTGCGGCGTCGTCGGACAGATTAGCCGCTTTCAGTGCTCTAAACAATTTGATGTGCATCCGGTTCTCCTTCTCGTTGGTGACGGGAGACACCCGGCATGGGCACCGGCGCCGGCTGTCAGGGACCGCGAAGCGGCCGCGGTAGCGGGCGGTGGGGGAGCCGATTTGCGCAGCAAATTGGGGGAACCGCCGATCCTTGAAAGCTGGCGCGCACCCATGCCAAAATGCCACGACACACAGAGAGAAGAGATTGCGCGGGGCGGGGTTCGATGCCCCGTCCCGCGCTCTGCATGGCACCGAGATCATCGGTTTCGCCCAGCGGGCGAAAAGGGGCGGGCTAAGCCCGCCCCTCCGGCGTCAGCCGGATTGGCCGCGCTTCGCCTTGGCCGCCAGCACGACCGCGACGACTTGCGGATAGACGCATTCGCCGCGCTCGATGTTGCGGATGCCGGGGCCGTCGAGCACGTCCTTGATACGGTCCTCGATGATCTGGCCCAGCTCGGCCGCAACCGCCTCGATGTCAGCACTCGTCTTGCCGATAAACATCGGGTCTTTCGGCCACATGCTTTCCGCGTCGAAATGATCCTTATCGTTCAACGCGGTCGCCAGCGCCTCGATCGCAGCATTTCCAAGCGCACGCTCGAAAGCCAGCTGAGCGAACAGACGATGAGACATAACAACCTCCTTGTTGCCGGAATTGGCGAGGCCAAGGGGAGGGCAGCGCCGGGTCGGGTCAGGGACCGCGAAGCGGCCGCGCTAGCGGGCGGTGGGGGAGCCGATTTGCGCAGCAAATTGGGGGAACCGCCGATCCTTGATGCGGCCTGGTGCAGCCCTCATGCTAGGAAGACACTGACGGGGGGATTTAACGAACTAACGCCCGCCCATCGGGCGGACCTTCACCCTGCGCCGTCTCGCGCCCGAACGATCGCGCTGTATTCCAGCAGCGTTTGTCGGACATTCTCATCATCCATCACATTGAGCGCATGGCCGGTGGCCGATGCCTGATCCGTCCGCATTTCGAGCCAAGCGATCCGCGCCGTGTTCGGCACAACGCGACCATGCTCAAGCGCGATCTGCTCGCTGTAACCGGCGATAACATCGTTGATGGCCTCAAGGGCTGCCTCATAGGCAATGGCCTGATCTTGGGTCCACAAGGGCGCTGTCGGTGTGGGGGCAGTCACCTTGCCATATAGAGAGGGCAACTGGTCTCCCGGCAAGCGCAAACTACGCCATTTGCGCTTGCCGAGAGTGGGCGGCCCTACCGGGGGGCTTGGGCCGTTGATGGGCCTATAATCCTCAAACTCACAACGCCAAATGGCGTTGGATAGATTGAAAGGGCGGCGCGACAAACAGATGCCCCCTCGAAGCGCATCGCGCGAAGTTGCGCATGGACCGCGACAATTCTCGCTTTCAGTTGTCGCTTAACCAAGCGAGCTGCTGACCGATTCCAAGCCCCTCCATCGGAACCGATGCGCGCCGTTCGATCTGCGGCCAAAGGGGATCGCGATAGTTGCGGCCTGCGAGAACGATCAGCGGCGCGGCGGCGTCGATCTGCTCGGCCATTGCTTCGATCACGCGCGCGCCCCAAAGGCGGCGCGCGCCTGCCTTCATCGCGCCTAGCGTTTCGTCATAGCGCGCGATGACGGTTTCCGGGGCGATCAGGCCATGCTTTGCTGACAGGATGAACCATGCGCCGCCCTGTCGTTCGACATAGGCACGGGCCTTCTGGAACCATGGCGATGCGTAAAGATCGCGCGCCGGGGCGGGGCGGTCCAGCTTCGCAGCAACGCAAGCGACAAGGAAAACCGGAGACGGGGACGGGGGAGGGTCGATGACAGACGGCGGCGCTGCCTCAAGATCGGCAATGACGGTGCAGCGGCCCCATTTCTGCAATTGGCGCTGCCATCCTTTCGGCGGTCCTTGGCGCTCGGCAACGTGGCTAAGGGTCGGTCCACCGAACAAGTCGGGTTGCTCCCCGATGCGCTGCACCGGGGGAACGTAGCGAGGTTCGCGGATGCAATGGCGGGCCATGCTCGATCCCCTCAAAAGGCGAAAGCGGTCTGGCCGCTCGCCTCGGTGAAGCTGGCGCTATCGCCTGCCGCGTAACGGTCGCGGCCCATGGGGGACCATTGCAGATGCCCGGAACGATCATAGGAAAACCAACCATCCTCGATCCCGATGATGAAGGACCATGCCTTATCCTCGGCGCAAGGTCCGTGAAGATTGATCGGCCAATGCTCGGCCCCGCGTTCCTGCTGGCAGGGCGACGGCGCGGAAAAGCTGCGAAGCAACGCGGCGCGTTCGGTCGGCTCGGTAGCTCCCATTTCCCCCATGATCTGGCGGGCCTCGACGGTGCTGATGTGACCGCTCGCCTTCCTGTCGGCGTGGTCCGAATAGCGAAGGCCATAGACAACGGCATTGAAGATATTGCGCGGCTCGGTGAACTCCTGCGTTTCGAGCAATTCGCGCCATTTCCCGGCGCTGATAAGGTCCACCGCATGATGCCAGAGCGAATGAACGCGGTTGCTGTAGCCGTGGCGGTTCGTCACGCCATCGCGGGCGATCTCGATCCCTAGCGCGCGCTCGACGTGCTGCACGAAAGGATGGGCGGCAAGCAAAGGATGGCGAAGGCCGATCTTGCGCGGCTCGTCCTGCTCTGCACGGATAACCTCTATGGGGAACTGAAACAGGCGCGACGGCAGATTCCACGGCGCGGAAAGGGGAAAGTCACGGGGCACATCAAGCGCCTCGTTAATATCCAGCACAAAGCCGTTTGGCGCGAAGCCTGCGGCAATGATCTGGTCGCCCAGCTGGTCGGCCTGCGCGGTGCGTATCGCGGCGGCGGCGCTCATGCGCTCAACTCCGCATAGGTGGCGCTGCACTCGTAGCGGATCGCATCGCCATCCCACATAGGACCGCAAACGCCCTTGAATTTCGGTGCGCCCTGCAACTCAAGCCGCTGGCTCGGATTGCTGTTGTAACCGCTGCATTGAAGCCCCTCGACCGCTGCCCGGCTGACGATGGTTTCAAAGGTCGCGCCCTCGATCTCGATTCGGTCAAAGTCCTGCTCGGTCTGGCGGTAGATACGGATTTTCATGGGCTTTCCCTTCCTAATTGAGCCGAAGGCGATGACGGGTCATCGACTTCTGCCGAAAGCGGGCGACGCTGGGCCGGGGAATGCCGCAAACGGGGCCGATCAGGGGGGAGGGGGATCACCCGCCCTGCACGGAGCGCAGCGAAGGAAGGGCGGGGAAACCCGCCTGATCGCCAAGCGGAGCCGCGCAGCGGCGGAGACGGTCTAGCCCTTGCGGCAGGGGGCAGGAACAGGCCCCAAACGCGACAAATCAGCGCGGCGGCTTGCCGCCTCAATCTGCGCCAGGACAGGCGGTGGCAGCTGAAAGCGCGAGTCAACGTGTCCTCGGTCCAGTCGCGGCCACATGACAGCGATAGTGGGCCGCCAAGGGTCAGGCGCGCCGCCTCGTCGCGGGTTGCATGGTAGGTGTCATAGAGGCCGAGCCAAAGGGCTATGGCCTTGTCTCGGCCGTCGCAAATATCCGCAATCTGCGCGGGCGTCATAAGCTCCTGGCCCATGCTCACGCCCCCCCGAGGATAAGAGCACCAAAGCCGAAGCCCTCGGCGGCGTCCTCGATGGTGGTCACAAGGCCGTCAAAATCTTCATCCGGTCCTAGTAGGTCGGCAATCTCGATGACGGCGGGAAGGTCAGCGCCATGATTTTCGGCAAGGTCTTTGATGTAGCCGAAGCGGTCAAAATTGCCCTCTTCCTCATAGCGAGCGAGCGGAATGGTGCGGGCGGCGTTGATCCGAAGAATCGTTGCCAACGGAATGTCGGTCATGTGCTGTTTTCCCTGCCTAGAATGGAGCCGAAGGCGATGACGGGTCATCGACTTCTGCCCAGCGGCGAGCAGGGCCGGGGAATGCCGCAAATCAGGGCCGATCAGGGGGGAGGGGGATCACCCGTCCTGCACGGAGCGTAGCGAAGGAAGGGCGGGGAAACCCGCCTGATCGCCAAGCGAGGCCGCACAGCGGCCGAGACGGTCCAGCCCTTGCGGCAGGGGGCAGGAACAGGCCCCAAAGTCGAACAGCGGACGCGGCGGCATTGCCGCCTCAATCTAGGGAAAAGCGCCCGCCAGGTCATAGCATAGCGGTGACCTAGAGGACGCTGCGGCATGTCGCCGGCGACATGCCCAACGGATAGCGCCGGAAGCATCCGAGCAATCGGATCCTCCGTCATTTTAATTGCCCGAGCGGTTGCGCGACACGTCCGCATAAGGCTTGCGGCGGCACTGGCTGCACCGAAGCCGCGCGATCAGCTCGTAAATGCGGGTATCGAAAGAAATGCGGCGCGAGCGGGCGAAGTCGCCCAGCGGGGCGACAACGCGGCGACCGCAAGCGCAATAGATGCGCAGATAGCAGCCTTGCCGATACCAGATAGGATCAATGGGCTTGGGGCGGTTGTAGTTCGCGGCCATTGGGCGCTTATGCGCCAAAGGGAACAGACGGGGAACACCTCGCGCGCGCGTCGGTTATTGGATTGGCAAGGGAAAAGGGCTATATAGGCAATGCTTCGTGTGCTGATTCATTTCACGCACCTACCTGAACCCGCCGTGCTGTCACACGGCGGGTTCAAACATTTAGGGCGGGCGGCCCTGTCAGACCACCCGCCCCGCTAGATCAGCCCTTATCGGACTTCCCCAGCTTCACAATTGCGATCACGAGCGCGACGGCTGCGATCGTCAATTGAGCTGCTTCATATGCTGTCAAATCACATCACCTCCTTTGAGCGAGAGGATTTGCGAAGGGCCGCTGTCACAGTCCCTCGCCCTCGCTCGATGGGGGCTATACAACGGATTGGCGAGAATGCGCGCGAAACGCGCTTCACATTTTCGTGAAGCCGTTGGATGATCGCCGGCGACCGTTGATGAAAAGGGGAAGCTATGGGCCTCGTATCGCAGGTTAGCGCCGATGACCGGGAAAGTGCATGGCGAATAATCCGTCATCGCGAAATCATGGAACGACTGATTCCGCTTTGGGCTGTGCTTGGCGTTGCGCTGGTGCTGATGGGCGTGGACCTGGGCGGGCGTCTGCTGTGGACGCTGCCAATGATCGGATATGTCTTTGGGGTGATGGCGGTCGATCACGGCCCTGATTACCGCGCCGCGAATTATTGGGTGCCGGTCCTGGGAAGCCAAGCGGCGGCGCTGCTGCCTCTCATCGCCAGATTCTAGATCTCTCTGGAGCGGTGGCAGCTGCCACCGCTCCACGCGCGTCAAGCTCTGGCCTCGAAGCGGGCGATCAGCTGTTCCGCTACGGAAGTAATTTCGGCGGGGTCGGCGGTTTGAGTGCAATCGCCGCCTACAACAGCGCCGAGCGTGCCGCCGTCCAGTTGGACAACGTGGACACGCCACACGTCGCGCCGGAGTTCGTATTGATCGGGAAGCGGCCTCTGCATGATTTCATGAAACACCAGGTCAACCCATTGGCGCGCGTCCGGATCAGAAGACGCATCGGCGTAGTCGGCGCGGCTCGCCATGACGCTGTATCGGTCGCCTAGCATGAATTGGCGTTCGCGCGCGCGTCGGTCCTGCTCGATCCGCGTCACGCGATCTTTTTCCGCCCGCTTCATGGCCTGTTTCATCCGAACATCGTCGGCGCTGCGCGTCAGCGCCGCCATGATGTTGAGGACGCGCGCGGGCATATAATGCCCCGCGCGCTCGGCCGCCTCGATCACAAATTGCAAATCGCTGATCTCGGTGGGGGAGAGGGTGACGCGAACGGCGCTCGCCGTGTTGCTGATTTTCATGGCTGCGGCTCCGGCTCTTCCTTCGCCTTGTAGGCGGCAAGGCCGATCCACGATCCGTTATCGCCGCGAAACTGGCGCACAACATCGCCACCGTCCCAATGGCCGGTGAAGATGCCGCGCCGGTTGATGCCGCCGACGGGGCGCGTGCGCGCCGCCAGAAGGCGGGCGCGGCGCGTGTCTCGATCTAGGTGGCGCATGGGTTGCATGGTCAATCCTTCCTATTCGCTGGCGGTGTCGAGTTGCGTGCCGATCTCGTCGGCGTCGAAGTCTTCAAGGGCTGAAATCGCGCTTTCCAGTTCGGAAACTGCGGCGTCCATCGCCTGCGCGCGTTCGCTGTCCTCAAGACTGGGTGGCAGATTTTCGCGGGCGGCCTGCTCGTCATCCTTGACGGTTTCGAGCATGTCGCGCGCCTCATCCAACAGGGCCTTGCCCTTGTCGATCAGCACGCGGGCGGCGGCGATCTGCTTGCGGCGTTCGCGGTTCATGCCTCTGCCCTCACGTCGCCGCTGTCGATCTGGAAGCCTGCGCGGGCCAGCTCGTCACAAAGGGCGCGCTGCCGATCCTCGCGGGTGCCGCTGGTGGCGATGTAGCTGCACCGGCCATCGTGGAAGGCGAAGCCTGCGCGTTTCAGGCATCCGCGAAACCGCTGGTGGGTGCGGTCGCTCCAATCCAGTGTGCCCGCATAGTTGCGGAAGGCGGCGACAGCGCAGACGGAACCGTAATTCTCATCACGCCAGCTAAGCTCGATCACGGGGGGCGATTTGGTCATGGTGGCCTCCCTCAATATTCGCTGGTTAGGAGAATGGTGAGCACGCGGGTTGTGGCATCGGGATTCCATGGTTCGGCGCTGCCAAATTCAAGATCGCGGTCGTAATAGTCGAACTTCCACATGACCGAGAGGGCTGGGCGCGTGCTGTCGTCAGTCCAGCGGGTATGCCATTGGCCGATCACATCGCGATAAAGGAAACCGGCGTCATGCTCGCCGTGAGGATCGTTGTCGGGTGTGAAATCCTCAAAGCCCTCGATCATCTTGAGAATGTCGGACTGCGTATTCTCGTCCAGCGCCGCGATGCCTTGCGTAATCACGGTGCGACAAGTCACGCCCATCGTTCGCCGCGCAATGTCGTTCAGCGCCGCAACGGTGGCGATCTGGTCAGTTGTCGCTTCCATTTTCCTCACTCCTTTAGGCGAAGCCGCTGCCTGCGGCCTGCGGCTCTGACCCGCTGGCGAAGCGCGGGATGGGGAGGGGGGAGCAAAATCGATGGGAGTGGTGCGGGCGGCGCGACTAGGGAGGCCCCGGCGCGCGCGAGCGCGCCGGAACTGGCCGAACTTGTCGGGCAACCCGGTCCTGTCGATTATGCTTCGGGAACGAAAGGGCGGGTGCCCTTGGTGTTCCCCCGGTGGCAGCTGCCACCACTGACGGAGCGCGGCCCTGGGCCGCTCGATCCTATGTGGCAGCTGACAGACTACGAAGCGCGCGGCCCTGGCCGCTCATTTTCAGCGCTCGCGGTCCTTTGATTTCTCGGCGGTCGGCGTCGGTGATTTGCCTTCGCGCAATGTTGCGGCGACATGGGCCTTTGCGCTTTCGACGATCTGCGCCAGCTGTTCCTTCGATGCGCCGCGCTCGGTAGCTGTCGCGACGCGCTTATCAATGGCGAGCTGGAATTGCGCGAACCTGGCATCGGCGCGGTTCTGCTCAGGCGAGTTTTTCTCGAATTGCGCGGCAAGGCGTAGATCAACCTGACTGACGCCGGGAGGCATGACTTGCAGACGTAGCGCGCGATCGGCGGCCTGAATGTCGCGGTCGGTCATTTTCGAAAGGAAATCTGCGGCGCCCGCGCTGATGGCGCGGACTCTTTGCAGCGGGTCCATACCCTCGGACCAATTGACTTCGATCTGATGATAGCGGCGTTGCTCAATCAGCTGAAGGTGGTGCATCGGCCCTTTGGGATCGCGGAAAAAGGCAAGCTCCTGCGCTGAACGCGCGGCCAGCTGGCGCATGTCAGCGGACGTTTCCGCGATCCGATTAAGCTGCTCATGCTGCCGCGACGCAACGGTTTGCGCAGTAGGTAGGTAACGGCTGATTTGATCCTTGGCCTGCTCGATACTCATTGCGCGTCGTTCGCCAACTGGCATGAGAGATTCCATCGAGGGTGGAAACGCGATGCCCGCTGGCCCACGCGCTGGCTCGACGCGGTTCTGTTCGAGGGGCATGGCATCACGGATGACTTTGGCGAGGGAGGCGTGATTTCCAGTATGGAAGCTGTCGCGGCTCGCCTCCATCCAGTCCTTCGGCCCCATTGCCTGGATCGAGACGAATTTCTCGGCCGCAAGGGAATGTAGCTGCAAGTGCAGCCGCATGGTGCGACCATTGCCCTCACGGAACGGATGAACGGCATTTAATTCGGAAATATGCCGCCCCATGGTATCCGCAAAGCGATCACGATCCATCGACTTGAGGGTTTGGAGGTCGGGCAGCTGCTTAAATTCGTGCTCCATGCTGCGGGCAATGAAGTGCGCTCGGGCAAAAGTGCTGCCGGGTTTGCTTATGTCCACAGTCCGAAAGCGCCCCGCCCAATCATATACGTCCTGAAACAGATGATTGTGCAGTTCGCGATACTCGCGCGCGTTCGTCGCCGGCGCGGCGCGCTGCACAACCAGCTCGCCATGTCGGACAACCGAGAAGAAAGCTTCTCGCTCCTTGAGGATATTATCGTCGCGGATTCCCAGCTTGTTCCGAAGAACGTCGCTGTTACGCCAGGTGTAAGGGTCGCTCACCTGTCATGCAGCGAGTTTCTGGCGGGACAGAACATCACGGTTGTAGTCCTGCGCCAGACCAATCGCCACATCGACGGGAATTTGGGTTTCGACCAACAGCAAACAAAAAGAGTGGTCATCCGAAACCAATTCAAGTCCTTCAATCTTGCAATTTGCGATTGCTTCGCAATAAGCTGCCATCACGTCAGGAATCTCTTCCTGCCGACGCGGCTCATACCCCATCGCCTTGATGCGATTCCTGTAGGTGTCGATGATATTTTCCATTTTGCACCTAAAAACGACCTGCTCCCGCCCATAGTTAACATGTCGGGATTTGTATATAAACCACATTGAGTAGCCCCCATATTTCACTTTCCTGAAATGGGACGCCGCGCTTGCGCGGCGTCTCGTGCATTTAGCAGGGCGGGTCATTCAATCCGCTTGGTCGGTCATCATCGCCAACAGGTAGTCGGCGGCGTTCTGAGCCTCACGGGCAGCCTCGAAAATCGCGCGCTTGTCGTTGCGGAGCGCGGTCAACCAGTGCTCGATATACGCGGCATGGTCTTCGCGTTCCTCGACCTTGAAACCGACAATCGCGCCGATGAAGGATGCGCCCAGCTCGGCTACGAGCTCGTCCCTCGCATAGTCGGCGCGGCTCGTTGAAATCAGGGTTTTCCGGTTGAGGCGGCTTTCATGCCCTGCATGATGCACGGCCTCGTGCGCAAGCGTGGCATAGTAGTCGTCGGCGGAATGGAACGCTTCAAAAGCAGGCATTTGGATATTATCCCGACAGTTTGGGGCTGTCTCACAAGCGCGGGCTTGATGTGATAGCTCCATGAACATCGCCTTCCTGTTGAGGATGCGATGATGTGCTGGGGTGGGCTTAAGCCCACCCCAGCACATCATCGTCGCCCGGAGATCTCCCATCGCCCAGCTCTTCTTTACCGATCCCGCTTCCCTCCACCGAACCGCGACTATCGATGGTGTGGTTCACGGCCTGACTGCCGAGGAAATCGCCGCAGCTGAAACATTGGGACTGGTCGAAGGCATGCCGTTCGTCCTGCGGGACGACGGCGGCTACGACCATCAACTCAACCGCTTCCTTCGCTCTTGCCCGACGATGGGCGTGCGCTCGATCAACAGCGTCCGCGCTTACGCGCGCGACATCGTGGTCTGGATGCGATTCCTCGCAGAGCACCGGAATGGAAAATCGGTGTGGCAGGCCGATCGCGACGACATAGCTGCATTCCACCGGGTGCGACGCCTGTCCGAGCCGCCCTATCGCATCTCGGCCGCATCCTGGAACCGCGCCGTTGCGGCCCTCGACAAGCTCTACCGCTGGGCGCGTGATGAGAAGTTGATCAGCGAAATGCCATTCACCTACCGCCAGAGCTGGGTTCGTTCGGTGCCGAACGGGTCGCTCCAGGCGGTGTCGGCCAACTGCGCACGCGAACCAGGTGCCCGCAAGGGCGACATGCGCTTCCTCGATCTTGATCGGTATCTGCTGTTCCGGGATGTTGGCCTTCGTGGACGGATGCCAGGCGGTGAAGAGGACCCTGCCTGGCGAGGCCGCCATGGTGAACGCAACGCGCTCTTCGCGGAACTGCTCATCACTACCGGCCTGAGGTTGCAGGAGGCCTCGAGTCTGCTGATGTGCGAGCTGCCGCGCCCCGCGCGCGATGATCCGTCAATCCGATCAATGCCGTTCCGGCTCGCAGCTGCCACGGCAAAGGGCGGCCGCGGCAGAGAAATCCGCCTTCCCGTCCGTCTGTTGAAACAGCTCGGCGACTATGCCCGGGTCGAACGGGAAAATGCGGTTCATCGCGGCCGTGATGACCATTGCAAACGCAAGATCGAGCGGCCGCTCACCGCCACGGTGGACAGCCGACGATCGCTTCGCATTCCACGCGGCGGACGCGATGTTGCAGTCAGTACCGATCAGCTGACTCCCGGCGAACGGGCAAGGCTGGTCGACGCGAATACCGGCGATCCGCTTGCACTGTGGCTTACCGAAACCGGGCAACCGATGACCATGGCCGCCTGGGAAGCGGTGTTCATGCGCGCCAGTTCGCGGTGCCAGGCACTCGGTCTCGAAATCGACGTCACACCGCACATGCTGCGCCACAGCTTCGCGGTGAATATGCTCGCTCTGCTGCTGCGCGAACAGGTAGCCTGGACCGTCAGCAGCGACGCCGCAGGTGTTGGATCCGCCTACCGGCGGCTGATCGGCGATCCGCTGCTCAAGCTGCAGCGGCTGATGGGACACAGCCGGATCGAGAGTACCTACATCTATCTCGACCATCTCGACGATGCCCAGGCTATCGTGGAAGCGGCGGTCGACCAGTGGGGACTGGAGCTTGCGCGGGATGACGCGGCATGAGGCCCGGCCGCCATGCCCGCTTCGCGCCCATGGCGCCAGTTGACGAGGCGGCCGCGATCCCGCTCGATCCGCGCCGGTTCGTGATCCGGTGCGAGGATGACCGTGAAGCGGTCGTCGATCTTGGCGACTGGTCACGTCCCGGGCTTGCCGCCGACATGGTGATGCTGCTTCACGAATACGTTCGGCGCATGGGGCCCACGCCTATTGCCCGCTCGGTGCGGCGACGTGTTCTGCACCTGAGGCAGTTCTGGGCGTTCCTTGATGTGCAGGGTGCCCCGGCAATCGAGCTTGGCGCAATCGACGCGGCACTGATCAACGCATACGAAGGCTGGCTCGCCCAGAATGGCAATGGTCTCGTGCAGCAGCGGCAGCTGCTTGGCATCGTGATCGGGCTGCTGCGCCTCGCGGTTGAACTGCGCCCCGGAACGCTCACCCAGGAAACCGTAGTCCGGCTGACCTTCGTTGCGCATGGCGAATATGGGACCAGTCGCCCGCGGGACGCCTACAGCAGCGCCATCGCGCAACGGTTGCGCGATGCGGCAGGTGCACAGATCGATGCAGCGCGGAAAAGGATCGCGGTCGGGGAAGCCCTGCCAGCGGTGCCAGATGGCATCGAGGTCGGCACCCGTCTCCATGACCATTATGCTGCTGTGATCGAGTGGATCGTTCACCATGGCCAGATCGATACCCGCAACCCGGTCATGAAGCGCTTCATCAATCTGGCGGTCCATTGGAAGCAGGACTGCCGGCTCGAGCCGCTTCACGCTGGCTTCCATCTCTCCCGGCTCGACCTTATCGGCTTCATCGTACTCCTGTCGCTGGAAACCGGCATGGAGATGGAATGCCTGTTCCGGTTGAAGGCGGACTGCCTGCGCAATCCCGCCAAGGGCTATGTCGAAATCGAATACTTCAAGCGCCGCGCTCGAGGGTCGGAATGGAAACGGCTGCGCGTGCGGGACGGTTCAAGCGGAACGCCGGGCGGGCTGATCAGGCTGGCGATCGCGTTGACCGAAAGGGCGCGGACGCATATGGGCACCGACCGTCTCTGGGCGCTCTGGACCATCGACGGGTTGCGGGTGCCGATCGATGAAGCGGCGCAGGGCGTTGAAGCCTTCGTTCGCCATCACGGGCTGGTCGACGACAATGGTGCGCCGCTCAGGCTCTCGCTGTCGCGGCTCCGCAAGACCAACAAGGCGGAATGGTACCGGCGCACGAAGGGGCAGCTCGAACACTTCGCTGTCGGCCACTCGATCAAGGTGGCGGCGCAGCACTATGCCGAAATCCCCGCGCTTCGCCATGTCCACGAGCAGACGATCGCCGATGCACTGGGCGATGCCCTTGGGGCCGCGTTCAAGCCCACGATCTTGTTGCCCTCCGCCGAGGACGATGGGGCGGACGAGTGCGAGCAGATTACCCTATCCAACACGGCGGCAACCACTGCGGACGAGGAACTCTGGCTGGCCCGATGTGGCGACTTCTTCGCCAGCCCGTTCGGCGCGTCAGGCGAAGCATGCCCGACCCCGTTCTGGGGGTGCCTCGAATGCGAAAACGCAGTGATCACGGCGCGCAAGCTGCCGGCACTGATCGCGTTCCAGTCGTTCATGGCCGATCAGCGCGGAGCACTCGGCGCCGATGAATGGGCGAGCAAGTTCGGGCGGGCGTGGGCACGTATCGAACAGCAAGTCCTGCCAGTGTTCCCGGCAAGGCTCGTCGAGGCGGCACGGATCGAATCCGCCGCAGCGGGGCCGGAGCTTCTCTATCTCCCTGCGGAGGCGCGAACCTGATGCGCGGCAGGGAACCGGCACTCGCGCCCCTGCGATCGGCGAAGCGGCCGGCCGACGCCATTGTTCTTGCCGCGATGGCGCTCAAGGAGGGGGCGAACCGCGAACGGCTCTCGCGGTTCGACGAGGACGTCTGGGATCTCGACCCGGCGATCTTCCATATTACCGCGCGCAATGCGTTCCGCACGATCGACTTCGGTTCGATCGCCTGCCCGGTTGAGCGGTTGACCGCCAAGGAATACATTTATGCGTGGCTGAACGAGGCTCTCCCGGATCGCTCGGGCCGGCTGCGACCGCTCTCGACCCGCTCGGCGCTGGCGGTGCTGCGTCGGTTCATGACCTTCGTCCGGGAGCGCCTCGGGCGCTTCGAGGTCGATGCCATCGATCAGAATCTGCTTGATGCCTACCTCGTACAGCAGAAAACCCGGGACGTGCTGCCGAGCCGGGTGGCGGAATGCCTGCGCCCGATCGTGCAGCTTTATCGCCTGGGACCGTTCCTGACCTCGGGCGGGCTGCGCTTCGTTCCCTGGAACGGACGGCCACTCTTCACCGTCGCGGGCTGCACCTCGCATCATTATGAAAACCTGACGCCGCGGATCCCCGAGCCGGTGATCGGCAAACTGGTGCGCTGGTCGCTCAAATACATCGACGCCTTTGCGCCCGACATCTTCGCGGCGCGCGCGGAACTCGATGCGCTGGAAAATACCTATGCGGTGAGGCCGCGATATCCGGGCAAAGGTAGTGTCGTCGAAAAGATGGCAGCGTGGGTCGAGCGTCGCAGAAATACCGGACGCGGCGTGCCCGTATGGAATAAGCCGAGCAGGATCGGCGGTCTCAGCGCCGCGATCGCGCGCTCGGGCCGACACGGCGGGGAAGTCCTGAACATGCGCCTCGTTGCCCTGCAAGCTGGCCTCCACCCCACCAACATGGTGCAGAATGAGGAAGCCAACCACCTGCTCATGGCAGCCGTCGATGAACTCGGCGTCGAACCTGGCGGAATGGACACGCCGATCAGCATCGATCCCGACACCGGGCGCCCCTGGCGCGAGCGGTTCGATGCGTTCGAACTGGTGCGGGAGGAGAGGCACCTGCAGACCGCCGCTTATATCCTGTGCTCCTATCTCACGGGCATGCGCGACAGCGAAGTGCAGGCGATGCGTCCGGGCTGCGTCGAGCGGGCGATGAGCCCTGACGGCATGGCCGAGCGCCTGGCGATCCGCAGCATCATCTACAAGGGTCGCGGCACGCGCGGCGAGATCGAAGAGTGGGTGACAATCGCACCCGTCGTTCGCGCCGTGGCAGTCGCCGAACGACTGGCGGGTCGCCATCGTGCTTCGCATCAGCATGATGGCCTGTGGGTCGTACTCGAGCGCGGAAGTGCGGCCGAACGGGGACTCCCACACATCGTGCGACAGATTAACCGGTATCGCCAACACCTCGATACCGAATACAGCTCGGGTGCCGAACCACTCTTCCCGCTGGTCGATGGCCGCAGCTGGTCCTTCAATACCCGCCAGTTCCGGCGCACGCTGGCCTGGTACATCGCCAACCGGCCATTCGGTGTGGTCGCGGGAAAGATCCAGTACAAGCACGCCTCGGTCGCGATGTTCGATGGCTATGCCGGCGCATCCGCTTCGGGGTTCCGGCAGGAGGTGGAACAGGAGCACGTGCTTGGCCAGCTCGACGACATCGTCACCCGCTATGAGGCGTGCCGCCGGGGCGAAAAGCTGGTGGGGCCGGCAAGCGCCCGCATCTCTGCCGAAATGAACCGGGTGGAAGCGATGACCGATCTGCCGGGCATCGTCGCTGATGAAAAGCGGGTGAAGGCCATGCTCGCCCACCTGGCGCGGACGCTGCACGTGGGTGTGCTCAACGACTGCTTCTTCGACCGCGCAACCGCGCTGTGCCTGCAGTCCTCCGTCTTCGACGATACCGCACCAAGGCTGTCGGGATGCGCACCGGATCGGTGTCCCAACTCCTGCATAGGCGAGCAACATCTGCCAGCCTGGCAGGCGGCCATTGCCGATGCCGAGCGGCACATGCAGAACAAGAAGTTGTCGCGCGTGCAGCGGACAATCATACGCAAGGATCGAGATCGCATGCACAGGCTGATCGCACCTCTGATGGATGAGGCATCGTGAAGCCGGTCAGCGCTGAAACGGAGCGGCGGTTGACGGCGGCGCTTGCCCGCCTCCTTGCTGGCGAGCAGATCCTGACCGATGGGCGGTTGACCGTCGCCAATCTGGCCCGCGAAGCAGAAGTGGCACGCGCAACCGCAAACCGCGCAGGTGCGGTCGTCGCCGTTCTGCGGCAAGCTATGGCGGACCGACGAGCAGCAGTGCCGCCCATGACCCTGCGCAGTGGAGACAGCGAAGAGCAAGCGCGCCGCGCAAACGAGCATATCCTTGCCCAGCACATCCAGCTGCGCGCATTGCTAGGCGGCGACGGGAAGCGGCGTGACCTCGGCGCTGACAACGTCGTGCCCCTCCGCCGCCGTTGACATAGCTGGTTCCGGGATCGGTCCCGGCTGCTGGGCATGCATCCAGTCCGCCGCCTGCTGCGCCTTGCTGGCGGCAGTGAAAATCGCGCGCGAATCCTCCTTGAGCACGCGTAACCAGGACGAAATATAAGCCGCGTGATCCGGTCGCGGATGATGGGCAATGCCGAGATCGGCAAGTACGAGGCCGCTCAGAATCTCGACGCAGCACTCCTCGGCGGCATATGCTGCCGATCCGAACCGGCCCGAAAGGTCGCGATCGAGCCGGTGCGCCGCTGCCGAGCCGTGCCCTGCCTCATGAAGCCAAACGCCGTAGAAAGATGCGGCATCGCGGAAACACTCGAACGGAGGCATCGAGATCGTGTCGCTCGATGGTTGATAGTAGGCCTCCGAGCCACCGAATATCGTCCTGATGCCGAGGTTGGCAATGAAGGCGTCGGCATGGGCGAGCCGCTCCGCATCAGGCAATATCGGTACCGGCGGCGCTTCGTAGCCGTCCACCTGGGCAACGTTGAATACCGAGAAAGCCCGGGCGAACATCTTGCGGTGACCGTTCTCATCGTCATCGTCGGCTCGATCATCGGACGAGGCAACCTCCTTCCAGAACACCACGGTGGTCGCATGTTCGCCCTTGCGGACCTGTCCGCCGACCTCGCTCCACTGGCGATAGGTGCCCCACAAGCCATCAATGTAGCCGCTGGCCATTGCTGCGACCCACAGCGCCACGGTGTTTATCCCGCGGTAGCGCTTCGCCGAACTAACGTTGGTCGGGCGCGCAACACTGGTGCCGTTGTGATGCCAGGGCGCTCGCCACTCACCGGATCCGTTCTCGACGGCAGCGATGATCTCTGCGGTGACTCGTGTATAGACATCGGCGCGCTCGCCGACATGGCTGCGATATGCCATATAGACCTCCTGAAGTGGCCGCGAGCACAGCACATCATCGCCCCAATCACAGGGCGGAAGCGGCTCGCTGATGGAATGGATGGATCAGTGAACCGTCGGTGAGACAGGTTGACTGTTCAGATAACGGCCATAGTCGTCGCGGGTGTGGTAATAGGCTTGCGATCCGCCGATGCGAACGGTTGCGTCGATGCGAGAGAACATCACTTCAAGCTCAACGTCGCGGGTTTCGGGATTGGTAATGATCGGGG
>Ga0208180_1001005_pt1 | contig 19481 bp, 24 predicted proteins | sample MalvireepMed_s16_FD_184241 | JGI IMG/M metagenome (GOLD analysis project Ga0208180, IMG submission 184241) | Marine viral communities from the Global Malaspina Expedition - Malaspina viral metaG DeepMed_s16 (SPAdes) (version 2) | ecosystem: Environmental > Aquatic > Marine > Oceanic | place...
TGGGGCCGTCGCCCCATCAGGAATTGTGAGCCCGTCGGCTCAACCACGTTGAACCCGGAAAAACGAGTGGTAGAGAAAGACGTCGCTTAAACAGAGAAATCAGTGCCAACTGTCTTGAAAAACACCGCTTGTCCGCACCTCGGTGTATCGTCTGGTTCAGGAATCCTGGCTGCAGACAGAGAAAGTGGGTCGTTGCAGTTACTACAGTCTCACCGGCCCGGGACTGCGTCGGTTCGAGCAGGCCTTCCGGCACGTCTACAACCTGGACACGGAGGAATGGAGCGGCAGCTGGTGCCTGGTGTACCTGAACCAGCTCTCTCCTGAGCTGAAGCAGAAAGTCCGGGAGGAATTGAAGTGGCTGAGTTTTGGCAGCATGGCGCCGGGCTTGATGGAGCACCTGCGGTTCACCCGCGGCGAGTTGATCCCCATGCTTCAAGAATGGGGTGCGCTGGAAGACACCATCGTAATGCAGACCATGCCCATGGAGCAGAAGAGCCCAAGGGCGCTGAGACTGCAGGTTCGCGAAAGCTGGAACCTGGATGAGCTGGGCGGCCGCTACCGGCGCTTCCTAAGCCAGTTCCGCCCCTTGTGGCGTGAACTCCAGACAGAGGACACTCTCAGCCCCGAGGAGTGCCTGATTCTAAGGATCCTTCTGATCCATGAATACCGGAAAATTCTTGTGAGGGATCCATTGCTGCCCTATGAGCTGTTGCCCGGAGACTGGGAAGGCAGAAGCGCAAAGCAGCTGTGCCGAAACCTGTATCGACAAATCTGTATCCGGGCGGAGCAATGGCTGGACGAGAACCTTGAGAACGCCTCCGGCCCCCTTCCAGGACCAGGCGAAAAGTTTTTCAAGCGCTTCGGTGGCCTGAGAGATACGACGACACAGACTGACCTGAAGAAAGAACCGGAAGCGTAATAACCGACGGGAGTCAACTCAACCGGCAGCGGCGGCTTGCTGGGTCAAGCGCAACTCGCACCTCAGCACTCGCGAAGTGGGGGCGCCCATGAAAGACTATCTGGCACGATAAAACGACGATCCCAAGCCTTTTGTCTGGCGCAAGACAGCGGATCAAATCATTGAATCAATTGCTCGTCTATCCGATAAGCTTAATAACAAGATGAACTTTTGTAAGGGACGTTAGGGAAGCTGTAGGTGTTCATGTGGTTTCCTCCGAATTGCGTACGGTTCCACGAACCTCGTAGGAACGGCCCCGGAACAGGGCTACTTTGCGACCGTCCTGATTGGTTAATGTGATGTCGTAAACACCGGTGCGGCCGCCCCGGACCTGTTCTTTGGCGGTGGCGATCAGTCGGTCTCCCTCCTTGGCACCGTACATGTAATCAATACTGCAACCCGAGGCAACAGTGGCCCGGTCGTAGCTATTGCCGGCAAAGGCAAACGCGGAGTCGGCCAGGATAAATAGGTAGCCGCCATGGCAGGAGCCGTGGCCCTGGATCATGTCGCCGGTCACGGTCATGGTGATGACCGCCTTGCCGGGCGCGACAGATTCAATGTTCATTCCCAGCTTCTGGCTGGCGCGGTCCCGCGCGAACATGGCTTTCGCGCATTCTTCGGCGAGTACTTGTGGATCCATCTCATTCATGAATAAACCTCTTCTGTGCAATTGCGTTCTTCCGGAGCGGCAAGGCAGGGCTTTAGTGATTTTCTGCGAAGCTGTTTGTGAACACTTTAAAGAAGTGTGCCGTACGAAGCCGGTTATTCCAGCTCAGGGGAGGTGCCGGAATAGTTCGATCCCGCGTTGTTCCCGTGTCGCCGGTTGTAAGGGGTAGCGTGAAAAGTGTTCTAAACCGACACGGTGCCACCGACCTTGGGTCACAATTATATATTAGAGTTACGCCTCGTTCCATCGTTGGCGTCTGCGCCTTTGTAAAAGCGAAGTTCACCTGTGAACTAGGCTCACTGATCGTTGGCTCACCGGCCAAGGTAATACGGATGCTCAACAATAAGGAAATTGCCTGGAAGAAGAAGGGGGCTGAAGGATACCGGCGGCTGACGCTTCGGTCTCTCGCCAGCCTGCAGGAAGCCGACCCTGATCGGGCTCGTGTGGATGCAAGCGGCTACAAGCCCAAGTACGAGCAATCCGAGTGACAGGCGACGCCGGGTGGTAAGGGGCTACTAAAATCCGGAGTCCTTGACGTGAAGTCGAAAACCTTTAACCCATTACGTCATTTTAGTTGCGGTAGGAATACACCTCACGAGGCACCCCCCGCACAGATCCGTACGTGCGGTATTACCGCATACGGCTCCTGCCTCGGGTGACGACGGCGAAACCGCTCGCTGGGCCAGGGGTGGAGGATGCGCGGTAGCGGGAGCCAGGTATCGCGAAAGCGTTTGAAGCGCTCCCACGTCAAGCCCCGTGCTTTCTGGCTTCTACGCCTTAACGCCTTGAACCAGGCGCGGCTGAGATGGTGCCAGAAAGCTCGAAGCGAGGCCAGATTGTACGCGTGATAATTGTAGTACCCCTGAAGCACGGCGCGCAGCCAGCGAGCGGTCTCTAGAACCGGTCGATGCAGGCGCCGACGCAATTGCTTTTTCACTTGTTGCAGTTTAGCCCGTATGCGCTTCGCGGTGGTCTGTAAGCGTCCGCCCATCACACCTTGTCAGGTGTAGCCGGCGTCCAGTTGTGGGGCAACAGCTCGTCGATGGCTTTGTTCTTCTGCGTCGGCAAGCGGGTCAGCACATCCTTCAGATAGGCATAGGGATCATGCCCGTTCAGCTTGGCGGACTGGATCAGGGTCATCACCGCAGCCGCCCGTTGGCCACTGCGTAGTGATCCCGCGAACAACCAGTTGCTGCGGCCCAGTGCCCAGGGCCGGATCTGGTTTTCCACCCAGTTGTTGTCGATGGGCACCGCGCCATCGTCCAGGTAGCGCGTCAGCGCTTCCCAACGTTTGAGACTGTAATCCAGTGCTTTGGCCGTGCCGGAACCATCCGGCACTTTCTGGCGATGCTCCAGCATCCAGTGATGCAGTGCCTCAGCCAGTGGTTTAGCTCTGGCTTGTCGGATGTCCCGACGCTTATCCGGCGGCAGGTCTTTGGGTTCCCGTTCGATCTCGTAGAGTCCGCCGATGTATTCCAGGGCCTTGGCCGCCAGTTCGCTCTTGTTGGCCTCGTGCAGGTCGTAGAACTTGCGTCGGGCGTGGGCCATACAGCCGATTTCGGTGATCCCGTTACCGAACCCGGCCTTGTAGCCGGCGTAGTCGTCACAGACCAATTTGCCCTGCCAGTCACCCAGGAAGGTACGGGCGTGTTCACCCGCCCGGCTTGGGGCGAAGTCGTAAACGGTGGCTTTCAGGTCCGAGAACGGTGTGGTGCAGTAAGCCCAGACGTAGGCCTTGTGGGTTTTCTTCTTACCCGGAGCCAACATGCTGACCGGCGTTTCATCGGCGTGCAGAACGTTGTGTTCCAGCAAGGCGTTTCTCAACGCATCTGCCAGGGGCTGCAACTGCACACCGCAGGCACCGACCCATTCGGCGAGTGTTGAACGGGGTATTTCCAGGCCGGCACGGCCGAAGATGCGTTCCTGACGGTACAGTGGCAGGTGGTCCGCGTACTTGGCCACCAACACCTGAGCCAGCAGGCCGGCGGTGGGGATGCCCTTGTCGATCACCTGCGGTGGTACCGGTGCCTGGACCAAGGTCTCGCACTGGTTGCAGGCCCACTTGCCCCGGATGTGGCGCTCCACCGTGAACTCGCCCGGGACGTAATCCAGCTTCTCGCTGATGTCTTCGCCAATACGCTTGAGCTGGCAGCCACACTGGCACCGGGTATTGTCCGGTTCGTGGTGGATCAGGGTACGGGGCAGCTCCGGTGGCAGCGGGGTGCGCTTGGGCTTCTGCTTGGGTCGAGCGGCCTTCTGCTCCTCAGTCATCGCCTGGTCCAGCTCGGCTTCGATGGCGGCCAGGTCGCTGTCGATCAGCTCGTCCAGGAGCTTGCCCTGAACGGCATCGAGTTGCTCACTGCGGCGGGCGAACTTGTGACGTTTGAGGATGGCGACTTCGTGGGTCAGCTTCTCGATGATGGCATTGCGGCGCACCAACTCCCGCTCCTTCCGGCCCAAGGCTTGATCCTTGGCGTCCAGAGAGTCCATCAGTTCCGTCGCCAGAGCGCGGAGCTGATCGGCTGAGAGTTGGTTGATATCGGGGCGCTGAGTCATGCTGCCTAGTATGCCAAGTCCCTGTTCGGCAGGCGATTCGCGGTTCTGGCTATAGCGGCATCACAGCACTTGTGATTACAGGATGCAGATGACGCCCTCCGCGCCAATGCGCTGCCAGGGCAGGCCCTGAACCAAGGCAGACAACTGTTCCTCGGTCAGGCGCAGTTGGTCACCACGCCAGGTTTCGCCCCAGTGGAATTTACCCCGGTTCAGCCGGCGGGCGCACAACCAGATGCCCAGGCCATCATGGATCAGCACCTTCATCCGATTGCCTCGCTTGTTGGCGAACAGGTAGGCGCAATGGGGTTTAGCCGAACCGAATACCTGAATAACCCGCGCCAGGGCCTTGTCGGGTCCGGCCCGCATATCCAGCGGTTCGGTGGCCAGCCAGATCTCATCAATGCGGATCATCCCAACAGATCCCGAAGCAAAGCCGCACACTGATGGGCTTGCTCCGCAGGCCACTCCACCACAACCGCACCACCGGCGCGGGGAATCTTGATGCGGATGGTGCTACATTGATTCGAGACTGACAGGGTGTCCGGCACAGGCGCTACGGCTGGCAGACGGACCGGAACGAATCCAGGTGCTTCCGGAGTTTTAGCCGCCCTTCGCGCTTCGCTCATCCAGCGCCGGACCATATTGGCGTTGAGACCGTTATCCAGCGAAATCCGGGAAACAGACGCCCCGGGCTTCAGACATTCGGCGACGATACGAGCCTTCAGCTCTTTGGAGTAACGACGACGTTTTTGGTAGGGCTTGGTTACGCTTATGTTGGTCATGTTAAGTGTCCACTTAAAAATAAGTGGACACTATCCTGACGGCCGCAGCGCCTGGCTCAAGATGGGTTTACCGGACGGTTACGGTGGTCTGGCGCCGGATGGTGTACTTGCCTCGGCGTGTGCACGAACAAATGTGCGTCATGCCCAGGAAGTCAAAGGTTTCCGGCTTGCCTTCGCCGCGCTGCTTACGATTGAGGGTGGCATAGCGGCCAAACTCCAGTAGCCGCGTCTTCTTCGGGTGTAGCGTCAAACCGAACCGCTTGAGGCGTTGCGCCACGGCGGTGCGAAAAGCCTCCGCGTCACCGCGGTATTGGAACCCCATAACGGTGTCGTCAGCGTAACGCACAATAACCACCCGTCCACGTGCGTGGTGTCGGCGCCACCAGTCGGCCCACAGGTCAAACGCATAGTGGAGGTAAATGTTGGCCAGCAACGGCGAGATCACGACGCCTTGGGGTGATCCCTCGGCGAGATCGAGCCATTGTTCCTCATCAAGGGCACCTACTCGCAGCCATTTCTTGATCAGTCGCAGAATGCGCTTGTCGCCAATCCGGTGGCTAAGAAAGCGCATGAGCCAGTCGTGCTGGATGTGGTCGAAAAACCCTTGGATGGCCATATCCAGGACCCAGTTGACCGGTTGACTGGTCAGGCCGACCCAGAGCGCGTCCAAAGCATCGTATTGACCTCGCCCCGGCCGAAAGCCGTAGCTGAAGCCTTTAAAGTCAACCTCGTAAATGGCATTGAGCACCTCCACCAGTGCGCCCTGGACAACCTTGTCCTCCAGGGCCGACACGCCCAGCAGTCTCTCACTGCCGTCCTCTTTGAGGATGCGCGCTCGTTTGACCGGCTGAGCCCGATAAATGCCCTCTTGTACACTCCGGTGCAGATCCGCGACCCGCTTCTCTGCAATCGGTGCGTAATCTTCCCACCGCACCCCGTCCACGCCTGGACTCGCCTGGACTCGCATTGCGCTTGAGGCGCGCAAAGCTTCCTCTCAGGCGCTCTGGCGTTAGGTGGTGCAGCAAGGCAGTAAACTGCAACGTCCTGTCCCTTCTTGCGGCTTCCTGTACACCGATCAGACCACGCGACACGGGCCCTGGGCTCTGTGTCCCAGTCGTGGGCGCCTGAGCGGTGTTCCCCTTGGCCGAGCCCCTTCGCTCCACGAACTCCTCCGGTTTTTGGCGAGGTTGGTATTGCCCTCGTTGATTACCTTCGTTCATCCGCTTCTCCACTACTATGGGCTCGTCCGACCTGCCCAGCCGTGCTTGTGCAGGTCGTTCGGGTCTTTCACCTTCACCTGCCGATCTGGTGATGCACTACCCACACCACCAGATACGCGCTGGACTCTCCCAGGTTCCGTGCATGCTGTATAGAGCTGCGTGCTCAGGTTCTATGACTCCGTGGGGTCCGACCAAGACTTGCCATTTGCGCCTCGGCCGGTATTGCCTTCCGTGAACGGGCATACCGTCGGCACCCCAAGGGCGAGAATTTTCGGAGCTCAATACCTGGCCCACAACAACCCCTGTCAACGCTTGCCCATTCCGGTTACCCGTCGCGGCCATGACTCGGGGACAAGGCGGCTGGCCAGCCTTACCTCGTAGCGCATTTACAGCGCCACTGACCTGCCCCCAGTCTTTAATCCAACTGCTCCCTAGTAATGTCCGTTACTGACCCTGACCCAGTATTAGGTCCACCCAGAGTTGGAAAAATCCGGCAGTAGAACACCAGTGCCAACATTCATTCCGACCAGAAGCGCGATGTCCAGGTGGCCGCCGACCAGCGCTTTCCGAGACTGTTCATCGTCGTAGATCTTCAACGAAAACCATTGATGCGAATACACATGGCTGCGGACATACAGAGACGTGGTTTCCCCCGACGGTACCGTAAACGGGTAGACCACCGTACCCCGATACATCAGTGGATGGTCACTTGCATCATTAAGATCAACGGATGCCTGATCGACAAGATTGTCAGCGCGTTCCTCAAAGACATCGATCGAACGCACGTGATAGGCCTTGGGTAAGTGCAGAAAAAGCGACCTGGATTCAGCGCCCGGGTTGTGCAGTGCCACCTGGTACCAGGTCACCGTCGCCCGTGCGCCAAGTCTTGTGGTGCTGGTGGTTTCCCGAAAGGCTTGCTTGTGAATCGCCTCATAATCCAGCGACTGGGAATCGTCGATGAAATACTCGACCGTGAAATCTGTTAACTGGCCTCCTTGCTGACTAAGGTCCAGGGCCACCGGCGATGCCTGGGCTGAAATACCGGCTATCCACAAAAAGAAAAAACACAAAACCGCTCGGTGGGGAGGCATTTAGGGTGTCCTTACACCTTAAAAGGCTGAAGTCTAGCACCTGCCGCTGGAACAAAACGATTGCTTTTATCGCGTTTTGCGTGAGTTTCTGTAGCCTCCCCCCTCTTTTTGATACCTGAAAGTTTGTGGAGATTGATGCCTTCGGCAGGTCAATCCAGCCTTTCCACTCTCCAATAAAACATCCCCGACTTTTTCCCGAGGATGGTTGCCGATATATGCGTGTCACTGGGCTTGTCCGCAAGCCCGTAGCACACATGCAAAGGCAGAATGTGTTCTTCCCGGGGGTGGCAGAAGCGGGCGTGGGGCGCTCGCTCCCAGTGAGCCAGGCGCTCACCACGTTCCGATTCCTGCAGGGCGGTATCACCACACGTCTCTTCCAGCCAGTCCTCGAAAGCCTGATTACGAGCCCGAATCTCCGGCGTATCTGTCGCGAAAAACGCCCGCATGTTATGGAACGAGAACCCAGAACCGATCACGAGCAGGTTGGCGTAGTCCAGCCCCTGCAAAGCACGACCAATCGCCAAGTGGGTGCTGGCATCCAGACTGTCTACCAGGGACAGCTGCACGCATGGGATATCCGCATCCGGATACATCAGCTTGAGCGGCACGAACAGGCCGTGATCAAAGCCCCTTCGATCATCAAGTTGCGCTGGGATTCCAGACTGTACCAACGCGTGGTAAACCTGCCGCGCCAGCCCCGGCTCTCCCAGGCAGGGATACTCGATACTGTAGGCCTCCGGCGGGAAGTCATAGTAATCGTAGATGAGCTGCGGACTGGCCCCCGAGGTGATCATCGGCACTGACTCCTCCCAGTGGGCGCTGATAACCAGTATCGCCGACGGTTTGTGAAGCCTGTCGGCAAGCTCCGTGAGCCGCTCGACCATTTCACGGTGACCGGGATCCCCCAACAGCGGCATTGGCCCGCCGCCATGGGAGATGAACAGCACATTAGTTTCAGTTTTCATGGCGGTTGCTCCTGTGTTCAGAGTTGGCCCGGCCCTGCCGGCACAATACCCGTCGGGTTCAGCGCCTTGCTGGAGTAATACCCGGCCTGATGCGATCAAGGTTGACCGTATTGGCAATGCCGTCAAGCGCCAGAATCCGGTGCATGTAGTCGTGCAGGCGCGGAATGACTCGCAGGGTATTGCGGTTACACTTGAACAGGCCGTGGGCCGTGGTAGGCGGCGTCAAAACGCACCAGGTTACGAACAGACGTATATCCGTCTCTGTGAGTTGCTCACCAAACAGGCAGGTGCGTCCATTCGCAGACGGGAATCCATTTCATCAAGGCGGCAAAGCCCGCTTGGTACACGCCGTTGTTCAGGGCCGTGTACAGATAATCGTTGAGCCTGTCGATATCCCCTGCCAACTCTTCCGGATACAGATCCGGGCCTTCATCCACAATCGCCGCGAACGCACTGTTCAGCATCCGCAGGATATCTGCAGACTCGTTATTCACGAGGGTGCCCGTGTGTTTGTCCCAGAGCGCCGGCACAGTGGCGCGACCAGAGATTGTGGATCGGCACGGGTATACAACTCGTGCCTATAGCGCGCGGTTGAGTGTATCTTCCTCCACGCCGGGGTAGCCGCCAACTCCAAGTCCTGGTCTGTGAGCCGGGGGGTTGACGATGGTAACACCAATGACGTCCTTGAGCCCTTTCAGTTCCCGGGCCATCAGTGCCCGCGATGCCCAAGGATAAATGTACGCCACGTACAGGTGATAACGCCCCTTATCCGCCTTGAACCACCTTTACCGGTGGGCCCCAGGCGCACGATCCGATGTAATCACAGTTGCGAAAAGGAGAGGTCTGGCGAATAAACCGTCCCTCCTTATCCTGCGAGTATCGATGGTGTTCAAACTGCTCCAATCCGCCCAGAAACGCTGGAAGCGGATCAAAGGGTTCGACCAACTCAGACTGGTCGTGAACAACGTCCAGTTTCGGGATGGAGAACAGGTGGATGATCAATCTGACAGGAACGCTGCCTGATGGTCATACACCAGATTTGACAACAACTCCCCCTGCTGAACGCGTTCCCGGAGTCCCACCCCGCCGTTGGCATTGATCTGCAGTTGAACGACCGGAAAGTCGTTATCGTTGGGGAAGGGTTCGATATCGCGTCGGATCGGGCACCTCAAGAGCTCCTTGCTGATCGCCAAACGGCTCGCCCCGGTAAGGCTGGTCCTGTGCGCATCGCCGGCCTACCTGAAACAACACGGCACACCGGAGCGCCCGGAAGATCTCGGTAACCACCGCTACCTGCACTACAGCTACATGGACGCCGCCCACACGGTACAGAAATGGCTGCAAGGCAGTGGTCGCGAAAACACCAGGGAGATGATCAGCAACAACGGTGACGTGCTGATAGAAGCGGCGATTGCAGGCGCCGGAATTGCCCTGCAGCCCACCTTCATTGCGGGCGCGGCGATCAGGGAAGGAAAGCTGGAGGTTGTCCTGCCTGAGCATGAACCAGAGCCCATGGCACTTTATGCGGTATACGCCCACCGGCAACTGTTGGCGAGCAAGGTGCGCGGCTTTATCGATTTCATCGATGGTTTTTTCGGCGAACCTCCGTACTGGGACAGGTTCGCCTAGCGAGCTCTGTCACGCCGACGATTGCCTCGATACCAGCCCGTCCATGAATTCATTCGGTTTCACTCATCTGAGTGCAGTAATAATGCGTGGACTGTCTCTGTATAGGGAGCCTCAACTCCGAGATGCTTGCAGCGTCGCAGTACCGCCCCGGCAATGGTATCCAGTTCCAGCGGGCGACCTCTCTCCCTGTCGATCAGCATTGACGTCTTGATGGCGTTGAAGCTGCTGATCAACTCAAACATCTCGTCCAGATCTGCCTTCCCGAGATTCACGCCGTCTGCCCTTGAGGCCTCGACGGTTTCAGCCATCATTCCATACGCGATTCTGCCGAATCCAGGGTGATGGGTAAGGCTTCGGGTATCCAGCCCTGTAAGCGCGGAAAGTGGGTTTACACCATTATTAATAACCAGTTTACGCCAGAGCTCATAGCGAATGTTGTCCGAGGATCTGGTTGGAATACCGGCATCATTAAAAGCGGCAACCAGGGTCTTGAGTAGCGGAGTTCGGGAGTCTTGCCGACCACTGACTTTGGGCCATGCCCCCATCACGATTTGTGCGAGGCCCTCAGCCTCGATAACACCCGGCCTTGCAATATGCCCTCCTATGCGGACTGCAAGCCCACCAATGACCCTGTCAGCACCAAACTTTTCCGCCAGGAGTGGTTCGTTATCGACGCCGTTCTGTAAGGAAAGCACGGGGGTCTGCCCCTGCTTTAGCCAATCGCCGAGCTCGCTCACCACCGAAGCAGTCGCCGTGGCTTTGAGTGCGATGAGGATAAGGTCAAACTCGTCTGGCTTGTACTGGGCAACAAGCTCCTGATGGTCATGAGCAGCCGGGGCATGGGCCAACTCGCGATCTTCATAGTGGACCATCAGGCCGTTATCCTTCAACGCGTCCAGGTGTTCCCCCCTTGCTGTCAGCACTACCCGATGCCCGGCATCCAGAAGCCTGGCGGCGTAGTAACCACCGATGCCGCCGGCACCGATCATCAATAATCTGAGCATTTACGGAATCCCTTGTGTTTCCCATAGCCTATTGCATCCAGCCATAACCTGCGAGGGATTGGCTGTTCTCATTCAGCGAAAAGCCAAACAGGCGTTGGGGCGCTTTCATGCCGCCCAGGCTGAAGGCGGTGTTGAGTACACAGTGTCGGGTCTGCAACCGGGTTACTCTGGCCCGGTGATGGACGGCTACCGTTCAAACCCGATTTCGACATGGCTTTCACCCACTTCTGCTCGTCTTCCCACTGTCGAATCAGATGACGGATATAGCCGTCATGGGGCTGACTATGGCTGGCGTTATTGCCGTCGGCATCCAGCCGGTCCAGGCAGATGTGCAGTACGCCCTGATTTCGCAATACCTTAGGGCAATGGCCAATGGTACGATAATGCTCACTGTCATGCCGGTATTCAGCCGTAATTCGATCATTTCCTGGGGCACCAGTTGCATCATGCTCTCGGCCAGTAATTTCAGCCCGGAGTCCCTGGGGCCATTAACGGCAACTTCGAACCCGCGTGCTTTCATGCCAGACTGCAGGCGCCGGGCCAGAGCACCTTCACCGCACTGATGAAAGATTTCCGGCTGGGCGCCCCCGGGGCTGAGGTAATAAATGCCACGCTGTCCACAGCAAGGTCCTGTCGTATCAGACGACGCAGGCTCGACTGGCATTGCGGCCCTATCAAAGCCTCTGTTTCACAGATGACTTATGACGACCGGTTCTATCTGAATATCCGCGATGGCCTCGGCTGGAACTTTATTAGTTATGGCGCATGGTCGCTGTCGACCTACATCGGCTATGTCGGGGGCCGTGATAATGAGGATGACCTGAGCAACCTGGATAAGGTGGACAGTGGGGCTGCCATTGGTTTGCGCGTTGCCATGGAGGACGGGCCTTTCAATTACAGCGCGTCGGTAAAGACACCGGTGACCGGCGACGTCGACGGCTATCAGTTGACACTTAAGGGAAGTTGGCGAACCCCACTGACAAAAAACCTTTTGTTGTCGGCCGGTCCCGGCCTCTTCTATAGCAGTGAGCGCTGGACGGAGAGCAAGTTTGGCGTATCCGAGGCAGAGAGCACCCGCTCCGGCCTGAGCGCCTATGATGTTGATAACGGTTACCTGCGCATACGTTTTGGTGGCACTATGACTTACCGCCTAAGTGCCGACTGGTCACTGACCGGTCTTGCGGGAGTGGCCTACCTAACTGGAGAGGCCAAATACAGTCCGATAGTTGCGGATATTGGAGATCATGTTCAGGGCTTCGGCGGATTTTTGATGAACTATCGCTTTTAACGGGACGAAGCTCTCTTGAGATTGATCATTTTTTTGTTTGCACTTGTTCCCGGTTTTGTCGGAGCCAGTTCCGGGGCCTTTAGCATTTCCTGGGACAACGACCTTCTGACCGGCTCGGATAAGGGCTATACCAATGGTGGTCGATTGTCCTATCTGAGTGCGTTGGCAGAGAACAATAACTGCGAGGTGTGTCTGGCCAGAAGCGCCAGGAACGCGATGGATTGGTTGCCCGTTATTGGTCGCACGGGCAACGCTCATACCTTGACCTTCAGCTTGAGCCAACTGATGGTCACCCCAGAGAACCTACAAGCATCTGGGCCGATTTATGAAGACTTGCCTTACGTGGGCTACCTCTCCAGCTCAATCACTCTGTGGAGCTGGAGTTCAGAATCCCAGACCGGCTATGGCATCGGTCTGGGTGTCGTTGGACCGAATTCCGGCGCCGAAGCAACGCAGAAATGGGTCCACAAACTGACCGGCAGCACCAATCCGAATGGCTGGGATAACCAGCTGGGCACTGATGTCATTGGCGAAGTGCACACCTTTCATGCTCGGCGGTTGTTTCTCGAAAATATCGGCAGTGGGATACCTCAGGAGGTTGCCTGGGTAACCGGTGGCAGGCTGTCGAATTTCGTCAGCAGTGGCGAGTTGGGTATGACTTGGCGAATCGGCACCAACTTGCCCGCCAATATCATCCCGGATTATGCAGGAGCCTCTTCAACCATTGCCCTGCCGGGCTCACTGAATGCCCCCGGCTCGGGTTGGTCCGTGTTCATTGGTTTGGGTATGGAGTTCATACCCTATTCCTATCTGGAGGAGCAGTCAGGGCGCTACGATTATGACCAGCGTTCTGTTGTTGGTCTGGGCGGCGTGGGCGTTGGCTGGCATTCGCCTGGAATCCAGATTGCCATCACACTCAGAGCGACGACCAGTCAGAATGAAAGGAATAAAGATGCACTTTCTTTTGGGACTGTGTCGGCTGCGTATCGCTTCTGAGTGCCGAGACATTTTCGGGCAGTGTTTACCCTACACCTTGACTCCTTTATTGATGACACCGTCCATAGCGATCTGCCAGATCAAATCACCAATGGCGTCGAGTGAATGGGCCCCGTTCGGGTCGAACCAGGTTGCAACCCAGTTGAGCGCCCCAAGGCCGATCAAGCGAAGCAAACGGCCGTCAACATTCTTCCGGACCACGCCCTGCGCAATCATTGTTTCGAGGATACCGGCCCACAGGGACTCGTACTGGTCACGCAGTTCGATGATTTCCTTACGAGCCTCCGGGCCCAGCGCCCGCCATTCAAACAACAGCACGTAAACCGCATCCGAATCTACCAACAGAGCGCGCAGATGTGCGTTGATACAAAGACGCAATCGTTCAAACGGGTCATCCGAGCTGGCGTAAGCCGACTCGACCTCTGCGGTCACCAGGTCAATTCCCCGGCGCATCAGCTCGACAAGCAGCGCTTCCTTGCTGTTGTAACGATAATACAGACTTCCGGGCAGCATATTGCAGGCCTCGGCAATCTCCTTGAGCGACGTCCTTTCAAAACCTTTCTCACGAAAAAGCCGGGCTGCGTTAGACAAAACATTGCCCTGGTCGCCCAGTTTGCTTGCAGGAGTCATCTGTCTGTTAACCATCGCTTAAGTAACTCCTCATCAAGCCCATTTATTATTCATCGGAGCGGTCGCCACCAGACTCGCTGCACTGATCGTACGCCATTACGCAGGTGGCCTGCCATTTGTCCGCAAACATAGCCTTGACTTTTGGTTGGTTAACCAACCAAAATCCAGCAACAATATTATTCGGTAGACAATGACATGGCAATGATCGATGAAAATCAGCGGTTTCCCATCACTTCCGCCCCGGTACGAAAGGCATGCCAGGCTGGGCAGATCTGATGGCCAAGCCGAACACAGTTCAGCACAGTAACGCTGTGGCGACGGCGTGGCAGTTCACCGAGCAGGTTCCCCACGGCAGGGAGCTGGGCATGCAGGTCGTCTCGGTAGACCAGGGCCAGGTCTGTATGCGGCTAACCCCGCAGTCATGGATGTTCGCCCATGAGGATACAAAAGAAATCTGCACCAGCGTACTTTACTCGCTGGCAGACTCCGCCGGAGGCTTGGCGGTATTCGCGGGGGCCCTGGAGTTGATGCCCATTGCCACGCTGGATCTGCGCATGGATTATCTGCGCCCTGCCAGCGGCGACCAGGCCCTGTTAGCGGTGGCTACCTGTCGACATTTAACGGACGAGGTCGCGTTTATTCATTGTGACATCCTTAACGAGGGCAATCGTGAGTTACTGGCAACGGCAAACGCCACCTTCATGCGTAACACCCAGGGCCAGCAATTCCATGCCGGTGGACGGGGAAAGGAGAGCGCATGAGCATGACTGGCGATTCGGCACAACACATCTCAGGCGCTGCAGAAAGTGGGAAAGAATGTGCTGACTGGCAGGCTCTGCTGGAGCGTATTCCCTACGCACGGCACCTCGGGCTTGAGGTTCAGCGCGGTGATGCAGGTGTATTGGTTCATTTGCCGTGTCGTGAAGCACTGATTGGCAACTTCATGCTACCTGCCCTCCATGGCGGTGTGCTTGGGGCCCTGATCGAACTCACCGCACGGGTGGCTGCGCAAAGCCAGGATGCAGAGATACGTTGCCCGCGCATTCTCGACAGCCACATCAATTACCTCCGCTCCGCGAAGGCCCGATCGACGTTCGCCAGGGCCGACACTATTCGGCAAGGCAGGCGCACCAGCCTGGTCCAGGTGACCTGCTGGCAAGGCGATGAGAACAAACCGATCGCCACTGGTCAGGTTCAGTTATTGCTCCCGACAATGGCCGCCCAACAAGAAGACCGTCATGGACATTAAGCACAACACACCTGAACGCGACGAATTCCGGGCGACGGATGGCGCCGATATCGCACTGTGGCGCTGGCCGCAATCCAAAGCGCGCCCCACGCTGCACTGGGCACATGCCACGGGTTTCCATGGCCGCCTGTATCGCCCTCTCCTTGACGAGCTTGCCACGGACGTCAATGTCCTGGCCTGGGACATGCGGGGGCATGGGGCCAGCGCCGGTGCGGCCAACCTGTCGACATTCCGGGGCTGGGAAACCTACTATCGCGACATGACGGCTCTGCTGGATAGCCAGGACGAGCCGGTCTGGCTTGCCGGCCATTCCATCGGTGCCACCACCAGCATCATGGCCGCTGCCCGACGGCCGGAAAAGGTGCTGGGTCTGATTCTGGCGGAACCGGTAATCATGGATCAGGGGCAGGGCCTGAAGCTGGGGCTGACCAAGCTGGTACGCCAGTCACACCGGTTGTCACTGGCCGCCGGAGCCGCACGTCGGCGCAGGGTATTCGACTCGCACGCTGTTGCGCTGGACAACTACCGTGGCCGCGGTGGCTTCAAGACCTGGCCCGAAGCATGGCTGAACGCCTACGTCCAACACGCCTTCGTGCCGCAGGGTGACCAAGTTCAATTGGCGTGTGCGCCGGAGTGGGAAAGCGCTACCTTTGCCCATACCGAACACAACCCGTGGCCGGGTATTCGTCAGTTGCGGTGCCTGGTTATAGCACTGGCGGCAGAACGCGGGTCAACCTTCTCACCAAAGGCACAAAAACGCCTGAAGGCCCTGTTGCCTTCGGCTGACGTCAGGGTTCTTGAGGGCACGACCCATTTTCTGCCTATGGAGCAGAAGGACACCGTTCGCGATGCTATCCTGCAACTAGCTTTATCCGGATGCCGCGAGTACTGATACCCACACCTTAATTTTGCCGATCGGGACATCTGCCATGCGCTGTCTGCTGACCCTGTTTATCTCGCTGCTCATTCTGTCTGGTTGTCAGCAGTCCGCGGAACCGCCTCCAGAGGCCCGCCCCCCTGTTCCCTGGGTAAAAACAGTGGAATTGAAGGAGGCAGGTCCAACATCTCAGAGGTTTTCAGGAACCCTGCGAGGCCGCCACGAAGTTCCCCAGGCCTTTCAGATCGCCGGCCGGATTCAACAACGTTTCATCGATCCCGGTCAGAGCGTGGAAAAGGGCAGTTTACTGTTCAAGCTCGATTCACGAGACCTTATCGCAACCGCAGAGGGGGCCGCCGCTGATCTGAAGCGTGCAGAAGCGGCCCTGGCCATTGCCATCAATGAGCTCCAGCGCCAGCAGGAACTGGTAGGACGCCAGTTTGTCAGCGAACAAACCCTGCAACGCCTTGAACTGGCAGAGCGTGAAGCGCGCAGCCAGGTGGAAACGGCTTATGCACGAAATCAGCAGGCTCAGAATGCTCTGGGGTATGCCGAACTAAAAGCCGCCAATGCAGGCGTAATCACTGAGGTCATCGTTGAGCCCGGCCAGGTTGTGGGTATCGGTCAAACCCTTGCCATTCTGGCCGAAGATCAATCCCTGGAAGTCGAGGTTTTTTTACCTCAGGGCAGTAACCCGCCCCGGCAAGGTTATGTTCCTTTACCCAATGGCGAACAGCTTGCGGTGAATCTGAGAGAGATTGCCGGGGCTGCCGACGCCAGAAGCCGGAGCTGGCGTGCCCGATACAGCCTGGAGGGGCCCTACCCTTCGTCTTTAACGAGGCCGTAGAAAAACCCGATTCCGAGTCATTCCCAGCGCCTGATTCCTGTAATTTTTATCGCGGCCTTCAACTGGCCGATTCTCGTGATTTCTATATTCAGCCATCCGCTTTGGCCTTTTGGGGCTTTTGGCGCCGGCATTGCTGGTTTCTAGCAGGTGCTCTTCCGGCACTTCCGCTCTCAGCATTACGCCGCCATCTGTCCGTAATTCATCAACTTCTCAATATTGTGCACCAGGCAGTATAGCTGCCACTGGCCCTGCACCTTCTTCTTGCCCCGCAAACTGAAGCGATTCAGCCCCTTGTTCGTACCGATGTTGCCGAACACCGGTTCCACCACCGACATACGGTGGCTGTAGATCTCTTTGCCCTGCGGGCTATCCACCCGGTGTTTCATCCAGTCGGTGTAGTTCGGCAGGCGCTTGTGCTCGATGGTGAACGACACTTGTCGGCCTTTGCCTTTCCGATGATTGGCGGCGTCCGGGTTCTGCATGCACTGATGCTTCCTCGGGCAATGACGGCATTGCAGTAAACGCCCCTGGAAATAGGCTCGGCTCTGGCCGTTCTGGTCTGCCCGGGTACCGTGGTACTTGAGGATTTCTCCCGCCGGGCAGATGCAGGTCAGGTTCACAGGATCGAACCGGAATTCACTGGCCGGGATGATCTCTTTCCAACCCGTGCTTGGCTGGTTCTGATGGCGCTTGCCGTATTTGTCTTTCTGGTTCTGGAACTTCGGGTCGCGGCTGCGGAACTTGTTGTCTGGCACGTAGCCGTTGATCTGCCGTTCGTGCAAGTACTTCATGTTGGCTTCGTTGGCGAAGCCGGTGTCGGCGGTGATCACAGTGCCCTGCTGATAAATGCTGTCAGCGATACCGAGCTTTTTGAAGCGGGCCTCCACGCTCTCCAGCACTGGTTGCAGGGTGTGATGTTCCTGGCCTTCGCCAAAGGCCTGGGCATCAATAATGACTTGGTGCTTCTTGTCCACCGTGGCCACGCCGTTATAGCCCTGGATCGTGCCCTTGCTGGTGGTCATCTTGGCGCTTTCGTTATCGGTGATGTTGCTCTTCACTTCCTTGTTTCGCTTCCCCCGGCCCATCCTTGGGCGGTTCGTCTTTAGGAAGCGGTCGACTTTCTTGGCAGCCTCATCCAATGACAGGATGGTTTTGGCTCGTCGGATATCCCGGTCCAGTTCGGCTTCGGTCTCTGCCTCGTCCCGCTCGTAATGGGCCTTGAGATGATGGCGAACCAGCCGGCGCAGTTTGGTGCGTTTCTCTTCCAGTTCCTTAAAGGTGCCGGACCATTCTTTGGCAGCATTCGACGACATCTTGCACCCGTCGATGGCGAAGAGTTCGTTGCCCAGCAGGCCCTGTTCGTGGCAGACCAACAATACCTGCTCGAATAGTTCTTCGATCTCATCCGAGTGGCTGCTGACGAATTTGGCCAGGGTGGTGAAGTGTGGAACCGTGTCGCAGGACAGAGCTTTGAAGATGATGTTAGTCTCGCAGCACCACTGCATCTCGCGGCTGGAGGTGATGCCTTTGGAGTAGGCGAACAGGATGATCTTCAGGAGGATCGCCGGATCGTAGGCCAGCCGGCCGGTGTCTTCATTGCGATACCTTGGATGGAATACCGACAGGTCCAGTTTGTGCTCGATCAGATAATGCACCGCGTGTTCAAAAGTGCCGGGCTGCAGCTGTTCTTGGTAGTTGATGACGACCATGGCGTCTTGGTCGTAGTTGTAGTGCTTGAAGCGGGGCATCTGACCACTCCTTGTCCGTTTGCCTGATGCTACCAAAACCGAGGGGGATTTCGGGGTTTTTCTACAGCCTCAACGCCATGCGAAGCGGCCGGTTTGGAGGCGCTATCGCGCCGGAACACCGGTCCGCTTACGCTACTGGTTATGAATTCTCCGAGTGTAGATAGTCCTTGTCCCAAAAACGGATCTCCAGTTCACGATCAGAAAAGGGACCGTTGGAATAGCTATTAGAAGGATAAAAGTGAACAAATCATTGATTTGGGCGTTTGCTGTGATTCGAACCTGAAACACCTCAGCACGATCTACTAAAAACACAATAATCATTGAAAGAAAATAAATAATCCCGAAACGCAAATTCAGTACGTCGTCTGACTCACCAGCATCTCTCAAATTAGCGTTGCAAAATGGGCAAAGGAAGCCCTTCCGGTAGCCCTGACCAAATCCATCAACGGCATCTCCAACGGCGAATGTCCGATTACAAGAAACACAAAGATATTTCTCTTTCAAAGCCCATCACCTTCGAAGGGAAAAGATTCATAACGAGGCCGTAGAAAAACCCGATTCCGAGTCATTCCCAGCGCCTGATTCCTGTAATTTTTATCGCGGCCTTCAACTGGCCGATTCTCGTGATTTCTATATTCAGCCATCCGCTTTGGCCTTTTGGGGCTTTTGGCGCCGGCATTGCTGGTTTCCAGCAGGTGCTCTTCCGGCACTTCCGCTCTCAGCATTACGCCGCCATTCGCCCGTAATTCGCTAGCTTCTCAATATTGTGCACCAGGCAGTATAGCTGCCACTGGCCCTGCACTTTTTTCTTGCCCCGCAAACTGAAGCGATTAAGGCCCTTGTTCGTGCCGATGTTGCCGAACACCGGTTCCACCACCGACATACGGTGGCTGTAGATCTCTTTGCCCTGCGGGCTATCCACCCGGTGTTTCATCCAGTCGGTGTAGTTCGGCAGGCGCTTGTGCTCGATGGTG
>Ga0208180_1001006_pt1 | contig 19456 bp, 29 predicted proteins | sample MalvireepMed_s16_FD_184241 | JGI IMG/M metagenome (GOLD analysis project Ga0208180, IMG submission 184241) | Marine viral communities from the Global Malaspina Expedition - Malaspina viral metaG DeepMed_s16 (SPAdes) (version 2) | ecosystem: Environmental > Aquatic > Marine > Oceanic | place...
AACGTCAGAAGTATTTACGCTCACCGGCTCGACGATCACAGGCGCCGATACCACCTTAAACCCCTGCAATTCAGCCATTAATCCATCAACAGGATTGACCTGCAACCAATCCCACATATCCGCTCGCTTCTTTAGACCACTGCAAACGTCAGAAACTCTGACCGATTGGGCTACAGAAAAGAGTTTTGACGACACCAGCCGGGCATGAGCTATGCCGGCCTCGTCATTGTCGGGGATAATATAAACATCCTTGCCCCTGAAATATTTGTTCAGCTCGTCCGGCCACTTGTTGGAGCCTTGTGGATTGCAGGTTGCTGTCAAACCAAACCTGGCCAGCTCGTCCGCGTCCTTTTCGCCCTCGACGATAATCACGTAGTCGGATTGCATCAGCTCGGGCAGCCTATAGGGTATTTGAGGCAGCCCCTTGACCGAGTGAATCCATTTGCCAGGTTCATTAGGATCAGGCCGGCATTGTCTGAAGTCCTTGGGCATAAACCTGCGCACCTGCATATGGATACGCCCTGCCTCATCGAGGTAGTTATATTTCTTCACACACATACGCGGCATTTGTATTTCCGGCGCGAGCTGACGCTCCGAGATAACGGCACCGCCCTCGGCACTTTCGTGATCGTAAAACTGGTTGGTGTCGAGCTTGACTGAAACGGAGCCCCGTTTACCAAAGCGTAGCTCGCTCCTCGAGCTCAAGCCCTTGTTAGGCTGGCCCCAGCGTTGAATAGCCTCGCTCTCTATTTCAGACCTGCTAAAGTTCATAGCCAACCTACTCTGGTCTGCCGTTGGGCTGAATCCCAAACGAACCAGGCCAAAGCCATCATGCCGCCCTTATAGGGCTCGCCGTTTTTCATCAGACTTTGTCTCTGGGAGAAAACGTAAACCCAGGCCGGAGGGCGAGTCTCAAAAAATGATTTGCGCCTTATGCCTTCAAGGAAGTTCAGCTTCAACAACAAGGCAACTTTACGATCACATAACTGGACCGCGTGCTCGGCAAATTCCAGCGCGTTCTTATAGGGCGGGTTAGTTATAATATTATCGCAACGTTTAGTCTCTAATAAAAAATCTATCCTGGGCTGACCATACCCACGGTCTACTAAATCAGTCGATCTGACACTGTAACCGTGCTCCATAAGCACCCTGGATATATGCCCTTGCCCGCAACACGGCTCCCAGATATCTCCCTTGAACTTTTCAACCCACAGTAGCGATTCAGTTGTTCGATGTGGCGTAGCATAGAAGTCGTCTTTTTCCCTGGAACCGTCCAGGTTATGCCCGACAATCTTCATTGCGGTTTTGGCGCTGCTAGAACTCATCTTCGCCTGTCGCCCCCCATTGAGCGTAAGGATCAACATGCCGTAGATCGCCGTTGCCGGAAGTTCGTATCCAGATTTTAAAACAGGAAAAGCACTCGTATTGTTTGCGGTTCCCTAACTCCATAAGCATTTCGGTATCCCTCGAACCGCACGCCGGACACTTGGTTCCGGCAATCAAAAGGGGATCTCGTCATCGAGATCGTCCCGATACCCGATGACGTGGTCGCCCATGTATTTAAGCTCGCCCCATTTGCCTATCACACTGCGCAAAAATTGAGCCCACTCATCCTTGGTCAAATGGCGCAGGTCATACTTTTTAATGTCGTCGAGGTATTCGCCGCCGTTCTTGCCGGCCTCCATCAGCATCTTGTTTTCGCGCTCACTCATATCATTCATCATGGCCGCCTCGATCAATCCAAGGTCCGTTAGAAGTTTCATACTCAATAAAATCGTCACCGATTTTGGTTACCTGGCCGTCTACAAATGTTGGCCGATAGCGCTGATCCGGGCAGCCCACCGCTTGCTCGGCTATGGTCATGGGCCGGTTATGTTTGAGGCAGTCCCAGCTCCGCTTATCGCCGGCCTCGCCCCACACACAAGTGCGGCAGTGCCTGACAACCGGCGCCTGGTTATGGCAAACATCTTTGAACTCGCACCACCGGCAGATATAATAATCCGGGCTTTCGGCTATTCGGTCTGGCAAAATAGACGGCTTAAAAATTATCCGCTCGGCCCGGTTAATGTAGTACTCGGCCTGTTTACGATCATAATCGGTGCGGCAGCTTGCCCAATCCCGGCCCCCGGCTGACGCGACAACAGTCCAGTGACGCTTATGCCCCCTATAGGCCATGTAAAGCTGGGCTTGCACATAATAGGTCATGTTCCAATTAAACAGCGTCTGCTTTTCGCCAAACTTTTGTTTGATCTTTTTGAACTTATCGAACTTTTTCTGGCTGGCACATTTCACCTCGCCAACGTGCCACGTTTTGGGCGCCTGTTTTATTCCGAGAACCTCAAAATCGAGATGCCCCTGGAAGTGGCCCTCAAAGTCGCTGACCTCGATCTGCTTACCAGAATCGGGATCGCGGTCCACAATGGTCAGGCCATCGACGCCCCGGAGATCTTCAATAACCAGTTCCTCCGTGCGGTGGCCGTCTCTAAAATTCTTGAGTGTCTTGGCGTTAAACGGCGCGCTCTGCACGCCATAGAATCTATAGTAATTCTTCCGCTCGCAATCGCCTATGCCGCTGATGCCGGCATAGCTTCTTTTTGGTTTTTCCGCTTCGCGAAGTTCGAGACGCTTGTCTGCTTCAGCCAGAGTCGGGTCTTCATCATCAACAACTAGTTTGATCATCTATTAAAATTCACTTTAAATAGATGGGTGGCTTCGGCCACCCACCTTAGGTTTACTTTCTAGGTATGCCAGACAGGTGTTGGTTCAGCCGGGGCGGCAGCCTCAGTTTGTGTGGTAACTTGCGAAGGCGGTTGCTCCGGCTGGCCTGATGGCGGCCCTTCATTCAAGGGCTTGTACCCGACAATTTTATTTTTGGCCGGCCAATCGTCTTTGGCTGGTTCAGTCCCGACCTTTAGGATAAGGCGCTTACCAATTAGTTCATCAGTATCACCGATCCTCGGGATGCCCAGGGCCACGCCCATCTCGTTAAGCTCCTGTTTGGCTATCTGAACGGCCTTCTCTGATGTCGAGTGCCACAGATTAAAGTTCTGCCAAAGATGGCCGCCGGTGCCTAAATCAAATTGAATTTGCAGGTACGTATCGCCAGCCTTGCTCTGTTTGGCTTCAGCCCCGACAATAGCCGCCGGGTAATCGCCGTCCGTTAACAGCGGCCAATCACCGCTGCTAATGTCATTAGGATCAACATTGTGGTTAAGAATTACCATTTTTTTTCTCCTTCTTGGGTTTAGGTGATATGGCATTTGCTAGAACCGACCATTCAAACTCCAGCTCGGCTGGAATATCGTAACGGCTCTTGGCAATAAAACTGGGTTTCTCTTGCGTATAGAGAACTCTTGAGCCGTCTCCGATTGCAATGTTTTTGGTTTGACCGAACCCCTTATCGACACTCTTCATCGATGTAAAATAATTGGCGAATCCGACGATGTCGGAATATTCCATGCAGGTCGCGGCTGCCTTTTTCTGCAGCTTGGGCATCCATCTGTCATAGCCCTCGGATGCCGGATCTTCGTAACGCTTGAGCTCACTGTGCGCCAGCATGATGATTGCCATGCCCTTTTTGCTGCGAAGAATGTTCAGCTTATCAAACACCGCACGAAAATGGCCATCCGCATATTCGTAGCCCTTGCCATAGCCAAAGTCCTCGATCTGCATGAGATTTTTGGTTTTATAATTGGGGTTGGTTTTTCCTTCCTCGACGGTCTTTCTATATATAAGAGGCGCGAGCCAATCCAGGGTATCGATCACAACCGTGCCGTGCCCATGCTTCTCGGCAATCAGCGTATCGATCGCTTCGTTGATTTCCTCAAAGCTCTCGGCTTTCGGAAACCGTGCCGCGCCGGCAACATCCGCGCCGTCTTCAGTCTGAATGAAAATAGGGTTTCTGGACTTGCTGGCAAAAGTCGTTTTGCCGACACCGGGTCTTCCATAAATTAAAATGCGCGGCGGCAATATAGTCTGGCCAACCACAACATCTTTCAACGATAACACCATTTTTCGTCTCCTCGGTTTGAACTCCTCGGGGCGGGACAAATACAGAGCCAAACCGAGGAGTTCGATTTTAAATATCGCCCTGCACCTGCCCCGCTAAATCTTTAATAATGACCTGGCAGCCAACCACGTTCTCGGACCAGTAAATATCCAGGCGATGCACCCAGTGGTCATCCTCGAGAATTTTGTGGTGACATAAAATATCAAGCACACTTTTGGTGAGGTTATCGATGTCACGTCGCCGTTTATCAGGGCGGCCTACAGCAATTTCAATTTTCACCGGGTGTGCAAAAGTCTTGGGCTTGTCCTGTTGAGCGAGATGCCGTCCTGCATCCGTGATCCACTCGGTGTACTTTTTGGTTTTGTATGTGCGATTACCTTTGTGGCGCCATAACGTATTGACTGAAGGAGGATATGGCAGCAGGAAAATATTCATTCGCTTGCCAGCTCAAATGCGTTTTGATGGTCGTTAGCGAGAACCGCGCCGTCTGTAATTTCGCTGATGATGCTGTTCCACTTTGGCTGTGGGCGGTTGGTTCCAGTGGCCCAGTAATAAACTGCAACACGTGTACATCCTATGCGCATGGCGGCTTGCTGGTAATTTAAGTCCTCTTTTTTGAGCCAATCCCGTAACAACATAACTGTACCAGACATACTAAACGCGTTAAAATAATTTTACGCACCCTATTACGTGCTTATTAAAAAATCAATAAAATTTTATTTGTGGTCTATCGAAACACAAATGTTGCGTTGCCGCAGCTCGTGGAATCTAAAACACTAGCGTTTTGGATTTTTCAATAAATTATTCTTGTGGGGTGGATTAAAAAAGTGTAAGAAAACTTTACGATATGAATAATATAGATAAATTAGCACGCCATATGGGCGTCAGCATTGGGGAGCTTGCTCGCCGGATTGACATGCAGCCGCACACACTGCGCCGGTATGCGCGTAACGAAAGCCAGCCAAAGCCGGACCTTGCCCTGAAGCTTGCTAGCGTATTTGGGTGTGACCCCAGCGAGGTGTTAGGTTTTACAACATCAGAAAACATTCCTTTATCGCGGATTCCGTTGTATGGATCAGCGGAGGCCGGCCTGGGTTCCGACATCACAAATATGGATCGCGCAATAGATCATGTGGGCCGGCCCAGCTTTTTACTATCGGCGTCGAGTGCGTATGCTGTATATGTGATTGGGGAAAGTATGGAGCCAAGATTCAGGTCCGGCGAGATCGTCTATGTTGATCCGGCTGTTCCTATTCGCGGCGGTGCCGATGTCATTGTGCAGATGGCTGACGAGGATAAGCTGACCGCTATTGTAAAAGAATATTCACGGGCGAACGATGATGCAATTATTTTAAAACAATATAATCCCGAAAAGAAAATTACGATTGAAAAATTTCGGGTCACATCCATTCACCTCATTCGAGGGATATATATGGCGTAATAAGAAAAATTACGTTTTTTATTGATTTAGTAATTATTCTGTACTACAAGGTGCTACAAGGTGCCACAAGGTACCACAAGGTACGTGGAGGTACAGATGAAAACTTTTTTCCTAGAGTCTTTTGCGCTCACTTTATTATTTTGCGCCGGCTATGTGGCCTTCCATGTAGGGTGCGCGCTGGATGACTACTGTTCCGCCGCCAATGGTATGCTGTAGTGGGAGCGGTGCTAACGCCTAAACAGGCAGCCATCGAGCTTTGGCATACTGACGAAGATCCAGTTGTCGATCATAAGGGAAACCTCAAACCAACCTATTCAAACCGAATCTATCGGTGGATTAATTCAGACGCGATTCGATCCTTCAAAGTTGGAAGGGCTGTTTTTATTCCACGCTCTGCGATTGATGAACTATGAGAACTCGCAATCCGATAGTAACCAGTCGTACAAAAAACTTTCATTTTAGCGTGACCTTTGATCATGGCATCCCGGTTGAATTTTTTATTGTCGGGCGCGGCACTGTTGGGCATGACCTCGACGAAGAGCTGCACAAGCTTTCAATCGAAACCTGTAAAATGATGCAAGGGGAATATTTAAATGAGCAACCTGATTAATCAATTAGATTGGCTGGCCCCTTGGGGCAAAACCGAAACTTCGCACGCCGCTGCCGAAAAAGTTCAGCTTACTGTTCAATATAAACGCGAGGTCGTCCTCGAGACTCTACAGCAAGCCGGTGTTCGGGGCGTCATTGCATATGATTGCTGGAAGGATTGTTTCCCGGAAGGCACCCTTGAGAGTTCGATCCGGCCAAGATTTACGGAACTTTGTAAAAAGGGGCTGGCATACAGAACCAACCTTAAACGAATGAATGGCCGGGGAAACGACGAATCAGTTTATCGAATTGTTATATGATCTATCCGAATTTCCGAGACGTCGAAGGCAAGTTGTTCCTGATTTTGGATAAAGATAATAAAGAGATTTTCCATGAACAAATAAGCGCAGGTGAGGCTTGGAGACTGACAAGGCAATTATTAAAATATCTTGAGAATCTTGATAATAAAAAATGAACTGTTGGATTTGCAACGCCTACATGATTTTTGGGGGGAATTCTGACGTCGAAGGTTCCGATAAATACGGCCTTGAAACCAAATTTAACTGCCCCGATTGCGGGGCATTTGTGTTGGTTTATCATCCGATTGATAAGAAAAATAATGCGGAAAAAGAAGAAAACCGGCCAGAATGATATTTTGCGCCGTCATCTATCATCAATAAAAACCGGGGTTTGCAAGTACTGTGGCATCAACCTGTACGGCAAAGGAAAAGAGCAAAGGCCGGCGGCGTTTGCCTTTCCTTGTTCAGTTAAAGATTGTCCTTATTAATGCGCTCTGCGAGCGGCGGTTAATTTTTTACTGATCTGTTTGTCGCGCTTGGCGTTAGACAGCCAGGTCGCATACTGCTTTTTGGTAAAGTTAATATCAGTATGACCCATCAACTGCGTGACTGTTGCTTCAGTAAACGTTACATCAAAAATCAGGATCGATGCAAAATGGTGGCGCAATTCGCGGAGTGTTACAGGATCAGCGCCGGCAGCTTTACACGCCGGGATTACGCCACGGTTGCGCCAGTTGTCGCCGTCACCAATGCCGCCTTCCCTGTTGGGAAAGATCAGGTTGTTGCCGCGCTGTTCTAGCGGCTGGGCAATTTTCCACGCACGCAGCATCCGCACAAGGTCATCATCGAGTGCGATAATACGGTTGCCCGAATATGTTTTAGGCTGTCCGAGACTGCCGCCCTTTTTGATGGCACGATCAATGGTGAATGTGGCGCTGTTCTGGTCATCACCAAAACTGATCTGATCCCATGTAGCGGCTCGCAGCTCGCCAACCCGGACGCCGGTATAGGCGATCATTTCGATCTGCCTTTTGTAGTTCTCGCCGGCGGCAGCAATAATTTTTTTGACGTTGTTCGAAGAGATGCGATCGGCCAGACTTTTTTTGCCGTTCAAAGATGCCGCGATATCTTCCACATCATTCGCGCCGTCATTTTTAGGCAGCTTCAAATCCCTGGCGGGGTCATACGCAATAAATTCGGACAACACGGCGTCCTTAAAAATTGCTTTAAAATGAACCAGGATCTTTTTGGCAGTCGCCGGCGCACGCCCTGTACGGATCTGGGGGAGTACCATCTTGGCCAATGGGCCGGCACGTAGCTCGCTAACCTTGACCTTACCGATGGTCTGGCCACCAAAATTAATTTTACGGATGTGCTTGGCGCTGCACTCCATGTTGCCCAGTTCGCCCTCACCGATATCGCCGAACTGAACGCGCTCTTTATTTGAATCGAGCCAGGATTTGATGCAGGTTTCAAAACTAACGGCGCTCGTCGAGTCAATAAATTTACCTTCGAAATGGTCATGCGTCCATTCACGCAGTTTGTTTTTGGCCTTCAGCTCGGTTTTAAAAACTTTCTGGCCACCGCCGATATCTCGGGCATCGACGATGTAGCGATCTTTAGATTTGCTTTTCATAATATGCGGCATCTTCTTTCTCCTCGGTTTGTGTGGTACTACCCTTAAAGCCCCTGCGAATTAAATCGCCAGGGGCTTTTGGGGGTTGGGGGTTGGTCTACCCATTTATAGCCGCCCTGGCAGCCCTCAGCTGATTACAGGCGACGACCAGTTTTATTTTCGGTCTATCGGTTTTCAGTTTTTTGTAAGCGCGCCCGATCTCTCCCTTCAGAGTTTTACCAGCGGACCAATTCTCTGCATATAGCTCTGCACAAAACGGCGGGATCATTCGCTTTTTTGTGTGGCGGGCGTTTCCTGTGGTCCACTCGCTGCTAGGGACCACGCCGCCTCTCCTCAATAATTCCTGCAACCCGTTGTTCTGTGCTTTAGTTAATTTAGTCATCTTCTTTCTCCTCTAATTTCTCAATTAACTTTAAAACAAAATTAAGCGGCACCAGCCAAATCTAGGCCGCATTCTCGTACCAATAATTCCAATATTCCCAAATATATTTTGCCTTGATTCCAGAGGCTCTGGAGACAAGTTTAATGTCACATTTATCAAAATCCTCAGGAAATACGCCACAGAATGCTGTGTGTTTTTTTATCGAACTCTCGATTCTAGAGTGTAATTTAATATCAGTTAATTTAGTCATCTTCTTTCTCCTCAGTTTGTGTGGTGACTCAACGGTACTCATCGTAAGGATTTCTTACACTATTACAAGCAAAAAATGACCGCCAACTTTTTCGTGTGGCGGTTTCAAATTCTATTTGTGGCGATTTTGTGGCGATGGGGAATTTTTGCGGGGAGGGGAAAGCCCGTATTTGGCTTCCAGGTTTGGTTGCGGGGGTAGGATTCGAACCTACGACCTTCAGGTTATGAGTGTTAAAATGTAAGAAATACTTGCTTTGCATTTCAATAGTTTAGCACAGAAGTCTGTGAAAGTATACCCCCTCAGTACCTCTCAGTACCGCACAGTACCTTGGAGTTTGTGGCGGTTTGTGGCGATGATGTGGCAAAAACCTGACGGTCGTTTCTTCACAAACCGTCAATCTTTGGAGTGAAATGAACTTCCCTAGTATCAAAATTAACATAGGCAAGATGAACACCCAGCAACTTTTGAAGTCGAGATCTTGGCCGGTTAATTCTGGTCGAGCTAGGTCTGTTTGGGTTAGTCCGAAACCTGTCTGTCTTGGCGTCAATTAAATATACTTCGCCCCTCTCGTTGTAGGCGATAATGTCTACTGGCCCAAATGCCGAATATGGCCGGAGTACATAAAAGTTATTTCTCATTAAATACTCGGCCAAAATAGTTTCACATATATTGCCTTTCTGTTGCTTCCAATCCATTTAGTTTTTAGGACGAAGCGCCCTGTCACCAAACCACCAAAGGGTGCTGGAACTGGCCATGTAAATAACCGATTGAATAATTACTTCTTGCTGCGAAAAATCCTCTGTACGAAAGTATATAATACCAACCAGAACAATCAGCCCCCCGGTGAGCAATGGGCGAACCATGCGCAGGGTATTGACGGCCCACCGAGAGGACTTGCCTACCGATTGATCATGGCCATAGCTCGCAGACCTTAAACCAATCTCAGCTACCTGCATCTGCGCTTCCATTTCCTTTTCACGTTCCTCGAGCTTCAGCTCCGACTGGATTCGATAAAGCTCGATGGTTCGCGTATGTTCTTTATCGGCTGCCTTTTCCTTCTGCCAGTTATCGACAAACGAAAACGCTTTTCCCAGGACCGTTCCAATTATCCCGGTCACGCCTCCAGTCAGGGCCGTTCCAATAATATCCCACATTTACCAGCTCCTTTTTCTTCCGCAATCAACGTGCAAAAACGATTTATAATTTACGCCGAACCCAGTGAACCCGACTCGCTTGGCTACTCTAATCAATTCGCTCTTATCATGGTGATCCAGGGCAATATCAAACGCGCTCGCCCCACCTCTGAGACTATGAGCTGAAAACGGTGCGCCGCCGATTCGCGCATTATGGTAATGTGATCTGTACGCAGAATTTATGTGTAGTGGTTTGTTCATCAGTGATCGTAAATAATCAAGCTTGGCCAACGCATCGATGTTAACGAAGATCTCGCCAGTACCCCGGCACGCGATTTCCGGCGGCTTAAAATATTTAACCGGCCATGCGTTCCAGGTACGAGGGATATCGTCGGCATCCTCATAGATCATAACTTTTCCCGGTTTTTTAGGGTTTGCTTGGAAACCAAGCCCCTTTAAGCGTCATACAGACCCTTAAAGGGGTGCTTTGATAGGCGGGGGTATCTGCAAGACGATGCGCCTGTGCGGCCCTTTTCGATCTCGGTGGAGGGGTTATTTTTCTCTTCATCAATGTCCCAGATTCGTATTGAGTTCGAGCGCCCGTTCGTAGGTCATGCACCGCATTTCCCGGACAAGTTTGAATGCCTTGCCGATGTGGTGTTGAATGGCCGCGGCGATTTTTTTATGGTCGCTACGGATCACATTCTCGCAGATGGTTTTATCGGCATAAGATTGCGTCCACTGGACCCAGCCCAGCTCCGGCGTTCGCGTCGTCAAAACCAGAGCCGATAAGAAAAAGACTTTAATCATTCGAGCATTTAAATATTTGAACCAATTTTGGGTTTAGGTTTGGATTTATCTATTGTTTTGCCAGAAGACTTTTTGATATTTTTAGTATCCAAACAAAGAGCTTGGGTGTGAATGATTAGCGGAAATTTTCCTGATGAAACGATGGATTTAATCAACTCACCGCCCCTATGGTAACATTGTCCGATTTCGGAATATGGTCCTCTTTGATCATCCAACTGAACCAGACCAGGCATCCCCAATGCCGAAAATATGACGAGCGAATACCACACTATTTCTGTCTCCATTCCCTGATGGCAATTGCCAAACGGACCAAGACCAGGCAAACGCCAGTAACGGCGATTACAAGTTCCAGCCCTGAGGTCAACTGCACCCACCAAGGTATGGTGATAGCCCCAGCGCCTACGCTGAGATCAATAGCGGTTTTGTTCATATTAATGTCCGTTAAATTTATCGCGGAGTTTGTTGGTGTAGTCCCAGAGTGCGCCGACTTGACTTCGTAGCTGATCGACTTCAGTGCGGAGCTTTACGGTTTCAACGTAGGTATCGCGCTTTTCGATAACGTCTAAATCTTTCTGGATTTCCTTAACTTGAGCGGAGAGTTTTACGGCCACGACAATCAGGCCGATTATGAAAACAATTTGATGCCAGTGCGAAGTGATTAGCTCCATACATTATTCGTCCTCTTCACGGCAGTTACAGTCGTCGCATGAACAATGGGGACACTTTTCAGAGCAATGACAGTCATGAGTGCAATGGATACAGCGTTCCATTAGGGCTTCGCTATATCGTTTTTGACTTTTGCAATCGCATCTTTCCAAGTCGTCGTGCCATCCACTAAATCGTGATATTGCATGTCCAATTGATCACCTATTTCTGGATAGGCTGCACGGCGTACATCTTTATAGGCAACGGCAGCAATTGCAGCATCGTCGCTATCGGCAGTCGACTTATCGTAAGTGATTGTCTTCTTATCTGCATCGACTACCCAGTAATCCATTCTCTCAATATCTGGTTTATTGGCAACAAACCCGCCGTAAGTTGAGACGTGAGTTTCAGCTTCGGATTTGTTGGAGAAATCCAGATACTTGGCGATCTTGCCGTCTTCCGAACGAACAACTGCAATATACTTTTTCATTACATCACCTCAAATATACGAAATGTTGACGACACCAGCATCGAATGTATTGCTACCACCAGTCGTTGTCAGTTGGACCCGATCGAGTTCCGCACTCAAGGACTTGGACCCGGCCCCAATGTAACCATTGGCACCATCGGATCGACCAAGCACCCAAAATCCTGTCCACGTATAATCACTTGAGTCTTCCAGAGTTAGTATGGCCTGGCCGTGATAAACGTGGGAGCCGTCACCACCGTTGGTCATCTGGAAAGCATTACTCAATGCAGCCATACTACCAGAGTGATCAGAAGTCCGACCCAGGTAGGAACTGGTTTCATAGCCGCCACTATCTCCAATCTGAATACACAGCTCAGTGGACCCTGATGAAAAACTCACCCCCACCATCTGCATGTTGATCATCTTGGTACCAGCAGGGATAGAGGTGAACGACATGGCTGTGCCAGAAGTTGTTGCCTGTTCAGTTCCCTGAGTGAAGCCGCCACCGCCAGCGGCTTTTACCAACCCGCCCGCTCTCCCGACATTATCAGAAAGTACGCCGCTCATCGGGTTAGATCCACATAAGAAACAACCACATCAACATTGGCACTAGAGGCCGTTGCAGCACAAAGATGATCTTCGTCTACAATGACTAAACGGTCATTATAAACAAAAGTCTCGTTAGCCCCTAAGGCTTGGTCGGACAGGATTTCGTAATCCGTTCCCCCGCCGCCGTCGTCGATATAAAGATCAACTGTTTCCGCCGCCCCCGCCGTCTCACAGAATGAGATGCTGAGTATCGTATAAGTGTGACCGTTGACGCCGTTGATCAGAACACTTTCCGAATTTGTAACCCCCGCCGTGTGAGATACGCTTATAAGTTCACTTGCCATAATTTACTCCTGTTAAAAACCAAATATCAAAGCCTTACCTGTCGAGGTAATGGATGGGTTCATCGAGCCAGAAACAGCGACCACGCCGCTGCCTTTCGCTGAAATGTTGATGTCCACGTTTGTATTGTCGCCTGTGGCCGAAAGGGTCGGACCCGCTCCTGACGCGGCATTGGCTATGGTGAACTCATTCACCGCCGAACCCGTTTCTGAGAATTTCAGTAATTCCAGAGTACCGTCGCCTAAAGCGTTCCCGTTCACGTCAAGCTGCCCACCCAACTGAGGACTGGAATCGGCTACCACGCTTGCTATACCCGCACCAGAAGCCAAGGAACTGATTAACTGGAAATTGGTGCCGTCATAAACGATATGGCATATGGAACCGCTTTCAATATCATTCGCGGCAATCGCCTGGTCATTGAATTTTTTTATACTTTTAGTGGCAAGCCCATCAATCGCGATGGTACTGGCTCCCGTCGAGGCATGATTGGCTTTAAAAATAAAACTGTCGCCAACGGCTATTGCAGATATGGTTCTGGATGCGGCTAGGACATAAGCACTGGACGACCCAGAGGTGGAGATTGATCCATTGGTATCAGCGTAAAACCTGGCAATCATGGCACATAGGGCGCGACTGGCATTGTTCAGATCTGATGGCGGCATGTTCTCTGGAAAACCAGCGTTAGCCGCCGTACCAGTGTTACTGGCATCAGTAGTGGAAAGATCTTTCAGTTCACTCATCAGTTAATTCCTTGGCGGCGCGTCGGGCGCACCTGTAACAGTGTTATAAATGTCGACAACCAACGGCCCCGCGAAATCACCAAGACCCTTCTCGCCAACACGGCGACCTGTCTTTTCAGCCATTGCAGCCATTACCGCTCGAACGCCGTCATAGAGATGATCCATCTTGGTTCCTGTTAGTATTTTGGAAATCGAGGTCGGGTCTGTTCCCGACGAGAGAAGCATATCGCCAACATGCTTCAGCACACGGTCCTTGGTCGCTTCCGCTCCTTCGGATCGAATACGGCCAATGATACCTGATATGATACCTTCTCTTGAAAGGCCGCTTGGCATACCCGATTGTTTGATTAAGGCGTCAATGGATCTTTTCAGAGGTTCGGTTCGGGAGCCGCGCAGCATAGTGGCAGATGTGTCAAACATCATAATTTCATCGTCCATTTCCCTGCGAAAACGCTCAAACGCTTCGTCACTCGAAAACGCTTCCTTCAAAGTTCTCAGGCGGTCCCCCTTGAACAATCTCTTTATTGTGGTTGGCTTATCGCCGCCCTCCTTAATGAGATTTCTGATGGAATACGCCACACCGCGAACCAGTGCGTCTTTTTCGGCGGTTCCCATCTTCGTCACATCATGCAGGGCAAAGCCGATCTTGGTTTCATCGACCATACGAAATAACTCATACCCCTTGTTCATGGCGGACTTGATCTGTGCGGGTTCGGCAAACGTCAGTCGCGCCGTCTTATAGGCACCGCTTGGGTCCACGACATCACTATCAAGAATGTCTAATAGCTGGTTTTTCCTTTTCAGGATCTGCCCTGATATCTTTGTTGGAAGTCCGGTTTTTTTGTTCAGACTTTTTTCATAGAATCTATCCAGACCCTGTTTGACAAGATCCCAAGTTCTTGGATCAGTTGCTTTGTTTAAATCAAACTTTTCGCCCAGTTCTACAAAAAATTTAGCTTCTTTTGCCGCTTTTTTAATTAGTGAATCTTTTGCAAATTCACCTAACCATAACTGGACTTGCATCCCGCTAACGTCCATGCCCTCAAATGCCGACCTGTATGCAGGATCGGACAACCCTTTCTGGGCCTTGCTGATGTCAATAATTTCGTCAGCCATGGACTGCCCCAATGGCTTTTTGCTATTCAGCCCACGTCTGACACTTTCCATAAGCCGTTTGTGTAAACGGCTCTCCCTGTCCTTCATGGCTTTTCGCACCACAGGCATCGCTCTACTTGGCAAATTGGCTACGGCCTGAGTTGTGCTTCGCAGATTTTCTCCCAAGTCACCCAGAACAACATCCCCTTGGCGTGATCCAGTGACCTGTCCCGCTCTTTGCAAGATAGCCTCTGGCCCTTCATCAAGCGCAGCGGCATCCTGAATAACTTTTTTGGCTGCTTGCTCATCGGCACTGGTTCCAAGCGCTCTGGCCAGACCACGTTTCATTGCAGGGCCAAGCGCTTCAACACCGCCTCGCATCAGAGTTCCGCCAGCGGCTCCTCCTACTGAACCGCCTATACCTGACTGAACACGATTGGCGAGAGTATCCTCACCCTTTCCAACGCCTGTAATTCCACCTTCAGCGGCACCATGCAGTGCGGCCTTTCCAAGTCTCCCCAACGTGGTCGCAGCTCGTGCCTGACCTAGCCCAGGGATGAGCATTGTCGGGGCGGCACCTGCCACCTCCAGACCTAATGCTTTTGCGGGAAATGCCTGTTCGTATTGTTCAATATCTGCCCGCTCTTCAGCAACGGCCTTGTCATAATCCTCACCACCTAATGCTCTAATACCAGCGGTGATTTCATCTCCGAACCCGAAGGTTACTCCCTGCCCCATTAATCTGAAGACGTTGGCCCAAGATGCAATATGGTCATCAATATCGGATAGCTTGGCTGGGCTACGATCAAGTTTCATCTCTTCGATAATTTGATCATCTGTCCTTTTTAATTTTCGAAGGCGGGTAACTTCTTTTGCCCATTTCGCCATCTTGTCGGCTGGAAAAGTTCTGGCCATTATCTAAACGCTCCTTCTTCTGAGAGCCTCGATTTTTTAAGCAAATCCTGTGAGAACTTGGGTAATTTATGACGTGGTGAGATTATTCGGTCTGGATTAAGGGCATAATATTCTGCCTGATCCTTGTAGAACGTTTCTATGTTACTCGCACTTCGTTCTGCCATTTGGCCTAAACTCAGAACCAATTTACGCATATCTCTTGCTAAGTCTTTTCCCAGAACACGGGCCTCGGTAACTTGCTCCAACTTCAGCCTGATTTTCTGGGCGTGGGACATTATTTCCCTGCCCAGTTGAACTTCACCCTCTCTAACGGTACTCGCAGGATCAAGAGCCGTAATGGTAATATAAAGTGTAACCAGATCATCTACGCCTGATGTGCTTCCTGTGCCTTCATTTGCGTTAAGCATCCGAAGGGCCTGTTGAGCCGCCCTGATAATCTTGGACGTATTCTTGGTCTTGTCGCCAAATTCTTTTCTGAACTGGGTGGTTCTATCGAACTTTTTATTAACAATGCCAGTAAAGGTGCTGCTCACAATCTTAGGATCTCTTGTGGCAAGTGCTGTTCTCATTTGCCCCAATTCTTGCTGCATGAAGTCTGTGCCTAGCACGCTTTTCAGTCGGGCCTTGATCGCCTCATCGTCACCCCCGCCTTCAAAAATCTTTTGCATATTTTGAACTTGTTGGTTCTCACTCTCTTGCTTAATTAAAGCGGGTAATGCTTGTGGGATAGCTCCAGCGGGGCCATATCTCGCTACCATTTGTTTTTTAAGTGCCAAAGCCGCTTGTTCTTTCTGGGCCTTGCCGTAATCAGCCGCAAATGCCTGAAGTGCTGGACCAACCACGGCCCCTGTTTGGATAGGCATGGCCGAAGGACCGCCAGCTTTGGCAAATTGACCCGCTGCGCCTAACAGACCCGCACCTAGTGCTTGTTGGTTACCTAAAAGACCGCCACTTCCAGCTAGTATTGGTTGCATCTGGGGCTGCGCGAATTGGCGAACTAGGATTCTAGGGGCGTTAGAAATTCGAGGTCCAATAGTCTGAGTAAGTTTTTGAGGAGCCGAAGATTTAACGACCTTCGGCATAGGACGTTGAGGGATAAACCCCATATTTTGAAGAGGTGGCAACCCTTGGTTAACTGACCTTGGTACTATTTGAATACCAGCCCCAGCTGGATTTACCCAAGCCATTAAAGTAGCCCCCCAAGTGCGCCTAAGCCGCCCAACGCCCAAGTTCCGAAGTCACCCATGTTGCCGCCTAACCGACCAGCTGCTCCAAGACCTCCTAAGCCACCACTGATAAAACTGGCCGCTGGATTGGTAAAGAAAGGCTGAGTTTGGGTGCCAGTCGAACCATAGCCGCCCCCGACCATCCCAAGATAATTAGCTAATTTATTAAACGGTTTTTCCTGGGCAAAATTAAAGCGATCAATATCCGCACTCAGTTCAGCTTGGCGTTGTTGATCAATAAGGCTTCCAGCCCTGGCTAGTTGGGCAATATCACTGTAGTCGGCCTGTGCGATTGGGTCCGCCATACCAATGGCGTCGTGCATCATGCCACGTTCTCTTCCGTAGTCGGTGTAAGCGATATTGCTGGAAAGGTTAGCGAGTGTATTCGCCAGATTATATGTCGCGTCATCATGCATGGAGCGATATGCGTCTGAGCCATAACGCCCTGCCCTTTCGAAGGCGCTGTCAATGCCAGGGCGGGTTACTCTTTCATAATTTCTCGTTACCCCTTCTGAGGCGGCATCAATCATATCCTGTAAATAAGGGTTAGCTCCCAAAAATCCGCCAGTAAGGGTCTGATTAACAAGTTGCTGCGCGTTGGGAATGAGATCGCTACCAGTCAGCGCTCTTGCTTCCTGTAGATTTAGTGCCGTCTGAGTCGTCGGACTAAGAGGTGCAACCGTTGAATCGGGATAGTATTCAGGCGCCGGTGACTCGTATAAACTCTGCGCCTCGCCGAATATATTCTTCAGGTGCGGTTGCTGTTCCGACCAAGGTTCCTGCACATTTTGCGTCACAACCGTTCCAGCTGGTCGCTGTGAACTTCCGCCTAAACTAGCCATTTTTTTCTTGCTCCTTCATCCAATCTTCAATTCCTTCACCGTGTTCCTGGTGGTAAAAGTTGTTGACGTCCTTAGCCACTTGCGCGGCATGTTCCTGCCCACCAATTAAAAGCGCGACGACGTGTATGATTTGCTCCAGGGCTTCTCGATAAACGAAGCCGTATTCGTTTTGCCATTCGTTCGAAGCGTTCCAGAGGTGCATCGAACTCGACATCACTGGCAGTAACCATTTGCCGTGATTCAAATAAAAGGGGTTGGTTGGTAGTGAGACTAAACTCAGGTGAAGAAGTCTTGTGATCTTCTCCGAACCTTCTGCGTCACCGTCCGCGTAATCATCCGCGATCTGGGATATTTCTGCCAATGTCTGCAGCAAGACGACCGCATCTTTATCGCCCAAACACCAGCCAAAAAGTTTTTCTGCTTCTTCCTCAACCGAGAATGACATACTTGAATATCCGATCGGCCTGAGAATTACTGGCGTGACTAATCGTGAAAGTCTGTTTTCCTACTGTCCCGATATAAGTTGTCGCCAAAGCCCCAGAACTGTTAGCCGTAGTGGGCATGATTAAAATTATACTATCCGCCCCTACTCTGGCGTCTGTTACGACGGTAGAGGTTGCCGAGGTTGCCAATGTGGCCGAACCAGTTGCGTTGATCTTGCCGTCGCGCAATGAGTTAACGCCGTTGGCCAAAAGCCTTCGGTGTTCTACCTCATCGGCCCAAGTCACTGGGATTGGAAGAAAGCCCTGGGCCATTATCTAAAGCCCCGCCCTCTCCACGTCACATCAACGCCTTGAGCATGATCGAAGCCGCCAGTGATATTAACCCTCACTTTGTGATAGCGATGATTCTCCCGAACTGGCGCATTGCCTGTTGTATTCAGTGACACAGCACTTCCGAATGAGGCCGTCGCCGTCCCTATACTTCGACCCGCCATCTGAACAGTTGTTGTTGCGGATGATCCTTCAAAGATGGGGCGTACCAAGTTTATAGATGATCTGCGCCCTGCTATGGGTTGAAACTCTGTTGTTTCAATTTTTGCAGCCAATCCTGTTCCTGTGAAGTAAGCCAGATTGTTAGAGGTATTGAAGGCCGTCAGAATTACTGAACCGCCACTCCAAGCGCGGCTATCCAAAGAAAATGCCAAGGAATCTAAATCTGTTGATACCTCATCCAAGGTATCCAAAGTTTTACCAGTGGACAGTGATCTTGCGATCATCTCATGCTGAAACTCTGCCGTGGACCACTTATTATTGGCCCAGTCATATATTATCAGCTTGTTAGGGGTTCCGCTTGAGTGACCTGATCCAGGGTATGACAAAATATATAAATGGTTGATCGGGTCTATTGCACTCGTAACTCTTGATGCATAGGCAATATCGAAATCATCTTCAAAAAACCTGTCAATCTTGTTAGCGCCAATTGGGGTTACTTTCGATCCATCTTCCAGAACGTAAAAACCGTCGTCAGAGTAGAAGAAGACCGTTCGACCTAGTGCAGCAACCGAACCGCTTACAGGAGTACCCCTAGTTTGGCTTATTTCCGAAGCGGAAAATATCAAAGGTGTGCCCACGTAGTCTAGGCGAAATATGCTCCGTTCCAGCATGACGATGCCGTACTCACCGCCGACCAGTGCCATAACAGCACCGCCGTTACCCACAAAATCCTGAAAATCAGACTGTGTTGTTTGAGAAGCGGCCCATGTCTCGGCATTATCTATGCCCGACCATCTCGTTCTATTCTGGTAACCAGTACCTGATTCAACCAAATTTCCCAGCATCACAAAGCCACGAACCACTGCGATATGTCTGGCTTTCGGCGGACTACCGCCCAGGTCTTCCCATTCGGTACTGGTTCCCAGTGTAAACTTTTGCGGGGCATCGGAATAATTTGTGGCTATCATTGTGTTTCCGAACTGCCCGAACGCCCAGACCGCGTCTTCGGCTGTTGAGAAACCACTATCAGTTGCTGTAAATGCCTTGCCTTCGAGCTTGTAGAGTTTAGTAGCATCTCCAGCGAATAAGGTGACCACTCCAGCTGATGATTGGCCCGCAAAAGTCCCTTGGCACCGTGCTGTTAATGGCG
>Ga0208180_1001007_pt1 | contig 19449 bp, 35 predicted proteins | sample MalvireepMed_s16_FD_184241 | JGI IMG/M metagenome (GOLD analysis project Ga0208180, IMG submission 184241) | Marine viral communities from the Global Malaspina Expedition - Malaspina viral metaG DeepMed_s16 (SPAdes) (version 2) | ecosystem: Environmental > Aquatic > Marine > Oceanic | place...
CAGCAGAGCAGACGGCCAAGGGAAACCCATATGACTGATGATGTTAGTCTTAGCGATAAGACTAGCGTTGGAATGCCTATAAGAAACCTTATAGGTTTAATAGGTACAGTTTGCGTAGGAGCATGGGGTTACTTTGGTATACTTGAGAGGCTGAATGTAGTAGAAACTAATCAGATACTCATGTCTGCTGACGTAACTAAGAACTCGACCTTCACTGAGAAGTGGCCAAGGGGTGAGCTTGGAGCCCTGCCAGCGGATGCTGAACAATTCATGTTGATAGAACATTTATCTGGTGAGTTTGAAAAGCTGTTAAATAATGTTGAGGGTGGTAATGCTCCATTCGATAGACAGCAAGCACTTACCCTCGACTTCTACCGGCAGAGAATAGAAGCATTGGAACAGAAGGTAGAGATACTAAAGGACAAGGTGGCACAAATTAAATTCAGCAATGGAGCGGCACACTAATGGAAGTTATGTTTGTATTATTATTGTACATGAACGACAACCTAAAGGAATGGATGGGCCACTGGGAGAACCCCAGCACTGGTCAGTGGGTTGAAATGGGGATGTCAGGATGCCTGAGTATGAAACGTACTTTGAAAAGAAATGGCTGGAAAGACACGGAATCTGGGAAAACCCGATTCACTTGCGAGAAGCGTACCGTAGAATTAAAGACGAACAAAGAAGGAAACATTGTAGTAGCGAAAGTATTATGAGCCACCTTAAAGATATTAATATGAGTTGGAGTATGCACCTATGGTATGCGCTAGGTCTTGCTGGGAAATTATTTCTTTTGTCATTGATTGCTGTGGCTCATGGAGTGTTACCTTTTATATTTACATCCAAAGTATCTGACGCAGTTAATGATCTGAACGAGGAGTTGTCTTGACTTGGATAAGGGAAACTATACATAACTTTAGTTGTATATTTTGTAATCGCCATTGGTCAATAGCCCTAGATCATGGGGCTGAACACGTTTTAATGAATAAGGAATTGCATTGCCCTTGGTGTGGCGGAAAACATATCTACCTAGAAGATGAATACTTTAAGGGGCAACCACATAGAAAAAAGAAATCGGAAATTGAATGACTATAACAGAAGCAGCCCAGAAGAAAGTAGACCAGACCCTAGATGGTCAGGGATTCTTGGGTATACACTTAGAAGGTGGCGGATGTTCAGGCTATCAAATAAAGCTATCTCCGTCCACCGACATACCGCAAGACGCTCAAATGCTGTCGGAGACAATCTTCTCAGACCCCACCTCTTTGGAGTTGTTGAATGACGCAAAGATGGATTGGATAGAAGACCCCTTTGGGTCTACCTTCCACTTCACACCACCGACAGGCTCACAGTCTTGTGGCTGCGGTAACAGTTTTACTGTATGAGTGATGGTTGGTTTGCTGTACTAATGATGGTGTTAATATTAGGCATATCTTTAGGTGCAGCACTGTTAGCAAACTGCTTACTATTAAATGAAATATGTTCCTAAAGGAGACAACATGGAAAAATGGAAAGAATTAAGCAAGAGAAAGAAGTTCATGGTGTACGCAGGCGTACTGGTAGTCATCGCCGTAGTTGGTTGGGTGTCTGGCTGGTGGTCTTCGCCACCTGCTGTCTAACTTCTTGCACGACACTAAAGAAGGCAGGAGTTACCAGTCTGGGGGCGGGGGGCGGTGCCATTGTGGGGAGTGTATTGAGTGGGGGTGCGATTGCGCCGATACTGGGAGCCACGAGCGGTGCCTTTGTGACAGATGTGGTGACGGAACTGAAGATGTCGCCCAAACCCCGAGCTACAGTTTTGCACACGGAGCAGGGCATGATTGAATGTGCGCCTGATAATTTCTTTACCTTACTAGGTAAACTTGTGGAGATGGGCGGATGGTTGCTAGTCTTAATCTTTGTAGTTCCAATGATACTGGGGTGGATTCTTCCGGGGCCATTGACTACTCACGGCAAAAAGAAAAAGCAAAACCACTTGTTCTCGTAGCTTGGCGCGATATTCTATCCGATGACGGGTGGACTAGAGCCAAGGATGTATCCTGTCCTACCTTTTATTCAGTTGGTTGGTTAGCTTATGAGGATGAAGACACATTAAAAATAGCCTCAACCCTTGACTTCGATGACTTTACAGATGAAGCCAAGGGAGAGGCAATGCCGATACCATACGGTATTACAGCCTTTCCTAAGGGCTGTGTTGTAGAGGTTAAATATATCTAAGAGATACTACGCTGGGTGATAGCTCGTATTCCGTTGTAGTACCCTTCACCATCCAGACCTTCAAGCATTATTATTCCACGCCACCACTGGTATTCTGTGTCTTGACACCAAGATTCAGTGTACTTAGGGTGGGAATAACAACCTGCTGAAAGTCCGAATATCTTTTGACCGTCCGGTCTTGTCTGTTCTGCGTGATTATACAGATGTGAATGCCCTTGCACAGCAGAGCAATGTAACTTAGTAACCAGCGCATGACCTATGTGTACAGAACTAATAGGTCTTCCAGCCACACCAGATGTGAAGTAATGACTGAAGGTTATACCCTTTATTGTAACACATTTCTTAAACGGTGTCACCTTCCAGCCAAATTCTTTGTACTTTAAGTCCACTATTCCTATAGCTCCGTCTAACTCTGGAGTAGTATTGACAGCCCTGGTAATCCTATCTTCGTGATTACCCAGGGTCATGTGTAACTTAGGCTTATAGTTTCTTACCTTCTTGATAGGTGCGAACAGTTTATTCTGTGCGTCTATCACAGCCTCAATATCTTTCCTGTAACGTCTACCTTCAAACCCTTTAGTACCTCTATCATACGATGATAAGCTAGGCATATCAGCCATGTCACCGATACACACTATAACATCTGGTTTCTCACTAGCTATAAACTTACCTAACGCAGTGAACCTGTCATTATCATAATCAGGATGTGCGTGAGGATCGCCAATCACTAATAGATTCATTACCATTGTCTCCTTAGATATGCTATCGCAGCCTCGTTTAGCTGCTCCATAGTATCGAACTCTCTATCATCAGAGTATTTACAATACTCTCTACTGTCTGAGATAAAATATTTCCACTTATCTTTCTCGTTTCTATACCTTTCTAACCTGTTGTCACTACAGAATGGGTTATCTTTAACTCTCCCCATGTTGTACGCACTACCCTTACCCCACACTATCTCCCACTTTATCTCTTCGTTCATTGTCTGGCCCTCTTAGTTCCTTATCATAACTCCAAGAGTCTTGTTTTATTCTCTTAGAACTCCACTGTCTTACATCAAGACAGTTAAAGAACGTACTTATATGTCCAGTAGGATTAAACTTTTTTTCTTCATAGGCTCCACTCCCCTTATCTAATCTTAGTATTATGCCTCTCGGCGTGGTATCGAATTGGTGCATCAGTCTTATAGCGTATTGGTATGCAGCTAACTGTAAGTAGTATGGCTTGTAAACTTTCTTTGAAGTCTTGAAATCAATCACACAAGGCATTCCATTTACGATAGCAACAGCATCAGCAGTACCAGCATAGCTATATTTAGCAGGAATATTCTCGTCATCTTCGTAGTATATCTTCTCCTCGGTAGCTATCCATTCTATTTCATTATTAGATGCCCACTTAATAAACGCATGGATACAATTTGAAACTTCTTCATCCTCTTCCGGTATCTCAAGCGGTTCATCCCTCTCTCCCATCTTCCATTTGATTCCTTCACTAATCCAGTGGTGAACCTCATTACCCACATCAGCAGCGTGTTCACTGATTGCCTTTGATGCGGTGAGTATACCCTGATGTATATGCTCTACTACTCTCTGGGGTATCACAAAGGTAGCAGGGTCTGGTCGGCGGTACGGCTCAAGAGATTGCAGAAAGAAACCTGCGCCTTCTTGAACCGCCCAATCCACCAAATATTTTGGAAAGCAGGAGTCAATTACCCTGGTAACAGAAGGGATTTTATTACCGTCAACTGTGTACGAATGCTTGTCATTATCGTACTCTAATTCAAACCTTCTACCATCAGTGTAAGCTATCTCCATATTACCCCCTCAGAGGCTCTGTATTGCCCGTCACGGCATTCTTAGTAAGTACCCCTACCCACCCTATTACCACGGGATGTCATCCTTGTTACCAGCCGGAGCCTTCGGAGCTTCTGGCTGCATCCATTTAGACCCACCGGAGCTACCATTACTATTCTGCGCCCATCTTTCCTTAGCTTCTTCCTTAGTTAAGATGTCATAGTCAGCAGTATACTTGGTCACTTGGTCAGAATCCATAGGCCGTACTTCTATGTCAACTGCCGGGCCATTCTCCCTAGTATTATTTTTACCACCCATCCAATGCCAACCAGCCTTGGCAATGTATACCTTACCACTCCAATCATCCATCCAGTCAGCAGTCTTCCGATCACTTGTCCAAAGACCTGCTCTGTTCTCAACAACGTACTTGTCAGCCATGCTTTTACTCTCCCATTTGTTTAATGTTCGCTCCCATTTATCAGGAGCAGGTTTGTGATACATCCAATCAGGATCATCGTCTTTGGTTTGCACTCTCCGTTCTCCAGATGTCTACCTCTCTTTGCCATGATTCACGCCTAGCTTCCAGAACATATAACTCTACTGTTGCTTCAGATAATTTTTCGACATGGTTTTTATATGCCTGTGAAGTATAAGCATGGGCATCTCTCTCTGCTACAGTGCCTGTGCTATTTAGATACTCCTCTGATTTGATACCTTTGACAACCGTTGGAGCTAACGCAACATATGCCCTAAGCGTACCGTACTCAACGTCTGTATCTGTTAGTGCGTTGTGTGCAGCATCCATTGCAGCTTCAGTATTTTCAATCATAGTATCTCCTATAAACTTCGTTCATCTCTTGCGTTCAGCAATGTAAGTATTGGTTGACTGATCTTATCGTATAACATTGCAAATTCTGGATCAGCTATATCGGTACTTAGACCCTGCTCCTCTGCTACTGTGTCACATATTAGGGACATCAAATCATAGTTATCAATCATCTAAGTCTTCTCCAAATAGTATGTTACTGTGTGTAGGTTTACGATCATTGAATACTATTATACCACTTCTGAATGCTAATTGCAAGGTTTCTAGTATCTTTCTTGCTTGGCTCAGTCTCATAACATCTGCCTTTTCATCATTGCCTACGTGCAGGTGAGCATGGCATACATAACACAGAGGTTCGACAAGGAAGTCATCAGCTTTGATACCCATACCACCAGCTAGTCCTGTCTCTGCCCCTCTCAAGTGATGAGCTACTACAGTATCATCCTTGATGCCACACTCAGCACATGCTAGGTTCTTACCTACCCAATTAGTATAGTCTTTGCAACTCCATCGTTTAGTTTTACCTAGTTGATTTATGTTCATTGTTTCCTCACTAGCTATTAAGTGTAGCCAATACATCATCGAAAGGTCTAAATCTTCCTACAATATACTTGGGCAGTTGTAAGGAAGGGCGACCATTTATTCTTGTTGACTGTCTATTCTTTCCTGCATTTACTGTCCCAAGAAACTCAAAAATATCTGAGTCTTTGTAGCCATTGTACTTAACGATGTGCCCATACTCATTCCCAGAATGTCTGAATCCACATTCATATAGGGCAGACTCCAGCGACCTAAACCATCGCTTATGCTCACGACCATTTACGTTTACATCGCCGGGGAATGGGTTGGTCGGACTATTCGTTCTCTCCCCAACCATGTCCAAAGCTCTCTCCCCTTTCCTCGCAGTAACCATTGGTTTTTCAGGCGTTAGCTTTCTCTTACCACTATCAAAATAAACAGGTTGTTGTGAGTACCCCCACGGTTTTCTAGCATGGGGCCATCTAACAGGTTTTAGTAACTCAGGAGCTACTTCAGGAAAGTCCAAATCACACCTAACTGTAAGTGGTTTAAACTTGTTATACTGGTCAGCATAGAATCCTGAGTCCATACTACCTGTATACACCTCGTCAAAAGGACAATTCCAAGAAGGTGTGTGCCGATCATGTACCCACCTATGCCAAGGAAACTTTACCCACCTGTCCATAAACTCTGCGCCATCTACTATCCATATTATACCATTAGCATACTTGGTATAGAAATCTTCTCTAGCTAATATAACATCATCTGATAAAGTGGAGTGTTGAAACTCTATAACTTTACCGTTAGGAAGGCACACATCAGCCCTGTGAAACTCATCAGAATCAGTGCTGTGTATAGTAACTTCCCTATACTCAGGTGGAAACTGATTCTTCCATTCTCTATGCCATTCTGTTTCAGCTTCAGCCCAAGGATCACAATCCTCTCCTGATATATGCGCCCAATGATGTATATTTATATTACCGCATTTACTTAATACTTCTCCACCACAGCCGGGGCATTCTGCTCGTTGCCCTGTATGAGAGGGCATTGACTTACTCCCATCTAGCGTAGCGTATTGCATAGTTAGCTTACTCCTTTTTTCCACATGGGAATAAAGCCTTTATTCTTAAAGAAGTCATAGGTAGTTTCGTATACTCCATCACTGAGGTACACGCCCATACCCGGTGCTACTTCATCCCATTCACATGCTTCCCAATACCATATAGGTTTCTTTCTCAGCAACTTTAGTACCCAATACTTTATATACTGGTCAGGCATTGCCCAAAATGGGGGGTCAAATCTCTCGACCGTATAACGTAACTCTCTCATATAATAGTAGAGCCACTTCTTCCATCTTGGCCTGTCTCGCAGCTTGTTCATATCTCGCATACTCCTGCTGTGCAAGCAACTTCCTGACTTGCGATTGTGTTATCAGTCTCTTCAACTATAGAACTCCAGTCAATACTCTTAGGCATCTTAGCGAATAACTCTTTGTACTTCTGCTTAGTAATGTCCTCATACGGAGCTTGCTCATACACATGGCCTTCATCAGCGGAAGGTAGGAAAGATATACCATTGACTATATTCCAGTTATCCCATATCCACCAACCAACAAAGGGCCATTCATCTTCTGGTATGTAGCAAGTCATGGAAGGTTTGTGTTCACACCAGTGTTCAGACATTAAAGCCCACATACGTAGTTGCTTCTCCGGGTCTATGTCATGTCTAGTGAGAGCATCCTCTGGAGACTTCATTGGAAATGAAAAGACGTAAGCATCCTTGTTGAACTTATCCACCTCACAAGGAACACCAGCATCTATCATTACTTTAGCTAACGGGTCTTTGATATCATTACGAACCCTTCTTATATAGAAATCGCTATGCCTCGGGTGCATACCGCTGGCTGAATTAACAAGCTGACTCACAGTACCTGACGGTTTAACACAAGTAATAGCAGTAGAAGGATTTATCCCTAGCTTCTTAGCCCACTTCTTGTTAGTTACCTCAGCTATCAACCTCAAATTGTGCACCTCTTGAGTCGGGAATGACTGAGTAAAGTATTTACAATCCCAGATACCAGTGATGGACACACCAAGTAACCTCTCTTCCTCACAATTTTTCTGCCATATTTTACGCAGGAATCTAAAGTCTGTGAGTGATGACTGTAGTGTGCCAAGTATAGTGGCAGCTTCTACCTTCTTCTTCAGTGACTCATAGGTATCTCCCGGCCTAGCTACTAGCTCTGTAAGGTTGCAGAATTGTGCACTGCGAAGTACGATTTCGCTGCATGGATTTGTGCCGAACTCATGGTCTGTATCCCTGCGCTCTGGTGCCATATCCTTACAGGCTTCACGATTAAATATGCCACGCTCACCTGATCTGGATTCATAGATAGCATTCCATTCCCGCATGAACGCACCGACATCTGGCTTTTCAGTGTAACATATACTATTGTTGGCTAGTGTGCGTTGAGGATTCTCTACGTACCAGTTACCCATCTTAGCGTGACGCATACGTTCATCACTGTGGTTAGACAGGTTAATCATTGCAGTCCTACGTACACCGCCAACTACTACGCACTCTCCAATGTAGCACATCACATCATGTAGCTCAATGGAGTTTAGTTTCCTACCTGCTGCTCCTTTGAATACATTGGTTATGTTGTGTAGTGTGAGTGCAAACGGTTCTCCCCCGGACGCTCTCCCGCCAAAGGTTTTAAGTGGTGCACCTGCTGGCCTCACCCTGGATATGTCTACCTTCGGTACTTTACCACTGTACAGTAGACGCACGTACTCATCAAGGGCAGTTGCCCATCCTAGCTTGGAGTCTCTGACCACTACAACAGAGTCAGTGTCATGGAACTCTTCAGCTACTTCTGGTAGCTTGGCTATGTGTTGACGCTCAACAGAGAACCCAAGTCCTGTACCATTCATCTGAATGTATAGTGACTCACCGAATACTCTGATGTGATCGACTGCAACGTAAGCACAGTTGTAAGCACAGACATTCTCTCTGTCTAGTGCAACTCCGGCTGTCATTAAACTTCGCATGGAAGGCATGACATCCTTGTTCTTTATCATCTTCCTAATGGCTGGGATAGAGACAGCAAACTTCTCTTCCATGTAGTTACAGTATCTGTCTACTGTCTCTTCCCATGTCTCACGCCTTTGTTTATCAGGAAGATACCTTGCATACCTAGAGATAGCAATGTACTCTTCGTAAGGTGTGTTACTCTCCATATGCACTTCGCAATGTTACGTTAGCACCATCATATTCACCTGTCTCATCATCACGGTAGGTGTTAGCAACAAACTCCTCACCCATCATACGCCTAGCAGAACAAACTTTGTCTCGCGCATCTATGAGTCTGGTGTAATCTTCAACAGCCATGCGCTGAACCTGCCATTCGTACATCCATATATCATCACAGAAGGATGACAACACATCGTGTTGTTCCTGCATAGCGACTAACAAACGCTCGTTGTCTTCTGACTTCTGCGCCTTAGTCTTCTTCACTCGATTAGCTTTCTGCATATCATGTACCGTCACTTTTATTTCTCCTTGAAGTCATCTGCTTCGTCTTCGCCCATGATGCCAAACTTATAAGCACCCACTATTTTCAACACTACCCTAGATAAACCACGCTTCTCTGCCATAGCTGAGTGGTACGGTGGCTGTTGTTTGGTATTTTCTGATGTTGATTCCCCAAAAGATTCAACAATTAGATCACCTTTTTTGCCGATAGCTTTTACAACAGCGTAATCTTTTTCCATTCGTATCCATTCAAACCTAACATGTATATCATTGTTATACTGTATCTTTTCGATACCTTGACGTTTGATAATCCATATAGACTTACTATTACGTTTGAATTCAAACAAGTCTTCTTCACGGTAAAGGTTGTTATCCTTAACCAACTTATTCATAAACTCACTGCGTAACATAGGTTTCTCCTATTCAGTACCGCCGTAGCTGATTTCCTTTTCTGGTTTAACTTTAATATGTTTCCACTCTACAACATTGCCTTCTTCGTCACGAACATAAGCAACTTCATATTCATCTTCAACCCATCTACCAATTTTAACCTTGGTTCCTTCCTCTGGAATGGTTGACATCGTGTAAGCATCATTCCAATTATACATCGGATTGCGTACCATGTCAAATAATTGTCTAACATCTCTCATAGTTTTCTCCTAAAATTTAATGTAAGAACAGCGATTTATAAAATGTTCTGCATCAACTACAGCCAGAGGCTTCTGATTGTTACGTTTGATTATCAGTAGTGCCTCATGATTACCTGCATTTGATACAGCTTGCTCGTAAGATTTCCATACGCTGATGCGCTCCTGGTTCTTGCACTCTACTGCATACGGAAATTTAGTACGTGCGTTAGGTGAGAGCATGATGTCCTCACCTGCTGCACCCATTGATCGTGATTGCACATCATCAGCCTTCACATTGCAAGCGCTGATGATAGCATCACGTACCCATTGCTGTAGCTTTCTGCCTTTAGCTTTTGCCGATTGTGTATTCATTACGCAGCCCGTTGCCAGAGGTATACCGGGTGCACTCCGGCTCGATACATGACTACATTCAGGGATTGACTCGCCCGGGGAGGAGGATTCCCAGAATAGTACATCGTAATTATCTCCTGCTGTCTCGTTGCCATTTTAGAAACAAACCAAATGGTACGTGAGGGTTGTCTAGTTTTAGTTCTTCTGCTACATAGGGTGCAAACTGTGTACCGTACTTCCTACTCCAGTGGTAGTCACAGAAGTAACTAGGATGATATTGAGTAGCAAGTTTCTTACACTCTGGGTCACTGCATCTCGCCATTAGTATTCTCTCAATTTGGTGGGCAAGGATGGATTCGAACCACCAATGCATACGCATTCTGCCGGGTTACAGCCGGGAGCTTTACCAGTTCAGCCACTTGCCCGTAGTACCTCTCGCTTCTGCTTTGCCATCAACTCTCTCCAATCTCCTGTTGTCTGTTTCCTATTATACACAATAGGCCCATCCATGTCAAGAGATATAGCCGGTTTCTTCTTAGGTGGTTTCCAGTAATGGTTTATAGTCTTACCTATTCTCTGTGTTATAACAGCGTTAGCTAAAGAGGCATAACCTAATCCACCTGTATATATTATTCTTTGTTTCTTATGATAGCTTTTCTCTGGCCCTTTATAATCTTGTAGTAAAAAGTATACTTCGAATATATCTTTTCTAGCTCTTAGCTTTTGTCTAGTAGTTACATTAGTAAATTTATTTATTCTATCTACTGTGTCTAAACATTTATTAAGATAATAATCTAAGTAGAAACCATCTCCTTTTTTTATATCATGTCCTATTCTATTAGGTATATTCTGTATCTCTTTTACTATCTTCCTTAGAGTTGGTGTTATATTTCTTTTCATGTTGTTATTATACCACAGTTGTACACTAAAAGCAACAAAAAAATAAGGTTTATTACTTCTTTACTATCAATTAGTTATATAATTTCAGTAGTTATATGAAGGGGTATACATTAAAATGGATGATACATATAGCCGAACACGTAAATTGAAACGAGCCAAGCGTAGAAACTGGGTTGCCAAACATAACGAGCATAGACCCCAGGTACACCGAGTTAAGAATAAACCTCGGCGTACCAGACCGTTCACGTTTGAAGAACTAGACGAGTTGTAATCGTTCGTCACGGTACTCATCGAGTAACCTCTCTGCAACTACGTCTACAGTTAGGGGTCTATAATCTTCTCCATTCTCGAATAGATGATACATAATTGACTCCATCTGAGAGCTAGTAAATTCTTCGCCCTGCTCTGCTGCTAATGCGTCAAGCTCTTGCTCTACTTCAATCATAAAATCTTCAAAGTCCATTATATTTCTCTCCATTCGTTAAGGTTGTACCATTGCCAAGCATCAAGAAAACCTTTATAAGGTTTGTCTATCAGTTCTGCTAGGTATCCTTGTCTGCTATCAGACAGGATTATTTTAGCTTCGATCACCTGTCCTGTATCGGTATGCTCTAGCTTAATCTTTTGTCCTCTCTTTTTCATTTGCTCTCCATTTCAAGTAGTGAATCTTCGAGTGCATCGTACATACGCCAGTTATTAATTTCTTCCTGGTACATCTCGTTATCATAACGGCTCTGTTCGTATGTATATTCTTGCATCTGGTCACGCCGTCTAGATAATGCTTTGTAATCAATAGGTTCCGTTGGTTCTAGTGATGGCTCGCTAGTTAGGATTGGTCTTAGAAATCTAGTCATTGCTTTGCTCCTGTTCATGCAACCAAATCTCCCTATCTTGGATTGCTGTGTTGATGTCAAAGGATAGATTACCAAGGTGATCCAGGTCTGTCAAGTGAGTACCTAATATATCACCCGAACTATCGAACAGTCTTAGAATCACAACATCTGTTGCCGGTCTTGGTTCCAGTTTTATATGTACCAATTCGTTTGCCACTTCCTTAGTAAAATTACTCATGCTTATCTCCAGTTGTTGAGACTATAGCATACCAGACAGAGAGAGTGTTGTCTGTCCAGTATGCGTTTAGTTCTGTTCTTAATGCGACATCATCGAATCAATTTCTTCTTGTTCGATTGTCACAGCTTTTACACCGTCCAGGTATTTGTTAATGTGTCTGGTTGTGGTGCTTGAATACCATTCGTTTGTTCTGAAGTATTCGTGATCTAGTACAGCGTTGTTTGCCTCGCCTCTGTAATACCCTGCAACTGGTGTGGAATAACTAAACAATATTTCGGTGCCATTGTTCATCCGAATTAGTGTCATGTTTGAACCGCATGGTTTAAGTTTCATTTATAGCTCCTGTTGTCGTGTGATTACTTTAATTTTGTACCCTAGTTCCTTTATACTATGCCGTACCTCATTTGTCAAGGTTTTAGTTTGAGCGATGGCGCAAAATAGCTTTGCCTTGTCGCATATAGGATATACGAAATCGCTACCGTAGACAGATTTAATTTCCACGTTGATTTCCATTTAGGTTGTCCCGTGTGAATGGTTGGTTGTCGTATAGGCTGAGTCACCGTAATAAAAATCAGCCTCGTTTCCTGCCATTACTCCGACCGGCCCAGCGTCTTGAGTAAAGCCCCATATTTTCATACGCTCTTTCCAGGTGGGATGTATTGGTGCTAATACTTTGACCTGTTGCCCTGCGTACTTGCCATCTTTGATTGTGTATCGGTTAATTACTGTCATGTTAAGCTCCTTGTTTAGACTACCTGTAGTCCGTTAATTTTCAACTGTATAGCAGATTCTAGCAGAAAATGACCTACCATGCAATGCCTGGGAGCGTCATTAACTTACGAGAAAACGACACAGTAAAACACCAGAAAAAATGCTGCCGTTAATGCAAAAAACCCAAGTAAATTATTCATTCTGGCCCCCACATGTTGTCAATCTGTGGGATACCGTAGTGTGTGCCAATGGTAGCGGTAACAGTCTGATTCCACCAGTTTTGTATAGAATAGCCTAGTTGTGCATCTGGTTGCGTGCAACAATGCCAACCGTCTACCCTAACAAAAAAGCGTGGGTTTCCATTGGTGCTGCTTGTTAGCCTTTTAACAAACTCCAATTTTCCGGTATGCTTTGTTATGTTCTTCATTATTTATACCTCTGCTTTATGAACTTGAACTACTGTACCTGATTTGTTCTCTACAATAACAACAGCGCGCACATAATCGCGCCTAAACATAGCAACCGCCACAGGTATTTCATGTTTTGACACGTTGCATAGTTGACTTATACACTTGTTGTTTTCAATCGCGACTACTGTAAACATGGTCTTTGCCTCTGTAGTTAATAAAGAATAACAGAGTGTACCAAACTCTGCTATCCTTTGCCAACTATAATTGTGCCAAATAACCACAAATCAGATAATTAAATCCGAAGAACTGTACAAGATTAAGACCCAAGAAACACCACATAAATATCCTGGTGTACTTTAAGTCCTCGCGAAGTATTGCCACCATTGTTTGAAGTCTCATGTTTATTCCTTGCCGGTTACAATGCCACCGGCTGGGCTTAGAGGAATTATTCGTACGGTTGGTAGTATCTTTTTGTCATCCTTGGATGATTACTTTCTAACAGCTGTATAGTTTCATCGCATACATGACCACAATTCCAGTTACTAGAGATAGTGCCGTCTGAATCTTGCATAATCTCCACTCTTAAGCGGTACAACTTATTTAGCAACTTCTCGAATTCCTGATATGTCACATTATTCCCCTCTTGATTGAATAACTGAATTGTACATTACCCACATAAGAGATGCAAGCCTAGAAACGACCAATAGCATTGAATAAACGACATCATATGATATTAATATATAGGCAATACCTGACGCGCTATCGCTTGTCTGACTCTGCAGGAGTGCACGATGATACGACAATCGCGCCCACCTTTGAGTCTCGATATGAAAAAGCCGATAAAGAATCTATACACAAGGCTACTATTCTCTATAGGGTTATATCACTCCTGAACAACCGCTGTTGCCGTGCGTAGGGAGCGGAGCGGGGTAGCTGTTAGGCTTGTAAGGATATCCAACCCACACGCACACACGGTGCTTGTAGGGTTCTGTTAGGATGAGCGCAGCGAATACCCATGTTGGTGTTATCTGTCTGCCGTTGTTGCTGTGTTGTTGCTAATCGGAGCCCAGGTACCACCCCCTTTTCTTTTTTACATTATAATATATATCCTTCCCATACAGCGGAGGGTAAATAGACAACATAATCAAACACTAATATGGTACAGAACGAGAAACATCGCAAGTTTATAGACACTTATGCACTCTCTGGTAACTCAACACAGTCTGCAATAGAGGCTGGTTATTCAGAGAAGTACGCTAAACAGACAGGATATAAGCTAAAAACTCAATATCAGGATGAAATAGCTGCCAGGGTACATACTATTCTACCCCAGATTATTTCTGAGAATCTTGCTATTGTCCAAACTCTAGCCAGAGAAGGTCAATCTGAGTCTGTACGTCTTAATGCATCTAATAGTCTACTAGACAGAGCAGGGTTAAAGCCTGTAGAGCGCATAGAAACCAGTACATCTGATAGAACCCCGGAAGAAAGGAGTCAAAGGATAGATGCCCTCCTCAAGAAAAGGCAGCATTAGTAAGGAAGAAGAGAAAGAATTAGAAGACTTATTAGCTGAAGAAGAGCTTGAGAATCGCTTTAGCAGAATAAATAGCTACGACCCTTACCCCTACCAAAAGAAGTTCCATAAAAGTGGCTCAGAGGCAAACCAGAGGCTCCTGATGGCTGCTAACCGCATAGGGAAGTCCTATTGCGGGAGTATGGAGTTATCTTACCATCTGACAGGTATATATCCTGATTGGTGGGAGGGAAGGGAGTATGACCATCCTATCGTTGCATGGGCAGGTGGTGTGTCCAACGAAACAACGAGAGACATTGTACAATTTGAACTATTGGGTTCCCCTGATGACCCGGATGCGTTTGGTTCCGGTACTATACCGAAAAACTATATAATAAAGACTGAACGGAAGCCCGGTGTTCCTAATGCCAAATCGGTCGCCCTAATCAGGCACATTAGCGGTGGGAACTCTTCTTTATTCTTCAAAGCCTACGAGATGGGTGTAGAAAAATGGCAGGGCAGGTCAGTAGATTGTATCTGGTTGGATGAGGAACCAAGCAGAGAAATCTATTCACAGGCTGTAACCCGTACTCTTGACAGGAAGGGTATGGTATATATGACCTTTACCCCGGAAGCGGGGATGACTGAGACAGTTGCATCCTTTATGAATAACCTTCAGCAAGGACAATCCCTGACAAACGCTACATGGGATGACGCATCTGAGAAAGTCCAGACCATGAATGGAGAGCAGGGTCATCTCAGTGAGCTTGTAATGGAGCAGATACTCTCCAGTTATAGCCCACATGAGCGAGAGATGCGGAGATACGGCAGACCATCCATTGGTTCTGGCCTTATATTTCCTATTAATGAAGAGAAACTAATGGTCGATCCTATACATATAGAGGATCATTGGCCTAGAATAGCAGCAATAGACTTTGGTTGGGATCATCCGACAGCAGTAGTTTGGGGTGCTATTGATCGTGATGAGGATGTATTTTATGTCTATGATTGCTATAGAATGTCGAAAGCGTCACCCTCTTCTCATGCGGAAGTTATACGCTCTAGACCCCATTTTATCCCCATTGCTTATCCCCATGACGGTAATAGACGAGATTCTATGGGTAATCCCGGCCTGGCTGACCAGTATCGTAATCTAGGGTGTAATATGAGGCTGGATCACTTTACTAATCCACCTGCATTGGGAGAGAACAAAGGTGGTAATAGTATCGAAGAAGGTTTAATGGCAATGATTCAGGCCATGGAAAATGATAAGTTCAAGGTATTCAGTACCCTGTCGGATTGGTTTGAGGAATTCAGGATGTATCATAGAAAGGGCGGTAAAGTTGTACCATTACGAGATGATCTAATGTCTGCAACACGCTACGCTTTTCAATCACAACGCTTTGCTATAGCTGGAGAAGACCCATCATGGACAAAGGATGTAGCTTACGGTAACTATGGAATTGTTTAATGGCGAAAGAAAAGATAACTGAGGACGAACTATTAGCTAGGATCAGAGATGAAATCACTGAATCTTTAGGCTATGGTGATGAGATATCCAAACAGCGTGAAGCTGCTATGGAGTATTACTATGGTCAGCCATTCGGCAATGAGGTTGAAGGTAGAAGTCAGTTTGTAGATTCCACGGTACAAGATACAATAGAATGGATGAAGCCTTCATTGATGCGAGTATTTGCATCCGGGGACGAGATGGTAAAGTTCACTCCTCATGGCCCGGAAGACGTACAGATGGCTGAACAGGCAACTGATTACGTTAATTACGTTTTTACAAAAGACAATCCGGGTTGGGAGATACTCTACTCCTGGTTCACGGATGCCCTTTTATCTAAGAACGGAATCGTAAAAGTCTGGTGGGAAGAATATGATGAAGCTGTTAGGGAAGAATACAAGAACTTAACAGACGATCAGTTCAATTATCTTGTCTTACCAGAAGAAGTAGAGGTTGTTGAGCATACTGCCCACTCTGGCGGTGGTGAGTATGGCGCACAACCTATGCAGGAAATGGCTGTTACATTCCATGATGTAGTTATTAGACGAACAGGGAAGAATGGTAAAGTAAAGATTGAAAATGTACCACCTTCTGAGTTCCTGATTTCCAGAGAATCCAAGACTATACAGGATGCAAGATTTGTCTGTCATAGGGTAAAGAAAACTTTATCTGAACTAAGAGAGATGTACCCGGATGAATCGCTTGATGTAGAAGATTTAACTGGTGGTGACGAGGATATGGGACATTTGTTCGGGGAATCCCAGGCAAGGCATGATTTTGATAATAGTAATAGCTTCGGGTTTAATGATAATGCAGCATCTGAAGATGCTTTGAAAGAATACTGGCTGCATGAAAGTTATCTGAAAACTGACTATGATAATGATGGTATTGCCGAACTCAGGAAGTTATGTACTGTAGGTTCTAAAGTTCTTGCTAATGATGCGATAGATTCAATACCATTCGTATCTATTACTCCGATAAAGATTCCACATAAGTTCTTTGGCTTGTCGGTTGCCGATCTTGTTATGGATTTGCAGCTTATGAAAAGTACCCTGATGCGGAATCTAATGGATAATATGTACAACCAGAACTTCGGCAGATATGCGGTATTAGAAGGGCAAGCAAACTTAGATGATTTGCTCACACAACGTCCGGGCGGTGTAGTCAGGGTTAAATCACCCAATGCCGTCACACCTCTTGTAACACCACCTTTAGAGCCTTATTCATTCCAGATGCTTGAATACCTGGATGGTGTAAGGGAATCCAGAGCAGGTGTATCCCGTATGTCTCAGGGCATGAATGAGAATGCATTAACATCGCATACAACCGCTACTGCTGTAAATGCTGTAATGACTGCTGCACAAAGCCGTGTAGAACTTATAGCTAGGAACTTTGCAGAAACTGGTGTGAAAGACTTAATGCGTACTATATACGAACTGTTATTAAAGTATCAGGATCGTGAACGTGTTGTTATGCTGCGTAATAACTGGATTCCTGTACGACCTGACGCATGGAATGACAAGTATGACTGCACTGTAAGTGTTGCACTGGGTAGTGGGAATAAAGATCAGCAGATGATGCACCTGTCTCAGATGTTATCGTTTGCCGGTGAAGCAATGAAAGGTGGATTACCTATTGTCAACGTACAGAATATGTACAACTTAGGTGCTGCACTTGTTAAGGCAATGGGATTCCAGAATGTAGATGATTACTTAACTAATCCTGCAATGATCCCACCACAGCCTCCACAACCATCCCCAGAACAACAGATGGCTCAAATGGAGATGCAGGTGAAGCAGAAAGAACTAGAAATTAAATCCGCTGAAGTCCAGTTAAAAGCTCAGAAACTTCAGCAGGATGCTCAGAAAGATGCTGTAGACACGCAACTTAAAGTTGCAGAACTCAAGTTAGAATCACAACAGAACAGACCTGTCGCTATAGGAGCAACGTAAATGCCAATCAGAAAGAAGCCAGGGCCAAAAGGTGGTTTCGTAGCCACTTATGGTGGTGTAACTAGAAATTTTAAGACTCGCGCTGCTGCCGAGAAGTGGGCTAAAAAGTATAAGAATCCGAAGCGAATGAGTCGGGTGTATTAAATTTGGACATACAACAAAGAGAGGAACACGCTAAACGCCTCCTCAACGATGAGTTACTACAAGAAGCATTTGATACTTTAAGAGAAGATTTAATGAGTCGCTGGTCACACAGTGGTTCGACAGATTTGCAAGCCAGAGAATCTATATGGCTTGCAATAAGACTGCTTGAAAAAATTGACGGTCATCTAAAGTCCATAGTTGAAACTGGACACATGGCTAAAATGATGGAAAAGCAACACCCGTATATCTGATAGAGGAATTTAATTATGGCGGACAAGCAACCAGCCCCGCAAGCACACGAAGAACAAACGCAACCCGGCAGTATATGGGAAGCACAAGAGGCAATACTCAAGATCGAGGAATCCGAAAGGGAAACTCCAGAAACTGAGGAAGCCACACCTACTGAAGAGGAAGAGTCTCAACCCGTAGAGGAAGACAAATCATTTGAAGAGGAGTCCGAAGAGGAAGAAGAGCCGGAAGGCGAAGAAGAATCTGAGGAAACCGATGAAGAAGCTGAAGAGGAACTACTGTACGCTGTCAAAGTAGATGGTGGAGAACAGGAAGTAACCCTTGACGAGCTTATGAAAGGCTATTCACGCCAATCGGATTACACCAAAAAGACGCAAGAGTTGGCAGAAGGTCGAAAAGCTATTGAACAATTATATGGTCAATATAACTCTGAGATCGGAGCATTACAACAGGAGCGTCAGCAGTACATAGCAGCTTTATCACAAGTTGTACAACATTCTTTATCTGGATTAGAGCAGTATAATAGTATTGATTGGGAAACACTCAAACAAGAAGACCCCATTGAATATTTTTCCAAGCGTGACGAGCTTCAGCAAAGGCAAGCCCAGTTAGCGGCTAACCAACAGCAGATGGAGCAAGCTCAGTACCAACAGAATGCTCAAGTCCAGGCTCAACGTGAGGAAAGGCAAGGTAAAATTGCCAACTATCACATGGCCCAGCTAGAAGAAAAACTACCTGAGTGGAAAGACCCAGATCAGAAAACAAAGATTTGGAATGAAGCTAGGGAGTTTGCTCTATCCCAGGGTTATGCAGAGAATGAGTTTGATTCACTCTTAGATCACAGACATTTATTAATTCTGTTAAAAGCCAAGAAGTATGATGACTTACAGGGTAATGATATCTCATCTAAGAAAGTTAAGAACAAACCTAGAGTTGTCCGTGCTGGTTCTCCTAGAGGGAAGCAGGATAGTGATAAAAAGAAACGTACTGTTAAAATGAAGCGTCTACAAAATACGGGCCATGTCGATGATGCGGCTTCTATTTTGGAAGATATGTTTAATTCTTAACAAGGAGATAAATAAATGGCTATTGCTACAAATACGTCACTAACGTATAGTTC
>Ga0208180_1001010_pt1 | contig 19416 bp, 12 predicted proteins | sample MalvireepMed_s16_FD_184241 | JGI IMG/M metagenome (GOLD analysis project Ga0208180, IMG submission 184241) | Marine viral communities from the Global Malaspina Expedition - Malaspina viral metaG DeepMed_s16 (SPAdes) (version 2) | ecosystem: Environmental > Aquatic > Marine > Oceanic | place...
ATCTTGGTGCTGCCCAACGTGGTATTGAAGCGGAAGGTATAGCGGCTGATAGGAAACAATTCGAGGAAGAATTGGCATTCCCGTATAAACAGGTTCAATATCAACAATCACTTCTGCAAGGTCTACCACTTGCAGCACAGCAATATACATATGCTCAACCTAGTGCTCTAGCCAATATTCTAAGTGGTGCTAGCGGTATAGCTGGTACTGGTGGTCTGGCCGAAAGTATTTTAGGTACAGGTGGTATAGGTGGAGTAATAATGAATGCTTTTGGTGGTGGTGATAGTAGCACTACACAAGGAGCTACTGGTGCTGGGCAAGGTTATAATTTAAGTGGGTATGCATAATGACTTACGGTATAGATAAAGAAATTTCTGATCGAGCTGATGTCTACGCAAGTAATCCTCAAGCTCTAGGTTTTCAATATAAAAAAAGCGGCAGTGTCCTAGATCTAATTGCGCTAAAAAGAATAAAAGATGATTTAGATAAAAAAAGGCAGGAAATTGCTCTGCAATATGGGCAGAAGGCGGAGCAACAAAAAACCATAGCCGAACAAACGTTGGATGAAGTTAAAACAGGAATACAAGGGGATGTAGTCAAGCATACAAGTGATGTACTGGCTCAGAAAAAAGGAACACAGGATGCGCGGTTAAGAAAAGTTGCTGCTGGTAGACGACCTAATGCACCACTCGGTATCCCTGCTGCAGCACAAGCGCAGCGTCGTGGTGCACCTAATCAACAATTAGCTGGTATTGGTAATATACCTCCACGTTCTCCAGTTAACCCCCGAGGAAGAGGTATTGCCGCTAATCGTCTACCAAGCACAGCTTACGCAGCAAGAGGCGGCATCGTATCTTTTCAGAATACCGGTCTTGTGACTGATAAACCACATCAGAAACTCAGTGCTGCTGCATTAGAAAAATTGGGGTATTCCTTACCTGAGTGGTCTAAATTATCTGCTGATGAACAACAACGAGTAGTAGAAGTATATAGGGCATTTGAAGCTGGTGAATTAGGTGATATGGATCCAGCTAACATAAGAGAAATATATTCCTTTGAAGGAAAACCACGTACACGTATGCAAGGACTGCAGCAAGTAGATGTACACGGCTTTCCAAATAAGGAAGAGCAACTAGTAGATCCTTTTGGGAGAGTAACAGGAACCGGTCGTGATCCTTATCCTGATGTAAATATCCTCCCGCCTGACGCTGACGCTGTAGCTGCAGCGGAAGAACCTGTTGTACCCGGCGCAGCTCCTCCTGCTCCTCCTGCTCCTCCTGCTCCTGAAGCAGTTGATCCTCTTGCAACTATAGATAGAAGTATTTTAGATCCATTAACAGATGTGGGTTTACCGACGAGCACAGTGGAATATCAAGATCCGTTTGAAACGGTTAAAGGTAGACAAGTTGTTGAAAATCAAGAAGCATTGCAGGATTGGCAAGCTGGTGAAAGAGCCAGAGATCCTGTAGCGGAACGAGCTGCAACAGCAGCTTGGACAGATCTACAAACCGGCAAACAAGGTATTGCAGATTTGAATGCCCGACAGGTAGCGGCAAGAAAAGCACTGCAAGAAGAGCAAGCAGGACAACGAGAACAAAATCGATTTGCCGATATTACGGCATTTGCTCGTGGTCGCGGTCCACTCGCTGATATGTCACGTGGTGCTTATGGTATGCGCCAAGCAAACTATGATCGAATTGAAAGAGAATTGATGGGTATACAAGGTCTTGAACAATACGGTCAGGAACAAACTACTGCCGCAGGAAAACTTGCTGTTGAAGCCGGTATAAAACAAATGGAGATGACAGAGGCTGCAAGAACAGAAGCAGGACGATCAGAAACCCAACTTCTGAAACAACAGGGCGATCAATTAAGTGACACAGCTAAACAATATTTAGAAGCAGGTAAAGCTAACCAGACTGAACAAGGACAATTGCGCAATGATAAAGTTCAGTTGGCGATAAAAAAGGTTGACGCCAAGGTAAAACTTTCAATCGCGGATCGGGAATACGTTATAAGCAAGGAAGCCAACGACCTAAGAAAGATGGCTATTACATCTCAGGATATGAGAACCCTTACGACTGCTCAGGTTGATATTGATGAAAAACTAGGGGCATTGGCAGCGAAATACCAAAAAATGGCTGCAGATGCATACCAAGCAACTGAATATGGGGTAATGGGTATAAAAGACAAACAAGCATATAAAGCACAACTAGATCAACAATTCTTTGAGGCAGAAAATATTGCTCGTGCTGAATTACTAGCTACTAAAAAGATGATTGAGGATAAATTACGGTCAATGATCGCCGCACTACCGCCCGAAAATAGTGCATCTAAATTTACAAATGTAAGACAAACTAGTCCGTAAATTGGTATGGCTACATATAAAGTTACACATAAAGATGGGCGTGAGTTTGAATTAGAAGGTCCAGCAGGAGCTTCTGAGCAGGAGGTAATTTCTGCACTACAATCTAAGCTTCAACGAGAAGATATAGACAAAGAACGCGCAGATTATGAAGCACAGTTAGCTGAAAGAACAAAAGGTCTTACATTTGGAGAAGAGCCTGAAGGAGATTCAACACTAATAGGGAATATATTAAAAGGTATCCCTCTTGGTGCTATAGAACTATGGGAGACTGCGGCTCTAGGTTCTGCGACTGCTTTAGGAGAAGAAGCAGAAACATCTATACGAGAAAATATTCGTAAAACTGCTGCCCCCCTCAAAAAGGCTTTTGAACTAGAAAACGAGCAGGAATGGTCAGCACAATTTGGGCGCGGTCTTGGATCTCTTGCAGCATTTCTTCCTGCAGCATTTCTTGGTCCTGCAGCTCTTCCTGCGGCGGCTGCTTTAGCTATTGGTGCGGGTGCTGGCGAAGCTAGCGAACGTGCTCGTACCGCAGGAGCTACTCCCAGACAACGTACTGTTGCTGCTAGATGGGGTACTATTCCCGGTTCATTTGATGTAATTCCACTTGCCAGATTAAGTAAGAAATTTGGCACTCCCTTTATCAACAGAATAGTAGATAGATTTGGGCCAGAAGAAGTTACTGGGTGGGGTTCACGTCTTAAACGGGCGGCAGTTACAGGTACTATTGAAGGCGCACAGGAAATAGCACAAGGCATAGCTCAAAATATTATTGAAAAAACAGGTTATAGACCCGAAGCTGGGATATTAATCCCCGAGGAACAGGCAGGAGAAGGACTTCTTGGTTTTAGTGTAGGTGCAGTAGCTCAAGGTTTAATGGATGCTTTTGTTGGTCGTAAAGGTCGCAAAGGTGAAGGAGGTGAACCCGAACAAGGTGAATTATTTCCTGAAGATACAGATCTTGGCGCACCTCCCGGGCCAACACCTTATGTAGGTGGAACAGGTCCAACAATTGGTGCTGCTGAACAATTAGCTGCAGGACGTGCAGAAGAGGCTCGCAGACAAGTAACAGAAGAAGAAGCAGAGTATGCTAACCAAAGAACTCGTCAGGAACTTGAAACTCGTCAGGATGAATTAAATAAATTAACAGACAGAGAACAACAAACTGAAGCAGCACGTATATTCTACAGTAATGTAGAACAATACAGACAAACAAGAGCAGCAGAACAACCAGATTTATTCCCCGTTTCACCCGAAGTCGCTGCCGCTGCAAGAACTGATGAAGGTAGACAACCAGATCTTTTTGAAGCTCTGGATACTCCAGCAGCACCACAAAGAGAAGCAGAACTTACTCCAGAACAATTAGATTTATTCCCTCCCGAAGAACAACGTGTTCAAGCTGCTGCACGTGAACGTGAAGGACTTCGTGCTGCTGAACGTGATGATGTAGCTGCGTTTGAACAACCAGATCTTTTTGCATTAGAGCAAGAACAAGAAAGACGTAGATTAGGTACATTACCAGTAGACCAATTTATGGATACGGCTACGCAAGAAGAAATTGCTACTGAAGTTCGTCGTAGACGAGTACGAGAAAAATTAGGTAGAGAACCTACTGCAGAAGAAGTAGCATCAGAACGTGCTATTGATGATCCTGCATGGGCTATAGAACGAGAAGCAGCAGCAGTACGGGAACCTCGTCAACTTGGGATAGAAGATGAAATAGCTTTTCAACAAGAATTGGAAGCAGAAGAAACAGCTAGGGCTGCAGAAGCACCACCTGTACCTATACCAGATACACGTAGAGAACGTGTAGCAGCAAGAGAAGCACAAGATATAGCACGAGGTGAACAAACTCGTGGAGAATTACCGGGTTTAGGTAGAGTAGCGACTAGAGCTGAAGCTCCAGCTCCTGCATTACCTGTTACTGCAGCAACTTTAGCAGGTATACCTAAAAGTATTCCTACCTATAAACAACTAACAAAATTAGGTAAAGAAGGTAGAGATACGAGTGATCCAGAAGTACGTAAAATACTTGAAGCACATGAAGAAAAAGTAAATATTCGTAAACCAAGTAAGAAAAATACTAAACAATTAGAAACCGTACAAAATTTATTAAGAGGCTCAGTACTTCCGAAACCTGAGACGACTACAGATGAAACAGGAACAGAACAACTTACCCTTTTCGACACTACCCTTCCAGATACAGGGCTTAAAACAAGAAGAGGTAGAGGTCGCGTTCGCAGTCCTGTACCAACAGGACGACGTACCGGTGTGGGAACTCCCAAAGGAACTCCAGAAACTGCTCCCGCAGGATTGGGTCGTCTTACAGCTATTGCTGCAGGAATTACTCCAAGAGAAGCAGAGCCAACTCGTACATTAACAGAAGAAAAAAGGCTCACCGCTCCCGAAATTACAAAGAAGGCTGCTGCAAAGAAAGTTGTCGTAAAGAAGAAAAAGGTTGCCGCAAAGAAGGTTGCCGCAAAGGAGACACGGAAACGTACTGCTCCTGAAACCACAAAAGAAAAAACTGTTACGGCTAAGATCCGTGCAGATCGGAGCAAAGCTAAAACAGCCGATCAGAATATCGAGGTAGAAATATTACCGGCAGGTAAGGCTCGTGGGTCACAAGATATTACCGGAAGATCTTCGGCACCTATTAGAGCAAGATACCGCCGTCTTATTGGCAAAGTAAATCCCAAGACAGAAGAAGCGTATAAAAAAGCTAGGGAAGAAGCACAGGCTACCGAAGATGTACCTAAAGGGTTGGAAAGTTTTCGTAAAGAAGACCCCGAAGGCTTCAAAAGATTAGTAGCTGCTGATTTTGGGAAGGGGACTCTTGCTGATGAATGGGCGTGGTACCAAACAGAAACATCTTATGGTGGAAACGTACCGCTTTTAGAGCAGTTTCCAAATTTGAATGTATCAGATGCAGATGCTCTTAAAATCGTAGCTTTACTTGAAGGAAGTCCTCAAACAAACGATATAGCTTACGATGCCAAGATATATTTTGGTAAATACAGAGCTATGCGTGATAATGTTTTATTGGCAATACATGATTCTGTTAACTCCCCGGACATAAACACACCAAGTGCAGACGAAGATGTACGTATACTCTTGTTTATGCATCGAACAGGAAGAAGTAGAGCTGACAAAGCACTTGAATGGATGCGGAAAAATCTTAGTGATGAAACTAATGAGTGGATATCTATTGTAAGAGATAATCAGGTAACACATAAACAAGCAAATAAACGTACTGTAGATGAGAACGATTTAGTAGTTAATGTAACAACAATTGGACAGGCTCCTATTACACCAGCAAGAGCCGCTGCTATCCAACAACACGAAATCGACGTCGAAGAATTTTTAGACGCAAGGAGCGAAGAACAAATAGCAAGAGATGCACTTGCTAATGCAAAAAGCGTTGAAGCGCGTGAGAAAGCGGCTGCTGCAAAGGAAGCTGCTGCAAAGAAAGCTGCTGCAAAAAGAGCAGAAGTAAAAAGAAAAGAAGCTGCAACCGATAAAAAAGCAGCCAGTACAACCAAAAAACTCGCGGGAGATGCAGTTGTTAGTCTTGATGCACCGTTACATCCCACTGTAAGACTACTATTGAGGGAAGGTAATTTACAGGGTGCTATAGGCGCACTATCAAGAACATCAAACAATTCTACTCTGTCCAAATTAGCAAATGTATTAAGTGAATCATTAGAACTTAGTAATACCAAAGTAGAAGTTGTAAATAACCTTAAAGACGAAGCAGGTGTGCATGTTGCAGGCTTGTTCAATCCCAAGACCAATACAATTCAGTTGGATTCCAAACTTGGAATGAATTCTCATAGCGCAATACATGAAACTACACACGCGCTTACTTCTCATATACTTGCTAACAAGTCACACCCACTTACCAAACAACTGGATAAACTTTTTAACGATACCAAAGAAGAATTAGACACAGCTTATGGTGCTCAATCCTTGGATGAATTTGTAGCAGAAGCATTTAGTAATGTAGAATTCCAACAAAAACTTGCCGGTATAAACCCAAAAGGTTCATCTGTATCCTCACTACAAAGATTTTTCTACGCAGTAGCTAATATGCTCAGACGTTTGGTGGGTATATCAACTAGACCTATACCTCTCGGCTTCCAGAAATTTAATACAGTGCACGACAAAACCGATGCACTTATACACGCCATGCTATCTCCTGCACCCAATTCACGTAATGCTGGTTCGATGTACATGAGTTCTACTAGCGAGCATATAGACACGCTATTAAAGAACGTAGCCACAATGGGTAAGTCATTTCCTAAACCTACTCCTGAATACAGACAAAAATTTGCAGGAAATTTTGTAAGTTTCATTAAAGGTGATTCAGTTATCCCAAAAATGAAAGATTGGATGACTCAAATAATGCCGATGCAGGCACTAACTGATGTAGCCGATTATCTTGGAATCCCCAGTGCGTTTGAATTACATAGAACTATAGAACGTATGATAGGTGAACAGGGTAAAGTAGAAAAATCATTAGATGCTACCTTACAACTTATAAGTGGAAAAGAGGGGTGGATTACGACTCATCCAGAGATGAAGAAAACTTTTGATGATGTTGTGTACACAAGCACAAGATTTCAGGTTAACCCAAGTGAACCTCGAAGTAAGTACTTGGATAAAGATGGAAAGCCCACAAAAAAATCCGAAACATGGGACAAGTTAAAACCAAAATGGGACAAACTCAAACGTACCGGTGGTGATAAAGTTTATCTCCGTATGCTTAATACATACAAAAAACAATTCGAGACATTAAAAGCAGTTATAGCTGATCGAATTAATACTATGAAAGACAGTGATGGAAACCTTATAAACAAAACAGAAAGAGAAAAATTACAAACGAACATATACGAAAAGTTATTCCAGAAAGGGCGTATAGATCCATACTTTCCGTTAACTCGTAAGGGAGAGTTTTGGCTGGAATTTCAGGGTGTAGATTCACTAACGGGTCAACCTGAAATGGTCTACATGTCGTTTGAAAATACAACAGCTAGAAAAAACTATGTTAAACAAATTAAAACATTCCCCGAAGTTGATAACAAAACAATAAGAAAGTTTGAAAAATTAAAGACCGCTGAAGATTATGCCAGAGCACCCGCTACTTCTTTCATGTCAAAAACTCTTCAAATATTAAGAGCAAATAAGGTTAGTGGTGACGTGCAGATGGAATTTATGAATTTATTCCTGAATGCATTACCCGAATCCTCCTTTGCAAAAGCTCTTACAAGACGTGCTAATGAAGGAATGGGTAGGCCCGGTTATCTGGAAGATGCTGTGTTGGCGTTCAGAACAAAAGCGTATGACTTATCGTCAGCAACAGTGCGTTTACAGTGGGGCGCAAAAATAAACGCGGTAGAACAACAACTGGAGAAAGAATACAACGAGTTGACAAGAGGGAAAAAAGCCGACCCAGATAAAGAATATGCTAGTGCTAGAATAGTTGTGGATGAATTAAGAAAAAGAGCAGAATTTGCACGTAATCCGCCGTCAGACGCACGAGCAGCTCTTGCTAATCGTTTAGCATTTATGGGAACCATAGGATGGAATGTTTCATCTGCCGTCGTTAATGCGTCTCAGGTTCCACTTTTTATGCAGCCTATTTTAGGTGGTAAATACGGACAAGGAAAAGCCGCCAGCGCTCTTATAAATGCTGGAAGATTAATTAAAGCCAGCGGTAGAGATCGTGAAATATCTACTTTAGTAGGAGATGAAACAGTAAACGTAAAGGGTGCGTTTTCTATAGATAACTTTTTTGTTGAAGATTCAGCTAATGAAGGAAAATTAAAAGTAAGAGAAGATATGCTAAAGAAGTTGCCACCCAAGATACAGGCACAAATAAGGGAATTACAACCTCTTATCCAGATAGCTATGGATAGAGGACAATTAAACCGTTCATTATTCTACGATACATTGAATATTCAGATGGCTGGTAGGGAAAAAGGCGTATGGGATTGGCTGAGTGCTTCTTCTGCGTGGATGTTCCATCATGTGGAACGTGGCAACCGTCAGGTAGCTTTAATATCTACTTATCAACTGGAAATAGATAGACTAAAAGAAAAACACGGGAAAAATCTTACCCAAGAACAGAAAGATGCTGCTGCGAATTTAGCTGTATACACGGCACAGGAAATAAATGGCGGTGCATTTTTAGCTACTGCGCCAAGTTTAGCGCAATCAGGGCTTGGCCGTGTTGCCATGATGTATAAGACATATGGCATACAGATGTACTACACGATTATGAAAACTGGTCGTACTTTCTTTATGAAGGATTTACCGGCGCATTGGGTGAAAGAAGGTTACGCAGTAGGAACAGCCAAAGCGATGGGGGATGTCGCCTTCAAACAATTTATAGGTGTGATGGTATCAAATGTAGCATTGGCTGGAGTACAAGGACTTCCATTTATCGGCATTATAATGGCACTCTCTAACATGTTCTTACCTGAAGATGGAGAGGACTCTGAGACCATTTTACGTAAAGTAGTAGGCGAAGGTTGGTGGAAGGGTGGATTGGTATACGGTAGCGAATTGGTAGGTGTTGGTACAGACGTAGCAACCCGTATTGGTATGGGTAATTTAATATTCAGAATGAACCCTTACGCTAGAAATGATTCTTTAGAAATGATATTAGCACAAGCTGCCGGTGGTCCTGCATGGAGTGTAGGAAAACAGTTTGCTAGTGGCGCAAAGCGAGCATTCTTTGAAGGTGAGCCTTGGCGAGGTACGGAAAGTATGTTGCCTTCGGCAGCACGTAATCTAATGAAAACGTGGCGCTATTCACCTTGGGGAGATGATGGCATAAGAACACAACGTTACGATCCCATATACGAGGATGTTACTACTGGCAATCTGATTATGCAGGGTTTGGGTTTCCCGCCCTCTGAGTATACCCGCAGATTGGAAGAGAATCTGGTTAAGAAAAAGATAAGCAGGGATATAGTTGATCAACGCACTGATTTATTACGTAAATACTGGGTAGCTGTCAGCAGAAGTGATTATGACGGAGCAAGGGAGTTAGCAGCCAAAATGAGAGTGTTTAGTAAGAAACATCCTTACAAAGGTGTTGTGATAACAGGTAAAACCGTAACGGATTCTATGAGATCACATGCAAAGGCTACCTCTGCTATGCATCATGGTGTGCAGATACCCAAAGGATTACGGGGTCTCCTTAAAGAAGATTATTTTAATCGTTCTCCCGTTTACGATTGGTGGTCTGATGAACCGGAATGGTCATCTTAAAAAAGACCCCTGCCGGGAGGATGGCAGGGGTCAGTAGGAGAACGACAGACAGGGAGGTGGCTGTCTATTTAATGCTATCACACTGTTCTCCAAATGCGAATACCTAATATTTTATTTTCTATAACAACTCTCGCCTCTGTTTTATAATCCTTATTTATCAATATCTTAGCCGATTGGCGCATTGCTTCCTGAGTGTTTATGCACGGTATAAACACAGAAGAACCTGCCACCATATCGTCCCATTTCACTATAATCCGCACCCCATCGGGGTTTAGATCATCCTTCTTGAGTACCCCCTGCTTCATCTTCACCCTCAATAGAACAACTGACAACTATGACATCTGTAGGCGGTAGCTGCATATGAGTACCTTTGCTTAAACGTACTTTTGCTTTGGTAGCGCCCAGTTTTGTCGTTAGATCCTGTAGAAACGCAGCGTAATTTATTTGCTGTTCACTGCACCATAGCCTAAGAGGTTTCGGTATTAGGTAGGCTTTCTTCAGGTCGGTCTCATATCGAGCAACTAATTTACCCCGCGGAATAGCATCCGGTACTATAAGAGAGTCTATTCCATTGTTGTTTTGCTTCCGTAAATCATCCGTACTTTTTATCCACAGTACATTACTCCAATGCTCGTGAATGTAATCATTAAGAACTTCCTCAACGGACGCATTCATATCCGATACATAGTGCTTATTATCTTTGAGCATCTTAATGGCCCATTTAAATACATTGCCTATGTTGTATTCTATAAGACCAGCACGTTTGGCTATTACTAATCCTGCCATAGTGTTGGTTACAAACGCGGACCAGAACCGATTTTCCGATGTCAATACCGCCATAGTGTCTACTTTATTGCGAATTTCATCGAGCAGCTTCTTAACACCATCTAAGTTGTTTATAATGTATTGAATATATATTTTTCCGGCGTGCCCGTATTGATTGCCTACAGCAACACTGAATGCATCCTGTTCTTCTTTTTCTTCTGCTTCGCTAAACAGACGATCCACCTTAACTTCAAGTATGCGTTGGGCCTCTGCTTTCGGCATTGATTTGGTCATACTTACACGTTCAATTATGCTTGTATTACCAGTAGTTACAGCCAATAATTTCCACGCATCACCACGATATCTTTCTAAATTACCACCGCTAGCCATACGTCCTCGCTGTCTGCCACCGGTTAATTGATATGCTAGGTTACTAAGTTCATTCGCCCGACTATTCGTGAGTTCATCCATATACAGTGGTAAGTTATGGTATATCTCACCTCTGTGCATTTTTGTGTTGTATGTATCACGTTCGTTTATTATGAGGTCTTCTGGTTTACCCCACACCGAAACCGCCGCAGCTATAGCAGTAGTTTTACCAACTCCTGACTCTTTACTATGTATATGAAGTGCGGCGCAGTTTATCGGGGAGAGATTCATAAGAACGGAACCAAAGGATGAACCCACGACAAATTGATGTAACTCAAATTTATCTTTGTTGTAAAAACCAATCATCTTTTTCCAACCCTCCAATGTACCCTTCGGTTCAAAGGAAGTGAATAATGCAGCCGTCTGCGATGAAGGAGGATTGAATTCTACTTTATCAGCGAATATTTCCTGATTGCCTAGTATGAATGAAGTGCAATTATCATCTGTCCACCCAAACTGTTTATGAGCTTCATCTGCTATACTGTTAGCCTGCAATTCATTAACCCATGTCGTTGTATACTGCATTATTTCATCCATCTTGTTTATGGCAACACCATACATGGACATATATTTACGAAATTCTTCACGTGAATTCACCGCTGCCAATGGTATAGTAAATTCCCGTACACCGTCATGGGGTAGATGGAGCCTCATCACCACAGCTTCCCCAACTTCGCTGTCCCATAAACGTCGTACTACATATAAGTCGTTATGGTATATAAGTTTTTCACCAACTTCCCCATCTCTTTGTGTTATTCGTATGTAAATACCACCATTAGCCCCCCTGAAATACGGGGCTGGATAAGCCGGTATAGTATATGTATTGATAGGTGAATCAGGTAAGTCAATAGACGGAGCTTCCACCACGTTATCTTCTTCTGTGGCCTCTTTTATCCTGTTACCAAGACTTATTGGGGACTTTATTTTGCCCCAATTAGGACACTTTCCACACACATCAGGGTTAAATTCATCAAAAGTTGCACATAGATACGGCCCTTTTATAAGATCCATTTTCTTTGTTGTGTCCCGTGCAGTATATTCGGGATGATCTTTGGACATAATATGTGCGGCTTTTTCACCATCCTCACAAAATTTGGCTATGGATAACCCTGCTCTCCACAATGGTTCATTTATGTCTGCCTGATTAGTTATTATATTTCGTATTTGATCGCACCCCTCACCCCCACGGGTTTTTAAAATAATATCCTTGAACACGTTTTTTCTGTTACCAAGCAGCGCATCCATAACTGCATTGCTATTTGAAGGAATATGTTTTGTAGGAACTGGTATCGGGTCATCATTAAAGTATTCAACGAACACATCGAAATCTATAGGTTCAATAACACCTGTACCAAAATGCGTTACATCGTGTGGTGGGTCCGATTTATAATTATGAGTTTCCGGTATACGCAATACTCGCGCTGCATCAGATGTAACTGCTGGGTCTGCTAACAAGTTATATTTTGAGCATAAACGTTTAATGTGTTCCGCAACAGGTAGCCAGTCTTTTAAATCAATGGGTTGCGACAAAAACCAATATACGTGCACCCCGCGCCCGGAATTAATCAAGAGCGGTTTGGGTAACGATAATTGCTTACAAAAACTTCTTAGCGCAGCAATAGCTTCGTTTTGGTTTTGGTAATCTTTGCTGGGGCCGCAATCAAGATCTAGGAAAAACGACCTAAGTTGTTTGACGTTGTTTACTTTGCGTGAACCGGTTTCTTTAAACGTAGCTAACGCAAAATATGTGTCAAAACCATTCCCATCTAATTTGCGGGCCGTGTTAAATAAAGTGTCTATGGAGTCGTGAAATTTTTGCACCCTTCGGTCATCAGACCCACGCGATGCAAAAATACAATAGAAACCACTCTCCCCCAACGCTCTCCGTAAAAATTCTTTTGTTTCCATTTCCCCTACCTAAAGACTAGAAAACCACGGCTACTTCACAATTTACTCCCGCTCTGTAGCCGCGGCTTATATTAGTAGAGGCTAATCGTCCCAATCATCTACAATAGCGTCCAAATCTGTGTCCTTAGATTTTGGAGCAGCAGCAGATTTTTTAACTACTTTCTTGGGTTCTTTGATTTCCCCATTCGGTTCTCCTTTGGCTCCTGAGACAAACGGATTGCCTTCGGAAGCCTCGAAACCATCAGTTGCGCCAAACGGTGAAGATGCCTCTAGGGGAGCATACTTGATAACCTGAACGGCACGCAATCGTAGAGATACGCCTGTTCCCATGCTCCCATGATAGGGCGTGAATGTAACGGCAACATTGATTTTGCTACCCGTGGTCAGAAGAAAATCGTCACCAAGTTTTGTATTTTTGGCATCGAATTGAGCTGGTTTTCTGGTAGCGTCTTTACCATATGCGCCCTTCAAATTGGCCTTATAAATGTAATTTCCGTCCTCATCTTTGGTAAACGGATTCTCAAAGCTATCGGGCCAATCTTTTTCTGATTTAACCTTACCATCGTAGGCTTCAACCATGTCCTTACGCAGTTCCTTGGCCTGTGCTTTGGACATCTTAAAATTAATTTCGTACTTAGCGCCGTCATCAAATGGATCACAAGGTACCGACCGTCTTTCCTTTTGATCGAACCTGTACGTGCAATTGATGCGCGGCCATAGAGCTTCTACATCGTCAATAACATAAACTGGGCTAGTTTCAGCCATGAGTCATCTCCTGTTTGTCAAATTGAAACCCATCTGTGCTTTCAAATGGGGACGTTCTCGTACCCTCAAACAATGGTGTAAAATCCAAAGTTATACATTTTATGGTGTCAGGATGATCTATCATCTTTGAAACCATTTTTAACTCCTCATCCTCCAGAGGGCGACTAGGTTTGAAGAAAAGTTTTGGTGTGCCACTGTCGGTATCAAAATATATCTGGGTAACTACAGTAACGGCTGGGCTATTATGCTCTCTGAGAAACCGAGCATACGCTTGCATAGGCATATTACCGTTTTTGGATTCACCGAAAATTGAAGTAGCAGGCAAGCGTAATTGATATACTACGTCTAACTGCCCTTCCATAACTACAGCTAGACGTTGCGAAAACCTACAAGCTCTACTACTCCCGTAACCAGAACCTCTTATATTATAAGTACAATCCATGCATCGAGCTGCCTGACGTTGGTCCTCCGGCACATCCTTGGAAGGAATTTGCGTATCAGCAGACCAGCAAATCGGCATAGCTACTTTGTCAGGATCGTAATTGTCCTCGTAATAAGAACGTGAGACAGGGGCCGCATTGATAATTATTATGTTCCGAAAATTTTCGTGGCTAATAATTATCTCGTTACCACCTGTAAATTCACTAAACTTCTTATCACGTATACTAAGACGTCTTAAAAATTCAGGCATTCGTTTTATAGATCTTGGTCTTCGTCAAAATCGTGAGGGATAACAAGTGGTGCATCATTAGTATCCAATGTCATAATCCCCCCGTCGTCGGCATTACCATTGCCATCATCGTCATCCGGTATACCGTCAAAAGACTCATCAGGTTCATCTCTTTCTGTCTCTTTAATTTTTGCTTCTTCCCATGCTTGTCTTGCAGGGCTAGCCGGTTTTGGAGCAGATAAAGCTACCGAAACATCGTCAATTGAAAATCGGTATGTGTTTCCCACTCTTATGAAAGTGTGCTTTGGGATCTGATCACGTCTTACCCACCCACGGATGGTGGACACTGAGACTGAGAAGTGATTGGCTAGATCTTCTATCGGTACGTATGGTCCGCTCATTATTTTTTCCTAACTGCGATGAGGTATTCAGAATCCACATTTAATCCCATAGGTACAACCTCGGGATTTTCTTCCAGAAATTGCTTCACATTGCCTTGATTTAGACGCTTTTCCAGAAGTTCGGGAACTTTGTGTTCTTGAACAAAACTGTACATGGACCCCCAGTCAGAAGTCCAATATCGCGTTTTCACTGTTCGATAAAACAAACCTTCGGAAGTCCTGACACTCTCGACATTGTGCTTTTTACAGTGGTCGAGAAGAGCTTTTTTTATAGTGTCTTGTTGAGTTTTTAAATTATCGTCTTGTTTTTTAAACTCAGTAGATAACTCGTTGCGTCTGGCCTTTATCTTCAGAAAAACTTTAGTCAGTTTTTCCAGTTCGACGCCGTTCCCGTCGCCCATTTTGCTCTCCCAAATCATGGTAGGAAGTGCATACTAATGTCAGGAAATGAGCTAGTCAAGCAGTTCCTTATATAAATCTATAATCTGTGTGTGAATATGTATTTTACTATCTAATAACCTATAAACATGTTTCTCTATAAGCGAACCCTGTAGTTGCACCACCGTACATTTATGCGTTTGCCCCGACCTGTGCACCCGCGCATTTGCCTGAGAATAAATTTCAAGGGAACTTGTTGGACCCCACCACACCACCGTATTAGCGGCAGTTAAGGTAACACCATGAGCGGCGGCGGCTGGCTGAAGCACAAGAACTCTTGGGTCATCTTGTTCCTGAAAGAATTTGAAGATTTCAGTCCGCTTCTTAGCGGGAACATCACCCTGAATAATCTCGTTGCTGATACCATCCGAGTTTAGTTTACGTGATAAGATGCTAATAGTGTGTTTAAAAGGGACAAAGATGAGCACTTTCTGACTGGATTCATCGATGACCTCACGTAAAACTTTATACCTATGTTTTATATCAAACTCTAGTGTGTCCCCTCCATCGGTATACACTGCACCAGAAGATATTTGCAGGAGTTTATTCATGTTAACCGCGGCATTCACGGCAGTAATTTCCTCACCAGCCGCCTGCATGATCATTCGATCTCGGAGTTGCTTGTAGTATTTTTTCTGTTGGCGTGTAAGTTCGACTTCCCGTTTGACGTACACCATATCTGGAAGATCCAGACAATCTTTTTTGGTAAAACGTATGGCGGGTTGAAGCGCCTTAAACACAGTTTCTTTGGCAGTTTCTTTCGGCACCCATTTAAAAGTTGATACCTTGTACATTACCATGTCTCGGAATGACCCGAAAAAACGAGGGACAGCCGTAGGATTAACAAGTTTAGCCAACCCATAGGCATCCAATGGACTTTGAGCAGCGGGTGTGCCTGTCAGCATCCATAACCAATGATTAGCTTCCAGAATAGAATTTAGAACTTTCCAGCGTTTGGTCTGGGCATTTTTGTAGTGGGTAGCTTCGTCTGCGATCACAAGATCAAAGCCCCCCTTCTTTATCGCATCAGCTACAATTTCCACGCCGTCATAATTTATAATGACATATTCGGCACTGCTTTCTATTATCTTGCGTCTTTTCTCAGGGGAGCCATAAGCCACATCAACGCTTCTGTGCATCGCAAAAGTAAACAAGTCGTTACGCCACGCGGAATCCATTATCGAGAGCGGGCATATAACCAGCACACGATTTATACGCCCTTGCTTTATCAGGAAATCAGACGCCCAGATTGCCGAAGCGGTTTTACCTGTACCTTGCTCATTAAAACAGAAGGCTCTTCTGTTTTTAGTTAAGAAAGCCGATGTACTTTTTTGATGTTCAAAGGGTTTATACTGACCGGGCCAGTCGTAACGTCTTTCTATAGGTGATGGCACGTTAATATTTAATTTATTCAGGACGTGAGTTTCATCGATGCCCCATTTCACCAGAACATTGTTGTCATCTACTTTACGACTTTTTGGTATAATGGTAGTGACTTGTTCAGGATTACGTAGCTTCAGCAGTAGTGCTACGTTTTTTATTATCTCCACTATCGCTCTCCCTTAATAGAAACTAACTTTTCTTTCTCGGTTTCTGTCCGTTCCGACTACGATTTTTACTAGGACTCATTAGTCTGTACCCATCTGCATTAGTACCGCCCTTACTCAACATTTTGTTGTGACTTACGTCCTTGCCCCTTCGATAACTTTTACCCTTTGCTTTATCTATTTTTCGTCTCGCCCTCTGACGTTCCATACGGTTTTTATGTTCGCCGCGTTTCTTCTGCATTTGGTATTCGTGTTTGTAGGGGCGTGGGGATTTTGTGTAGGGCATCAGTTTCTTCCATTGTGGGCACATTCGGTGACAGCACAGTGCCGTCTGCATAACCCACTAGGTTTAGGGTTCCACATATCATTTTTAAATGCTTGTTCTAATTTAGAGTAATCAGCCAACCACTTCTCCCATAAAGCGGGTACTTGTTCTTTTGTATATACATCTTTTATGAGGTCTTTTGAAACGACAAATAACAAACCCGCCTTTACTTTTTCGACCTGTGGAAAATGTTTGAAAACAACAAGTGCCATCAACTCTAACTGACCCTTGTCAGCGTACCGTGCAGATTTCCCTGTTTTATAATCCACCACCCATGCTACATCGTCATCCAATATTATTAAATCTGCGATACCTCTGAACCAAACACCTTCATCCGTAAACCCACAAGGCTCTAAGTCCTTAGTAACCCCTAACTTATATTCACATAACTTATTACCCGGCTTTGCCCGGAGCTTGTCTAACGTAGCCACCGCATAATCAAATTGCGGGGGCATTGGCTTGTTGTCTCGTATGTACTCTTCGGCAGCGGTATGAAATGCGGTACCGTACAACATAGCCTCAGTTTCAGATTCAACATAATCCCTTGCAATCCTCATGTGGTAGAATTGTTTAGGGCATTGTTCAAACGCTTTTATTTTACTGAAAGACCAAGGAGTTATACTCAACCACAGTCTCCATATGACTTTCCTACCCCTGATTCACAATCAATTGGTAAGTCTATAGCCCACTCAGGCACCATACGCATACAAGATTCCATATAACTCCGTGCTTCCTCGACTTCTTCATCCGGCACACAGCACACAACCGAATCGTGAACTGTCAACACAACCTTGTATCTCTTTGAGATTTCTAGCATTTGCTCGCCAATGATGCAACGAGCGAGAGCCTGACAGACATTCTCTATGGCTTTCCCACCATAGATGCGGGTTCGGCCTCGTCTGGTTTTATAAGTGTACTCAACTGTTTGAGTGGGTATGCCGTCAAATTCGGTAAGTATTGTATCCCCCCGCAGATCTTCATAACGCATAAACAAACCAGAGGGCAGCTCAAGAGCACAACGTTCTGCATCTACCGATAACAGGTCATCACGACCAAAAGAAACAGCATCGCCACGAGAAAGATTAACAATAGTCTGTTGAGCGTCTCGCCATAGAAAGGTTATATTGTAATTAGCCTCTCTGTATATTTTTATGACCCTTCGTGCTTCGGCCAACTCCATATCCACGCCAAATGTCTTGAGTTGATCCTTAAATTTAACTGCTCCCATACCATAACCAGCACCAAGAATAGTTGTCTTGCCAACGAATCGTTCTTCCTTGGTTACATCTGCTTCATCCTTGCCATAAATCCGTGCCGCCATTTTGACATACACATCTTCATTATTGGCAAATGCGTCTATAAGATTTTCTTGCCCCGCAAGCCACGCGAGAATACGTGCCTCTATCTGAGCAGAATCGGCTTCAACCAAAGAATGCTCAGGAGGAGGTATTATACTACGCTTTAACTTCTTACCGTGTATGCCCCTACTCGGGAGATTCTGTAGGTTAATCTTATCATCCCCACCCCATCGGCCTGTGTGAGCCGCGTAGTATTTGACAGGCACAGGCAACAGGCCACGCTTCGAGATGTCTATAAACCGTTGTGTCCTAGTTTCTTCCAGTGTGCTCTTGTTCCCGAGCCGAGCTGCAACTAATGTTTGTACGGATGGATTTTCGTGGTTGGTAAGTGCTATGAAATCTTCGTCAGATTTGGCAAAAGCGAATGTCTCTTTATCAGTAGTTAGGCTTATTTTAGTGGGAGGAATAACCCCAAACCCTTCAAGCAATTTGGCAAACTTGGGGTTACTCATAAGATCTTTTTTATCTACTCCGGCGTCACCTAACAATTTGTCTTTGTGGTCACGTGTCTCTATAAGATGTTGTTCGAGAAGCCCAAGATCCAAATCTAATACGGGGTCTACAAACATCCGCAAGGTAAGGTCTATCAGTTTAAGTTCCTGTCTAGGAAAACCCTTACCTATTTTCTTGAAGAGTGCATAAGTTAACTCAACGTCGTTTATACAGTAATCTCCATATCTTGAGAGTTCTTCTTCCGAGAAGTCTTCCCTTCTCTTTCCGAGTGCATCTGATACGGCTGTGCCTTTAGTTCCCAAAGCATATCTCTCAGCCAACGCATGGAGACTTGCGCTAACTTCCACCCCGTCCACAGCACGGGCAATACACAAAGTATCGGTATAAGCGCGAGGAGTGACATCAAAAATCCAATTAGCAATGGCACCATCAAACATAACATTGTGACCGAGTAACATAGCCTCTTGCCAGTTGAATGTTTGTAAAAACGCTTTGGTCTGTTCCTTCGTCCCACTTGCCCACTCCGTTTCATTATTATTTACCTTTACTCCTACCCCGATAACTTCAAACCGAGGATCGCGTATGTACTCTTCCGTTGTCATCTTTGACAATGAAAACTCTTTGTCGTAATAAGTTTCAAAGTCTATGGTTATTAAGTCCATTGGCTGTTCTCCGATATTATTTTAAGAACAGAATGCTCGGTTTGGTCTTGGT
>Ga0208180_1001026_pt1 | contig 19117 bp, 15 predicted proteins | sample MalvireepMed_s16_FD_184241 | JGI IMG/M metagenome (GOLD analysis project Ga0208180, IMG submission 184241) | Marine viral communities from the Global Malaspina Expedition - Malaspina viral metaG DeepMed_s16 (SPAdes) (version 2) | ecosystem: Environmental > Aquatic > Marine > Oceanic | place...
GCATGTTCCAGGCAACGGTCAAGTAGCCAGGCGTTCAGCTCCTCGTAGCTGGCAAAGCGCAGCCGGGGAGTGAAGAAGCGTTCGCGCACTACACCCACCTGGTTCTCGACCTGACCCTTCTCCCAACCCGCTGCCGGCGTGCATGCGACAGGCTCAACCAGATAATGGTTGCACATCTGCAGGAACCGGCGGTTGAACTTGCGTTCCTTGCCCAGGAACACCGCGTCCACCGCGGTGGTCATGTTGTCGTAAATCCCGCGCGTGCAGACGCCGCCAAAGAAGGCGAACGCCCGGGCATGCGCGTCGAACACCATCTCTTGCGTCTCGCGCGGATAGGCGCGCACAAAGAACATCCGGCTATGGCACAGCCGCATATGCGCAACCTTCACCGTCGTCGTCACGCCTGCCAGCACCACGACCTCGTGGCTCCAGTCGAACTGGTAAGCCTCCCCCGGCTCGAAGCTTAGCGGCACGAACGCGGTCGCCGTGCGACCAGCTTCCTCGCGCTGCCAGCGACGCGCATGGCGGCGAACCGTATCGTAGCCACCCTCATATCCTTGCGCCCGCAACGCTTCGAACAGCCGGATCAGCGTCAACCGCTCGCGCCGCGGCTTGCGCTCGTTCTCCGCCAGCAACCGCTCGAGCTCGGCAACGTGGGCACCGAGCTTCGGCATCGGCTGAACGGTACGATCGTAGCTGAACTTGCCGTCCTCCGCCTCGATCGCCTTCCTGACCGTCTTCCTCGAAACATGCAGCCGCCGCGCAATCTCCCGCACCGACTGCCGCTGCACGAAATACGAACGCCTGATCCGTCCAATCGTCTCCACCGTCGTCATCCTCCGCCTCGTCGCCAACCACAAAAGCTGACGACCATAGATGACCCGGCGGTGGTCCCCGATTAGGCGCCGATCACCGAGTCAGGTGGGCACCACTTGCACGCCGAAACACAGTCCGGCACGCCATCCGATCGGCGAGCCGCTCGATCAGCCGGTCGAACATGCGCCGATAGGCCTCGCGCGGGAAGAGCTGGTCACGATAAACGAGGTTCAGCAGCGCCATCGGTTTACGCCGCAGCGCGTGGATGACATGGCGATAATCGACGACATGATCATGCTTGCCTTTGCGGTCGGCGCGACCGCGCGGCAGAGTGAACAGGGGCGTGCCGCCGAGGAACAGTTCAAGCCGGTCGTCGTAAAGCCGTACTCGCAGCCGGTGACCGATCAGCCGCGACGGCACCGTGTAGAACACCTTGCGCAGCGTGAACCCGCCCGAGGAGGTGACCATGACGAGCACCTCTTCATAATCGCTGGTGCGCATGCCTGGCAGCGACTGAAGCACCACCCGCTCGGCGTCGATGCGCTTCGCGCTCCGCGCATTCTTGCGCGCGACGATCTCGTCGATGAAGCGTCGATATTCCGCAAGCTCGTCAAAGTCGGCCGATCCGCGCATCAGCAGTGCATCACGCACTGCCGCCTTCAGATGCCCGTGCGCGCTCTCTATCGCGCCATTCTCGTGCGCAACGCCGCGGTTGTTGCGGCTCGGCTCCATCCGGTAATGGCGACACAGCGCGTCATACCTGCGCGTCAGATCCTCGCGCGCCGATGCATCCAGATTGCGGAACGCCGCCGACAGGCTATCGCTGCGATGTTCACGCGGCGCTCCGCCCAGCGCCCACAGCGCATTTTGCAGACCCTCCGCCAGCGCGACATAACTCTCGCCGCCAAGGATCACATGGGCATGCTCGAAGCCCGAACAGGCGAGCCGGAAGTGATACAGCCGGTGGTCGAGCCCGACCCCCGCGATCCGTACACCCAGATCGGCCATGTCCGTAAAATCCGACAGCCCCATCCGCCCCGGCTCGTGCACCTGGCGGAAGATCACATCGCGATCCGGGCCTTGCAGCGCCCGCCAACTGCGGATCCGACGCTCCATCGTCCGCCGCACTCCATCGGGAAGCTCAGGATGACGACGCTGCATTTCTTCGAACACCGCGACGGCGCGGATCCCCGGCGCACTCTCCAGGAGCGGTACAACCTCGCTGTCGAAGATATCCGCCAGCGGATCGGGGCGACGGCGACCGCGCGGCGCCTTCTTCTGCGACGGCAACTGCGCATCCTGCTCCAGCCGATACGCCGTCGCCGTGCTGAACGCCGCGCACGCCGCCGCTGAACGCGGCGACACTGTCTGTCTCATCTTCATATATAATCTCACCTGATGATCGTTGATATGGCTCCCAGGCACCGCTTCTCCCCTTCAGAAGGAGGCGCCACCTGACAGGTCACGATCACCAAAAGCGCCCTTCCAGAAGAAAAGACGCTCGCGGCGGTGTGTCCGTCGCTCCTCGGGGCTTCGCCCCTCGTCCCGACAGACACACCGCCGCCTTTCTCATCTAGATTGTCGCGCTGTTCTCACCTTGATTGTCGCGCAGCAGCCTGCTGCCGGAAGGCGCGGTGCAGCTGATCTCGGGCACAGCCGGTGACCTGCTCGACTATCTCGGCGGCCAGGACGTCGTGGCGTTTACCGGCTCCGCCTACACCGCCGCCGTCCTCCAGCGGCACCCGGTGATCGCCCGGGAGGCAGTGCGCTTCACCGCCGAGCGCGACTCCCTCAACGCCTCGATCCTCGGCCCCGACGCCACGCCGGACAGCCCTGAGTTCGAGCTGTTCATCAAGGAGGTGGCGAAGGAGATGACCGTGAAGGCGGGGCAGAAGTGCACCGCCATCCGGCGCGCCATGGCGCCGGCGCACCTGATCGACGCCGCGCAGCAGGCGCTGGCGGCGCGCCTCGCCAAGACGACGGTCGGCGATCCGCGCGCCGAGGGCGTGCGCATGGGCGCGCTCGTCAGCCGCAAGCAACTCGACGATGTCCGCGCCAAGATTGCCGAGATTTCGAAGGTCGCGCCCATCGTATTCGGTGACGTCGAGAAGGTGCAGCTGATCGGCGAGGGCGTGGAGGGCGGCGCGTTCATGTCGCCCGTGCTGATGCGGGCCGACGATCCTTGGGCCGCCGACGCCGTGCACGAGGTCGAGGCGTTCGGCCCCGTCTCCACGCTCATGCCCTACAAGGACCTGGACGACGCGGTCGCTCTCGCCAACCGGGGCAAGGGCTCGCTCGCCATCTCGATCTTCACGCATGATACGGGTGTCGCGCGCGACCTCGTGCTGGGCGCCGGTTCGCACCACGGTCGGATGGTGTTCATCGACCGCGACTGCGCCAAGGAGTCGACGGGTCACGGCTCTCCCCTCCCCGTTCTCGTCCATGGCGGTCCCGGCCGCGCCGGCGGCGGCGAGGAGCTGGGCGGCATCCGCGGCGTGAAGCACTATATGCAGCGCACTGCGCTCCAGGGCAGCCCAGGCCTCCTCACCAAGATCGTCAACCAGCAGCTCCCCGGCGCGCCCGTCACCTCGGGCGAGCGGCACCCCTTCCGTCTGCGCTTCGGCGAGCTGGAGCCGGGCTACAGCGTGCTGACCGACGCGCGCACCATCACGCTCGACGACATCGAGCATTTCGCGCACTTCACCGGCGACACCTTCTACGCGCATATGGATGAAGAGGCCGCCAAGGCCAGCCCGATCTTCGGCGGGCGCGTGGCGCATGGCTATCTGATCCTCGCCTTCGCTGCCGGCCTGTTCGTCGATCCGGCGCCGGGTCCAGTGCTTGCCAATTACGGCCTCGAGTCCCTGCGCTTCGTCAAGCCGGTGAAGCCGGGCGATAGCATCCGGGCGCGGCTGACGGCCAAGTCGAAGTCGCTCAAGACGCCGGAGATGGGCGAGGTACGCTGGACGGTGCAGGTCACCAATCAGGACGATGAGCTGGTCGCGACCTACGACCTGCTGACCATGAACGCGGTCTGACATGGCGAGGGCTGCTCTTGATCCGATCGAGGTCGCATCCAGAGACGAGCTTGAGGCACTTCAGCTAGAGCGCCTTCGCTGGTCGCTCTCACATGCCTATGCGGGCAATCCGCGCTACCGGCAGAAGTTCGACGCGGCCGGCGTTCATCCGAGCGACCTGACATCATTGAAGGACCTCGCGCGCTTCCCCTTCACCACCAAGCAGGACCTGCGCGACGCTTACCCGTTCGGCTTCTTCGCCGTGCCCGAGGCGAAGCTGGCGCGCATCCACGCCTCGTCGGGTACCACTGGCAAGCCGACCGTCGTCGGATATACCCGAGCCGACATCGAGACCTGGGCGCGCGTCGTTGCCCGCTCGATCCATGCAGCCGGCGGCCGGCCGGGGATGAAGGCGCACATCGCCTATGGCTACGGCCTGTTCACCGGCGGCCTGGGCGCCCATTATGGTGCCGAGGCGCTGGGCTGCGCGGTGATCCCGATGTCGGGGGGGCAGACCGAGAAGCAGGTCCAGCTCATCCAGGATTTCCGGCCTGACATCATCCTGGTCACGCCGAGCTACATGCTGGCGATCTTGGATGAGTTCCAGCGGCAAGGGCTCGATGCGCGCCAGAGCTCGCTTAAGATCGGCATCTTCGGTGCCGAACCCTGGACCGACGCCATGCGCGCCGAGATCGAGCGCAATTTCGCGATCGATGCCGTCGACATCTACGGCCTATCCGAGGTGATGGGACCTGGCGTCGCGCAGGAATGCGTCGAGGCCAAGGACGGTCCGACGATCTGGGAAGATCACTTCTACCCCGAGATCATCGATCCGGAGACCGGGGACGTGCTGCCCGACGGCGAGGAGGGCGAGCTGGTCTTCACCTCGCTCACCAAGGAGGCCATGCCGATTATCCGCTACCGGACGCGCGATCTGACGCGGCTCCTGCCCGGCACCTCGCGCACAATGCGGCGCATGACGAAGATCACCGGTCGCTCGGACGACATGATGATCGTCCGCGGTGTCAACGTGTTCCCCAGCCAGATCGAGGAGCTGATCCTCGCCTACCCAGCGCTCGCCCCGCACTATCAGATTGAACTGACGCGGCCCGACCGCATGGACCAGATGCGGGTGCTCGTTGAATGCCGTGCCGGCGTCGGCGACGCCGAACGGCGTGCCCACGGCAAGCAGCTGGCCGAGCGCATCAAGCGGATGATCGGGATCAGCGTCGCGGTCGACGTTCGTCCAGACGGCGAGATCGCGCGCTCGGCGGGCAAGGCGAAGCGGATCATTGATCTACGTCCAACAGCCTGAGAGGAAGGACATTCTGTGAGGAAGCTGATCGCGCTCTACAAAGCGCCTGCCGACACCGATGCGTTCATGCGCCACTACCGCGAGACACACATCCCACTCGTTGGCCGCATCCCAGGTCTGGTGAAGACCGAACTCACGCTGATCGAGCGCACGCTGATGGGTGAGCCGGGCAATTTCCTGCTCGCGGAAATGTATTTCGCCGATGCTGACAGCTTCAAGGCCGCGATGAAGAGCCCGGAGAACGCCGCAACGGGTGCCGACTTGGCCAACTTCGCTGCAGGCCTGGTGACGGTGATGACCGGCGAAGTGATGGAAGGCTGAGGTGATCTCCCCTGTGTCCCAATAATACACAGGGGCGATCGGGCCGACCTCTTCTATCAGTGACCCGCTCGGCGCGGGTCGCTGATCTACGCGCCGAGAAACAGATAAACAAGTCGGGTGTCCTCGAGCACCTCGGACCGTTGGCGCGCGCCGGCCGGAATGGTGACGATGTCCCCGCCTTTGAGGATAACCGTCTCGCCGTCGACCGTGGTCCGGAGCTTGCCCTCCAGGATGATCGATACTTCGCGGCGCGGATAGCTGTTCTCGCCCACCGCCGGCTGAAGATGACCCGCCTTGAAATGCGCCGTGCCCACCTCGTGGATGATCTCGCCGTCGCGCTTGAGCGACAACAGAGTCTTCAATCCGGGATCCGCGAACGAAATACCGACCACTTCCATGTAAAATCTCCCTACTTATACCTGTTCCGGGAACAAGCGTGGTGTTCCGACATAAATGAGGACAACGTCGCGATCCGTCTCGTTTCGCGTCGAATGCGGCACCCAGGAGTCGTAATGCATGCTGTCGCCCTGGTGCAGCGTCGTCCGGACGTCGCCGACCGTTACCGCCAGCTCGCCCTCCAGGATATAGACGAATTCCTCGCCCTCGCGCTGATCGATCGGTGACACATAACCCGGCGGAATCCGGCTCATGATCGCGTCCATCCGCTGATTGGGCAGCGACGAGCCGAGCTGGAAATATTCGGCCGGCGAGCCGACCTCCAACTGCCGGAGATCATTCCCGCGACGGATGATCTCGGCTGACTGGGGCACTTCGATCAACGCGCTGATGTTGACACCCAACGCATTGGCGAGCTTCAGAAGCGACACCACCGAAGGCGTGGCCTTGTTGCGTTCGACTTGCGAAATAAAGGCAGCGGACAGACCGGATCTTTCCGCCAAGGCCTGCGATGTTAAACCGGTCGCCTTGCGCTTGTCGCGAAGTATCCAGCCAGCCGGCAATGCGGTGCTTGCACTCGTCTTAAGCATCTTGCCCCTCTTGCGAAACCCGCGACTATAGCCCGCTGCATTGCTCGCGTTATTTATCCAACTTGTCCGCAAACGGCCTGCAACCTGGCGGCCACGCCCTCAGCACCGCCCCATGCACACCCCACGGCGCCTCGCCTCCGTCAGTTCGTACAACCGGGAGCAGCCCGAAGCCGCCCTTCGAAACGGCAGCCTCGACCTTGGGATGCGGCCTGCTGCACGCGCTTATCCCTTCTCCAAAAACAAGCACATCGCGACTCGGGAACATAGTTCAACGATTGAGCCGGTGACAATGTGCCCGTAATAAAAATTTTTAGTGGACATTAAAATTTTAATAAGCTGAACTGCGTCTGGAGGACACGGCTCGCTGGTGCCCTGCCGATTCCGGGGCGTGTGAGACACGGGGAGTTATACATGCGAGTTGCAAGCGACGTGGGCGGCACCTTCACAGACCTCGTCTGCATCGAAGGCGGCACCATAAGAACCGTAAAAGCAGATACGACGCCGCCGAACTTCGAGCGTGGCGTGCTCAACGCCATCGACAAGGGAGGACTTGACCCGAAGTCCTTCACATTCTTCGCGCATGGCACGACTGTCGTCATCAATGCTCTACTGTCGCGAAAGGGCGCGCGCGCCGCGTTGGTGACGACACGCGGTTTCCGCGACGTGCTCGAGATCGCCCGAGCCAACCGCCCCGATCTGTTCAACTTCGCCTTCGACAAGCCGGCTCCCTTCGTGCCACGCCATCTTCGCGCCGAGATCACCGAGCGCATGGATTATCAGGGCAATGTCCTGCGGGCGCCCGAGCTCGACGAACTAAACGACATTGCGCGCTCATTTGCCGAAGCCGGCGTCGAAGCGGTCGCCGTCTGCCTGCTTCATGCCTATGTCAATCCCGAGCATGAGCGCCTCGTCGTCGACCATCTGCAGGCGCTGCTGCCACAGGTGGAGATCGTCGCTTCTCACCGCGTGTGCCGGGAATGGCGCGAATATGAGCGGACGAGCACGACCGTGCTGTCCGCCTATATATCGCCTGTCGCCAAGCGCTATCTCGGCAAGCTTGAGCAGGAAATGGCGGCGCGCGGCCTGCCGGTCAGGCCTTATATCATGCAGTCGAACGGCGGAGTCGCAACCGTCGCAGGGGCGATCGGCAATCCGATCTCGATGGTCGAGTCGGGACCGGCGAGCGGCATGCTCGGGGCGGCCGAACTTGGGCGCATGATCGGCGAAGAGAATCTGATTGCGCTCGATATCGGCGGCACCACCGCCAAATGCGCGCTGGTCGATCAGGGGCGCGTTCGCATCACGACCGAATATCGGATCGAATGGGATCATGCGAGTCCGGGCTATCCGATCCGGACGCCGGTGGTCGATCTCGTCGAGATTGGCAACGGCGGCGGCTCGATCGCCTGGATCGATCCGGGCGGAAGGCTCCATGTCGGTCCGCAGTCAGCCGGTGCCATGCCGGGCCCGGCCGCTTACGGTCGCGGCGGGACCGAGGCGACCACGACCGATGCCAATCTCCTCCTCGGCCGCATCAACCCGGATCTCTTCCTCGGCGGGGAGCACCGGCCCGACTGGAACGCCGTGAACACCGCGTTCCAGCGGCTGGCGGATCGGCTCGGGGGCACCGTGCAGGATGTGGCACGCGGCGTCGTGCGCATCGCCAACCATAATATGGTGAACGCGCTGAAGCTCGTCTCGCTCAACAAGGGCTATGACCCGCGTGAGTTCACCCTCATCGCCTTCGGCGGCGGCGGCGCCATGCACGCCGTGACGCTCGCGAAGGAACTGGGCGTGAAAAAGGTCCTCGTGCCGGTCAACGCCTCGGTGTTCTCGGCCTGGGGCATGCTGATGTCGGAGCTGCGGCGCGATTTCATCCGGACCAGTGTCGTCGGACTGGAAGCGGCTTCGGCGACGGAAATCAGCGACACCTTCGCCGAGGTCGAGCGCGAAGCCATCGAGCAATGCGTCGCCGAGGGAATCGACCGGGATTCGCTTCATCTCGAGCGCTATGCCGACCTGCGCTATTTTGGGCAGGAACATACGATCAAGATCGCAGTCCAGAGCGGCTCGATCGACGCCGCCGCCATCGAAAAGGCGAGCGCCGACTTCAATGCCGCCCACAAGCGCGAATTCACCTTCGTGCTGCCGAACGCGGTCGAACTGGTCAATTATCATGTCGTGGCGCTGTCCTCGATCGATAAGCAGCCGCTGGCCCGCAAGTCCGCGACCGGGCGGACGGTCGCGGAAGCCTGTGTCGGGCGGCGCACCGTCGACTTCGACGAGGCCGGCATCCACGAGGCCGACATCTACGATCTCGGCCGCCTCGAGCCCGGCATGGCATTCACTGGCCCCGCGATCATCGAGGATGCGACGACCACCATCGTCGTGACGCCGGGCAGGCCGGTGTCGATGGACGCCTATGGCAATATTCATATCGTGATGGAGTAAGGCGATGAGCGGACAGCAGTTCGATCCATATACGCTCGAGATCATCAAAAGCTCGCTCGTCGCGATCGGCGACGAGATGTTCGCCGCGCTTCGTCGCGCCAGCATGAGCCCCATCATCTACGAAGCGCTCGATTATTTGGTGGGCATCACGACGGCCCAGGGCGACCTCATCGCCCAGGGCAATGGTGCGACCCTCTTCCTCGGCATGATGGACTCGCTCGTCAAAGACATATTGAAGAAATTCGCGGGCGATATTCGGCCAGGCGACGTCTTCATGTCGAACGATCCCTATGAAGGCGGCGGCACCCATCTGTGCGACGTGGCCCTGGCCAAGCCGATCTTCTTCGACGGCGCGCTCGTCGCCTTCTCGGTCAACAAGGCCCATTGGGTCGACGTCGGGGGCATGGCTGCCGGCAGCTTCACGACCGACGCGCGTGAGATCTTCCAGGAGGGATTGCAGCTCCCGACCATCAAGGTCATCGCCGAAGGCGAGCCCGTTCACGGCGTGCTCGAGATATTGAAGGCGAACATCCGCGTCCCCGAAGCGTCGATGGGCGATTTCTGGGCCGGCATCGCCGCCAATAATGTCGCCGAGAACCGCGTCATCGGCCTGTTCGAGAAATATGGCGGCGACACGGTCCGGCGCGCGATGGACGAGCTGCTCGACTATGGCGAGCAGATGATCGCGGCCGAGCTGCGCCGGCTGCCCAAGGGCACGTTCTACGCCGAGGACTGGATCGACGACGACGGACTCGGCAGCGAGTCGCTGCGCGTCTGCGTCCGCGTCGAGATCACCGACACCAAGTTCATCGCCGATTTCACCGGCAGCGCGCCGGAGGCGCTGGGGCCGATCAACAACTCGCGAACCGGCCTCATCTCGGCAGTGCGCACAGTGTTCAAGGCGTTGACCAATCCGAGCATCCCGGCCAACGGCGGCTGCTTCCGCGCGCTCGAGGTGATCTGCCCCGATCGAACCTTGTTCACCGCCAAGCGTCCGGCACCGGTGTCCACTTATTGGGAGACGATGCTCTATGCCGAGGATCTGGTCTGGAAGGCACTTGCCGAGCATGTGCCCGAACGGCTGACCGCCGGCCATGTTCTCTCAGTTTGTGCGATCATTCTCGCCGGTCGCCATCCGGACACGGGTGAGAACAGCATCCTGGTCGGCCCCCTCGCGGGCGGCTGGGGCGCCATGAAGACGCGCGACGGGCTGAACGGACAATTCTCGGTCGCGGGCGGCGAGACTTTCAATTTTCCGGTCGAAATCACCGAGCGGCGCTACGGCGTGCTGGTCGATCAATATGCCTTCCACGATGAGGATGGCGGCGCCGGCGAGTATCGCGGCGGCAAGGGCATCGTGCTCGACTATCGCGTCCGCGGCGAAGAGGCGCAGTTCACCGGCAGCTTCGGCCGCTACAAATTCCCGCCCTGGGGGGCCGCCGGGGGCCAGAACGGATCGCCGAACTATTCGGAAGTGCTCCGCGGCGGCAAGCCTTCGGAACCGCGCGAGATCCACTCCAAACCCGCACGCGTGGTGCTGAAGCGCGGCGATGTCATACGCACCGTCACCGCGACGGGCGGTGGTTGGGGCGATCCGCGTCGCCGGTCCGACACGGCGCTGGCCGAGGATCTGAAGAACGGTTTCGTCACGCAAGAGCAATTGCGGAAATATTATCGGCCCGCCTAGAGCGAGAGCTGGGCCTCGGACTGAATCAGTTCGGGGCCTCACTCTTGACGAGAGCTCGGTGCACCGCTCGCTTGCACGACGGAGGCGTGTCGTCGCGGCGACAGCCTGTCTTCGAGGCCGCCCCGCAACCGACCGGTCAACGAAAGAATGACGATGCGCGATCTGACCTATATCGATGCCGCGTCCCTGCCGCGCCTGCTGCCCTTTCCGGCGTTGATCGACGGGCTGGCCGATATCTTCAGGACGTCTGCCGCTGCGCCGCTCCGGCATCACCATCATTTGTCTTCGGCGGGGCTTCCGGAACGCGAGCTGCTGATCATGCCGGCCTGGACGGCGGATCATCTCGCGGTCAAGCTGGTCACGCTCTATCCGGAAAACAGGCAGTCCGGGCTTCCGACGATCACGGGGCTGATCACGCTTTTCGACGGCGCGACCGGGCAACCTCTGGCACTTCTCGATGCCGGCGAGGTCACGGCACGGCGCACGGCGGCCGCATCGGCTCTGGCGGCGCGGTTCCTCGCGCCAGTCGATGCCAAATGCCTGCTCGCCGTCGGCTCGGGGCGTCTCATCCCCTATCTCGTCGAAGCACACACCGCCGTCCGCCGCTTCGAGCAGGTGAAGATATGGGCGCGCGACGGCGATCAGGCGGCGCAGGTGGCCGATTACGTCGGCACGCTTCTGCCGCGCGGAGTCAGCGTTCAACCGGTCACGGATCTCGAACGGGCGACGGCGGAAGCCGACGTCATTACCATGGCGACCCGTGCCACCGCGCCGGTCATCCGCGGCGAGTGGGTCAAAGCTGGTACGCATCTCGATCTGATCGGCGCCTATCGGCCCGACATGTGCGAGGTGGACGATGAGTGCATCCGCCGGGCGGCTGTCTTCGTCGACACGTTCGAGGGCGCCCTGTCGGAAGCGGGCGAGTTGATCGGGGCGCTGGAACGAGGCGTCATCGATCGGGCGCATGTCCGGGCCGACCTGTCGGCGCTTGTCCGCGGCGCGCATCCGGGTCGGACCGGTGCGACGGAGACGACGCTGTTCAAATCGGTCGGAACCGCCGTCGAGGATCTCGCCGCTGCGACATTGGCTTACCAGCGCTATCAGGCCGAGATATAGGTGAAAGCCACGGGAGCGGGCGGCACCGCGACACGGCACGTCGGGCGGATGATTCGCGGCCGGATTGGAAGGCCCCGCTGAACATCTGGAGATTATCGTCCCATCGCTTATCTAGATGGGGGGAGAAGCAAATGACCGAGAGTGCCAGTCACCTGTCAAAGAATCTGAGCGGGGAGCTACGGTGGCTGGTCCGGGCCAAGCTCGATCCGCCGAGCTGCGAACTCCAGCTTATCCACCGCGCGCACCTGCTGTCGATGCTCGATCAGTATCTGCAGCGCCACTTCTGCATGATCGTCGCGCCCGCCGGCTTCGGCAAGACCAGCCTTCTCGCGCAATGGCGGCGCCATCTCCTCGACACCGGCAAGACGGTCGCCTGGCTGACCCTCGACGAAGCCGACAGCAATCAACATCAATTTCTATCCTACGTCATCCTCTCCCTGACGACGGCAGGTATCGATCTCAGCCGGCTCGGCTCAATGTCGACGCAAGGCATGATCGACAGCGAGCTGAAGCCGAGCATCCAGGCCGCGCTAGACGCGATCGCCAGCCATCCGGCGCATGTGGTGCTGATCCTCGACGATTATCACCGTCCGCAGTCGCCACCGGTCAATCAGATCTTGTGCGACATGATCACCGGTGCTCCGCCAAATTTCTCGATCGTGATGAGCGGCCGCACGCGGCCGCTCATCAACCTGCCCCAGCTCATCGCGACAGGCCATGCGGTCGAGATCGACGCCGATGCGTTGCGCTTCTCACCAGATGAAGTGCGCGAGGCGTTCAACCGCCCGCTTTCCGATCAGCGGCTGTCGCAACTGCACGAACGCACCGAAGGGTGGCCGGTCGTCGTGCAACTGGCGCGCGCGCTGATCGGCAACAACGACAGCGAATGCTCGGCGCTCGATCATTTCACCGGCGGCAACGGCCATATCGCCGCCTATCTGACCGAGCAGGTTCTCACCACCCTGCCCGAGGACATACAGTCCTTTCTGATCCGCACCTCGATCTTCGAGCGCTTCAGTCCCGAACTCGCCGACACGGTCACCATGCGTCGCGACTCGCTCGACGTCATGCGGCGACTGGAACCGCTGAAGGCACTCATCATGCCCTCGGGCACCCGCGATTGGTACCGTTACCACCATCTATTCGCCGAATGCCTGCAGGATCATCTGCGGCGACGCTTTGCCGATGAGGTGCGCGGCCTCCACGGTCGCGCCTCGGCTTGGTTCGCCGAGCAGGGCGATGTCGTCGAGGCGGTCAAGCATGCGCGCGCCGCGGGCGACTATGACCGTTGCGCCCTTTTGGTCGAGCAGGCCGGCGGCTGGGAGCTCATCCTGTTCGGCGGCATCGGCTATCTGCGCAACCTGCTGCACAATATCCCGCAGAGCCTGCTCGGCCGCTATCCGCGCTTGCAGCTCGCCAAAGCCTATCTCGGCATCAAGGATGGCCATCTGCGCGAAGCCAGAGCCCTGCTCGATGCGGCGCGGGCGCGGTACGAGCCCGACAATGGCAATGCCCCCCTGGCGCGCGACCTGCTCAACGTCGGATCGCTGCTCGACGTCTATGAGGATCTGCCGATCCGGCCGAGCGATATGGCAGCGGTCAACGACGGTCTCGCGCGCGTTCCACCGAGCGACGCCATCACAATCGGCATTCTCGCCTGCCAGCGCGTCCTTTATCTGATGGCGCTCGGACATCTGTCCGAAGCGGAGGCCTGCATCGAGGGCATGATGCGCGCCATGCGCCAGGGACGCACCGTGCTTGGCCTCAACTATTGCTTTTTGCATGCCGGGTTGATCGCGCTCTATCAGGGCCGCTTCCAGGCGGCCGATACGCATATCGCGGTCGCCCGTCGGATGGCGGAAGATAATTTTGGCGCCGACTCTGGCCTGAAATTCCTTGCCGACTTCCTCTACGGCGTCCTGCGCCAATGGCAGGGTCGCTTGACCGGAGAGGAGCAGCAGCGTTTCCTGACCGCGGCCGAGCATGTCGAGAGCTATGACGGCTGGCTCGAGCTTTACGCCAATGGCCTCGATGTCGAAGCCGATTTCCAGCCGGCTGCGGCGATCACGCGCGCCGAGCGGATCATCGAGGAGCGCGGGCTGAAGCGGCTTGAGCTTCTGGTGCTGTCGCACCGGCTGCGCGAAGCGGTTCGGGAACGACGCGCGGCCGATGCCGAAGCACTAATCCAGCGTCTGCGGCAGCGGCTGCCGGATCGGATCTGGCGTGACGATCCATTTTTATGGCGGCCCTTTGTCGAGAGCCGTCTCGCGCTCGCCGCCGCCTTGTCGGGCCGCGACCGCGCCCAAGCCTTGCGCCTGCTCGACGATGCGAACGACTGTTGCACCGGCATCGGGGTCGTGGTGTTCCGGATCAAGGTGCTCGTGCTGCGTGCTCACCTGCTCGATATGTCCGGCGACCGGGCCGGCGCATCGGCGGTGCTGCTGGACGCGCTCTATCTCGCCGTGCCGGAACGGATCTTCCGCCCGTTCGAACGCGAACGCGGGATCACGCCGCTACTTCGGTCGCTTGTCCGGCGAAGCCGGGACAATCATCTCGATATTCTCGTCCTCGATTTCGTCAACGAGCTTCTCGCGCGCCCGCCCGAAGGCTACGGCACGCGCGACTTCAACATCAGCCCGCGCGAGCAGGAAGTCCTCGAAGAACTGGCTTCCGGCCTTGCCAATAAGGAGATCGCGCGTGTGCTCGACATGACCGAGCACACGGTGAAGTTTCACCTGAAGAACATATTCGCGAAGCTTCAGGTGGAGCGCCGGGCGCAGGCGATCGCAAAGGCGCGCGAACTGCGCCTGCTATAGTGGACGCCATGGCGCACGATAGGCCGGAGGAGCGACACCTGCCCGAATGAGTAGGGTATGGGACGCCCATGCCCCACACCTAGCCATATTGGGGTGACTACACGAAAGTGAGTTTTACGTACGCGATACACGAACGAATGCAGTACGATTACGGGGGAAGGCTGCTACAGGCGCCAGCGCTCATCGGAACATAGAAGGTTTTGCGGGCCAAACGAACGGTAGCGAGCCTAGGATAAAGCCCAAAAACGTTGCCTGAAGCGGCACCGAAAAGCCAAATGCCGGTGTCAATCGGCGCGGAACCGGGGACCGGGATCGGCGTGCAATGGGGGACCATGGAGATTGGGCGCAATCATGCCGTGGGGTGACGGCGGAGGGCGTAGCCTGGAGGCGTCGCCCCACGGCATGATGGTCTCTTTTTCGCCGGCCTGAGGGGGCTCAGCTGCGGTTTTTGAAGCGCCAGCTGTCGTTGCCGGTCTCGATGATATCGCAATGATGGGTCAGCCGGTCGAGCAGGGCCGTGGTCATCTTGGCGTCGCCGAACACGGTGGGCCATTCGCCGAAGGCGAGGTTGGTGGTGACGATGATTGAGGTGCGCTCGTAGAGCCGGCTGACAAGGTGGAACAGCAGCTGGCCACCGGTACGGGCGAACGGCAGATATCCCAGTTCGTCGAGGATCAGCAGGTCGAGCCGTGAGAGATGTTCGGCGAGCTTGCCGGTCCGGCCCTGATGGGTCTCCAGTTCGAGAAGGTTCACGAGATCGGTTGTGTTGTAGAACCGGACGCGGGCGCCGCTACGGATGCAGTTGCGAGCAATGGCGATGCTGAGGTGGGTCTTTCCCGATCCCGTGCCACCGACCAGCACGATGTTGCGCTTGCTGGCGAGGAAGCTGCCGGTGGCAAGGTCGCGCACCAACCCTTCGTTGATCGGCGTTCCGGTAAACTCGAAGCCGTCGAGCTCGCGGGCGAGCGGCAGCTTGGAAGCGGTCATCTGGTACTTGATGGAACGGGCGTGCTTCTCGGCGATCTCAGCCTTCAGCAGGTCGCCAACGACGTGCTGGACTGGGTGCTGACGCTTGAGGGCGTCGGCGATGACCTCATCGTAGGCGTGGCGCATGCCGGCAAGCTTCAACTCGGCCATCAGGCCGATAATCTCATGGCGCTCCATTATCATGCGGCCCTCCGCACGGGCAGCAGCCGGTCATAGCGTTCCGCATCGGCGACGGGTTCGATCTTGAGCTGCAAATGCTCGGGCGTGGCGATGCTGGGCTCCATCGGCGCCGATCGGGACCGGGCCAGGATATTGAGCACGACATCGGCGCTCGTAAGTCCCTGGGCCAACGCTTCGGCGGCGGCGGCTTCGAGCGCGTCGAGACCGTCGACCGTGGCAGCCGTCAGGATCTTGACCATCTGCCGGTCGCCATCATCACTGCCCTTCAGCTTGCCGCGAAGGCGCTCCAGTGCGGGGGGCAGCGCAAGCTGCTTGAACGGCGCGCCGTTCCTCAGCGCACCGGGCTTCTTCGCCAGCACCGGTACATAGTGCCAGGGATCATAGACGGTCTGCTCGCGGCCGAAGCGGCGATCGTGCTCGGCGACGATATCGTCGCCCTGGCGGATGACGATGCGGTCGGCATAGGCATGGACCTCGACCGGCCGCCCGAGTGCCCGCGCTGCCACCGAGTACTTGTTGTAATCGAACCGCACCAGGAGCGTCTTGGAGACCGAGGCGGTGACGGCGTGGAAGCCGTCGAACGGGGCCGTCGGCATGCGCATCAGCGCCGGCGTCTCGTCCTCGAACACATCAGCGATGGTGCGGTCACGAAGCTCGGGATGCCGATGGGCACTGGCATGTTCCAGGCAACGGTCAAGTAGCCAGGCGTTCAGCTCCTCGTAGCTGGCAAAGCGCAGCCGGGGAGTGAAGAAGCGTTCGCGCACTACACCCACCTGGTTCTCGACCTGACCCTTCTCCCAACTGGTCTGCCTTGAGAAACTTGGTCCAATTCTGGAGAGAGCCCTGCGGGGCATGAGAATTGGAGAATAGTATGGGACGTCAGCGATTTACGCCGGAGCAGATCATCGCGAAGCTGCGTGAGGTGGATGTGATTGTCGGTCGAGGCGGGACCGCCGTCGAGGCTTGTCGGCAGATCGGGATTGCCGAACAGACGCTGTATAGGTGGCGTAAGGAATATGGCGGCCTGAAGGTCGACCAGGTGCGTCGGCTGAAAGATCTGGAGCGAGAAAATGCGCAGCTGAAGAAGCTGGTCGCGGATTTGGCGCTGGACAAGGCGATCCTGCAAGAGGCGTCGAAGCTGACTTTTTGAGTCCCTCCCGTCGCCGTGAAGCGATCGAGCAGGTCCGCCGGGTTCTTCCGGTATCGGAGCGGCGGACCTGCCGTGTTCTGGTTCAGCATCGTTCAACGCAGCGACATCGTCCCAAGGACGATGCCGACGAACGGGATCTGACGGCCGACATCATCGCGCTGGCTAGGGATTATGGCCGGTACGGCTATCGCCGTATCCATGCCTTGCTCGGCCATGCAGGCTGGCAGGTCAGCTTGTCGGTAGTGGAACGCATCTGGCGGCGGGAGGGTCTTAAAGTGCCGAAGAGGCAACCGAAACGACGTCGGCTCTGGCTGGGCGATGGGTCGTGCATAAGGTTGCGGCCACAGCATCGCGGGCATGTGTGGTCTTACGACTTCGTCGAGGATAAGACGCGCAACGGACGCAAGTTCCGGATGCTCAATATCATCGACGAGTTCAGCCGCGAATGTCTGGCGATGGTGCCGCTGCGACGGTTCCGGTCCAACGACGTGATCGACGTGTTGGCCGACCTGTTCATCGAGCATGGGCCGCCTGAACATATCCGGTCCGATAATGGTCCCGAGTTCGTTGCCCATGCGGTGCGCGAATGGTTGGGCAGGCTCGGCGTCACCACACTCTACATCGAGCCGGGAAGCCCCTGGGAGAATGGCTATATCGAGAGCTTCAACGCCCGTCTGCGTGACGAACTGCTCAATGGCGAGATCTTCTACAGCCTTGAGGAAGTCCGCTGTGTCACCGGCTGGTGGCGCGATCATTACAACCGACTGCGCCCGCACAGCAGCCTTGGCTACCGCCCTCCAGCTCCGGAAACGATTAAGATGCCAGCCTGGCCGCTCGGCTCCGCTACGCTCCGCCTCCCGCCCAGGCTGGCATCAGAAATCCAGATCAGCTAACTATGCAACCGGACCAATCATCGCGGGCAGTCCAACCGTGATTCGCCGCTCATGCTCTTCCCGCGCGCCTACAATGGCGACGGGTTGCGAGCCTTCCATAAATGCCCCCTTCCTAGTGGATTGCGTCAATGGTATTATAGTCTACAGACTATAAAGCCCACAAGGCAAGAGGGTATCGCTAGGAAGGGGTCAACTATGAACAACCCTTTGGAATTGTGGTTGAATCTGCTACGGAACGAGCAGTTTCCAAAGGGGCTTGCCGACAGCACAGGCCAGTTGGGCGGCGTTGTCGAGGTTGATCGTGCTGCGTCCGTTCTCCACTTCGGAGATGAAGGGTTGCGCGAGGCCAGTTCTTTCCCGGATCGCCTCTTGCGTCAACCCAGCTTCTTTACGGGCTTTCTTGAAATTTCGGGCGAAAACAAGCCGCTCCGGCGGCGCTGGTTTGTCCGCAGGATTTGATTTATTTTGGTCGGTGTCACGGTTCGACATATTCGGCGTAGGCACCCTGATAATACGGTCGCAGTTTCTTGATGCGGCCAGCTTAGTTAGACACTTGGAGGCCCGCCGCATGACAAGTAACCATGATAACAGTCACGTGAACAAAGCGACAGGCATAAGCGCGCGGCACCGGAAGCTCATCGAGGACTTTTGGGAGATCGAGCAGGAATCGGCCCGCAAGGCGGGCGCGCTAGGTGTCATCACTCGCGTGATGGCGCAAGCTACCCTCCCCCATACTGACCCCAATCTGCCACCCGGCACGCTCTACAGCCGCAGCACGGGACTGCTGACGCTGAACATCGCACCGACGACGACCAAATACGGCGTGCCGTTCGGCACGATTCCCCGCCTCGTTCTCGCTTGGATTTGCACCGAGGCGGTCAAGACAAGCAGCCGCAACCTGTTGCTTGGACGTTCACAGCGTGAGTTCCTAGAGAAGATTCAGCTTCATAGCAACGGGCGGGACATTGCCCGGATGCGCGAGCAGTGCATGAGGCTGTTTCGCGCCGTGGTGTCGGTCGAGTATGAGAGCGACGAGGGCGAGGGAAGCCGCCGCCTTCCCATCACCAATAGCGACACGATCTTTTGGCACCGGACCAATGCCAACGTGCAATCGCTTTGGCAGAGCGAGCTTGAGCTAACCGAGCAGTTCTATAACGAGGTCAAGGCCCATCCCGTGCCGGTCGATTTGCGCGTATATCGCGCCCTTAGCAAGTCGCCCCTTGCGATGGATATTTACACGTGGCTGACCTACCGCATGTTCGTCCTGCGCGCGAGCGGTAGGAAGGCCGCCCGCGTCCCGTGGGTCGGCCTCATGAGGCAGCTAGGGGCCAACTATGCCGACACGCCGGAGGTGGTCTGCCTTGAGAAACTTGGTCCAATTC
>Ga0208180_1001029_pt1 | contig 19090 bp, 24 predicted proteins | sample MalvireepMed_s16_FD_184241 | JGI IMG/M metagenome (GOLD analysis project Ga0208180, IMG submission 184241) | Marine viral communities from the Global Malaspina Expedition - Malaspina viral metaG DeepMed_s16 (SPAdes) (version 2) | ecosystem: Environmental > Aquatic > Marine > Oceanic | place...
GAAGGGTATGGAAGGTAACGTAGATGATGAAACGTATTTATTTAACTTCCAGCGGGTAAAACTTGCTTATTTGTATGCTAAATTTATTCAAGGCGGAGGTGGCGGTAACGCTGTTTCGGATGCTGACTTCCAACGTAATTTTGATGCTTTGTTTGGACAATACAGTACAATTAGAGATGTTGTTTTGGCTGATATGTTAAAGGGTATTGGTGCTATTCATAATGATGGTCAACGCGCCTTAGAAGATGCACAAGTTAGAAAAAGGCATTCTTACCTGCTTCAAGGAAAACAGCGAACTACACTGTCACCAGCATCTGTACAACTTTATCGAAAAAAACATCGAGCTACACAAGATTTGTTAGATCAAGCCGGATACCAAGGAGTAGCACAATATTGGATTAATACTCTTCATGGGGGTGATGTTAGTCAAGCATCTCCACTATTACGTGCCATGCTTAGATCTAGTGGCAGAAAAGACTTACAAATGAATGTAGCACAAGAAAGAGGTGTAGCACCTCCTCCGGGTCTTTTCAGTGAAGCAGGTGATTCAGATGAGTTGGTATCGTCTGGAACACCCGTGGCACAAAGACCGGACTTTGTAGGAACACCAGCACCAGCACAGACAACAACTGGTAATACTCTTCTAGATGAAGTATTTAACTAAAGGAAATATATAAATGGCTGAACAGGTAGAAACATTGACTGACGAAGAACCGCCTCTGTTTCACGATATACAAAAACAACTGGAAGAAAACAAAAAAAAGTTTCCTTCGTTTATCGGCTATCCTGCTATTACTCCCGAAGGCGAGGGCATTGATCCTATAGAAGCTGCAAAAAGAATACCAGCAGAATTTAAAAAAACTGTTGAAGATGTGCAAACACAGCGAGCAAAACAAGCCGAAGAAGAACGTCTTAAAAAGGAACAAGAAGAACGTACTCGCCTTCGTAACATCGGTCAAATGGGAGATCCTACTGATCTTGTATATAGGCGATCAGATGGATCAACACGCACTATAAAATCTGATGTTGATCTGCGCTACGCATTTGGAGATAATATTCAGAATTTTGATATTTCTCGTACCAGTTTTTTTAACGAAAAGGCCAATAATAGACCCGAAACTCTTTTTTCATTGACCCTTCCACGAACACCAGATGGTAAAGTTGGTAATCCTGATGGTAGTGCCTATGGATTAAATCACTTTATGAGAGATAGCGTTATACCTTTTGTGAATAATCATTTAAGTATGGACATAACAAGGATGTACAAGTCTGGTGGAAAGGAAGAAAAGGAATTTGCTACACACCTACTGTATAAATCTACTCTCAACATTCTAAAAAATAATAGTAATGTGCTTGAATATTTTAGGGAGAATGATCCTAAAAATATGACTGATTTTTTAAATACTTTAGAAAAAGAAGGTATAGTTGCAGCAGAAACTAAATACGGTAAAAAATATAGAACAGGAGAAACAGGTAGAATTCAAAGAGAAATGGATCTAATAGTACCCCGTGATCCCATTTCTCTCGCAGGAAGAATAGAAAGAATTATTAAATTACCTTATTGGATAGCTGGAACTAAAGACGTTACTATTGATCCCTTTAATCAAAAACAAATAGATGACATAGTTAAATTAGATGAACAACGCACATTCTGGAATCGTGGTATTAATTGGCATCTTATTAATTTTGCAGCCGTAGGTGCTGAGATGGCTGCTGGTGCAGTTAATGAAAACGCAAGATCACGATCACTTACAGAATTTGCAACTAATTGGGGTCCAATACTTAATCTAACACCAAAAAAACTGGGTGAGATGGGCAATTGGATGGTAAGAAAGACCTATGGTCTAGGTAAACTTATGGGCTATAGCGAATTTTCAGAAGAGGAATTAAATAGACCTGATCTTACATTTACTGATATTACTGACGCAACACCAATATCTGTTCAAGATTCTATAATGACTGCCATTGCAACGCAAATGCCGTCTGTATTTGGGCATACTCCAAATCTATTTGGACTTACTCCAGAAGATAGGGCTGCTATTACAGGAATACGAGATGTAACCGGAACCAGAGAGGCTGAAATAACAAAGCCCGGATATGCACCACGATTTGATCCTGAAACCCTACAAATAGCAGCAGAAGGTAGGCCACAAGATATATCAGATATAGTTGGATTTGGAATATCATTATTTGCTATAAATGCTGCGGCTACACGCGGTCTTGCAATGGGCGCACGTAAATTAGTAAATCAACAAAAACTTGCTACAACATGGAAAGCAGCAGAAGAGTTGCCAACTAGGGCTGGAAAGACACCACTTGGTTCAGTGCCTTCTGTATATAAATCCGATGGGACATTCGATAAAGCGGAATTAGCAAAACTAATGAGAGCATTAGATGAAGGTCACGATATTGCAGGTCTTGGTCTATTAAATTTACGTGCATCATTTCCCGGCGGAAGAAAGAAACATTTCTTCAGAAATATAATAATGAATGCTACCAATCATCCTTTCCAACAGGCAGGATGGTTACAATTAGCCCTAGCTACTAGCATTGGTGGTGTTGAAATATTAAACGAATCTCTGATAAATGAAGACGGGCGGTACATGAACCCCTTCAATCCTAATGAAGAACTGTCTCCTAGAACTGTTTTAGGGCTTAATCTGCTAGCAGGTCTGGCTTTTCCCTTGATTGGTTTGCCCGTAGGGGCAACACTCTTTAAAGCAGGATTCAATAAAACTCTTGCTGCATCATTTATGGAACTGAATGATCCTAAAACATATGAACTGATTAAACAAATAAGAGATCGAGCACCGGAAGTAAATTTTTCCCAAGCATCAAAGTTTGTACGGCGACAATTACAAGGGTACAGAAGTATGCGCGAGGATTTTCCTGAGCAAGCGAAAATACTGTGGGAAGCCTTTGATGAACTAAACAGCGGAGGAGTAAAGTATGCAGAGACAATGCGCCGCGTTGGAGCATCTGAAAAAGAAATTCAAGAACAATTAACAGCTTTCCGAGAAATCACAGCTCATGTGTGGGCTTTTGGGAGCCTAGGTGCTGCTGTCACGTATTATTCAACTGCGAAGGGCATTTGGACGGTTAAAGGTGGACTGAGCACTAAAAACATGACGAAGATAGCTGAGGACGCACAGAACCAAGCAATGCTGATGGCTAATCAACATATGTCTAGTTTAAGTATAGCAAGGGGGTTCTCTAAATTAGTGAAAAGTTTAGAAGACCAGCAAACACGTACAGCAAAAGAAGTAGGAATTGGACACAATATAGATGCTGTTGGTATTAATGATGCAATTCTCAAGTATCAAAAAATGATGGCAAATGTTTTAGAGACAACTATTGGCGGAGTAAATCCTAAAGAATTATCCGACGCTATGGTAAAAGTATTTAGAGTTACCGACGACTACAACCGAGGTGAAATTGATCTTACGGAAGCCAGAAAAACCATTAAAAGTGCGGTAGATGGTTTAACCGATCCTCAAGATCAACAACTATTTCTACAAAATATATTCCTTGCTAGAGATGGTGAGTTATTAGGAGATCTTAAAAAATTTGATGAAATAATGGATGAAGCCTTGCCAGAATTACGCGATGCAATAAATATGTCCAATATAGCTGCTGCTGATCTGAAAGCACACGTTGCTGCTTCTGTGCTTTTTGACAAAACAACAGGAACACACGATTTTCCTGTGCGTCCACCAACAAATGCTAAAGAACAACATGCGTTGGTTATGAAAGCATTTGAAGAAGTAAAAAAACTAAGTGACAAAAATTGGAAGGAAGTTTTTGACGGCGTACCGGGACCACAAGAAAAAGAGTTTGATATTACTCCATTGATTGAGATGATGGACGAGTTAGCAAAAGCTAACGAACACGGACCAATTTCAACAGGTAAATTGGGCGGTCTTATTAGACAAGTGCAAAAAATGAATCCTGATACAAATATAGCTGTCCAGTTGGCTAGAAGTGATGTACCGGATGAAGGAGACTTTCCCCTTGAGGTTTTATTAGAACGAGGAAGAACTGGTGGCGAAGGATTGTCTTTGACTTTCCAACAGTATCATGCTCTGCGTTCAGACGTTAATCAACAATTGATGGCTGAATTTAAAAAGGGTACACCCGATGCTGGATATATTAATTTGTTACAGAGAATTTCTCATACAATGGATGATGCCATTGAGGTAAAACTACAGCAAGACCCAGACGCAGCAGCACTATTTCGTGACGCAAATGACTTTTGGAGGGATCATGTTGCTGCTCCCTTCTTTAATAATAAAGCTCTGGCAATGACTCATGGAGAACAATTTCACGGCCTATTTACTAAACTTTTTTCAAGAGATGGAATAGACGGACAGAGACAGACTTTTGATCGTATGTTCCCAGAACAAAAGGACGGTGTAGATAATCCAGACAGAAAACGTGCCCTAGAACTTTTAAAAGAAGCAATGATACGTGAAGTCATTGGCGACAGACCCTCAATGAACAGGGATGAATTTTTCTTTGCTCTACGTGAAAAGGCTTCAAAAGAAAATCCCGGCATGTTCAGTGCTCCTACTGTAGATGCAGATGGTAATATAACTGGTGGTGGCTTTCTTGATGTTCTTATGGGTAGCGTTGCGAGTGCCAAAAAGTTTGATACGCTAAATATTATGGCTCCAAATATTGATGATAAGGGACACATTAACACTTTAGCCCCAAATATTCATATTGGAGCTTCTACTGAAAAAGCCTTTGGTTCTTTACAATTTGCTGTTCCACAAAGTATAAAAATTCAGGATAACGTTCTTGAAGTGATCATAAGCAATGCTGCGACACAAATAAATAAGGTACGGGTTAATAAAATAAATGATCTTAATAAAGGATTTTGGAAAAAACTAGAAAAGCAGGATAATAAGTCCCCCAACTTTACTCGTGAAACTTTAGATTGGATACTTAAAGATAACGATGGAAAACTTGCTGCTCAAATATACAAGGCACTTTTTGATGACATGAACGAACTTGTAGGTGAAAGTGAAGCCCTTGCCTACCAAGAGTATATAAATAGAGCCTTAATAAAAGATCTCCATAATAACTACATGCAAATAACCAAAGCAGTTAGCCCATCAGAGCTACTAGATCCCAAGGCTACGGTCAAGCTCAAGGACAATATAAGAGACCGCAAAGAATATTTTATACAATATCGGCCCCTATTTAGGGAAGCCTTGGGAGGAGACACCGAAGCTGTTGGTTATCTTTTAGATATGGTAAGCATGGCAGAACAGCCAGCGATGAGTATTATTAGGTTCTCCGAGCAAGTTAATCAATTTACTGCCAACGGAGCATTATCAAGAGCATGGGGCGTTGCACGTAATGTGGTTAGTCCACGGTATGTAATTTCCGAATGGTTCTTGAGGTCGATGTTGGCAAATAGAAGTGAAGTTCTTATAAAAATGTTATCTACACCAGATCTCGCCCCGTATCTAATGGATGCTGTACGGGTTGGACAAACTCCATACAAAGTACAGTTCTTCTATAAAACACAACTCATTGGTGCAATGGTTGCAGGAGAAAATGATGTTGATAAAATTGATGAAATACAAGAAAACATAGAAACTTGGTTTAAACAATCACAAGAAAATGGAGATGATTTCATACAACACACCCTGTCTATGTATTTTGCCGCACAGAATCCACAGATGGCTAGACTATTGTTACATGAAATGGATCAAAGAAAACAAGGAAAATCTTCAAATTTACTAGAAATAATGCAGAGACAACTAAAAACTCCCAGAGGTGTACAGGAAAGGTTACAGCCCAGACAAATTAGAAATCCTCTTACACAAACTCTGGGGTTAGGAAATGAGTGAAGAAAGACAAACGGAAGTCCTTCTCGCCATAGGTAGGTTGGAAGGTAAAGTCGATGCACTCATGGCTTCTCATAAAAGTCTCGAACTTGACCTCCGTAGTCTCGGTAAAAGAGTAAGTAGTTTAGAAAAAGAACGCTCAAAGCTGTACGGAGCTGGTGTTGTTCTGACTTTCATCGGCGGTGGTATTGTATGGGCAATTAGTATGCTAAGAAGTCCATAAAGGAAGGGGATATTGCAATGAATATAAACATTGTAATAGAACTTTTTGAGAAAGTTGGAATCCCTGTACTAACCGCAGCAGCCGCAGGGTACGGTCTTTGGTGGTTAATAAGATGGATAACAGGAACCTTTCGTCAAGATGTTCTAAAAGCTATTAAAGAACTCCATAAAGAAATGGATGAAGAAATTAGGGACACCAGAAATGTGACCGATAAGAGATTATCGGAACTCAATATTATGGTGGTTCGGCTAATTGATCGTGTACGTGTCGTCGAAAAAAACTTTATAGAACACGATGAAACAATGCGAGCAATTTACGCTTTAGGTGCAAAACCTGTACGCAAACAAACTCGACACGAAACAATAGAAGAATTAAAAGAACAAATTAAGGATGCAGGCGGCTAGAGATGGAGGCTTTACTAACTCTTTTAGGTTTTTTACCTGTAGCCGAAGCAGTATCTGGAGACTCTTCAGGAGGGAGTGCAATGGGCGGTATACCAATGGAACTTATAACGATGCTAGGTTCATCCATATTGGGTGGTGTTATGTCCATCTGGGGTCAAAGCATTAAAGCAAAAGAAACCAACAACAAGTTAATGATGGCTGCAATGACCAAAGAAGCAGATGTTATTGACAAAGCTAGACGATATGATAATCCCCATTTTCAGTGGACACGCCGTCTTATAGCATTAGGAGCCATTAGTGCAATTATCATATGGCCCAAGGTCGTAGCTGTTTTCTATCCCGACATTGCTGTAACAGTAGGTTGGACACAATTCAACCCCGGCTTCTTATTCCTTGAAGGACGAGATGTAGTTCAATGGAAGGAAATGGTGGGCCTTGTAATAACACCACTTGATACCCATTTAGTTTCTGCCATAGTAGGTTTGTACTTTGGTGGATCTCTGGTTAAAAAATAAGGAGACATAGGATATGCCAGAAGAAAATAAAAGTCATTCAGACCAGTGTACGAATCCCAATTGTGGCTGTGATTGTACTACTTGTCAAGACGGCGAATGTTTATGTGGTTGTCATCTAGTAAGAGATATGGAATAATAACATGGACAGTCATATGAAAAAAATATGGGGCATGTATTATGACTGGGAATTGCTATTTGGATTTGTAATGTTTTTAATGGTAACAGGTATAGCTGTTATTATATTGTTTTAAGGAGTAAATAATATGTATAGTGACATATATAAAATTAGATTGCCCAGAGAAGTTCTAGCCGATGTGGAAGAAACAACACTCCCCAAACAAGCAAAAGCTCCCCGAAGAAAGGGAAGACAACATTTAAAACCATTCACAGGTAAAGAACCACCCCCTATAATTAAAGAAATTCTAGCCGCCGTTGAAAGTCCTGTTAATTAAGTTTCTTATTTTTAATCTTTTCATGTAACGTAGGTAAATCTGGAATTTCTTGTTCCACAGCCTTTGATGGATATTGTATATCTGTAACGGAACCACAATATTCTTCCATTTGAACCATCATAGTTTCTATCAAAGTATTGCAGTATTTCATAAGATTAGCAATATCATGGGTGTAATCAAAGTCTGGCATATACTCATCCATGTATTCAATGAAATCATCTGCGTCAACCTTCGATACCTCAATCGCAGGATTTAATGAATTATTTGCATCAAGCATAAGAGAAAACGTAAGGACTGGTGTATACCGTCCTTCTTTTTTTGTCCCATTTCTTTTATCAGACATCAACTACCTCACAAACATCCCCAACACAACTAAATTCTTGTGTGCCTTTTGTATTGTCCTCCTTTTCAAATTCACTGAGTTTACCAAAGTCAATTGTTTTTGGCATAGAAAGTATTAGAGTGTCATACGTTTCTTTATCTATAGCCTCATAGGGGGCTTGAGTATATACTGCATCGGTGTGTGGGAAAAATGACACACCTGACATATGTTCAAAATTATTATATACCCATGCTGCAACATCAAGCCACTGGTGTTCTTTAACGGTTACTGTGATACTAGGCTTATGCTCACACCAATGTTTTTGATAGGTCAACCATATGTCTAAATGAGACAGAGGGTTAAGATCATCATTTATAATTGATCCTTGTGGAGCAGCAATCGGAAATGAAAATACAGCGGTATTTTTACTCTCAACATCTCCTACTGCATCTTCACAGGGTACGCCTGAGTCGGTCAGAAAGCGGGTCAGGGGGTCTTTTTTATCTCCCCGCACCCTTCGTATATAATACTTGCTGTGACGAGCGTGGATGCCACTAGCAGCGTCTACAAGCTGGCTTACAGTGCCAGAAGGCTTAACACACGTAATGGCTGTGCTTTGGGGTATACGAAATTTTTCTGCCCACTCTTTGTTGGTTTCAACTGCCTTAGTTCTAAGGTCACGCAATAGAACTTCAAGCGGCTCGCCAATTTCATGGGTAAGCGGATTGTCCATGATGCCCGTTAGACTAACGCCTAGTAGCCTCTCTTCTTCGGTAGTCCGTTGCCATATCTTCCGAAGATACTTAAAGTCAGTTAAAGTTGCTTGGTATGTGCCTAAAATTGTAGCCAGTCGTACTTTCTTTAATAGGCTTTCTTTAGTGTCATCCTTTTTAACAACAACTTCAGTGAGATTACAGAATTGATATGGGCGTAAAATAATTTCACAACAAGGATTTGTACCAAAATCATGTTCGGTTTCTCGACGACCATTTTGAGCTGCTTGTTTTTGAGCAGCAGCACGACTAAACATTCCTCTCTCACCAGAACGGCTTTTGTATAGAGCTTGCCATTCTTTCATAAAGATACCCATTTCTGGTCGATCCTTATAAACCGCTGAATTATTTGCATAAGATCTATAATTGTAATGTGTCCACCAGTCACCGGATTTCGCAGATCGTAGCAAATCATCACTAAGATTACTAAGAGAGATGAGGGCTGAACGACGAACACCACCTACTACTACTACTTGTGCCGTCTTACACACTAAATCATGGCACTCGATACTACTCAAACGCCGTCCAGCCGCCCTCCTGAACAGATTAACCGCAAATCTGAACAGATCGTCAAGTGGTTCGGGTCCAGAAGCCCGACCACCAAAGGTTCGTAGTTTTGCACCAGCAGGACGTACTCTACTCATATCCCACGTTGGTACTTGACCAGCATACAATAATGACACCAATTCTTTAAAGCCTCTGGCCCAACCAGATTTACTGTCTGCTACATGGATTACAGTAGCACTTTCCTCAAAGTGTTCTTCAACAACAGGAAGTTTGGTAACATTATCTCTTTCTACTGAAAAACCAACACCAGTGCCATTCATAAGTATATAAAGGATTTCATCAAAAACACGAGGACTATCAATAGGTACATAACTACAATTATATGCAGCTATATTGCATTTATCCACAGCCTTTCCAGAGGTCATAAGTAATCGCATAGAAGGCATAATATCTAAATTTAAAACAGCCTTTTGTAATTCTTCAATATTTACAAAACCAACTATCTTCTTAAATCGTGGTGTCGCATATTCAAAATAGCGATTAACTGTTTCTTCCCACGTTTCTCGGCGGTTGTGTTCCTCTACCCAACGAGAGTAACGAGATGTGTGTATGTATTCTTGATATGGTGTCGGCAACTGCGGCATTATATATTCCCCTTTTCTTTATCTACCATTTATTATTCCTACATGATTAAACAAACTACCCGGCTCTTTTTGTACTACACTTAATTTATCCAATGGAGGATAATAGTTCCCTGATACTGAAATTCTTGTTTCATTGCTAAGATTTCTTGCAGTCATGTGTGGAAGATAAGTAGGAAAAATAATCAAATCACCAGCTTTAGGTATGACATCATGGAAATGTCTATACTTATCAACTTGCAATATTCCTACAAAAGTTCCACTATTTTCGGGAAAAGTAACCCAATACACAAATGATAATCCGGGAGGTCCGGGATCTTGATGAGTATGAAACATAGTAGACTGGCCCGGCTCTACCAAATGTGTCCATGCTTCATCTCCATTTATCAAATATTTGTTAATAGATTTAACTACACGATCTACTTTTTCTAATAGATGTGTAACAGCAGGTGTTTTTGGTAAAACGGAATCTTCCACACTAGAAGATCGAGTATTAAAATTCATCTTCGTATTACGTTCTTGCAATACATCGTTTTCAATCTGTTTATTATCTACTTCATCCAAAAGACTGTACCTCGACATGCCAATTAAAATAATAGGTGAAAACTGTCCTCGCACGATCATACACCGCTTAAATCTGGTTCTTTGTATTGATCAGACTTCAGTACCTTACCATCCTCACGATATACAGGTTCTCCATCCTTTCCTAATTTTGACATATTTGAATTGTGTACTCGATTAAATATAACCTGCATATCCCAACCAAAATCTACAAACAACCCAACTACCACATATAACAAATCTGCTGCTTCTTTCTTTACCTGTTCCTCATTTCCCATACTTAGCGCCGTAGACAACTCAATAAATTCTTCTTCTATTAGTACCCTACGAAGATCCAACATATCAGCAACATGAGCATCAAATGTCCAATCAGAAAAATTCATATCAGTTGGACGTTTAAATGCTGTCTGGAACTGGCTCACAGCATCTTGCATGGTGCGATGCCTAATCATCATGGCAAGTGCTTTTCTAGTGTAATGGCTGTATTATGTTGAGTACGCTTCTCAATAAGTTTTTTCAAAAACCATTCAGCCTTTTTTAAATCCTCTAGGGGATTTTTTTTATGCTCATATCGGCTGATGTATTTTATAATGCTTCCTTCAAGATACCCAAGAAACCTATCAACGGACATCTGATGTTCCATAATTTCAATAGTTTCCATTGTGCCATTTTGATAGTGCGGCGGACTATTTATAGGGTCAGTAGTAAGTTGAACACCAGCTTTTTCATCCATGAGTTTTTCATAATTTGTTCGAGTGTCTAGGGGTTTTCCGGCGTTTTCTTTTTCCCATATTTCAATTTGTTTTTTACCGCCTTCACCTTTCCAAGTACCATCAATAACCTTAGTCATCATCATCATCTTCCTCTCGTTTTACCAGCCAAGTTTCATCAATAATTTTGTTGCTATACAAAAAGCCATGCCGAGAACACCACTGAGCATAGGTCATTTTAGCATTCTTAGTTAATTTGTTGTCACAATTAGCAAAAACAAACCGGACATCAATATTAGGGTGTTGTGCTCTAAATGTCAAATGTTTTGTTCGATCCTCCGGTGCAAAAAATCCTTTGGTTTCAACATAAAATTGATGCTCAGGAAAATAAAAATCTGGTGTGTATGTTGTAGTCTTTGGTACATATGAGTAGGTGTCTGGTTCATAATCAAAAGAAACACCACGCCTAATTAAATCCGAAGCAAAATCTACTTCAAAATTACTACGGTATTTTGTACCTGCCACTCGACGGGCCATTCTAGTTCTACGAGCCAAGAGATGTCCTCGGTGATCGCAAATTCGGTGAAACATATTTTGGTTGGTAGGAGTGCAAAAGATGATCTATGGATTTTATAATAAATTTCAATGTCTTAGGAGCTTTACTTTTCATCGGACCATTCTGTTCCTCCTGCAAAAACATATTTTCTATAAAAACAATACCTCCAAGATTTAAAATATTTTGAATACGACTTATATCTTCGGATAACACTTCTACGTGTTGTCGATAATCAACATCAGACCAGTAGGCTTCCCAATCATTTGACGCAACAGACTTTATTGTTAAGTACAAAGTATTAGTACATGCTCTAAGAAATTCACTTCCACCTTCCTTCTTTTCATTTTCAGCGTAAATAAAAAAACATTTTTCATTATTAACAACATCACTTTCGGTAAATTTATCTACAGCTATTAAAGGCATTATTTTATAATCTCAATCTCAGCATCTGTTTTAACTACTACTCTAGCGCCACACGCTAACACAGGTTTATCGTTACCCCCATAAAGTACTCTACTTGGACCGTTTATTGCAACTTCATGGCAGTATGTATTTTTAGATCCCTGTTTAATTGTTATAACAGGTTCATTAGTGCCATGTTTTTTATTCGCACGAATTTTATGTTGGTTTACATGAATATATTTTGTTTTTGTTCTCATCAGATTTGTTCATTTTTTAGAACAGAATACCACACCAATGGTGGATTTTTGGCATCCGAAGATACTTTGTGATGTAGTTTGGCTTTCGGCCAACAATGAGATTTAAACCTACAAAAACTACAGGTGGTGTTCATAAGACGATTACCAGTTGGTGTACCCTTATATTTTTCTGGAATATCTTCTAATTTCTGTAAGGGAACAGTTGTATCTTTTAAAATACGAATATTGTGGGCTGCGGTATTAAGTGCAGCTTCGCGTTCTTCATCTTGAATACTAGGTGCAGAACAAATTTGTATTTCACCCGACGATTTGTTAATAACAATCCAGCCACCAAAGGGTTTGTTTTCTGCTGCTCCATATAAATGTCCCTGTACTACATAGCCAAAGGGATCATTATCTTTAACACGCTTGTAATTAGTAAATTTACTGGTAAAAGCATAGGGACTTGATGTTTTAATATCCCATACAGCACCATCAATAATTATGTCCAGTGTGCCCTGTAACATAACACCTTCTAATTCAAGCCTAACTGGTTTTTGATAGCCCTGCACATTAACACCAGCTTCTTTTAACTGAACGTAAATCAGTGCTTCAAGTATATCACCAAATAAAAAACGATTAACTGAATTATATTCTAATTCTGTTTTAGTTTCAACACCATCTCGTTCTAATTGCTGTTGACAAAGAGGTTTACCTAATGCAGACATACGCATTGACCATCTACGGGCAGATCCAGTAAATTGTTTACTCAAAGCCCTAGCACATTCTCTTTTAAAAAAAGCAATAGAAACAGGGGAGATGTCTGCCTCCCCCGAAACTACCTTTTGCAAATAAAGTTGCAGATACTCCTTGATGAGATTATTCATCCAAGGCTTCTACAACCTCCACATCCTCAAAATCTTGGCGAGTTTCACGATACTTATCTTCAATCTGCGAATTATGCTTATTCACAAGATCCATGAAACTTTCCAGAAGTGGAACATCTCCCTTTGGGGCAAATTCAACGTAATCTTTTACGTCAATTTTAGCCTTATAAAAAACATTCCCACCATACTTTTGTCTAAGAGTACTTAGTGTAGCACGAGTATTAAACAAAAGTTTGCCTTGTTTTTCTAAGGTTTTAATCCAATCGCTAACAGGCATAAAATTACTGCCTCTCGCGTACCACATATGGGGGATCGCCGCATCACTATCACTAGCTGCAACTGTTCCATATAAAACCTGAGAACACTTAATTCCTGCTTGAAGAGTTCTTGCAGGATCATCGGCGGCAAGTTTCTCTAGCTCCTTTCGGTCTATCTTGCCACATTTCAAACCACCAGTCGTATCAAAGAAACTATCGCCAAATGATGCAGCTTGTATAGTCATTGACGAATAATTTTGTTCGCTTTGATCCCATACACTATACATATATCGACGAAGAAATGGACGAAAAATAACAGTCTTAGAATAGACAGTTTCTCCACTCTCATCTTGTATACGCCACTGTCCACGAGGAAGGGACGTACCCTCATCATCTTCAGTGTTGTGTTCAATAGCAAGTCGCGGCAAAAATGAGCTACCACCCTCGCTAGTCCTAGATGACAAATCCTTTTGACCCAATGCAGCCATCAAAGCATCTGTATCTATATTTTTTGCCGTAACCAGATCGGTTATACTCGGCATTACTGCTAATTCTGCCATGTTAATTATATCTCCTTTACATTGACAGTTTTAAGATTTGACCAATCATCACCAATTTTTAACTCAATTCCGATTGGTACATTGTATTTTAAGCCATATCGGGATTTACATTCCTTTCTAATGCCCAGCATGGCTTCCGTTAATAAATCTATGGCTATACCCTCTTCTTCGGGGTGTACATCCATAACTATACTATCATGGACGGTGTTACAAATCAAGCTCTTTATTTGATTTTCTTTAATTTTTTTATGTAGTGACACTAATGCAACAGGTAGTAGGTCAGCAGTTGCAAATCCCTGAACTGGATAGTTTTTTATCTGTGTTCCATTGGAAACACCACCACTGGGAAAACGCCGGACATTTGGAAACATATATTCTCTACCCGATGGTAGGGTTATTTTTTTGCGTACCAGAGCTTCGTCACCCAGTTTTTCATGCCATCTGGCAATTCCGCTATATTTCTCAAGAAATGCTTCGTAATACCGCCTTTCACTGGGCGTTCCTGTACGTCCGCCGTATAATGGCTTAAATGTGTGTGCCTTGGCTTCCTGACGGCTTACACCAATGATCTCAGCCGTGTACGCATGAACATCAATTTTATCTTTAATATCCTGTAAAGCCTGTGGATCTTGTGAGAGAAACCCTGCCACACGAAACTCTAGTTGGCTGTAGTCACCCTCAAGTATTTTTCCACCCTTAAATCTACTAACAATAGCTTCTCGAACTGGAAATGTACTGCTTCTAGGCATATTTTGAAAGTTGGGATTGCGTGAGGATAATCGTCCGGTAGCTGTAACACACTGCATAAACTGAGGATGAATAAAACCATCGGTTCCGGTGTTATTCTTGATGTTTTCAATGAAAGTATTAAGATAGGTTGCTAAAGAATTGTAACGCATGTATTTTCTTAAAAATTCATACTGTCTGGGCTGGCCCCGCACCTGTAGTATTTTTTCTCGGATAGTAGATACATCTGTTTTAAATCCGTGTACCGATAAATCCTTTTCATTTAATGGTGTTAATCCTAGTCCTGCCCTCTCTGTAAGATTTTTGTAAACACTTCCGCTACCGAAACAAACTTTGCATTTACGAGGCATACCATATGTACCATCTTTTCGTATAAATTCAACACTTCCCCTGCCTTTGCAAGTATTACAAACTTGTCGGACTGTTTTCAAAAATGCTCCAACCTTGTGACGGTATTTACTTCTAAACACTCTCGGAGGAGATACCTTTACAAACTTCTTTTTTCGTTTTCCATCCTTGAGTTCAGTACCTAAGTCAAAAAATGTTTTCCAATCCTTCTTATCTCCAACCACTAGAGAATAGAACAGTTTAGACCTATCCTCGCCAGAGGCCAGATTGATTGGTGTATCCCCGCAGAACTCTACAATTAAATTTTGTAAATCTGTTTCTAATTGAATGTATTCATTTCTAAAGTCAGTTTCTATCTGCCTTAGTTTTTCAACATCAACTTTTATTCCCTTACCTTCCATGTCACACAAAACACGGCATACATCCATGTGCAATCTAATTGTTGGCTGCATTAGCCCAGTCTTCCATTTGGATGTCCAATAATTTCGCTTGTGCAAAAGCCAAGTCATAGGCTGATTGAACATCTTGCACACCGTATTCGGTAAGTTTATCCCACGGTATTTCATCTACCCCTTTTCCTGATTTAATAAACCCATCAAATATATAAGACTTTTTTTCAGAAACCTCGCGTCTTTTACACGATGCACCCAAAGTTAAATCACGATGCAACCCTCTTGCCAATAAATACTCCACTCCCATAGTATCCCAAACTTCATTTTCATATATGAAGCCACAAGCCTGTAACCACAGTAAATCATATTTAATATTGTGTCCAACTAAAAGTGTTGTTTTATCCAATATGGATTGTAGCACAACTACATTGTTTTTTGTGGGTGGCTGCTCGGCATGATAAAAACACAAATAATCTTGTTCTCCTGTATTCGTTAGATATCCACACGACACCAAAGTATTTTCTCCACTGTACGGCATGTTATCGCCGTTGGAAAAAGTATTTTCAATATCTACAGCAGTAATCATGTGTAGTATCTTCCTGTAGAAATATTGAGAAACGCATGAGAAGTGCCATGCCAACCATTCAATTTATTTTTGCTTACTGTCAGGAAGCGAGTGTTATCGTCTACTCCCAATCCTTTTCCTATGCCAATAATTATGTCGGCTTCTCCGGCCTTGCCAGTACGACTGTTATCCAACATGGAATACTCAATGACTTCTCGTTGGTGTGCTTCATAGTTAGCTTGTGACACTGCCCAAACTAAACAATTATTCCGTTTGCCCAACTCACGACCACTGACATACAATTCTTTTAGACGTTCATCACCACGAGTAAATGTGCCATTTATTTTAACTTTATCCATTTGATCTATAAACACCACATCAGGTTTGTTAAGTGCAGTAAAATCTACAATCTCACCCATACTTGTTCCAACCGAATCAATAACAACTAAATTTTTATCCAGCCTTTTTTTGTACTCCTCCGTATAATTTTGTTTTTCATTAAACAGAACATATTTGTCTGTGTTAAAGAACGCTGTGACTATTCGTAGCTTTACCTTCTTTGCTAGTTCTTCATTGGCCCAGTAATGAACTTTGTAACCACTGGCAACGTAGTGTGCAGCTAAATGAGAACAAAAACTGGTTTTCCCAACTTCCGGTCTAGCAAAAATAATACCAAAATCCCCACGATTCATACCCTGTACGTGTTCCTCTAAGGTATTGAGGCCAAAGGTAAAATCAGGATCTTGAACTGTAGCCTGTATTAGTTCCTCAAAGTTATCGTGGATAATTGTAAAGGTGTCGTGTGCATCAAGGCTGCTGGACGCAACACGATCCATCATCTTCGCAATATCTGAAAAAGCAAGTTCATTGCTGCCAGTCCAAAATTCAACGGCCTTCTCACCAATTTGTCGTGCCATATCTCTCTGCCAAAATGTTTTAGCCCAATCGTAAGCAAGATCTTGGTCTACCTGCTCAAGCAACATAAGACTATCAACTAGATCACTGGTTTGTTCTGCCTTGCTATCTGGTGTAGCTGGAAATAACATTTTGTGGGCAGCAATTAAAGATGCTTTATCTAATCTCTTGATGTCTTCATACTTGAGATGTGCTTCTCGTATAGTATGAGCCAATGGTCGCCAGTCCTTTGGAAACATGACTGGTGTTATAAAATTTTTTGTTCTGTCCCACGAAGTTTTATCCAACAAGGTAGCCAGAACATTTAATTCAATGTCTTGCATTGCTCCCAGCCTTCTTCATTCGACTTTTAGAAGGGGTTAATTTCTTACGATGATTTAGTGGTGGTTTACGAAATCTACGCAAAGTTTTATTTCGGGCTGCGTAGACACTGAAACCATATGTTGATCGTTTAGCCATGTTGATATATAAAATCCTCTAGTTGGTCAGCATTCATATTCTTGAGATCTTTCTCAGGAAAAAGAACACCAACGTAATTTAATTCGTGTTTCAGTATAGCACAAATGTGCATACTTTTCAAGGCTGCATCTTTATCCAAACAAATCAATACCTTATCGTATGCTTCTTGAAGTAGATGTTGATAGAGATTTTCTGATAGGACTGTACCACACATGGAAATACCAACAACATTACTAAGTTTTGATGCCACACACGCAGAAGGAATATCCTCAACAATTATAGCAACCTTACCACAACCAATTTTATAATCAGCAGAGGTTCTAGCATATTTATACCATTTTGGTTTTCCCTCTGTTTTCATAGTTCTACCAACAGCATTAACAATGCGATTACTATTTAAATCCTTAATAAGAAAAACTACACGATCTTGTTTTAGATCATATTTTACATTGATGTGTTTTTGTTCGTGTAGGTCAAGGCACTGAACTTTTTCAAGATACTTTAGACCTTGTTTGCTGTAGGCTAACTCAATAAAATTAGACGTAGAAAACTCTTCTTGAAAGACTTCTGTAAAGTCGATTGGTTTTTTAAACAGACCATTTTTTATCTGGTGTTTTTGTAAACCAATTCTTTTTGAACCTTTAATTTCACAGCTTGCATCAAAACAATTATAAATTACTACCATAGAAGCTGGTAGATACATAGCTGAAAAAGTATTATTGCTCCCACAATCAGGACAGTTTGTACGGACACGGCCTACCTCCGCTGCTTCATCTAACAATTCATCAATAGCTTTATTCATCTTCATCTCCGTTTAAATACTCTTGTATTTCTTCTTTTTCAAGAGTATTCTGTAATTCCTGTTTTTTCATTCGGACTACACGTTGATGATATTTATGATCTTCAAGCTCTTTAGCATAGTAATTTCTATTACTAGGCTTTTTACGTTCTCGATTTTTACGTTGGTGTTTCATGGTTCCTTACCAAATATACTACGGTATATAGTTCTCCCCTTCCGGGGTATATTAAGTATATCATGGAAATAAAGTCTGGTCAAGCAGAAAAAAGCACTTGTAAATACTTTTTACCTATGCTAATATATAGGCATGGTTCGTCGTAATAGAAGGGTGATAGCAGAAATGAGGTTATCAAGGTGAAGCAAGAACGAGGGTGGCGCTTGCCTTTTGTTAAAAAGGCTACGGCCCAAAAGATCTATGAAGCTCGGTGGGTTTGGTATCATACGATACTAGCTTTCGAGCTTTTTGTTTTAATTGTGATACAAGCAATAGCTCTGTGGAAATAATAGCTAAATCGTATCTTGAGGAATTTTCATTTCTGCACGAATTGAAGATGAAAGCTGTTTTACAAGAGGCTTTTACCAATGCCTACGCGGAATTGGGTCTTGATGAAGATGAGTGTCTTTCAAGATCGCAAGTGCAGATCCATAGACTTAATGCAAAAATTGAAGATTGGCATGTACAACTTCTTGAATTAGTGGGAGCTAAAAAGAATGACTAAGAAAAAGAAAGAATCTGTTCCTCATCCCGAAAGAGATTGGCACGTTTCCTTTTTGTCCTCGGTGTTGGGTGAATTTGATAGTAAAACTGAAGATGGTACACTATATTGGCAAGATTTTGGTGTAGATTATGAGAATGGTGGTGTCGTACTTTGGCCCACCAATGAGGATGCTTGGCAAAAAGCGTACATGATTTCTGGTTATTGTAGGTTCAATAAGATACCTTGTACCTTTGAGGATGGTGGCAATGACGGTCATTAAAGTATGATCTATGTACCCATAAC
>Ga0208180_1001032_pt1 | contig 19025 bp, 19 predicted proteins | sample MalvireepMed_s16_FD_184241 | JGI IMG/M metagenome (GOLD analysis project Ga0208180, IMG submission 184241) | Marine viral communities from the Global Malaspina Expedition - Malaspina viral metaG DeepMed_s16 (SPAdes) (version 2) | ecosystem: Environmental > Aquatic > Marine > Oceanic | place...
AGTATATGGTGCGCGCCACTGGTTATATCCAGAGTCGTGAGGATCTTGCCAGTATTCCGCTGGGTGTGGATGACAACGGAACGCCTCTGCTGCTCAAGGATGTTGCCGACATTGGAGTGGGACCCCAGATGCGCCGTGGCATTGCCGAATTGAACGGGGAAGGTGAGACCGTCGGCGGCATCGTCGTCATGCGCACAGGAGAGAATGCCCAGAAAACGATCGATGGCGTCAAGGCCAAGCTTGAGCAGCTCCAGTCCAGCCTGCCGGAGGGGGTCGAGGTCGTGACGGTCTACGACCGTTCAGGCTTGATCGAGAAGGCGGTGGACAACCTGTTGCGTGGTCTGCTCGAGGAACTGGCCATCGTGGCGTTGGTGTGCGTACTCTTTCTGTTCCACCTGCGCTCTGCACTGGTGGCGATGATAAGCCTGCCGATGGGCATTCTCACTGCCTTCATCATCATGAACTGGCAAGGTATGAACGCCAACATCATGTCGCTTGCGGGTATCGCCATTGCGATCGGGGCCATGATCGATGGTGCCGTCGTGTTGATCGAGAACTTGCACAAGCACATGGAGCGTACACCGCTGACGTCCGAAAACCGGTGGAAGGTGGTGGCCGATTCGGCGGTGGAGGTGGGGCCGGCGCTTTTCTTCAGCTTGCTGATCATCACTGTCAGCTTTGTTCCTGTCTTTACCCTCGAGGCCCAAGAGGGGCGGATGTTCTCGCCGCTCGCCTTCACCAAGACCTATGCCATGGCAGCCAGTGCCGGGTTGGCGGTCACCTTGGTTCCGGTGCTGATGGGCTACTTAATCCGTGGCCGCGTAATTCCTGAGCACAAGAATCCGGTCAATCGATTGCTGGTCGGGGTCTATATGCCAGTACTCAAGGCAGTATTGAGTTTCCCGAAGACGACGATCGCCTTGGTGCTGGCGATAACCCTGGTGGGTTTCTGGCCGGTCAGCAAGATTGGCAGCGAGTTTATTCCACCCCTGGATGAAGGCGACTTGATGTACATGCCGACCACTTATCCAGGGCTGTCGATCGGCAAGGCGCGGGAGCTCCTTCAGCAGACCGATAAACTGATTGCCAGCGTACCGGAGGTGGACACGGTGTTTGGCAAGATCGGACGGGCCGACACGGCTACCGACCCTGCGCCGCTGACCATGGTCGAGACTTTCATTCAGCTCAAACCGCGGGACGAGTGGCGAGAGGGGATGACCACCGACAAGCTCAAGAAGGAACTCGACAGCCTGGTGCGGATACCGGGGGTATCCAATGCCTGGGTGATGCCGATTTCGACGCGCATCGATATGCTGGCGACCGGGATCAAGACGCCGGTGGGCATCAAGGTGGGCGGAGAAGATCTCAAGCAGATTCAGTCCATCGGACAGCAGCTGGAGACGATCCTTGCCGATGTTCCCGGTACTGCGTCGGTCTATTCCGAGCGGGTGGCCGGAGGTCGCTATATCAAGGTTGATATCAACCGCGCTCAGGCGGCGCGCTATGGCCTGAACATTGCCGACGTGCAACAAGTGGTGGCGACCGCTATCGGTGGTCAGAACATCACTCAGACCATCGAGGGCTTGGAGCGCTACCCGGTCAACCTGCGCTACCCACAGGATTACCGGGACTCCCCCGAGCGACTGGCCGAGCTGCCGATCGTGACCGCCAATGGGCAGCGCATCGCTCTAGCCGACGTGGCGGACATCTACGTGGAGGACGGACCACCGGCGATCAAGAGCGAGAACGCACGTCCCAACGGTTGGACCTTCGTGGATATCGAAGGCGTGGATGTCGGTACCTATGTGCAGCGCGCCATGGATGTCGTGGCGGACGAGCTCGATTTGCCCGCCGGTTATTCGGTGACGTGGTCCGGGCAGTATGAATACATGTTGCGTGCCAAAGAGAAGTTGAGCTATGTGGTGCCTCTCACATTGGCAATCATAGTGATCCTGCTCTACATGAGTTTCAAACGCTTCAGTGAGGTAGCCATCATCATGGGCACGCTGCCGCTGGCCATGGTAGGGGCTATCTGGTTGATGTACCTGCTGGGCTATAACTTCTCCGTGGCCGTGGGAGTGGGGTTTATCGCTCTGGCCGGGGTGGCAGTCGAGATCGGAGTGATCATGCTCGTATATCTCAACCAGGCCTATCAGCAGATGCTCGAGGGCTGCCAACACAAGGGAGTACAACCCCGTCGGGAGACTCTTCGCCACGCCGTGCTGCACGGTGCTGCTCTCAGGGTGAGACCGGTAATGATGACATCGGTCTCGACCATTGCCGGTCTTCTGCCACTGATGTACAGCTCCGGCACGGGTTCCGAGGTGGTCAGCCGCATTGCGGCCCCGATGGTGGGGGGGATGTTGAGCGCAGTGATACTGACGCTTCTGGTGTTGCCCTGTGTCTACTACCTGTGGAAATGCCGCCATGTGAATCATGCATAACGTCAGGATCGACAAGGCTGGGTGGCACATTCTAGATACGCGAATGCCGTATCTCGAGGGCTCCCAGCCTAACACGAATCGTCAGTGGTACTTGATGTGAGGTGCACTAGCGATGCCCCCTGGAATTAGGTTGAATTTGCACTTCGTGAGTCAAGATTCAGTTTGTATTCAGGCCATTAGGCTATGCTGGTAGATAAGAAAGCACGCTTGGCTATTTGCTAACCCGCTGGCGTAGCGTCGAGCGATTCATAGAAGCCTGAAGGGCGCGAGGAAATTGCCATGATTGCGTACCCACAGATCGATCCAGTGGCATTTTCCCTCGGACCGGTACAGCTACATTGGTATGGCCTAATGTACGTGGTGGGGCTGACGGCCGCATGGTGGCTGGGGCGGCGGCGAGCGCACCGCCTCGGCTTGACCCATGATGATATCGGCGACCTGATCTTCTATGGCGCTCTGGGCGTCATCATTGGAGGGCGCTTGGGCTATGTGCTGTTCTACGGGCTCGACCAGCTGATAGCCAACCCCCTATGGCTTTTCAAGATTTGGGAAGGGGGCATGAGTTTCCATGGAGGTCTTGCCGGCGTGCTGGTAGCCGCCTGGCTGTTCGCTCGCCGTCACCGCCTGGCCTACCTTCAGCTGACCGATTTCATCGCCCCGCTGGTGCCGATCGGTCTGGGGGCAGGGCGTCTGGGCAACTTCATCAATCACGAGTTGCCGGGGAGGGCCAGCGACGTGCCCTGGGCGATGATCTTCCCTCCCATGCTGGGCTTGGGGCCTGAACCCCGCCATCCATCAGCACTCTACGAGTTTGCCCTGGAGGGTGTGGTGCTGTTTGTCGTGTTGTGGTGGGTGTCACGGAAACCGCAAACTCAAGGGCTTATCTCGGGTCTATTCCTGCTTCTGTATGGCACCTTCCGTTTCATCGTGGAGTTTGTGCGCTTACCCGATCCTCAATTGGGCTTCATCGCCTTTGATTGGCTCACTATGGGACAGTTGTTGACGGTACCAATGTTGGCAGCAGGTGCGTTCCTGGTCACCACTGCATGTCGTAGTCAGCGAACCATGGTTGCTACATCGGACCGATAAGCAAGACAAGTGATATGAGGTATGTCGATAATATTGGAAGAACGTTAACGATATTACAGTACGAGGAGAATTCTCATGGCACACAGAGAGCATCGGTTGGGAGTTTCTGAAACGACCTTGGTGAACCGACACTTAAAGCTTGATTCCAGCGATCTGGATGCGGTGAAAGCGGCTGTTGCAGATATTGATGAGCTATACGGGCTAGACAGTGTTTCGTTCGATGAGAAGAAACTAAAGCTTCACCTGGCCTATGATGCCTCACGTCTCTGCCTCGACTGCGTCGAAGATATTCTCGACAAATATGCGGTCGAAATCAGTCGTGGTTGGTGGAACCGCTTCAAGGAGGAGCATTATCGATTTGTTGACCAAAACATAAAAGATAATGCAAAGAAGGAGCCTTGGAGCTGCCATTGAATGGTATTCACATCTATACGCAAGGCTAGCCTCTATACGCAAGGCTAGCCTCAGGGTAAGCGCTGCAGGAAACTACGCGTGGTCCGCTCGGCTAGGGAGCTTCATGTAGCGTTATTTGCCTTTCTGCTGAATCTTCCCTGGGAGTTTCTTCAGGTTCCGTTGTATGCGGGCATGCCTGTGATGCCACATTGGGAAGCTGTGCAGGCTTGTATCCAGGCAGCCCTTGGCGATGTATTGATCACGTTGATGGCGTATTGGTCGGTGGCCGTATGGCATCGACGTCATGACTGGCTTCGGGGCTATGGGGCCAAGGAGTGCGTGGGCTTCGTGCTGGTGGGCGTCGGTATCACGGTGGCGATGGAGTGGCACGCTACGCTATTCAGTCAACGGTGGGAGTATGCGCAGCTGATGCCCCGTGTGCCGTGGTTGGGCACGGGCCTCTCGCCGTTACTACAGTGGTTGATCTTGCCGCCGTTGATGCTGTGGATGGCGCGTCGTCATCGGTTAGGTTCGGAGGTTGTATCCAAAGAAAATAATTGACTATTGGGTAGCGCATAGGTTCTACACTTTGATTTCAATGTATCTAACCACACTCTACCATTTGTCATCTGGTGAGTCTCAGAGCGTCAAGAGGGCTTTCGGTAGGGTCTGGTTTCATTCACCCAGGAGAGAGGTGATGGAGTCTATGGATAGAACGCCACAGTACAAGCAGAATAGCCTCTCACTGGTCGGTGCGATTGCCTTAGGGACCGGGGTCATGATTGGCGCTGGTATTTTTGCTTTGACGGGACAGATGGCCGAGATGACGGGAGTGCTTTTCCCGTTAGCCTTCTTGTCAGCGGCACTAATCGTCTCTTTCAGTGCTTATTCCTACGTGAAAATGTCCAATGCCTATCCGTCAGCTGGTGGTATTGGCATGTACCTCAGCAAGGCTTATGGACCAACTCTGACCACCGCTTTCCATGCGCTTTTAATGTATTTCTCCATGGTGATAGCACAAAGCTTTTTGGCGAGAACCTTTGGGTCCTACACGCTAGAGCTTTTCGATTTTGGGGATAGGTCACTGCTTGTCCCCTTATTGGGTGTTGCGCTGCTGATATCTGCATTTTTACTAAACCTCTCCGCCAACAAGCTGATTCAGGGTGTTGCGTCAGTACTCGGGTTCATAAAAATTGGTGGGATCATCTTGTTCGGGGTCGTCGGTGTCATCATCGCCGACTCGGTCGGCATGGAAACCTCGGCGTCGACGCCCGAGGGATCTCTGTCAGGCTTTCTAGGAGCAACCGCGTTGGGGATCCTGGCCTTCAAGGGGTTCACGACGATCACCAATAGTGGTTCAGAGATAAAAGATCCCCATCGCAACGTCGGCAGGGCGATCATGATCTCGATCGCCCTGTGTGTGGTGATCTATGCGCTGGTGGGCTTCGCTGTCGCCAGTAATCTGTCGCTGAGCGAGATAATCGAAACGAAAGATTATTCGTTGGCGGCTGCTGCCCGTCCTGCGCTGGGGGAGGCCGCCGTCTGGTTCACCGTCATTCTCGCCATGCTGGCCACCGCGGGTGGTATCATTGCCAGTATATTTGCGGTCTCACGCATGTTGGCAATGCTGACGGAAATGGAACTGGTGCCGCATCGTCACTTTCATATGCCAGGCAGTATCCAGAAGCATACCCTGGTTTATACGGTCGTGCTTGGTTTGGTTCTGACGGCTTTCTTTGACCTTAGCCGTATCGCAGCACTTGGTATCACTTTTTACTTGATCATGGATATTGCTGTTCATTGGGGAGTGTTGCGTCATCTTCGCAAGGAGGTCGGTGCCAACCCAATCGTGCTGGTTATTGCGATACTGCTGGATGCCGTCGTGCTGGCAGGCTTCCTTTGGGTGAAAGCGACGACAGATCCCCTGGTGCTAATCGTCGCAACGATTGTCATGGCGGCTATCTTGATTGCCGAGCGACTCTTTTTGTCTCGTAACGGCGCTTCTAGTTCAAACGATAATACTCATTCTCATTAACTATTAAGGATAAGGATCATGGAGGTTCGGACCTTTGGTGACCTGATTGACTGGACACGGCAGCTGCATGAGCATTTGGCGCGCTGTCTTTCTCACTGTGCCGATCATAATGAAGAAGAGCGTGCCAAGATGCTCCTTAATTATCTGGCAGCTCATGAGCATGAGATGGAGTATGTTGTTGGTGAGTTAAAGAGTAGAGCGGACCCCAAAGCATTGAATACCTATGTATATGATTATCTGGAACACAGGCCGATCCGGACGCATCGGACCTGTGATGCACCCTATGCTGCGCTGGGTTTCAATGAAATCTGTCGGGAGATTTTCGACTTCCATGATCAAGTGACAGATCTCTATCGTAACTTGGTTGGCAAGGCGGAGATTCCTGAAGCAAGGGAGTTGCTTGAATCCCTTCTTGAGCTGGAACAGCATGAAGCGATGCGCCTTGTTCGGCAGACTGGGAGGATGGACGATCTGTAAGAAAATGATGTCTGGATCTGTTATAACTGCCTGATCGCCACCCTCGGCATAACATCTGTCCTGACTGTTCCTAATGTAACGTACCAGAACGGCATCGGCATTGCGTGTCTGGCATCGATGCCGATTGTCCTGTTTTTTATATCTGCTATTCATCTCGGTCGCGCTGATCATGCCCGACATGACGGTGCATCAGGAAGTGCATGCCGAGACAGAGGGCCAGGGGCAGCAGCAGCCAGGCGCCGCTGCTCAGTGATTGCCCGCCCCACATGAACAGCAGCACGGCGCCTCCCATCAGCACCACGCAGGCGGTCATCATCCATTTATGGAGTGCCGCGGTAGGGGAAGACGGCTCTTTCTGTGATTCGGCCTCTCCCGAGGGGGGCTTGGTGGATTCTGGTCGTTTCATGAGCGGTCGCCTTTGGCTTGGACCGATGGGGTGGCAGTGGAAGGCTCTCCGCGGGGCTGCTCACGGGCGTAACGCCGCTTGAGCAGCAGCGAGTTGCCGATCACCGAGAGGGAGCTGGTGGTCATGGCGATGACGCCGATCATCGGGTGCAACAGGCCGATGGCGGCGATGGGGATGGCGGCCACGTTATAGGCGCTGGCCCAGATCAGGTTCTGGACGATCTTGGCGAAGGTGGCTCGCGAGAGATGCATGGCGTCCACCACGGCGGTGAGCTCGCCGCGTACCAGGGTCACGTCCGCCGCCTCGATGGCCACGTCGGCCCCGGCACCGATGGCAATGCCCACGTTGGCCTGCTTCAGTGCCGCGGCGTCGTTGATGCCGTCGCCGACCATGGCCACGTGGTTGCCGTGTTGTTCCTGCAGCGCGCGGATGGCATCAACCTTGCCTTCCGGCAGCACACCGGCCTGGACCTCGTCGATGCCCACCTCTTCAGCCACGGCGCGGGCGGCGCGTTCGTTGTCGCCGGTGATCATCACCACGTGCAGACCGAGATCATGCATGCCGCGGATGGCCTCCACCGACTCCTGCTTGAGGGTGTCGGCCACGGCCACTAGGCCGAGTGCCTGGCCGTCGGCGGCGACGATTACCACGGTGCGGCCCTTGCCCTCGAGCTCGCCCATGGCGTCATCCAGGGCCTCGAGGCCGGTCACGCCTTCCTCTTCCAGCAACCGGCGATTGCCGATCAGCACCACTTCGTCGCCCACCTTGCCCGAGACACCGCGCGCACCGGTGGAACGGAACTCGCTGACCTCGCCGGGTTTCACATCGCGCTCCCGGGCACCATCGACGATAGCCCGGGCGATGGGGTGCTCCGAGGCGTTCTCCACGCTCGCCGCCAGGGTGAGCAGGCGGTTTTCGTCGGCGCCTTCGGCGACGACGGCCTCGGTGAGTTTTGGTTCGCCGCGGGTGATGGTGCCGGTCTTGTCGAGCACCATCACTTTGACGTCCTTGAAGGTCTGGATCGCTTCGCCGGAGCGGATCAGGATGCCACGCTCGGCACCGATGCCGGAGCCGACCATCAGCGCCGTGGGGGTGGCCAGGCCCAGCGCGCATGGACAGGCGATGACTAGCACTGCGATGGCGGCGAGAATCGCCAGCACCGGCGTGGCGGCCTCGGGGTTCACCCAGGGCAGGAAGGTCGCACCCCAGTCGAGTATCGGTCGCAGGGCATCCGGGAATAGCGCCCAGGCCACCAGGCTGGCCAGAGCGATGGCCAGCACCGCCGGTACGAAGCGGCCGGTCATGCGATCGGCGAATTCCTGGATCGGTACCCGCGAGCCCTGAGCCTGGTCGATCAGCCGCACCACTTGGGAGAGGAAGGTATCGCCGCCGACGCGGGTCGCCTTGACCCGCAAGCGTCCCTCCTTGTTGATGGTGGCACCGATCACGCTGTCCCCGGTGCTCTTGTAGACCGGTATCGACTCGCCGGTGGCGATGGACTCGTCGAGATGGCTCTCGCCCTCGACCACCTCGCCGTCGGTGGGGATCTTGTCGCCGGGGCGCACGACCATGATGTCGCCCGGGGCCAGCTCCTTCACCGCCACCTCGACTTCCTCGCCATCGCGCTCGACGCGTGCTGTCTTGGCACCCAGGGTCATTAGGCGGCGGATGGCCTGGGAGGCGCGTCCCTTGGCGAGTGCCTCCAGGTAACGGCCCAGCAGGTGGAAGGTCATGATGGTGGCGGCCATCTCGATGAATGAGGTCATGGGGTAGACGAAGCCGACTAGGCCGATCAAGTAGGGCGGCAGGCTGCCCATGGAGATCAGCACGTCCATGTTGAAGGTGCCGTTCTTCAGCGAGCGCCAGGTCGACTTGTGGGTGGCGATACCGCCATAGAGAAACACCACCGGGAAGGCCAGCACGGCGATGATGGCCAGGTAGCCGGGAATCGGCTGCCAGAACATGTGCGGCATCATCAGCAGCATGATCAGGGTGGTGGGTACCGCAGCGATGATCAGCCGCTTGCGGGCCTGGGAAAGATAGGCCTCCTCGATCTCGGCGTCGCTGTCGGCATCCTCCGCCTCGTCGGCCTGCACGGCGGCCACCTCATAGCCGGCCCCTTCCACGGCGCGCTTGAGCGCATCGCCATCGGGGCCATCGGCGGCAATACTCACAGAGACGCGATGGCTGGCGATATTGGTGTCGATTGATTCGATACCCTCGAGCCGCTCCAGGGTACTGCGGATGATGCCGGCGCAGTGGTCCGAGCCCATGCCGGGAACGGTCAGGCGGACCTGTTGCATGCCGGTACCACCACTGACGGCGGCCACGTCGTAGCCGGCGCCTTCGACGGCTTCCTTCAAGGTGTCGCCGTCGGGCCCGCCTGCTTCGATGGTCACGCTGACATGGTGGTTGGCGATATTGGTCTGGATCTCGCCCACGCCATCGAGGCGTTCCAGCGTCTTGCGCACGATGCCGGCACAGTGGTCACTGCCCATGCCGGGGACCGTCAGGGTGATCGTGTTGGGGGGTGAATCGCTCATCGCTTGTCTCCTGTGGGCGTTGCCGAGTGGACGGCCAACAATGGCCGTCCTGTTGCCTGAGTCTGTGACACTCCCGGTCAGTGATGGGCCTCGTGGTCCTCGGGGTCGACGTCACTCTCAGGGGTGGCCTGCTGAAGCTGCTGGCGTTGCTCGTCGGTGAGCAGGTCGTTCATGGTATTTTCCAGACGCACCCTCTCGGCCATCATCTCGCCGTGAAGCTCGGCCATCCGACCGTGCAGGGCCTGGACCTCCTCAGGATCGGGGCGCTCGCCGCGCATCTCCGCCATCAGGTCCTCGCGTAGGTTCATCAGGCGGCCCATGCGCTCGAACTGGGCGGGGCGATGCTCCTGCATCAGCGCGCGCATCTCGTCGTGCTGCTCCGGGTCGAGCACCTCCCGCATCATGCCCATGCCGGCGCCTCCCATCATCGGGCAGGTCATCATCCCGCCACCCATCATGCCTTTCATCATGCCGGGCCCCATGCCGCCCTGGCCGCCACTCATCATTCCCCCCATCATGCCGGGCCCCATGTCGCCCTGGCCGCCGCCCATCATTCCGCCCATCATGTCAGGGCCCATGCCGCCTTGGCCGCCGCTGCCGCCCGTCATGCCGCTACCCTGATTGGGCTGATTGGTCGGCATGCTCTGGGCGAGAGCGATGCCGCTACCACTGGCACCGAGTGCCAGGGCGAGTCCGAGAGCGAGAGTATGCTTGCGAATTTCCATGATCCTTCTCCTAGCGAGCTGTTGGGCCCATTCAGGCCCTTTGCTGACATTATTCGGCTACGTGCTGCACAGAGGTCAATCCCATGTAACAGTGACTTTCACCTTTGTCTCGTTATGGTCTTCAGACATCGTTCATTCTCCCCGTTTGGCGAACAAGGCGCATGGCTTCGTGCTCTTCAAGTGCTAAAAGGGAATCTAAGAGCTCTTTAGCCTCAGGAATTTCCGCTTTGCCAACGAGGGTTCGATAAAGGTTTATCGTTTGTTCATGGAAATCAAAAACCTCTCGGCAAATGTCGTCAACACTTAGCGTGGAATAGGGCGCATCGCAGGTACGATGCGTACGGATAGGTTTATGCTCCAAATAGTCATAAACGTAGGTTTTTAATGCTTTCGCGTCAACAGTCTGTTCAAAGCGCGCCACAACGCGCTGCATTTCCGCTTCCTGTGCAGCTAAGTAATTGAGCAACATGCGAGCGCGCTCTTCTTCGTGTATATCGGCGCAATGAGCAAGGCAAGCTGCAAGATGCTCGTGTAACTGACGGGTCCAATCGATCAATTCACCAAAGGTTCTAACGTCCATTTGGTACCTCCTATAACGCTATTAACGTTAATGAGTGTGAGAGTGCTCGCTATCGTTTGAAGCGTCGCGTTTGGATAGGAAAATCCATTCGCCGAGTAAAAGAGTAGCCATTACTACACCAGCAACGATGAGCACCATGGGGTCCGAAATGGCTTTTACCCATAAAAAGCCGATTAACACGACAGCATCTAGTAGTATGGCAATGCTAGGAATAACAGGATTAGCCCCCACTCTGTCCTTGAGATGACGAAGCACACCCCAGTGGATGGCCATATCCATGATCAGGTAGAAAATGATGCCTAATGCTGCGATGCGGCTCAGGTCAAAAAAAGCGGTGAGCACTAAGCCAAATACGATGGTGTACACCAGTGTATGCTTTTGTACACTGCCGGGCATGTGGAAATGGCGGTGAGGAACCAGCTTCATTTCTGTCAGCATGGCGAGCATGCGTGAAACGGCAAAGACGCTGGCGATGATACCGCCCGCCGTTGCTAACATGGCGAGAATGACGGTAAACGCAACTGCCGCTTCACCCAGTGCGGGACGGGCAGCGGCGGCCAGGGAGTAGTCTTGGGTTTCGATAATTTCAGGCAAAGATAGGTTGCTGGCAACGGCAAAACCGACAAGGGCATAGATCACCACGCATAGCGCAATCGAGATCGTGATAGCTTTGCCAAGATTCCGCTTAGGATCTTTAAGCTCCGAACCACTATTGGTAATCGTCGTGAAGCCTTTAAATGCCAGTATGCCGAGCGCCGTAGCACCTAAAAAGCCCGTTATCGTAGGCGTAGGTGCATCGTTGCCAGCACCCATTTCGATGGAGTCGGCAATAAACACGCCGACAATACCAAACACTATAATGCCACCTATTTTGATAAATCCGAGCACCGAGGCGACGGTCTCGATCAAGCGGTTGGCGGATAAATTGATCAAAAAGGCTATTAGCAGTAAACCAACCCCGAGTAGGGGCACAAATAGTGAACGATCCCCCAGGTCAAACAACTCAAGCGTGTAGGAACCAAACGTTCTCGCCAAAAAACTCTGTGCGATCACCATGGAAAAATACATCAGGAGGGCATGAAAGGCGGTGGGAAGCGTCGGGCCATACGCTTTCTGTAAATACATGCCAATCCCACCTGCTGATGGGAAGGTATTGGACATTTTAACGTAAGAATAAGCGCTGAAAGAGACAATGACGGCAGCGGCCAGAAAGGCTAGAGGAAATAGCCGACCAGTCATTTCGGCCATTTGGCCGGTTAGCGCAAAAATACCGGCCCCAATCATCACGCCGGTGCCTAATGCAACGGCACCGACCAACGAAAGACTGTTTTCTTTATATTGTGGCGTTCTATCCTGCCCAACCATGAAAGCGACTCCTTGTATTAACGGCAACCACAGCAGCAATAACTGCCGAGGACTCCTGTGCGGTGTTTTTTGATGCTATATAAATTAAATATAGAACCTATGTGCAGCCACATGGCAAATGACTAACGGAAGGTCTGATTTTGCGAGGCCACAGGCAAGCAGCTCTTACCCTAAACTAGCTAGTCTTGCTCCTGGTTGTGTCATGTAGCCGTTATGACTATTAATGACAGCTCCAAGGTTCCTGTTTAGCGTTGTCTTTAACGTTCTGATCGACGAAACGGTAATACTCCTTCTTAAAGCGGTTCCACCGATCAGCGCTGACCTGTATGTCATGGAGCTTGAGAATTTTTTCAACGTCATCGATGCAGAGCCTCAGCGCATCGTAAGCAAGGCTGATATTTCGGTTTTTCTCGTTGTAGACCACCTTATCCATTCCATAGAGTCGGTCGATATCTGACAGCGCTTCTTCAATGCGTTTGGATTTACTGGGCTTGATTTTTAAATTCCGAGTCACCAGTGTGTTTTTGGAAACACCCAAGCGGTGCTCTTGTTGTGTCGTTTTCATGGTCTTTCTCCCAGGCGCGTACATGTATATATAGAGTGGTTCAGTTCTTGTCTATTTTGTCCTTATGACCGCCGTGGTGTTTATGCATGAAAATATGCATCAGTGGGCATGCTGCCAAAAAGAGGAAAGGTAAGAACTGAAATAGGTGGAGACGGTGCTCGGTTCCCATCAGGTATCCCGCCCAAATGACAAACCCAGCAAGTGGCACCCACAACATCAGCAAACGACTACTTGTACTGTTACTCATAATCACCTCAGTAACTCGCCCAAAGAGCCAACAGCAGTTAAGGCCGTTGGTTTGGGAAAAATCAAATAAATAACCCCAATAACAGCATGGATGATTTGTCTGAACGCAACCTGAACAGCATCGGAGGGAAATATGATCCTGATCAAGCGCCTCGCAAAAAGTAGGCGATAATTACCCAAGCGGTATCCATAGCCTCATTCCCATCATCATTAGGTTTTCGGTGAGCGATACAAAGCTTAATGGGTATTACTGAACCGCCCCGGCTTTACCGGAGACTCCATATCTTGAGAGGATGGAGTTATGAACTCACCAAAACGATATTCTTCAGAAGTCCGGGAGCGAGCTGTTCGATTAGTCCTTGAACAGCAAGGCGAATACCCGTCCAGGTGGGCGGCGATCTGCTCCATTGCCAGCAAGTTTGGCTGTTCACCAGAGACCTTAAGAGCCTGGTGCAAACGCTCAGAACTCACGCAGGGAGATAGCTCGGCTAATCTGCCTGAAAATGAACGACTCAAGCAGCTAGAGCGTGAAAACGTCGAATTGAAGCGCGCCAATGAAATTCTTCGTAAGGCGGCTGCTTTTTTCGCCCAAGCGGAGCTCGACCGCAAACCCAATTGATAGTGTCATTTATCGACGAGCATCGTGCTCAGTTCGGGGGCGAGTCGATTTGTAGCCAGCTACCAATCGCCCCATCGACGTATTACCACCACAAGGCACTTGAGACCGATCCTGAGCGGCGGGGAGATCGATATCGGCAGGATGCGTTTCTTACCGCTGAGATTAAGCGCGTGTGGGAAGAAAACTTCTGCGTCTACGGTGCTCGTAAGGTCTGGCGGCAACTCCGCCGTGAAGGGGTTAATGTTGCTCGTTGCACCGTAGAACGACTCATGCGACGCCTGGGGATTCGCGGCGTGGTGCGAGGCCAACGCCCCTTCACGACGATCAGTGATCCCGACCAGAAACGAGCACCTGATTTAGTGAAACGTGACTTTACGGCCATGCGTCCTAATCAGCTTTGGGTGGCCGATTTTACGTATGTCGCTACCTGGTCTGGCTTCGTTTACGTTGCGTTCGTTATCGATGTTTATGCACGCTGTATCGTGGGTTGGCGCGTAGCAACGTCGATGAAAACGGGATTGGTACTGGACGCTCTGGAGCAAGCGTTGTGGGCACGAAAGCACAGGCAAGGGTTAATCCACCATAGTGATAGAGGAAGCCAATATCTCTCGATCCGCTATACAGAGCGTATGGCTGATGAAGGTATCGATGCCTCTGTCGGCACCACCGGTGACTCCTACGACAATGCGCTGGCCGAGACCCTCATCGGCTTATTCAAAACGGAGGTGATTCACCATCGTGGACCATGGAAAGGGCGAGATGCCGTTGAGTATGCCACGCTGGAATGGGTTGACTGGTTTAACAATCGCCGACTGCTAGAACCCATAGGAAACGTTCCACCAGCAGAACGAGAAAAGGCGTATTATCGTCAATTGGAGGAGTCAGGTGAAGCTGCCTGACTCAAACAAACCGGTCTCCGGAATAACCGGGGCGGTTCATACTGTTGCCGACACAGGCGCACTTGAGCTCACGTTTATCGAGGTATATCGCTTTAAAGACAGAACCTGTCACACGGTGCCAACGAATAGCGCCAGTGGCGCAGCCAGCCAGATAAGCGTATCGGCCAGCAATTAGTAGCTTCGGAAGTATCTAGGCGTGAAGGTAAACGTAACTGAAGGGGACTTGGCGCTGGGCGTGCAGGTCATAGTTGAGAAACATGGCGCTAAAGCTCGCTACGCCCTGCAGCTTTTGCAGACCCGGGGGTATGATCGCTGTGGCTACGGCATACTCTAGCACGCGTGCAGTGAATATTATGCACTGAACCTCCCAACTGGCAGAAAAATCGATGAGTAACGCAGTGGCAAAAATTGCCAGCACAGGGCGATAGGTGGTCGCATTAGGGTCTGAAACGCTAACTCCCAGGTGCTCATGAAGCTCTTCATAGCCGCCAATACGTTCATAGCCCAGATATCCCTGGGAAATCGTATCGACATGTTCCTGCTCTGTAAACGCGTCAATCTCTTATCGCGAAGTCAGCAGGTTTACGTTCACCTAAGGCCCATGTGCACGAGCAGGTCAACGATCTACAAGCCAAACGGACATATGTACTCTCCTGTTTGCAACCATAAGCGCGAGCGCTGGAGTGAGTCGTTGTCACCGTTATGAACCTCTTAGTTGTTTATTAACACTATATTGCTTACCTAACATAATAATCTAACTCCCTTCCACAGCCTTCAGATCAAATATGTGGCGCGACGAAAACTTTATTGTGAAGTGAGTCAGTCGATCTTACTAAGCCTGAAGGCGCCTCAGTCGTTAGGTAATAAGTTTATTTTATATGAAATTTGTTAACTTCCATGTCTCAACATAAACATTTGAGATTCGCTAAAGTGTATATTTATTCGCTGACAATGCGAAGTTGGTTTTCTAAGTAAGGGCTAGCATTCGCCGGGAGCAGGTTTGTCGGAGTTAAAAGGACCAAGAGGTTGTTTTCTACTTAATAACACAAGTGGGCGGTTGAGACGGTAGCTAACAGTGTGGTGACCCATAAGGTGACTAAGAAAATTTGTTATAGGGCATAGACACTATTATTTACTCTGGGGGTATTCCAGTTTGTATTGGAAAGGGGTTCTCAATACTTTCGTCTGCTTGGTGACGCCTTTGCTCTTGTGTCCATAATGTCTTGAGATAATTCACCACATCTCGTATCTCGCTGGGAGCCAAAACTTCCTGATACGCTGGCATCGTTAGCCTATCGGTTTTATTCCAGGAGTCGCGCCAACCCTCGGCAATAATTCGGTAGAGCATGGCATCAGAGTGTTTCCAGGTATGGCCCTCTGGCCCATGTGGTGGAGCAGGTAACTCGCCTAGAGCATTTTGCTCTTCCCAGTTGGGCATGCCTTCGCCTTGTGTACCGTGGCAACTAGCACAGTATTGTCGGTAAACTCTTTTTCCGTCTTCCAGCTGAGGAGTATCGCTTGAAAAAGGACGGTCCTCAGCCATGGCGTGCCCCACAACCATTAGCGTCAGCCATGAGGCAGTGAAAAAACAGTGCTTACGCATCGGGATAAGTCCAGGATTGGCCTTCGTCTTCACTGTGTAGAAGTTCCCCTTTCTGGTTTAAACCATAGAGAGTGTCTTTGGCGGAGAGTGTGAGTGCAACGAGCTCTGTGCCGTCACCAGCTACTTGTTGCCACTCTTGACCACCCGTTTCACTACGCCATAGTCCTTGCTGTGTAACCACATAGACTCGCTTTGGGTTGCCAAGGCTATAAGCCACATCATAGACGCTGCCAGCATCAAGTGCTCCGGTCGGTCTCCAACCGCAAAAGCAGTCCATCGATAGACGCACCGCATCGTCCGATACCCCGTAGAGCCAGCCGGTCTGCATGCTGCCTTCCATGTCAGAGTGGACGAGTCGGTTAATCTTTTGTGAAGGACCACTGTCCATTTTTTTCCAGGTGGTGCCAGCATCCTCGCTTTGGTAGATGCCGTCTTCTTCAATTACCGCATAAAGTGTTTCGTTCTGACGGCGATGTACAGCTAGCGCAGTAACCTCTCGGCTAGGTAGGTTAGCGCTAAGCTCTTGCCAGGTTTCTCCATTGTCGGTGCTACGCTGCACCCCGATTGAGGGGCCTGCGATATAGAGCGCTTGCGGATCAGTGGAGGGGACCGATACCGCGCGCAACTGGCCTTCATTCACGTCTTCGGGCAAGGGAATCGCATTCCAGGTCATGCCTTCATCGGCACGCTGGAATAGTTGGTTAGCCTCAATTTTAAACAGTCGTTTGCCTGTTACGTCATATTGCAGTGCAAGCAACCTTTCTTCAGTTGCCAAGGCCGTAATGGCGCTGCCAAAGCTGACTGCGGCCAAGCCTGTCAGTAAGAAGACACGTAAAAAACGACTCACGATCATGTGCATTTCAATATTTCCTTAAATAACGATTAGCCGATAACACCTAGGGCAGGGAAAGTACGCAATAACCAATATGACAGCTCGGATAGTTTGCCTGTGATCATTAAGCTACCCATCAGGATCATGATCAACCCAGCCGCTATATGTATGAAATGCCCCCAGCGACGCAGGAATTTCTGGTGCTTTATGAAGCGATCAAGTGAAAGGGCACTCAGCATGAAGGGCACACCCAGACCCAAAGAATAAACGCCGAGCAACGCCATGCCGCTCCAGGCGTTGGCCGTGGAAGCGCTGACGGTAAGAATGGCACCCAGAATCGGGCCAATGCAGGGGGTCCAGCCAAATGCAAACGCTAAACCAAGCAGATAAGCCGCACTGCGGCTTCCGCCGACGTCCTTCAGTCGACCCATAAACCGCCATTCTTGATGAAACCAGCGCCATGGCATGAGCCCGGTCATGAAGGCACCAAACAGTATAACGATAAGGCCACCGACTAGGTTTGCTTCTTGGCGATACACCAATAGCAGACGACCAATGGCGGTGGAGCTGGCTCCCAGCAACAAAAAAACGGTTGAAAAACCGAGCACGAACCATATCGACTGGGTTAACACCCGGAGTCGCTCTCGTCTATCCGCCTTCTGTAATTGTCCGAGCGAGCGGCCGGTCATGAAAGAAAGATAGCCAGGCACAAGTGGCAAAACACAGGGTGAAATGAACGAGATCAGGCCTGCCAGAAAGGCAGTGACCAGTCCTATATTGGCTACTTCAAGCATTACCCTTTACCCATGGCTAGGCTTGGAAATTTGATGAGGAATGCTTGATTGACTCGTTTTGATCTACTATTTGGCGAGTGGTGGACGCTGTGCCAGCATTCACTTCTGAAGCGTCTTCTACCCGAGCCTGAACATTGTTAGCGTCGCTTTGCTCGGTCGCTTCACCTTTTTTGTCTTTGCACTTCATCATGCATAGGCCTAATCCGCACATAATGAGACATGGCAATAGGCTCAATAGTATAGGCGCGATGCCCAGCAAAACCAGGTTATCCCAGCCAAAAGCAAGGCCGCCAGCCACTGCCACGCCACCCAGCAACATCAGGCCGCGTGGCCCTGTCAACAGGCCTTGTAGCCCCGATTTTTGTTTGTTCTGTTGGGTTTTGTCGTCACAACAACTCATGGTGCTACCTCATTATCTGGTTGCAATCATTTCGGCAAGAAAGTCGATCATGTCTTGAGTGTTCCACTCGGCTTCCCCCACGAGGCGCCCAATTTCTTTGCCTTGGCGGTCAAGTAGCAGCGTCGTGGGAATACCTACGGCCCCAAGATCTGCACTGGCCATCCCGGTTTTATCTATATAGGGAGCCAGATGTTCAATGCCTATCTCTTGATAAAATTCATTAACAATCTCGACCCCCTTACGGTCGATCGATAAGGCGACCACTTCAAAGTCATCGCTGCCAAGCTCAGCTTGCAGGGCATCTAAAGTGGGCATTTCCTCTCGGCAAGGCCCACACCATGTTGCCCAGATGTTGAGTAGAATCAGTTTCCCTTCAAAGTCAGCCAGTGTTAAAGGGGTACCGCCACTATCCTCGAAACTGATTTGTGCCACGTCGTTGGGGGTGGCCCAGAGAAGAAACCCTTGTGGCCCTGAGCTTTCTGACGGGGCGGCCATGGCAAGGGAGGTGGCCGTCATCAGAAATACGGCTACGAGATGTCCTGCCAGGATGGGTAGTTTCATCGCCACACTACCCCTTAGTGAGTCGCGTAAATGTCGGGGCTATCGGTCGGTTGCGAGGCTATGACATAGACCTCCAGCGGGCCGCGTTTTTCTCCCGACATGCCCGGTGAACCAAGCGGCATTCCCGGCACACTCAGCCCTATGATAGAGGGCTTTGCATCAAGCACTTGGGTCACGCTCTCAACAGGCACATGCCCTTCGAAGAGATAGTCTTCTACGACCGTGGTATGGCAGCCATGCAGTTCTTCAGGGACGTTATACTCGGCTTTCATTTCAACGAGGTCATGGGTGTCGACCGTCTCCACGTCGAAGCCGTTTTGTTCCAAATACTTGGCATATTCGGCACAACACCCGCAATTGGGATTTTTGTAGAGGGTCGCTGATATATCAGCCGCCAATCCCGATACGGGAAAAGCCAGTAAAGACGTAACGGCTAGCGCTTTCCAATG
>Ga0208180_1001034_pt1 | contig 19014 bp, 41 predicted proteins | sample MalvireepMed_s16_FD_184241 | JGI IMG/M metagenome (GOLD analysis project Ga0208180, IMG submission 184241) | Marine viral communities from the Global Malaspina Expedition - Malaspina viral metaG DeepMed_s16 (SPAdes) (version 2) | ecosystem: Environmental > Aquatic > Marine > Oceanic | place...
TCGTAAGTTCCTAAAAGATATCTACCTGTGTGATAACCCCAATATCAGCGTTAGAAAGTGTACACAGGTGGGGCTCACCATATGGATGATCCTCAAGGTTCTACATAAGCTACGGTTTTCTGAGCAAACAGGTCGTCGCATTGCCAGAAAAGCTGGATTCTATTTTCCTGTTTTTGATTCTGTGGCGAAGTTCTCTAAGGATCGGCTCCGTCCCCTTATTTATAATATTCCTGAATTTAAAGAGGTGCTGTCGGGACCTCCTAGTATTGACTTAGTGCAGTTTGGAAATAGTTCTCTGTATCTCTCTTACACTGGAGGCGTGGCCTCTATGGATTCCACCCCGATGGATATCCTGTGTTTGGATGAGGTACGCTTGATGCAGGCTAAGACTATTAACCAGCTTGAGGAAAGATTAAGCGGTTGTATGGATCCGTCCTTATACAAAATTAGTACTGCTGGGTATCCTAATGACGCTATTGATAAGTCGTTTATGTTGGGAGACCAGCGGTATTGGCACACGGACTGTAAGTGTTCGGATGGGATTATCCTTCCGGACCACTTTCCCAATTGTGTTGGTCAGCGCACAAATTTAAAGAGTGGTAAACCAGAGTATTTTTATTTGTGTCCGACGTGTGGAAAGGAAGATTTAGATCCCCAAGAGGGAAAGTACGTAGCCCACAACCCTTTGTCAGACTATGCAAGCTTTCACATTCACCAGATGCTTTCTCAATCTCGGCCTGCCAAGGCGATTTGGGAGCGGTATATAACGACGGATAACCCGAAAGAGTTTTATAACGCTACTCTTGGGAAGCCGTACGTTGATGAGGACAACATTGGCGTTACTCAAGACGAGCTTATGGGGTGCGTGAACACCGACATTTCGTGGGGGGCTGACATTAGCAATACGTGTATGGGTGTTGACCAGCGGTCTGGGAATCTTCATGTGGTAGTGGCTAAGACGGTTAATGATAAGAAAAGGCTCTTACACCTTGAGGTCATAGATAATCAGTGCGCTAAATACAAAGAGTCTGGAAAGGTAGTTACTCCGTTTAAGCGGTTGTACGCAATGATGACTGAGTTTGATGTGGATCTGTGCGTTTTGGATGCTCTCCCCAACGCTAATGAGGCAAAAGATTTTGCACGAGCGTTTCCTGGTCGTGTGTTCTTGTCTTATTATAAGGAAAGTGGGGATATGGTTCGTTGGTCAGATAAGCGGGCCGGGAAGCAATCTGAGAAACCACACAGTCGTAAGAGTAGCGATGATCTAAAATTTAAGTGGGTTGTTTTATTAGATCGATACAAGAGTATTGATTATGCCTTGCGGCAGTGGATTGACCGCAGGGTGGAGTGTCCTAATCCTCGGGGGCTTCTCCAAGAGATACGTAACTTTAAGACGGGTACGTATGACCCCACGTTTGTGTGTGAGGACGAGTTTTTTAGGCACTTAAAAGCTATTGTTAGGGAGTTAGTTCAAAACAAAAATGATCCAACAAACTATAGGTATCGGTGGAATTATCTTGGGATAGATCCTCACTTGCTTCACGCTTGGAGCTACTGTTGTGTTGCTTTAGAGAGAAGAAAGAGGTCGTTTTCGTTTGAGTTTATATAGGAATTATCATGGCACGGACCCCTGTAAAATCCCCTGAAGATTTGGAGGCTCACGCCGCCAAAAAGAAAATGATTGCGAATCCAGATCGCCTAATTGAGATGCGGCGCATGGACGTGATCCGCCGCAGGTTGCGGGGCGAGACAATCTCGGGGATTGCTCACGCGCTTAATTGCTCTGTGGGGACCATTAACAACGACATTAAGGCCATTAGAGACGCTAACCAGTCTCTAGTTACGGGCTTTAATCAAACAGATTACGTGGGAGAGACTCTACAGACCTTTAAGCGCATAGAGGAAGAGGCGTGGGTTCAAGTGTTCTCTTTGGGTGTTGGGGACTCTAGGAAGGCTAAGTTTTTAGATTCTATTCGCTCCACTAGAAAGGAGGCTATAAAGCTTCTTCAAAATAGTGGTCTTCTACACAAGGAAGCTGCTAAGGTAGAGGTCCAAATCACTTCAGAGGTGTTGGGTCGTTGGACGCCCGACCAGAAGATGTTGGTTGCAGAGGCTGTTGTAGAGGCCGCAATTATTGATATTGATTGTGAGGAGGTTGAACCAGAGTTCAATTCTCTTCCGATTAAAGATAAAGAGTTGGAATTAGAGGATATGGCTGAGTTCCTGGTTGATTAATGTTTAATAGATCTTTTATAAAGTGGGTTGGTGGTAAAACTCGTAGTCTGTCTGTAATCTTAGATAAACTTCCTAAAAAATTTAATAAGTACTACGAGCCGTTTCTGGGTAGCGGTATTGTGTATTTTAACCTTCTTCCAGACGAGGCGGTATTAAACGATACTGAGTATAATTTAGTATCTACGTTCAGAGCAGTTAAGAGACACCCGAAAGCTGTTTGTGATTGTTTAGCTTTGTTGGATAACGCGGAGAGCGTTTATTATGACATTCGAAATGACTTTAATTTTAAGGAAGAGGATGTAGTTGGTGAGAAGGCTGCTCAGTTTATTTATATAAATAAGTGCGGGTACAACGGTTTGTACCGAGTTAACAAGCGTGGTTCTGTAAATGTGGCTTTTGGCAGACGCCCTGGGAATCCTCACTTAGACTTCTCTGTCATTATGGATTGCAGTAAGGCGCTTCAAAATTCTCGTATTATGCACACTGATTATCTTGAAATAACTAGATTAGCTAGACGTGGAGATTTAGTGTATTTAGATCCCCCCTACCACAAAGAGAGTGATGGCTCTTTTACGGGTTACAATGTTAAGGAGTTTACTGAGCAGGATCATGTACGGTTAGCTAAGGAGTTCGTAAGGATGACCAAGCGCGGCGTTAAGGTTGCGCTTAGTAATAGTTCTACAGAATTAGTAATGGAACTATATAAAAATTTCTATATTTCTCCTGTATATACAGCTAGAACTGTATCTACAACCCCCGATGGTCGCATCTTAGCTACAGAGCTTTTAATTACTAATTACAGTGTGGGTTGAATTTGAGGTTAGTGGAAAAACAATCAAAGAAGAGGTCGAACTGGTACCGTCTCCCTAAAAAACAGGAGGTGAGGAAGCTAGATCCTCATGTTCGACGTCGTCCAAAAGCAGAAAGGGTAGACGTTGTTCATCTGCGGAAGTCTGCGTATGAGGGTATTTCTAGCAAGGGCAAAGAGTCTGTGGGGGCGATGATTCTTCGTCTTAACGACACGTTTAATCTTAAATTATCTGATGATGCGGATTCTCTTATTTCTGAGATATTCAAGCGTGGTTGGAAAGTGTCTACTGTGGAGTTGGGGCGGGGTAAGAACCACGTAATTAGATTTTTCCGAGATGTTGGAGATAACAGGTCTCGAACGTTTGTGGAGAAGAGTGATAGTTTTAAGAAGCTTATGCTCAGGGCTTTAGAGGTTATCCTTTCGTATGAAGATTCTAGGCATAAAAATAGAATAGGAAGATCTCGTAGGCGTGAGTCGTCTTCTAGGACTTCTAATGATGACCAATGATGTCATGTCTTACCTGTCTGCTGGAGAAAAGATTCAGTTTGTCCAGTTTGGTAAGTTTGGGGTCTACGAAGAACAGGGACCTATCCCAGAACGGTTATTTGGAAAGCTTTTAACGTATAGGCAAGCATCCAAGTATTTACGAACGGTCAATTTCTATGCCCATGGGGATTGTCGTGCTCATGCTTTCCTTATCTATACGAACAAAAACATCCTGTATGTGAACCAGCACATGGGCCACACGTGGGTAGATAAGCTGCCGCGATACCCCCGTGAGGGGTACGTGCCAGAGCTTCCGGAAAATTAGCCCTTGACATAGTAGTCTACATGTCATACAAGGTATATATTATATCATATACAGGAGGTCTTTTATGGATCCGATGAGCCGCGCTGCCGTGGACACTTATTTTTTACTTCGCAGCTTTTTGGAAGATCTTCGCATGACTCGATCTGGGGTCCATGCCGTAAGTGGACCTCCCGCTCTTAAGCGAAAGCTCCATGATTGTGTTGAGAGTATAATAGAGCAAGCTCGGGGACCTATGGCACATTATTCCCCCCTGACACCCCATTACTCGACCGGTGATGGTCTTTTGGCCCCCGGCACAGATAACGAACTCTTAGATCGCATTATCCCTTATTTGCGTAAAGCTAAGATATTTTCAATTCCTCCAGAATTTTATGTCAAGATTTGGAATCTGGTGGACGCTTCGTTAATTAAGGGTGCTGACCTTGGACCTTATGATTGTGCTCCTTCTACTGTTGAGTTGGGACACCGGATAACTCGGCGTAAAGGTCTTTTAAAGGATGCCAAGCGGCGTGAGGATCTTTCTTCTTATCAAGAATATTTGCTAGGCGTTGCTCACCTTAACCCGTTTCCTCAGAATCTCCCCTTTAACAATATGTATTTTGGGTACGGAGAGGGAGTTCCTATTTCTTCGTGGCAGAAAAGGTTTCGATTAAATTTAGATTTATCTGGATGGCCTACGGAAGATGGCTCTAGGGACTTCGTTAAAAAGGGGGAAGAGTGGCGTTCGATATTTGATGACTTTCGTGTTGCTGGGCATCTTATTACTGAGACCGGAGATGTCTATGAGTTCAATTCGTATGTCGCGAAGTCTCCAGTCGTTTTGCCTGTGTCAAAGAAAGGGATCGGAATTAACACTGTGGCGTCAATACGAGCGTTAACGCCTCTTGCACGCCAGGATATGGTTCAGGGGCTTTTTGAGGAGGCATCTTACCTCATGGAGAAGGAGGGTCATGAGTTGTTGGGGGGTGTTAAAGATTTTCGTTTGGTTGTTGATCCTGAGTTTTCTTTTGGGGGTCTCTACGGGGAGGATGCTGCGAAGGTCGCCGCTTGGTCAGCAAAAGAAGTACACGTTCCTCTTATTCTTGTGCGGGTGGTGAAGGGGTTTTGTTATTACTCGGTACGCATTGGGTTTCCGTTTAAGTCTTTCGATGAGCTTACTCATAGACGATGGGAGTCTTTTAAAGCCTTGGATAAGAAGCATTTCTCAGGGTGTTGGGAGTACCCCTGGACGTTTTCTTCGTATACCGTTCCTACTTTGATTGATCTAATCAATGAGAACAATAAGTCTTTTGTGGTGAAGAATGACTATCCCAAAGACTTCCGTCGTAGCCTTACTAAGAAACACAAGAAGAGGCTTCCGAAAGGGAAGAAAGGTAAACGATCGCTTCCTGCGTACTACGTTATTGATGTGGGACAAAAAAGTCTTTTACGAGCAATTCCTAAGGCTACAAAAAGTGTTATCCGCCGTGGGCACGCTTTGTCGTACAGGCATGATAGGGATGCACACGAGCGAGTCTTTGTGCGGAGGGGAGAGCTTCCTATGGCGATAGCCGAGAGAGATCTTCTTACGCTTCGTGGGTACGCCATTTACACAGAGGGGCAACCCGACCCCCAAGATCGTAAGCGTCTGGTGCGGCGTAGGCTTCCCTTTAGGCAGGAGGGCGAGTGGTTAGCCCTAAAGACTACGTGGGTACAGTCAACGATTGTGGGAGACGAATCTCTCCCGTATAAGCCTGCCGTCCGTCGGCTGTCGGAAGGGGGATTGGAGAGTCTACTTAAGACAGGATCTGAGTAAACATTGGGGTTTACTTCCTAGGGGGGACTTACGGAATCCTCGTATTGTTGACTTTAGTAATTTTGGTAGTATACTGGTAGTAGGAGACCCTACTAAAATGAGTACTTCTGAAGAAAACCAAGATACAGAGTCTTTGACTGTTGAGAGAAGATTGCGGGATGAGGTTCTTTTGCTTCACCCGTGGCACCGAAAAGGTTTCGATGTTGCTGTCTTTGATAGAAAGACAAAATCTCTTCATGGATCAAAATATTCTCTGTACTACCAGGATGGGCGCGTCTCCATCCGGTAAAAAACCCCTTGACATTGGGACTACCTTCTGGTAAAAGTAAGGTGTCCTTAACGATTACAGGGGCTTATATAATGACTAAGCGTGAGAGTATTATTGATAAGGTTCGTAAGGTGTTGACCTTGGCGAACCGTGCTTCGAATGAGCATGAAGCTGCTGCTGCTGCTGCTGTAGCCCAGCGGTTCATGGCAGAGCATGACTTGTGCATTGAAGACATAGGTGAGGTTTCTGAGGAAGACCTTAAGATCATAAAGGAGGATGTGTATTCGAGTGGCAGGTTGGCTACTTGGCGAATGCGTCTGCTTCAGCATGTTGCTGCGTGTTTTAATTGTGCGATCTTGATTAACTCGAATCCTGGGAGACGTAAGAATTCTTGGTATGGTGATGATAGCTATCCTGGGAGTAAGACCCTTATCTTGGTGGGCACCTCTGATGATATTAGCGCCGCTCGGGCTGTTAATGATTACCTGTCCGAGGTTGTAGAGCGCCTCGCCAAGGCTAATGCCCATGGGAATGGTCGCTCTTACGTGAACTCGTACAAGCAGGGGATGACAAGTCGTCTAGGACAACGTCTGAAGGCTCAGTCAGTAGAGATTGTGGAGGAGGTTAAGGAGCACGCAACAAGTGCCGGTACTGAGCTTGTGGTAGTGAAAAACGCTAACCTTAAGAGCTTCATGGCTAGCTATGGTCCCAGTAAGCGTTCGTATGGGAATCGTAATATTGATTACGCAGGGTATCACGCCGGTAAGCGCGATGCTGACCACGTTAGTCTTAATCGTCAGCTTGAGGAGGGTAAGTAATGAAGCTACTTAACAAAACAGTGGGTTCTTCTTCTTGTAGTAAAGCAGAACTTATTGCGGGGTTGTCAGATTACGCAAAGAGAGAGAAAACTTGGTTTCAAAAATTAGAGAAGTTTACTAGAGCACACCTTGTTAATCTGGCTACAGAGGCTGGGATTATTAGTGAGTTGGAAGAACGATCAGATATTATGAGAATTCTACGTGGCGCAGGGATCTCTTTTAGTGTAAACGAGGATACCTCCGCATTGGTGAGGCGGGCTGTTGACGCCGCTATAGAGCGGTACGGAGTCGCTGATATAGAGTCTCTTGGTAAGAATTTGAAACGTAGCCGGTATTCTGGGTACGCAGAGTAATGAGGACTGTGTTTGTACGTAACTAGGTGGATAAACTCGACAGAGTGGGCGTGTACTAAGCACCTCCCAAGCCTCTACATGCCTTCGGCTGTCGGGGCTTGCTTGCTATGTGGGGCCAATCGCCCCGGAGATAACCCCCCCGCAATCCCACGCAGGGCGAAAGTTGTTACGACGCGATCAGTGTTGGGTACGCTCAGTGACACTGTTAAAAATTGTAGCTTTGGTGGGTGTTTAAATACTGCTAGAATTAATTCTAAATATTGTAGCAGGGAATGTTCTAATAAAAATGCTAGAAAGAGGTATAAAGAAAAGAAAAGTAATTAAAAAGGAACATTTGTGTATCGTATCCGTTTAGTAGATTTTCAAACAAATCGTATTTTGTGGGTTCCCCTACGAGACGGGTTTCTAGGTCGGTATTCGGTTGACAACCCACAAGTGGCCTTGATGTTGGCAGAGGGGGTCCTTGCCCTCCAGGGAGACGAGTTTGTAAGCGCTAAGCCTGCCATGGTGGCGGGTGTGGGTGAGCCCGATATCGCAGGGATCATGCTTCGGGGACACAAAGCCGCAGTTGTTATAGAAGGAGCAGAATTCTTTAGCTTTGGATACACGTAAAAAAAATACCGTAGAAGTGTCGGATGACGTTTCTTTCTTTATTCAAAAAGTTATACCAAATCTGGTTAAAGAGATTAGTAGACTTAACGATAATTTTGAACGAGCCTTGAATTACTATGCTGTAGAAACCTACGGACGTGTACCAAAGGCGAGGAATAATGAAGAATGACGTTGGCTTAGCTCTGTTTGCAGGCACTCTACTTTTGATACCTATTTTGCTATTTATTTTTATTTTAAGTGTTCCTTTAGTTTATTCGGTTTCCGCTTACTTTTTATTTAGCGCCTTGACTGGAACAATATTAAACTTTGCATCCCTAGATGACATTAGGGATCTGGGGGAGGACCCCATACCCCTTTACTCTGTTCTGTGGAATGCCGTGACGTGGCCTCTTTTTTGGACGCTTGTCTTGAGCGATGTCCTGAGAGAGAACTAAGCCCTTGACAAGTAGTCCCAATGTAGTATAATGGGTGTAGTTGAGGGAGAGCCGCTTGGGTTCTCTCGATCTATAATATCCTGGAGGTTCTATGAGTATCGCTTCATATACGGACGGGGAAGGCTTTACGTTTAGAGTGTTCTCGTCGATGTACATTGATTGGGGGTTAGAGATTATGAGTCCTGGTGGGGAACAGCTTTACTACTCTCCTTCTTCTCTTTCCAATGAAAGCTACGGACACAAGCTCAATCCTGAGCGTAATTTTGAGGATTGGGACGAGGCAGAGGATGCTGCCTTTGGCGGTGATGAATCTGCTTTTGTTCCTTGGGAAGAGAAAGATTGGAAAGAAAGTTTGGCGTCTGAGGCAGATGACTTTTTAGATGCGTACACGGTTTCTTGTAAAACGTGTGATAAGGTGATTAACCCGCAAACTGCAAAGTGCGTTTTGGGACCGCTTAAACGTGATCTCGCCACCGCTCACAATGAAGGTTTTTATTGTGACGGGTGTTCAGTTGAGTAGCCTCGCCGCACCTCCTTGTAGTCGCGTGTGGCGGCTCTTAATCCGGAAGCTGGCGGCGAGGATATAGGCCATGGTGTGTGCTCATTAGCACCGTGGCCCTTATGTAGTGGGATTTGTAATCTCCCGCTCCATAGGCAGTGACAGAACCACATCGGGGAGCGGAAGCGTCGTTAAGTAGCCTGCTAGAAGGCTACTACTTCCGCAAATTACAGACCTGGGGATTATTGTATGTTTCGAGATAAGCCTGCCCCAAAGGGCTATGTGTGGCGAGATGCCTATCACCTTCGAGCAAGACCGGCAGACCTTCAGGCAGATCGAGATGCGATGGGGGCCGTGCCTGTTGAGGGGCAGTTGGTGATAGTCCGTTCGTCTAGGTGTACGGATGCGACAAGTGGTGTCGCACCAATGCACGGAGAACAGGTGTTTGCTCGGAAGAATATGATTTATGGGATATGGAAAAAGAGGAAAGTTACAGATACTTATGTTAAGTACAGTTCACCTGTCTATTGGGTAAATAAAAAGGGAATTGTCAGAATATCTACCAGAAGTAAAACAGTGTGTTTGTAATCTTTTCATTGGGGTCTTTAAAGTGGTAAAAAATTGGATTAGCGACTCTTCTCCTAAGTATGCCCCCACACTTATTTCTGAAGATGATCGCGTGAAGATTATGAATAAGCTTTTGTACATCGATCCGAAGTTTAGAGAATCTCTGTTTTCCTCTTTTCAGGCTTGGTGGGTTCGAAATGTTCTCATTCCCATATCTGATCGGGTAGAGGGGGCGTTGGTTCATATTGAGGAGTCAGAAGACCGAGAGGAAATCGCTCGTGATCTTACGTTGCGTATTGTATCTGCGTCGTCTCTTGCAGACATCGAAGAGGCTATGTATAAATTGTGTATAGACGATGCGAGTATAAAAAGTAGTTGACATAGACTATCTGGCGTGCTAGGGTGCCCTTATACATTATGACAAGGAGCCCGATATGGGTGTTTATATTTATAGTGCTCGCAAGAAGTTCATCTCGGTTCAGCTTAGTAACGGGGATGTTGTGCGGGCGTATCCGCTGGCCTATCTTTGTAGGCTGCGTGATTTTGGAGATGCGTTTGATTCTTGTAGTTACAGCTATAAAGATCTGTTTGATCTCCGTATCCGTGTTGGACGCACGATTAGCGCGTTTTCTAGAGATACAGTAGAGTACGTTTATGTGCCCCACGCAGATACTAACAATAAGGCCCATAAGGGACTTATGGTATATCGCGCAGATACTCTTATTGGGGCGACTACGGCTGCGGGAGGTATGATGTCCGATGATAGCTCTTGCTATAGCTACGATCCTCTGTTTTGGGCGGACTGTGATTCTCTCGGCACCTGTGTTGGTGCTCTCACCGAGCGCCCGCGCACCGGACGCAAGCTCGGCCCGTGGCAGGTTACAGAGCCCACAGACGCCCTGACAGACGCCGGGTATGAGATTGCGCGGGATATTGACCGGAAGTATCACGTGCGTAAGCGGGAGCAGCGAGTATGACCCTAGAAACTATCGTTTCAGTGGTTCGTAGGGTTCTCCCAGATTGCGATTATCTCCGTAAAGCAGAGTATCGGAAAAACAGTAATCCCTACGCGGGTCACTGTTATGTGGCATCTGAGGCGATTTATCATTTAGCCAAGGATGCTGGGATTGCATTAAAGCCAATGTTTGTGAGGCACGAGGACTCGCCGCACTGGTATTTGCTGCATCATGGGCGTCCAGTAGATGCCACGAGTGATCAGTTCTCTTCTTCAGTAAATTATGACAGTGGTCGAGGTAAGGGATTTCTTACAAAGAGACCATCTAAGAGAGCGTCTATTCTTATAGAGTTGTGTAAGGGAGGGGCCGATGAGTGAAGTTACACACGATGACATGAAGAACCACTGGCTACTCCACGCAGAGGTGGTCGCCGCTGCCGAGCGACTGGTGGACGACGCAAGGGCGAACGGTGGCGTTGACTGGGCGCGGAGCAGCACTCGCCCTGAGAAGGTGGCGCTTGCCAAGGCAGTGGGCGCACTTCAGGCTGATCGCAGGCGCGTGGGGCGTTTGGGAGATGGCACCGGGGGCGACGATGAATAATGATATCCTCTTTGCAGATGGATTTGATGATGCCGTGATAGGCACAGTTCACAGATGCGGAATGCCTCCTGTAGTTCTGTATGACGAGGAGAAGTGCATAGAGATTATTATGAGGGACGGTGCTTCCCGCGATTCCGCAATAGAGTATTTTTACTTTAATGTGGCAGGCGTTTATATGGGTAAAGGCACGCCATGCTTTGCTCGGCTAAGCCGGGAAGAGGCTTTCAACCTTGGTAAATAAAGTAGTTGACTTAGGGTACCAAGTCTGATATAAGATATGTATACAGAATGACGGAGGTCTCTATGGAGTTTGTTTACGATGATGGTGGTCGGTCAGGGTGCGGCTTCAAGGGCAACACCGGGGACTGCTTCACACGCGCCTTAGCGATTGCTGCACAGATGGACTACCGAGAGGCGTACAACCTCACGAACGCCATGTCGAAGACCGTGAAGCTCTCCTCTCGTTGTCGGGGGAAGTCTTCAGCTAGGCTCGGCGTCCACAAGGAGGTGGCGCGGGAGATCATGGCTGGGCTGGACTGGGAATGGGTTCCCACCATGCTCTTCGGCCAGGGCTGCAAGGTTCACCTACGCGCAGACGAGCTACCCCAGGGACGGATTCTCTGCTCGGTGTCGAAGCATTTCGTGGCCGTCATCGACGGTGTGGCCCATGACAATCACGATCCCCGCCGCAACGGCAGACGCTGCGTCTACGGGTACTGGATAAAGTAGTTGACTTAGGATACTAACTCTGATATAAGATATGTATACAGAATAAAGGAGATATTGATATGCGTGCGTATGGATTGAAAGATTATGAGGTTCTCACTGCTCTTAAGTTCTTCACGTATCACATGGAGATGGGTCAGCGAGATCAGCTAATGCGGGAATTTCCAGTGATCTACAATAAGCTGATGGGTGGTGAATACGTTAAGACTGTGAATATTGCTTCTGTGGAAGACTGCGAATGAGAGTTCAAGTTTACTGGAATCTTCACAAGAAGTGCTGGTCTGTTGTTGCTCTAGAGGGCGACCGGAAAGGCCGTGTCGTGACCCATGCAGACAAGGTGCTCCTGGGTGCCGCTACCTTTGCTGTTCAGCCTGCGGGTAGAGACAAGGTGCGTCGAGAGGGGCGCAAGAACGTCCACGCCTTTGTACGTGGAGAGTGGCTCTCTGCGTTGTCCCAAGGTAAGGAGCGGCGCTCGGTGATGTACAACCCTTATAAATTTGACACGTTTGTATTTGCTGATAATCAAGAGCCTGTGTTCTCTGCAAAGTCTGTGGCTTTGCTTGGTCCTAGAAATGTAGTTGCGGAGATATAAAAAATTGAGTACTTCCACATTACAGTTTATTGGTTTTGGTATATTCTGATACTATTCAAATATGGAGACAGCGATGATACCTTGGACCGTGATGTACGCTTGGATCGACCCCGCATCTGGCGCGGAGGGCATCGCTGTGGGTGAGGTGAGTGCCCCGCACGGGCCTGTTTCTGCTGCTCCGTACGCCAAGGACAAGTTTGGGGATGGGGTTGTCGCTATGATACCCGGTTGCCACATGAACAAGACCTACCTATTTGATCAATGTAATGGCACCCCGATTCTTCACATAGATGGTGAAGACTGTAAACGAAGCGCCCTGTAGTCTTTAAAAGACTTCTATTGACTTTAGCTTCTAGATGGACTATAAAGAGACTACTATTGGCGTTGGGTCGGTAACTCAGTTGGTAGAGTAGCGGACTTTTAATCCGTCTGTCGTGGGTTCGATCCCCACCCGTCCCATAGTATTAAAAATTGACAGCCAGGAGATTATGGTGGCTTTTTTTGTTGTGTATGATGGTGTGAATAATCAGGTTCTATGTAACTGGGATTCTCCAGATTGGGTCTTTGCTCCTCCTCTGGACAAGTTGTCTGGTTGGGAGGTTTCTGATATTCAGGATGGTGCTCGTTTTGAGAATCAGGATGTGGCGGTAAACGTTGCTAGATCTCTTACTGAGACGTTTCAGGCTAATGGGAATGAGACCAATTTTAAGGTCTTGCAGATTTCCATAGAAGTGGTGGAGCGGTGTACGGGGATTATCATGTCGTGAGCCGTAAGGGGCGCACCTAGAAGAGTCTCAGTGACGGGTAACAAATACCCCTTGACTTTGGTACCAAGGGGTAGTATAAAGAGACTCTATCCTACTGGGAGATATATAATGAAGCTTGAGAGTGCAGAAGCTATAGTGGATTTCCTCGGTAACGAGGGAATCGAGGCAGAGGTCTACGAAGATTACAGTGGGCGCGGCATGTTTGGGTCTACAACCGCTGGCGTCGTCGCTGGTGTGGCTACGGAGATCACCTGGGCTATGGGACGTGCGGGCATCGATGATAGTCGGCGCGTGGACAATATGGGAGGTGATTGCATTGATTGCATTGTTTACTAGAATTAATGATTACCAGCGATCAAACGGTTCTGTTCTTAGGGCCACGGTGAGTATTCCTCCTGATGTGGTGCTCCATCTCTTTGGTCAACCTGATGAATCTGATGGATACAAGAGTTCAATGGAGTGGTTGTTTGAAGATGAAGAGGGAAACGTTGTTTCTCTTTATGACTGGAAGAGTACCAATTTGTATTCCTCGGAGCTTCCAAGTCCTGATGTTTTGTTAGCTAGTCCGGTGTCCTATGAGTTTCATATAGGGGCCCATGATTACCAAACAGCCCAAAAGTTCTCTGATTGGCTGTTGGTGAAAGGAGTATAGAATGCTTAAAGAGATTTATCTAAGTGACCAATGTTGCGACCTACTTGAGATTCCCTACTCTGGGCCTCGCAAGAGTTTGCGGGTCTGTCCGGGTGTCTTGTTTGGTCTGCGGCACGATTGGGACAAGCCGCACCTTAACACCCTGACTGCGTTCATCATGGCAGAGTCTAAGCTCGCGTTGACGCCTGTTCTTAACCGTCCTGGCTGGTTCGAGGTGACTAATCCTCCCCCGGCGCGGCACTACGTGACTGTGGACGTCGAGCCGACTCTTCTGCGAGAGCAGCGAAACCTTCTTTTGGGTATTTGCGATAATCTTGTTCCTGCTGAAGACGCTACGGTGATGGGTGTCGTGAACATGATCGACCACATGCTAGATATCGTAGAAACAGGAGGGGAGCTTTAATCATGGGTTGCTTGAACGTAGTAATTAAAAAGCATCACAGTTTTAAGATTGCAGACGCTATTGTCTCTCTTCTTTCTGGGACACATGAGCTAGAGTTGGAAATTCCTGAAGCAGAGCCAGGGTCGTTTTTAGACAAATACGGATTAGATATAGTTCTAAACGCTTGGGATAACTGCCGAGAACAGGGATACTGCTTTACGCTAGATTCCATACGTCGCCCAGATAACCCATACCATAAACCCGTTACTGTGAGGTTTGGAGAACACAGGAATGTTGACTGTCCTGTGGTTTGGGTGGGGGATGATAAATACGAAGAAAACAGCTTTAAACGTCACACATTTAAAAATGTTGATGCTGCTTCAGAGTTTATTCTCGAAATCATTGAAAACTACTTACTGTGTAGATAAGGAAATGCGCCGGGATAAGCTCCGGTGCGGGGGTTGTGTTAGCTGACCTCTGAGGCTCGTAGCTGGGCTAAACCGGACCCGCACCATCGGATGATAACTGTGGAGGGGCTTGCCCCGGTGAAGCAGCATGATTGGTCGCTGAGGTGAAGCAGCGTTAGCTCTCTACCATGCACTGCCTAACCCGCAGACACAACCCTGTGCGTCCACCCGTAAGGGGACACAGGGGGGCGGGGACAGCTTGGGCGTTGGCATCGTGGAACCATAGAGAGCCTTCACCTTTTTAAAAAATACCCCTTGACTTTGGTACCAAGGGGTAGTATAAATAGACTCTACTCTGGTAACGGGGATATAGAATGTCGCAGGGAGATAAACAGAAGGCTACAGACGCTTTGGTATTGGTTGCCCAGACAGTAATTGGGTGTATCTCCAGGCAGGGCGAGCTTGGGTTTCTGGTAGAAGAGGCGATTAAGTCTTTGTCCTTGGCTAAAGAGTCTGGGCTTATTTCAGAATCTACTATTGTGGGTTCTAAGGGAATTGAGGAGATATAGAATGAAGAAGTTTCGAATTGAGTCGATGTCGGGACCGAATGCGGTGTCCCAAGAGGTGATCGAGGCTGAGACTCACCAACACGCTTTGCAGCAGTTGGTGAAGAAAGAGGAGCGTAGGGGAGTTTTTGGAACCGGTGGTTTTTGTCACCTTGATCCCAAGAACGATTCTTACCCCAAGGATGCTATTACTGTTGTTTTGACGGTTTGGGAAGCTGACGAAGACGACGAATTGGGGGATGACTAGTGAGCGCTAATATTGTTCGATTTGCGAATATCATGTGCGAGATGCAGGAGTTGCTTGAGGAGGCACACGAGATTGTGTCTTCTGAGGGAACTGAGGAAATTCAGAGGCGGGCGTATAGTTATTGGTATGCCCACATTACGGGAGCTATCGATAAGGATAGTTCTGATTTTCTCGGAGGTTCCATGATTGACATGGCCGAGACTTACATGGAGTTGAAGAGCGTCGAAGAAGAGTAGTACAGTTGCTTGTGGGGTTTTTCATGCACCAGCGAACCGTGTGTTGCTGCTTCGGTGCCCACAAGCGAGGTTTTTGGCCGGAGCAGATAATCCAATAGTAGGCAAGGTGGCGGGTCTTACAGGGCTGCCGAACAAACGGACGAAGCCACTACTTATATAAAATGAAACCGATCGAATGGGAGGAAAAGTGAGTTTAGGAGAAAAGGGAAGAAAAGCCCTGTCAGATAAGTACGAATCAGAGTGTATAACAACTACAGAAGACGGTATTGAGGTTTCTGTTCGTGGGTTGATTTACCTGTGGCGAAGGGGGTTGGTGTGCGAGCCCAGCGTACTTCTCCCAGGGAAAGATAAGAAAACACTAAATTATAATAAAATAATTATAGAACACATAAACATCATGGCGGATTCTATCAGAGAAGAGTCAGGGATGAAGTTATGGGTGTTTTATAAAAAAGATTATCAAATGGATTGGTTCATGATGGAAAAGGAGTTTGGTGATCAGTTAAATCCCGCCAAAGTGTGGACTAAGATTCGAAGTGAACGGAAATTTTGGAAGTGGAAGAATCGGTCTCCGGGAGACATTACCTACGTAGATTTTGCTCGTCAGAGTAAAGAAGATCCGAAGGAGGAAGAGGAATGAAGCCAGATTTTATGGAAGTTGAGGTTACTCTAAAGGCCAAGTTCACGTTTAATGCGGGTTGGCAGTACCTCATAGATCCCCAAGAAGTGAGAGATTTGTTTTTCAAGTCTAGGGACTTGGGTGATATCCTTGAGGCTACTCCCGAAAGTGGGTTTGAGTGGGATGCTGAGTTTGAAGTCGTGGAGTACTCCGAGGCCGTGCACGAGGCCACCCCCTGTGGTGGGTACTGCGGGACTTGTGAGGGGAAAGCCATGCACGGGGGCTCAGGAGAGGTGCCTGATGGACACCTGTGTACCATCGACCTCCGCATCCACAACCACCTGACCGGCGAGAGCAGAGCGGAGTAGCCCGGTAAAAAATAACCCTTGACTTTGGTATACAAGGGTAGTATAAAGGGACTACACACTGAGTAGAGAGGTGACCGTGATGGCAAAGAACAAGAAGACGCTTTCAAAACGTCGCAGTCTCCCCGCTATGGGATTGGCTGTTCGTACTGGTTCCTTTGCTGGACACCACAAGAACAAGGGTTTGCGTTCTGTAGACTCTGAGAGAAAGCGAAAGCACAAAGGTAAGGCTTTCTCGGATTAGAGAAAGAAGGATTTTATAGAATGAAGGTAAAGATCGAGTTCACGATTGACGTGACCAAAGAGCAGAGAGCAGCGCTGGCTCACGCTATGACAAGCCAGACAAACAGGCTTGCCACACGTGGCGACGTGCGGTTCCTTGTGGCTGGGCTCGGGATGGGAGCGTTGGAAAAGCTGCTGCGGGAGGATTACGGGGTTTCTACGAGGAGCCTGACTATTGAGCCCTGTAACACCTACAAGGGCTCGTGTTTGGACGCGCCTAAAGAAGAGATTAGAGGATGACTCTAAGTGACCTGAAAACTAAAGTGGGTGAAATTATACCCAATGCGTATTTTGACTTTGATAACTACGGACAGGTTGTCATTTACACAGACTCTACGGTGGACCCCCACACGGGGAATCTCGTAGACCTTGAAATTGAAGAGGTACAGAATGACTAAAGAAGAATGGTCGATGAAGTTGCTGGAGGCGTCCGCAGAGTTGGTGAGTTGCGCCCAGCGAGTTGTGTCCGGGGATGATCCCCTCTCCGTTGAGGGGTCGGTGACCCATGTGTCGTGTGTCCTAGACATCCTCCTTGGGGACGTCGAAGGTGCGTTGGCCCGTGAGTAGGGGAGCGTGCGTACGGTCAGGGTTCTGTTGCAAGGTAGCTACATGTGCCGTGGGCGTAGCGCACGGTGCCCCCCAACGGGGGTGTACCTTCCTGGGTGGCAGCAGACCGGGTGAGTATTCGTGTGAGTTGGTGACCCGTCGTCCTGAGCTTTCAGAGATTATGGCGATTGGGTCTGGTTGTAGTTCTACTCTATTTAATGAAGATAGAGATTCTGTGCTACAGGGATTTACTAAATCATGAGATACTCCAAAATATAAGGAGCGTGTCTTATGGCAGTCACTACCTATCCCGACAAAAGCATGTACTTCTGGGTTCGGGTAAGCCGCAACCCAAGTAAACAAGTGATGATTCTGTTCTTTGGAGATGAAGGAGATCTTAACTACTTTAAGAGTAGACAAGGATATCCATGCTTCTTCCTTATTACTCCACCAGGGTCCTCAACCAGTTTCTGGTCTATGCAAAACGATGGAACTACTTTTACAGAAAAACAAAACATAGCTCAGGCTGAAGCTATCGTAGCTGCTGAAGCTCACCCCGCTAATTGGGTAGTTGTAAAAGAGACCTATCAGACACGTGCTTTCTATAATACTTAGGAAACTGAGAAAAGTAACAGTTCCCCAATACTTTCAAACTCTTACGGAATATTTCAGATTACTTTTTTGTTGTATATATTGTACAACAATACTGGTAAATACGGTGTAGTACTATAGGTGTTTACACCACAGTTCTTTAAAAATTAGCTTGGACACTTTCTATAAAGTGGTAAATTAATTGTGTACTCACACAGGAAATTTACCAATGAGTGACGAAACCCATTATTTACTACTAGCGATGGTTTATTTCGCAGTATTCGTAATAGCAGGAATCCTCTCAGGCTCAGGTTTAATAGTAATTCCAGTAGTGGGTGGAATCATAGCCACGCTTTTATACTTCTGGGCTATTTTTTTAAACAGGAGAGAGTGATGTCAGTAGGCGCGGTAGGTGGAGCAGGAGGTGCTGGTGCTGCTGGTATCGGTGCTGCTGGTGGACAAGGAGTGACTCCCGCCGCCCCAGCATCATCAGGAGACTCACAGGGGACAGTCGCACCACAAGGGGGTGATCAAGCTAAGGAGTCGGGTGCAGGCTGTCCCCACCCTATGCCAGGGATACATACACAAACCTATGTTTCCTTAAAACAGTCTATGCAGGTTCAACCAGTCTCTCCACAAGAGAGCATGACTGAGAATATTAAGAAGCTACTAGAAATGATGATTATGCTAAAGCTGCTAGAGGAGTTGGGAAAACAGCAGTGAAGGGAATCGCCGCTGTCACCATGTTCTATATAACTCTGATTCCCACCATGTTCTTAGCAGCTAAAACACACGACATTGCCAAGGGCACATATACAAAACCATCCAAGTCTTTTATAAGGCTGTGCATTGTCCTAATCGTTCTGGATTGGGTAGCGATTATATTTCCATTTATAGGGAGCGGGCATGGATAGAGATTCAAAGCTTTTAGATATCGTGAGAAAGCATCTAGGACTCACTACGCTTAGAATTAAGGGTAATGACAATATAGATATTAAACAGATTCCTATCTGGGATCTTAAAGACGCACTCGTAGCAGCGTATAACGCAGGAAAAGAAAGTAAATGACCCAAGCTAAAGATAGACAGAGAAAGAGAGAGAACAAAAGAGCTAAGAGATCTCTCGTTCACAAGGCATCAGTAAAACAAAGAAATACCAGTAAGGTGGGAGTTAAGAAGAAAGGCAATAGCTCGCATACGAAAATACAGATTTATCCAGAACCTAAAGAAATTCTCCTTTCCCCCTAATTCCCCCCAACCCCCTCAATTCCCTCAATC
>Ga0208180_1001036_pt1 | contig 18982 bp, 17 predicted proteins | sample MalvireepMed_s16_FD_184241 | JGI IMG/M metagenome (GOLD analysis project Ga0208180, IMG submission 184241) | Marine viral communities from the Global Malaspina Expedition - Malaspina viral metaG DeepMed_s16 (SPAdes) (version 2) | ecosystem: Environmental > Aquatic > Marine > Oceanic | place...
TCCCAAACAAGGCTTTATGCGCCCGAACTTCTTCCGCAAGCTTTGAGGCTTTGCCAAAAGTGGAGCTGTCGTATTTAGGCATCCGCTTAACAGCACCGGCCGCTTTCTCGAAAGCCTCGCTGACTTCTTTGCTGGCTACATCTCCCCACCGAGAAAAATTGTAGGTGTCCTCTACGGATTTGGAAAACGTTTTCGCCGCAGTTAAATACTCATTAAAGGCGGTGGTCATCTCTTTGTTGCCGCTAGCATTCTCTAGGAAAGCCGCTATTTTACGGGGGTTAATTTTTCCACCAAGCCCTGCATTGGCCAATCGGTTCTGTGCGATTAAAAGAGAACTATGTAGTGGGTTTATTTTTGCCTGTAAGTTAGCAGCCTTCCCCCAGAATCTTTCACTCTCTAGCAATTCGGCAAGGCCCTCGTTCATCAGTTTTACACGGCCCGCTAGCGCAGGATCGGCAACCGCCTTTGCCCCAAACGAGGCATAATTCCCTGTGAACTTCTTAAAGTCATCGAGCATAAGGAAGGCGTCTTTGCCGAGTTCCTTAAAAGCGATTTCATTTTCAGGGGCTAACCTAGCAGCAAAATTAAACCAGTCATTAATTGCCTTTTTTCGCCCCTCCTTTCCTACCCTACTGCCGAGAACGGATTCTAACCCACCAGAAAAATCGTACCCCTTAACCGCTTTCCCGGTCCTTCTGCCTAGCCACTCAAAGCTATCAAGCCCGGAACCCATATAGAAACCGTCTATGTCATCGGCCCAATTTAATAGCGTATCCCTAACAGCCGTTAGTGATTCCCCAGGCGCTATTTGGGAACGTGGCCCATCGAAGAGTTTAGTTGTACCGTAAACCTTTTCTCTTACGGCTTCGGCTTTACCGGCTCTTCTCGTAGCGTGGGTTACGGCATTCACGTCATCGATTAGGTTATTTACCCCGCCGCTTATCTCGTTAGATTGGGCCTCGAAAGTCCCGCGCATTTCGTGAAGTTTTTGTCTGGCTTTTCTTGCTCTGGTTGTCCAGCCAAACTGATTCATAAGCGTCTCGGCGCTACTGTTCCCGAATAGGTCAGAGGCCCCTTGAGCAAGCTTTCTTTCAGCAGCAGCAGAGAACGCAGAGTCGGATACTTTTTGATGAATGGACGCAAAGCCCTCGCCCAAGCCTTTGGTTCCTGCGGTCCCCCCGATTATTGCAGCATTTAACCCTGCATTAGCTAGCCCCCCAAACAAGGCACTATAACCAACATTGGAGAGTAGTAATTCAGTTACATCCTTCGGGTCGCCTAGCATCGATTCGGTCAGGGTTGTACCCGCGCCAAAGGTTGCGCCTTCAAGAGCACCCGCCGCTGCTTTAGGCATAGACGTGCTCAGGATTTTTGAAGCTAGCCCTGGATTAGCGCCACGAGCAAGGGCGGTTGTCCCCTTCAGGCTCTCCTCTAGCATTCTGCCAGCTTTAAAAACCCCTTTGGACGGAATGAGAACATCCCCGAGAGTGAACGCTTTCTTCGCCATGCTGGCACCCTTGGCCGTTAGCATGGCACCGGACGCTGCTGTAGTACCCCCGCCAGAAAAGACCGCAGGTAGGATAGCACCACCGATTTCGGTTCCAATGCTAATCCCCGGTAGTTCTTCCCTCCAGGTCTGCATTCGCTCTTTACCGAGTATCGTTCTCAAAATAGGATCGGACAATCCCAAGGTTGCACCACGGAGGCCACCGGCAGCACCAGCGCCTAGATAGTTATCCCACCCCTCGCCGTGTTCTTCTTTTCTGCCTATGCGTTGCCAGTCTTCAGAACTGCCATAGTTCCCCCCTTGCTGGAAAGCCCAATAAGCCTTCTCCCCTGGAAGCATATAGCGGGAGCCATCCGGTGCTATAACCGGGACTTTGTCCTCTACGTTAAACCCGTATTTTCGAGATAAAACCTTTTGCCGAACAAGTTCGTCAGGAATTTCCTCGTAGGATTTTGTTTCGTAGTTATAGAGTCTCGGCATATTAAGGCTCGCTAATTTCTTATTTTGTACTGGTCTACTTCAGCAAACACGTCTTTATCCACTTCTCCAAAAAGCTCGGTCATAATGACCTGTCGCCGCTTCGCAGGGTCTCTCGTTCTGTAGATAGCGCCTAAAGCGGGAAGCCCTTTATCTACCCATGCCTTTTGCCTGTCATCCCACAGGTTATAGCGGCCCATCCCCCTGTTCGCCGCCCACTCTACGGCAGCAACTATCTTAGCCTTCCTCGTGCTCTCAATGTCCGTAGAACTTGGGAATAGTCCACCAATCCGCTTAAACTCCTCTTCTCGGTATGCCACGCCGCTCAAAGCTTTAACCGCAGCAAGAATCGACTGGATGGACACGCGGTCGAATGTTTTGGCATCCGTCTCCCAGGGCACACGCTTGGTAAACATCGAAGCAAAAGCATTAATATCTTTTGACCCCGCCCAAAGATCCTTTAAAGACATCGCGCTAGATTGAAAGTTGGCAAGGTCCTTATCGTCAGCCTCCGAAAATTTCGGCTTCTCTAACGCGCCCTGGGCAGACTTCGCCGCCAACACATCCAGTCTCGCCCGCGCCGCGTTTTCGCTTTGGAGCAATCCGGCCTCTTGGTATGCCTGACTTATTTGGGAATTCTCAATCCCCATCTGTTGGCTTTGTGTTTTAAAGCGAGCCCCGAACGCTTGGTGCGCTGCGGTTCTCAATAATGCGTCTGCCTGTCTTTCATCCCCCAACATTCGCATAGCCATGGCGTAGACGTTTCGTTTCTCGTCCACTAAGCCCTTAAGCTTTTGGTACTCCATCTTTTGCGCGTCGATGTCACGGTCAATCGCGGTGTTGATAATTTGGAGCGCGGTGTTGGGAAGCTTGCCGCCCGATAATCCTTGGGCATAAGCGCCCATCGCTACACTGATAATAGCAGCCACCTTAGAAAAGGCATTAGGGAAAGCCCGTTGTGGGTTGATTTCGAAACTTGCGAGCTTATTGGTAATCGTGCCTAGCGCTCCCCTGGCCTTATCAACTCGACCTCTGGCATCGGTTATTTCGGACTCGTCTTTAATCCTATTTAACTCTGTTTGATAGTCCGTAGTCAGCGCGTCAAGTGATTCCCGCTGCCCCTCAACGGCCTTTTTTCTAAGCTCATCGATTTCCGCTAATTTCCCCCGAATGCTTGCCATTCTTGCGGAGGGCGTAACCGTTGGTGGGGGGTCCTCTGTTTCTGTTGCGGGAGGTCGGTCGGTCGGTGTGGTCGTCTCTAGGGTACCAGGCGCTTGTTCACCGCGCACCACTCGCCCTATACCCGCTAACTGATTTTGGAACTCCATGCCTTGGGGGTCTAATTCTTCGACACGGGGGAAGCGCGTGAGTTGCTGCCCGAGTTCCGGTTGATGGATTCCGGCGGTTGAAGCGGCGAATTGCTGCTCCATAGCCGCCAACTCATCCGGGGTCGGTGGAACATAAGGAGCCGGAGTGGGGGCAGGAGCCGGAGCAGATGCCGTCATACCCATGCTTTCTGGTGGTGTGGCGCTTGAGATTGTGGACGCCCCATCGCTGTATATATACATGCCTGTTTCGGGGTCTTGGTCGATGTATTCATAGGCCATTACTTACGCCCCTTTCCTGACTTCTCTAGTGCGTTAATTCGTTCGTTCTGTTCTCTGAGAAGCGCCATAGTTTGCAATGCCATAGCGTTCTGGTCTTCCACTAGGTACCCGGTTTGTGGGTCACGCCGTACCACTCCACCAGTTTGGGCTCGAACTACATCGCCACCTCCAACGCTTCGGCTCATAACTTCCATGAGTTGGGCGCTAAGTTCCTTCGGGATTACAATCTCGCCGGGAGCTAGTCGGGCGGGTACTGTGTCCTCGCTTCCGACACCTGGGACAACGCCGCCGTCTTTGGCGAGGTAGCCCATAGCAGCCCCACCTAAACCACCAATGAGCGTTCCCCAACCTGGAGCAATTTGTGTCCCCATAGCCGCACCACTCGCAGCGCCGCCGAGCACCGCCGCTGATTTCCCCTGCTCTGCTTGGGCCTTAACCCGGCCTTCTTCCGACAGAAACCCCTTGATTGCCTGTTCGAATTGGGTATCGCTCATAGCGAGAAGCCCCGCCGCACCAACCTCTTCTCTGGCATAGCCTTGGGTTGCTGCCTCTTTTATCATTGCAACTGGAGCTTGAGACTCAACGTATGATTTCGCCGCCGCCTCGGTGCCCATACGTTCACCACGCCCACCGGTATCCATGCCCCGCTGTAGGGCAATTTGGCCTTTCGCCTGTTCCTGCTGAAGCGCTCTTGCTTCTTGAACGGCGGGGCCACCCGTTTGCTGCAAGCCCCGGAGTGTTTCGAGGTCTTCTAAAACCTGACCCCTGCCAACATTCCGCGCTTGGTACTGCTCGGGGGTTAGGTATCGGTCAAATTCGCCTTGAGAGCCTTGGGGTGAAGGTGCCCCTGATGAAGCCCCAGCCCTCGCCTTAGCCTTGGCTTCTAACCGCGCTATTTGCTCTTGTGGTATGAATTCCATCGTCTATCCTAACCCTATTTGTTCTTCAGGCATTATTTATCCTACATGGCCGGTGGGGTATGTTGAATGGGGCCTAGCGACGGAGCGCCCGGCGCAGATGCACCCACATGCCCCGTTGTCGGGGTGGTGGTTCCTGCCGGTTGTGTTCCTTCAGGCTTAAGCTGCCCCATCATCCCAATAGCCACCTGTGCCGCTTGCATTCTTGCCTGGGACTCGTTCATTTGTATCCCTTTAGCAGCCGCGAACCTTTTCAGCCGCTCTGCCAAGGCAAACATAACCTGCCCACTTTCTAATTGCTGTCTTGCTTGGGCTACTCGTAAACCAACGCCGAATCGTGCCGCAGCCTCACCCGCCATCTGTTGGCCTTGCTGTCCCAAAATGCGACCGCCCATGGTAGCGCCCTGCTGAGTTGCTGCGTGTTGGCGCTCGGAAGGTGCCCCGCTCATTGCCGCGAATTGTTGCTGTAAACCCTGCTCGCCCATTCTTCGGGCCGCCATTCCAGCCACCAAGGGCCGCCCACGTAAACTCCGTGCCTTTTCTACGGCACTGTCCATTCTAGCCATCGTTTCGGGGTCGAGTTGTTCTTCGGCCCGGTACCTTTGCCCTTGCTCGGCTATCATTTTTCCCGTCACACCAGAACCAAAAGTGCGGTTTTTGAAATCTAGTGCTTCTTCTGGGGTCATCGCCATAATTTATCCTCCGCTAATCTGGTTAGCCGCTGGAAGCTTAAAGCTCGTTCCAGGTTTCTTAAGTCCTACGAGCAAAGCGAAACTCTGGATTGACATAACATCCCCTCCTGCTCCGGGGGTGTCTTCTGCAATTTGAAACTTTAACGCCTTCACTTTTTGCTTTGGTAATTTGGCGGCAAGTTGAAACTTCGAAGTGCCCGGAGGTGAACTCATCGACACTGTTGTAGCCGAGGTACTGTAGTCGGTGTAGAGCAATAACCGGGGGCTGGATGCTGCATTGTAATCCCCGAGAAATAGAACTTGATAAACCCGCCCTAATTGCTGGAGTTGCCCCACGTTAATCCAGCCGGTACCAAGCAAGAACTGGTAAGGCTTCACCGCTGATACAACTTTGTCGTAGTAGGTAAGCGTCTGTTGCTTATAAAGAACCCCAACAGTGTTTAGGCGGTAATAGTCGCCATCCACCACAACAGACCCCGCGTTTGTCCCGGTGTCGGCGTGTAATTGCCAAGTAGTCCATTGGTCGAATAAATAATTGTACACCGCAATATGCGAAGTCCCCGCAATAAGAAACCGAACCTCATGTTCTTTCTGGAACACATGGCCGTCTATCGCATACTGCTGGAACGTAACTTGGTCCTCTACCTTAGCCCCCTTGGGCGTAACCTGCATATTGCGAGCGCAGAGCATTAGTCCTTGCCGGGTCTGGAAGAACACACCCGCAGGAGTTTCAACGCGGCATGTGCCATCAAGAGCACCTTGGCCCGGAGCGAATACCCTTAATGGGGAAAACCCTGGACCCGCACCGGAATCGCTCGGCCCATCGCCTGACATATAGTAGCCGTTACGCTCACCAAAAATAAGCAAGTGTTCCAAATTGGGACACAGGGCACGAATCTTTTCTGAACGATTATCTACTGACCGGATAAATGAATCACTAAACCCAGTTTCGCGATTTTCAGAAAACCGCTTAGAGAACCAAACAGTGTTTTCGGTAGTGGCGAGGAACACGCGGTCTTTCCAAAGGGCTATGTCATATTGCGACGGTGGGCAGATATGTCCTGCATTGCCTCCAGTAGTATAGAGGACGCCATTATCTATAAGGCTAGCATCGGGGAGATTATCAACCACCTCTTGCCATGGTACGGTATTGTCTACCAACGCTTCCGCACACCGGTAGTAGATAGCGCCACCACCCGTATCATTCACACTTGTTCGGTAGAGAACAATCTTCGCCTCGGAGCGCCCACCCCAATAATTGGCAGCAACGCCACCGGGCAGAATCGACGCGGTGAGGTCTTTTTTATATGTTAATTGGAGCGTGTAGACTTGGAATGTAACTTTTTTACCGCCCGAAGTAACACTATGTATTACCGGCATAGATGGATTTGACCGTTGGATTTTACCGTGAGTATCAACCCACTCGTAAATTGCCACCCAAGCGTGTGACCCTGCATCAACGGTTCCCGCAGATTCTGCGAAAGAATGAATCTCGGGCCACCAAAAAAAGTTTTGCTCTTTAAAGTAGTCCCCTGAATAATTCCAAAGAATACCCCCTGCGAGCATTAAGGCACCGTTCGCCTCTACGCTCGGGAGATATCGAGTAGGGGCCATATCAACCGTTGATAACCCGGCGTCCATTGCGGTTATTTCCGCACCATCTTTGCCGATATTTACGCCGCTATAAACAGAGGAACCAAAACGAAATTTATCTGCTGTTTCCGCGATAACCCGAGGGAGGGTTTGCATAAAATTAAGGCGATAAGTTACGCTGTCTTCCCTGTGGGACAAAAAGCGGAAGTTGATATCTTGTGTCCACGGACCGGCGCTACTTGCACCCTTGGCCACGACTTCCCCGTGCTGATTAAGAAGCATCTCTACTGAATTGTTAAATGTGTTAACGCTAAAATCACCATCGACATCATTACCCCGAGCAGCATAGCCCGCAGTGAAATAGAAATCCGAGTTGTAGTAAAAAGCATCCCCCGTAATGGTGCACCAGTGGAGGTCAATATCATTGTCGGTGATTCCGGTACTGCCATTCGTCAACAAGTCATAGGAGCAAATCAAGTGCCGTTGGGAGCGTTGTCGCATGGCCGTGGTGTTTTTTATCATCGTGACAAAAAATCGAATCTTATTATCGGTGGATTGCCGCGCCCCAACCCCCGCGCAACCGTTCAATAACAAGTACCCTGAAGCCGATGCGTCAACGAAAGACGTTGAACCCCCGTCAATGGTTGCAAGATTGCTCGCCCCTAAACGGTCTAGATCAGAATCATAAACATTGAGCATCACCCCATTCGGCTCGTCTGCTGTTCCTACACCCGAACTAAAGTCGCCTGATTTTGTATAACCAACGCAAACATAGAGGTCATTACTTGACCCGTGCGGTCGCACCACACTCAGCATTAACCCGCCAGCAACCTCTATCTGCTCTGTGTCTGTTGTGTACTCCTCGGTCGATGATGACCCCGCCGAGGTCATTAGGTTAGGGTCGTGAAAATGGATTGCGTCGCTAATCTTCACAACTTCGGGGGTGCTCTGCTCTCCCTCACCGCCTCCGGTAAATACCCCGGTCGAAGCGTTAGCTTTCCAGGTGGATAGGCGCAACTTTTGGCCGGTATCATCCAGCCGCCGCAAAAGAACAAAACCGTTAGCCGAAGCCCCTTCGATGTAGTTTGTGGGCGCAACGTGCCAATGGGGGTAAGTTTGGTCTACGCTAAAAGTGACGCCGCTTGCGCCATCGGTCAAGGCAGCGCCGGGAACTATGGTGGAACTAAGCCCTGCATTAGTATCAAGAAGAAGGTGCTTTACTCGGCCAGAACCCACATGGACAAAGATATAGACAAAGCGGCCAATAGAAAGGACTTGAGCGCGGGGAACATTATGAACGCTATTGTTTGTCACGAAGAGATTAATAAGCTTCTTCCCGACAATTTCGGCCCTTGTTGTTTTGTCGATTACCTTTGCGTAAGTTCGCCATGAGTGGGCGTTTATCAGGGTTCCAGTACCGGCAGTAGCCGCTTCAGGGGCAGGTTTCCCCGTAAAATCCAAGGTATAGGCGCTCGTACTCGTTACGGCACTAACGCGGTAATCGCCATCAGTCCAATCCGCATGAACAAACGCTTCCGTCACCTTCCCACCAGGAGAAAAGTTATGGTCTGTTGCGCCGTTTATGTCTACCGCACCATAGCCAGCGTAGAATCGCCAAGCGTCAAGCCGCGTATGGCCGGTATTAGCGGCAAACTGAACAGTCACACCTTCATTTAGGGTCTGGGGTGTAGTGGTGCAATTCAAAGTAGCGTAACTGCCCCATGTCCCGGCGTCGTTCTGAGTCCTCCACTGAAATATGTCCGGCGTGCCAGTGGTGTTTAATACAATCTCGTACAGTAGCCGCTCAGTGTTCGTATAAGTGCCGCCGGTACTCATATCATTTAAGGCCGAACCACCAACAGGGTCATAGGTGATAGCCCCGATTGTAGTAGGCGCTTTAGGAGTCACGCTCGTAAAATCAACCGTTCGCGTCGTTGTTTCTGATGGGTCAATCTCAGACCATACGTGGACCTCAAAGTCTCCGGATTGTGTTATTTGGGTAGCCGTTTGAACGAGGTTAGAGTCTGCCGCCGTGCGCTCCCTCTCTAGGGTACACCCAACAACGGTACCTTTATTCACCCAATTGTCATCATCGGAAGTTTTCGTGTAGCCATAGCGACCGTCGAAGGCGAGGACTTCATCCCCATAGGCGGCAACAGCTTTCCCCACGCTAACAGTAGTCGCAGAATCGGATAACGCCGGAACGGTATTCGAGAGACTCCAAAAGCCCTTCCGCTTCTTAGCCTCACCGCCCTTTAGAAATTGGACATTTTTAGCATCGGCCAACTCTCCAAGCGGAAGCACACGGTCAGATATCTTCTCATTGGTTCCCTTAGCGATAGGTAAGCCGATTATTTTCTTTTCTAAGGCCATTAAAATACCCAAATATCCACAGTGACCGTTGTTCCTACGCTGCTATTTAACAGCAGGGTGCGGTCAGTCGCCGGATTCGTTTTTTGACGGTCGATAATGCTAGAGGCCGTTTCCCGGTGTCGCGTTATAATCCACCCCTTAAGTTCACGCCCAAGTTTGTGAGAGATTGAGTTATCCCCATTCACAAGGTCGATTCTCTCAAGCAAATGCCCATCCAACAGCGGGCAAGCCTCAACAGACCGAAAGCTATTCTCTAGGCTGTTCTGGACAGACTCTATGCTGTCGTCATCCGTGGTATTTCGGACATACGGGCTAATGAATGAATTCTGGGCCATAGCCTACCTAGTTGAAAAGGTTAATCCACGTATCACCGTGGGTGCCAACTGTAACGTCTACAATCTTATGCGGTTCCCCTGCGTCTTTACGGGGCGCTGCGTTCTCGATTCGTTTCTGGAGGTCAGCTTTTTCAGCTAATAGCATTCTAACGTCGGATTCTTCCTTCATCAGGCATTTGATGGCCGCCGCTACTACGAGGTATTCCTGGTAGCCAATTGCAACACTCTTGTTTTTAGAGTTAATGTTGGCCGCGTCATCTTCGCCGCCTGTTCTAAACTGTTGGCATTCAGGGATATAGTGGAGCGTCACAGTCCCCGATGGAGGAGTAGCGGGGATAAAGTGAATCTTATCATCCCGAATCTGATACCGAAGGGCCGCGAGATTCCCCGACACAACTCCAGCATTGCTGTTGTACATATTCCGCTCTTGAAACGAGTAAGGCTTAATCGAATAAGTAACCCCACCAGTCTCAAAATCGACACCTAAAGATTTGTAGAAGTCAGAGGGTAGCGTCCCCGGATTAGTCCCTGGTAAGGAATAAGTTGTGGTGTTCACATAGTAATCCTCAAAGCAGAGAATCATAATATCGTGCAGCTCTGCCAAAGCAGCATTCAACCAAACCCTAATCTCGGTGTCTGAAACGAATGTAGAGCCTTCCATATCCGCCCGTTGGCGCACTTGCGTCATAAGGGTAGAGAAGACTTTATCGTTAGTAGGCATTGCCCCTCCAAAAAATAAAGGGGGCTGTTACGCCCCCCCTATATCAATATTCCTCTTTGTCGCTGCCTGGGTTCCCTTGGTAGTCCATAGCAATATGAACAAAATCCAAAAGAGCCGCGCAAGCCGCCTTCTCCTCTTCAGGAGTTAGCTTCAGACCCACCGCGCTTGTAAACGTGGCACAGGCCGCTAGAAGAGCCTTATAATCATCTTTATCATCCTTGGGTTTTTTCTTACCCCCGGACAATATCATAAGAGCAAGCCCCTTTTTTTTAGGCATGACTTAACTCCTTATCAATCAACACCGCTATTTTTGACCCAAATCATAAAATGCACGGTATCCCCACCCAAATCAGCGTTAGCACTCAATCCGCCATCATTGGCATTAACGAACCGAAGAACGACGGTTTTAGTAGAGGTCACTGTTTCTGACGCAACAAAACCAACCGGGATTTTTGCCGCATCATGCGCCGCATCCGTGTAGGTAAGTTGGGCACCCAGAAACTTGCTATACTTATCATCCAAGGTAATGGTGCATACCCCCGAATCAGACCCAAAAGTGCTCACGCTCGTAACCCCAACGGCTCCACTCGCTAAAGTAGTGGTTCCGTCAGTTGCATGAATTGAAAATGAACCAGTAATGCACTTCACTTCACGCTGGAGCGATTGCACATCCTTAAAATCTCTATTCGCCATATCTAGGCTCCTTTCCTAATCAAGGTTTAAGCCAATTTGATACGCGTGTTCCAACCAGGAGCAACACAAGCAACGTTTCCGTAAAAGCCCATGCGTACTTCATAAGCGTCAGCGGAGTTTTCACGGAGCATGTTGTTACCATCAAGGTCTAAAATTTGCGGAGCCTCGCCCAAGCTGTTTAGAGCCCAGGTATCAAGTTGAAGCGCCCAAGCAACGTTAGACTGGCAGTTAATATCAGGAATAACGTCAACAGTCCCGGCGGGACCGTGAAGCTTCAAAGAGGTAAAGCCAACATTAGCATCTGACGCCTTCAGCTTGTCATACTGAACCTTAGACCCAAGGGCCTTCTCAAGATTCGCGTAAGAAGTGTAGTCCATGAAAACATGGCTTGGTCGTCCACCGTTACGCGCCGCCAAACTCAAGCCGTCAATCAGCGCTTCTTCAATTGGCTTTGCACTACCATCAGAACGATTACCGCCAAGGCGGGTTGCGTCAGTGGTACGGTCAACACCGAAGAATGCACCCGAGCCAGGAGCCGATTCAGGGCACCAAGCTTCTAGGCCGCTAATCTTTGCATCCAAATCACCCGCTTGAACAAGGTGGTCAAATGCCGCAATGTCAACGTGGATATTTGATGAAAACGTTAATTGCTTAAGAGTTGCAGAACGGTCAATCGCGCTAATGGTGCGGTTTTGGCTTCTAGCTGTACTTGGCGCACTGCCGGTTCCGTCGTTATCGTAGAAAGCAATTTCCATCCCAACTTCAAAATTTGCCACATCATCGGCATTGGTGAGCGTCAGGTCTGCGTAACTGCCATCGGGGTTATCCTCTGACTGACCAATAGAGCCAGAACCATCGCGATACATCGAAACAGCCAAGGACCGCTTAAGGCTATGAATAGCCCCATCGATTTCCATGGTAGCGTAGCGAATAAACGCGTCAGCATTGCCCTGACTCGCTTTGATTGCCTCATGCGAAATTGACGCAAAAGAATAATCGCTTACACGGGTCAAAAGGAACTGCTTAAGACTAGAGGTTGAAGTATTGGCTTGCCCAGTGGCAAACGTAGCCGACCGCCGTTGTGGGCCGGTGGTGATAATCGGAATCGGCATATTCTCGCCGCCGAATTTCGTATATTTAGGCATCAAAGCGAGCAATGGGTTATTCTTATAAACCATCTCTTTGATTCGTTGAGCTTTGTAATGTTCTTTTAGGGCTTCTGTAACCGCTGTAGTTAAGGCCATGATTTTCCTCGCTATAAGGGCGAGAAAACTACAAAGTTAAATCTCGCCGCGCATAATAGCAGCCGCCCTCGCTAATGATTCTTCTCTAGATAGAAGTTCATCGTTACGTGCAGGCGTCTGCGACGTTAATTGATTTGATAATGTTTTTGGCCTTGGTTTTGCTGCTGGCTGGCTAGGCTTAACGTCTTGCGCTTCTTCTGGCTCAGGTTGCCAGTGTCCCTTATAACGATCTCTCAGCTTGCTACTCTTAAAATAGCGTTCGGCTTCATCCTCGTAATACCGTTCCACCATATTGGCCGCTTGGTCATATTCAAGCACGGTGCCATCGTGAGCAAATTGCTCTTGCATGACCTCGTAAACGGTATGATAGGCATCGTGAGCCTTAATCATCTCGTATTGATCATTATTCTCGACGAATTCTTTAACCTTGTCAATAAATCCGTTATAAGTCTGTTCGTATTCCCTCTTTTTCGACCTATTTTCTCGGTCTTCAGCTTGTTTTCGATTTAATTCTTTTAATGCCTCGATTTCTTTTGCCTGTTGAGCAACCACGTCCTCAATTGCGACATTACCATCATTAATTACCCGCCGAGTTAGGGCATCATAGGAGATTCCGAACTTCTCCAAGAACTGCATAGGGTCGGATTTGGCCATATCTTGCAGGCCCTCTAGTTCAGTGGCTTTCTTTTTTACCCCTTTGAATTCTTGTTTTTCTTCTCGGAACCGTCTTTCTTGTCTAGCGAGGTTTGCAAACTGTCGAGCAAACGCAGCTCGTTCAGCTTGTGACTCACCCGGCTCCACCACCTCACCTCCATTTGAAGGCGGTTCTTGGATTTCCGCCGCCCCATTACCCGGTTCAGAAACTTCAGGTTGAACTTCATTTTCCCCCCCTTGGGCTTGTTCAACAATTTCGGCCGCAGATACTTCCGCTTCAGACATAATTTTCTCCTAGTAGTGTGAATTTAAAGGTTTATTGCATTCCAGCGATTTGTTCAGCGATTGCAGGCGGCATTGCCCCAGGTTCAATTCCCGCTTCTGGCGGTGCTCCTTCCGTCGGCGGAGCCCCCGGCGCAGGAGCCCCACCACCTGGTGCGGGAGCCCCCTCCATAGGTGCCATCGCTTGTTGGGTCGCTTGTTGTGCCATTTGTTGGGTCTGAATTACCCGAATTGCGTCATCCATGTACCGGCGGAGCAATTCAAGGCGCTCTTCCGGAACCTTGTCAATTTTTGCGCGTAAATAAGCCGACTGGACCCTTTGAATCGCAAATTCAAGATTAGAGAACGTCTCGGGGGGATGATAACGCCCCTTTTCAATCATTTCCTCAATCAAAAGGTCCACGTCGTCAATAAATGCAGTAGCCAACTGGTTTACAGCTTCTAAATCTGGATAATCGAGTAAAGCACGGGCCTCGGTGGGGTTTAAGAGCCCCGTTTGTGCCATCTCTTGAATCGTTTGTAACTTTGCGGCCGGAGTAGTTGATAATAGCGCAGTCGGATAAATCTGCATAACATACTGGTCTTCTTCAAGGTCAATCTCTCCCCATTTAATGCGTTCAATATACTTATCCCCGTGGCTAATCACCTCGTAAGTATTGCCCTGCTCTTCAATGTCCCGTGCGATGTCAATCATTTGACGGGCAGCTGTCAAAAATAAGTTCTCATACGCCTGAGCTACCAACATAAAGCGCTCGGATTGGATGTCGGAGAACTCCCGAATAGCTACCCCGGAGTCTAAACCAGCGGGCTTTTTAGCCTGTGCCGCCATCTCCGAAATTCCGGCAACCTCATAAGCACGGCCAAACAACCTGTCCAGGTGAGAAAATACCTCGCCGGTAGTCGTTCTAGGTACATGAAAGTCCGGTTTAGTCCCGGTATATTCAATTACACCCCAAACCTCGTTGTTAATATGGGCCTTGGAGATTTTAGAGCCCGTTTCGATGAAGACTTTGGGTGTTGCAAGGTGCATTTGCTCTTGAATGCGGTTCAGAAGCTTATTTATCTCGACTTGAACCCCTAAAAGCTGTTCAGCAAGTCCCTGACCCCAGAAACCGAGTAAATTCTCGGTCCAACGAATGAAAACGAATGGGAAGAAGTCTTTATCGTATGGTTCGTCTAATAAAGTGACATTATCTAAACAGATACAATGGCGGCCATCAGCGGAACCCTTTTTACTAGCCAAATGCCAAGCTTCCACGCACTCGACTTGATTTGACGTAACACTTTCACCGGAGTTATTCGTTTCAGCCTTTGAAGCATTTAGAATCTCCTTTTCGAACTCAGGATACGCAGCTAAGAGCACTTCACGAGATACAATCTTACGCTGGAACATTTGTCGAGGTTTTCCGTAGAAACTTTCAGCATCATCGGAAATTATCTCATTGGGAAACACGCGCTCCGCAACAATCCGCTCGCCGTCCTGATAAATCTTCATCACACCCGTACCGAACACGGTGGCGTCTAAAAACACCTTGGGAGCAGTCGTATAGATATCGGTGGCGTAGAACTGCCCGTTCACAAACTTATCAAGCAATTTAGCCTTACGCTTTAAGGACCAGTCACCGCCGGAAGTCAGAAAAGTAACCTTGGGCCGGTTCTTCGCAATCTTACTCGTTACCGTCGTACACATCGAATGCACAATATTCAGGGTAACGTCATCGGCCCGAGTACCCGAGCGCCGAGAATAGCTATCAGAATTCAACCCGCTAGCATTTACGTTCGAGAACAGGCGCAACCAACTGAGATTATCCTTCGCCCTATAGTTCTGGTCCTCGGCTAGTGTCGTAACCGCCGAAAACACATCATCGTGGATATCCTTGGCTTGCTCCCACCAAAATTCTTTAGGCTTGTACATTAGTTTTTGTCCTTATCGATGTAGTAATATGAGGTTTCGTCGGAGCCGGTGGAGTTTAACTCGGGGTACACGTTCATAGGCCCCCGGTCCTGGAATTCAACTTCGATTCCGCTATCGGTCATGACCAATCGCTTGACCCCGTTTTTACGCATAAACATAACCATCTCTACGATTTGGTCATCTAGTGCCGTATACTTTCCCACCATAGACTCCCTTCTCCATGCTCTAATTTGTCGAGTAGTTGCTTTTCGTGCCGGTCGCTTAAGCGCTTGTAATATTCCTCGGAACCAACCTCGGGCTCTACTTCTCTTGGTACACTCGCATAGTGCCGAGACTCACGCCAAGCGTATAGTGCCGCATCCGATAGGTGGTTTTCAAAGCGGTCGTCTTCTTTGGGCCGGTCTTCGTCCCACTGGAGCAGTCGCCACTCGTCCAAAACGCTACAGCCTTCTAAGACTTTTATTCTACTCGCCGATAAATCCGAGTTCATTAATTCAATGTAACTCAGCTTATTCCGTTTCTCCGCAGCTCGTATTGCTAAACCGTGACGATAACGAAACTCTTCTACGATGCTCTTTCCTAAACCGCCTGTATCTGCAACCATTACGCGAAAGTCATATTCCCGGTCGTACTGCTTAATCTTCTCGGCAATATCAGAGGGTAGCATTTTGCTACTCTTATAATCCTCCACGATGTAGAAATCTGGCAAGTCCTCACAAAAAGCCCCAATGATAAAGGCTGTAGCGTCCTCGTAACCTAAATCCACCCCAAGGATATAATGCCAGTCATGTTCATCCCACGGTAAAGTGTTCACAACATTCCGGTCTTCGTTGAACTGATAAACTAATGAGTCAAAGCTTCTAATCCACCGCCCACGCCACTCACGCAAATAAATAGGATTCTCGTCAGTCCAACCCTTTTGCTTCATGCGCCTATCGAGCCACTCTTTAGCATGGGGAATGTACGGGTTCTCAAGAATCGTCCAATGGTGGTTACTGTACCCAAAATCAGATTCCGTTGTCGCACGATAGAACAGACCGGAACACGCAGCAGATGGCGTACCAATCATAGCCAGTGTCCCATTATGGTCTACGAGTGCGGGTTCAAGTACTTCCTCAACAAGCGCATCCATGTGCGCCCCAAAACTGGCTGCTTCGTCAAGAACAACAAGACGGTAAGTAGAACCCCGTAACTTATCGATGTCAGCTTCATCATTCGCCCCCGTTAAGATAACCTGAGCGCCGTTCGGCAATGTCGCCACCAACTCAGAGTTATTAAACTTAATCCCCAACATATATTTTCTGTTCGCCCGTTTCATCTCCTGCCACATCAGTCGCTTCGCACTACGCCGAGACAAACCAATATAAGCACACAGGCTATCGGGATGCTTTGTCGCAGTTTCGATCAGATAGTAGCAGCAAGCGTAGGTCTTGCCTGAACGGCGAGAACACAGCGCTGTCTTAAAATGAGACGGGTCGTCTATAAATTTTCGCTGGTATTCAAATAAATCTTCTTTCCAACGAAAAGTTCTCTCGGGCAATGACTCATCATCGATTTGGGGAGTGTCGCCAAACCGTTTGATGTATTCGCGGATAACCGCTCTTGCGTCATGCTCTTTGGTCATTACATCCCGCCCGAAAGCATGTTCCAAGCAAGCGCCGCCACTGCCGGAACTTGCCCATTTCCAAGGGTCTTAAGTCGGTCCACTCGATGGGCCACCCCATCAGCCACCCGACCCACGTTGGGTTCAATCGCCCACCATTCGTGCGTTCCTGCATTGCTTCCGACAGATTCGCAGTCCCGTTCGCCATTCTCTGACTTGTGCTCGCCGTTTTTCTTATGTGGCCCTTGCAGTCGCTGGCTCTCGGAGTCGGCCAGCGATTGTGCAGTGCCATTGTGTGAAGGCTTGGGGTTCCCGCCGTCTTGAATGTGGTCCCGTCGCCGCGCTTGCCGTTGTTGGTGGTCCCGTACCGGTTCGCTGTTGGGGTTGGTAGCGACAACCCAAATCCTATCCCGCTTGTGGGGCGCTCCAACGTGATGCGCTCCAAGCACTCCCCATTTTGCATCGTACCCCATCTCGGCCAAGTCCCCGAGAACACATCCAAGCCCTCGACTAGTGAGCATTGGCGAGTTCTCCACGAAGACGTATTGGGGTCGTACTTCACGAATGACCCTGGCCATTTCCAACCAGAGCCCGCTTTGCTCCCCTTCGATTCCTGCGCCCTTTCCGGCTGCACTAATATCTTGGCAGGGGAACCCCCCACTAACGACGTCAACGGCTCCTCTCCAGGGGGTTCCGTCGAAGGTTGTAATGTCGTCCCAGATGGGGAAGGGTTCAAGGATTCCATCTCGCTGACGGGCAAGGAGGACTTTTCGAGCGTAGGGATTAATCTCGACAGCGCAAACGGTGCGCCATCCAAGGAGTTTCCCTCCCAAGATTCCTCCTCCCCCTCCTGCAAAAAGTGCCAACTCACGCAACCTACCCCTCCACCTTCGTTACGGGAGTAACCCAGCCGATCTTCTCAGCCCGTGTCTGCATGTAAGTTACTGAATCCTTACCGTACAGGTTTAGGGAGAAATCAGGCTCATTAGATGGGTCCTCTTGGCAACCGTGACACACAAAATTCACTTTTATGCGCCAATCGTAATAATCGTTGCCATCCCCCTCCGTTTTTATGCTTAAAACGCTGGAATTTATATTTTTGGATTTGCAAAGAGGACAACCGATAATACCGTCAGTGTCGTTAAGCATGAATGGTGCTTCTATTTCCATCTCACCCCTCCGCCTTAGCTAGGGTGTCAACCTTGGTCACAATAGGCGTGGACTTTCGTGGGCGGCCTCGGCGTTTCTTTACTGTAGGCGCTGCTTGACCAAATGTATATCCGGCCGCAATCGGGTCAGGGCGAAACCAGGAAACCGAGGTTAACGGAATAATAAAGGCCCCTTTCTCCCGGTGGATAATCTCAATCATATTATTGTTGAGGTGCATCTCAAATTCCTGGTGCTGCTTTAACTCCGTATTAATAAACGTATTGTTCAGCAGTGGCTTTGCGTTAGCCGTCAGTTGCAGTGCTATTACGCGCATTATAAATCTCCTCCATGTGTGCCAACCCACCCTCTTGTTGAAGATGGGGGATGTGTAAAAAGTTGTATTTCCCCTTTAAGTCCTTACAAATATACCCCTTGTGGGAAATCACAATCGGTTCGCCTTGTCGATAATCGAACGCATTTAGCAGCGTCCTAGCCAATCCAAACTTTCGGAACGGCGCTTTCGTATAGCAATAATGGACAATTAGGAATTTTGGAATCCTCTGACCGCATAACCAGGCAAGCACTTGGTCAGGGTCATCCTCCATGCAAGCCACCAGGGTAATCCCGCTCTCAAGCAACCGGCTAACCACTTCCCGGTGCATCTCGTAAATCGTGAACTTCGGCTGGTCCTTGTTCTGGGCCGCGTAGCTTTTTAGCCAGCTAGAATAGATGAAGCTCGCATCCCCCTCATCAGCCTGGCGCACCCGGATAGGTAAACGCTTGGAATCCCGAATTGGGTTGAACTTAGGAGACGCCTCCGTCACCCCATCCCGCAACCTGCTCGGAGCAAGGTATTTTTCGGCGTCTTCGTGTAGTCTGCTCATTCCTTCACCGAATCCAGGTTGGTTTTTAGTCTTTTGAACGCCTTATCGGCCAAATCCTGCAATTTCTCGTCAGGCATGTATTCCAACTCGTTTTGCTCCCGAATACCCATTTCTAGCTGCGCTAACTGGCAAAGTGACCGCGTAAGGGTTCCCAAATGCCTAGATTGGAAGTTATCGAGCCCCGAGGACTGCGAACTCCGCATTAATCGCCGCATTTCACTATCAATCACCGAATATGTGTTGGTCATTATCCCATGGAGCGAAGGGAGGAAGCTCACATCCAATTGGGAGATGGCGGTCTTATTTACTTCAACCGTAGCGCCCTCAGCAGCAATA
>Ga0208180_1001045_pt1 | contig 18822 bp, 15 predicted proteins | sample MalvireepMed_s16_FD_184241 | JGI IMG/M metagenome (GOLD analysis project Ga0208180, IMG submission 184241) | Marine viral communities from the Global Malaspina Expedition - Malaspina viral metaG DeepMed_s16 (SPAdes) (version 2) | ecosystem: Environmental > Aquatic > Marine > Oceanic | place...
GATGTGGGAAGAACTGGGGCTTAGCGACCTCCGGCGGTAACGGCCATCATACGGTTCTTGAAATGTTCTCGCTTAGCGTTGTCTGGCGTACCTTCCACGCGATGCCCTCTATCTCTACACCACCGACGCCTTTCGCGCGCTCAAGCCGGGCGGCAAGATGATCTTCTCCTTCCTTGAACTGGAGGAGCCGGCGCACGATCGGGTGTGGAACGCCAATCTTGATCATTTGCGTATCGGCCATGCGGCCGAACATCTTGATGCTTTCCTGCATCGCGACTGGATTCGCCGCTTTGCCCGTGATACAGGCTTCATCGAGCCCCGCTTTACCGACGGGCAGGACGATAGAGATCACCCGCCCTTCTGGCAAAGCTTGGCCGTGCTCGAAAAGCCGGCTTGATCGGCGTCAACGAAGCGGGAGCCTCCCCGGTTCAAACCCTCCGGTCCAGACCCGCTCGATGATTAGCCTCATCGTACTCCTTGTCTGGCGCAAGAAAGACTATCACCCCCGCGCGTACCGATCCTCATACCGGACGATGTCATCCTCCCCCACATACGACCCGGTTTGCACCTCGATGAAGACGGTCGGGATGCGTCCTGGATTTTCGATCCGGTGCTGCGCGCCGACAGGGATGTAGATCGACTGGTTCTCGGTCAGCAGTGAAATCTCGCCATTCAGCGTCACCTGCGCCGTGCCTTCGACGACAATCCAATGTTCGGAGCGATGGAAATGGCTTTGCAGGCTCAACGACTGGCCGGGCAGCACGGTGATGCGCTTGACCTGGAAACGACCACCCACCAGCAGGCTTTCGAACCAGCCCCAGGGACGATGATCCTTGGGAAAGGTCTCGGCCTGGGTTGATCCCTTGCGCTGGAGCGCTTCCACCACCTTCTTGACGTCCTGTGTGCATGACTTGTTGGCGATCAGCACGGCGTCGTTCATCGCCACGGCCACGATATTGTCGAGGCCAAGGCCGACAATCTCCAGCCCCTCGGTTTCCGACCGCAGCAGAGAATTGCGGCAGTCGATCGCCGTCGCCGCTCCGGACAAGGCGACACCATCACCATCGGGCTGCATATGGCCCCATACCGCGTCCCAGTCGCCCAGGTCCGACCAGCCCGCGTCATAGGGCACGACCGAGAGATTGTCGGCCCGCTCCATGATGGCATAGTCGATCGCGACATTGTCCGCCCTGCCCCAGGGTTCTTCGGCCAAGCGCAGGAAACCGAGATCGGCTTCCGCTTGCGCGACCGCCTGGCCGACAGTCTTGAACAGATCGGGCGTGTGGCGCTCGAACGCAGCCAGAATATCCTTCACCGCAAAGAGGAAAATACCTGCGTTCCACAGATAATTGCCCGTTTCCAGCATCTCTTGGGCGCGGGCGGCATCGGGTTTTTCGACAAAGCTGCTGAGCGCGATCGGCTGCCCCGATCCATCGGGCCGCGCGCCGATCTGCAGGTAGCCATAACCTGCTTCCGCGCGCGTGGGCTGGATGCCGAACGTTACCATCTGCCCCTGCGCGATGGCAGACAGCCCCTTCCCCACCGCTTCGTGGAAGGCGGCCTTGTCGCTGATGACATGATCGGACGGCGCGACCAGCATGATGGTGTCAGGCTGCTTTTGCGCCAGATAGAGCACGGCCGCCAGGATCGCGGGCGCGGTGTTGCGTCCTTCCGGCTCGATCAGGATGGCTTCCGGGTCGATCCCTTCCTGCGCTAGCTGCTCGGCGATGATGAAGCGGAAAAGCGAATTGGTCAGCACCATGGGACGGGCGAACTGCACCGTCTCGCTCGATCCCGACATGCGCCGCACCGCATCCTGAAACAGCGTTCCTCCGCCCAGCAGCGGCACGAACTGCTTGGGATAGGATTTGCGTGAAAGCGGCCACAGGCGCGTGCCGGAACCGCCCGCCAGAATGACGGGCGTAATGCAGGGACCGACCGCTGCGGAAATCGTCGTCACCATATCTGCTGAACCCCTTGCCGATCCGCTGAAGGCGACTTCCTTTCCTGGCGATATTTACAGGAGGCTACAACGAGGCGATGGCATTTAGACATAAGCACGCGACCTTGTTGCGGCCGTGACGACATCCAGTCAATCGATACCATCTGGTATCCACGAGATAGCCTCGCAACTTCATCCGTTGCGCCTGGCCTGCAACTTTCCGCCACCGCATAGATGCTCTAGGTCAGGGGAGAGAGGCGTCCGCCGCAGATTCCGCAAGGCGCAATTCGTGCTTTCAAGTAGAAATAGGACGCCATGCGCAAGGAGGCCGTCTGATGGGAAAATCGCAGGGCGAACTGTTTCAGCTCGACAGCCCGCTCATGGGGGAAATCCGGGGCGAGCGGTCGCTCATGGCCTTTCCCTTCTTCGCGCTTGCAAAAAATGCGTGGATGAAGCCCCTCGCCTATTCCACCCCCACCGTCCAGATCGAGGTGCGCCCGTCGGCACGCGGCATCGCGACCATCTATGACAAGGAAATCGTCCTCTACATCGCCAGCCTTATGGCCGCGAAGATCGAGGCGGGCATGAGCGTGAGTCAGGACTTCACCTTCACTGCGCACGACCTCTTCAGCGTCACCGGCGCCAACCACAGCGCCCGTTCCTATTCGCGTCTGGCCGATGCGCTGGAGCGACTTCAGGGTACGCAGATCCGCACCAATATTGAGGCTGGGGGCGAGGGCGAGGAGGGTTTCTTCTCCTGGTTGTCCGAAGCGCGGCTGCAATATGCGCGCTCGGGGAAGGGCGAAAAACGGTTGAAAGCCGTACGTGTGCGGCTGTGCGACTGGCTGTTCCGTGCAATCCTGCGCGACGGCCAAGTGCTCGACTATGCCAACACCTATTTCCAGCTTGGCCCGATCGAACGGCGCATCTACGAGGTCGCGCGATCGACCTGCGTGGAGGGCGCGCCGCTCGACCTCGACCTTGACCTTTTGCGCCATCAGATCGGCTTCCAGAACCCGCTGTCGAACTTCCGCATCGCCATGCGCCAGGTCGCGGCGACCAACGCCATTCCCGATTACGAGGTCCGCCTGATCGAGGACGCCCCTGCCCCGCCGCCGGCGCAAGGGGAAGAACGCAAGGCCGGACGCCGCCCCGCTAAGGGCCGGGTGATCATCACCCGCCGCCCCCCTGCCCTGCCCGAGGCGGACGAAGCGGGGGGATGAAGACACGCAAGCCTGAAAACCTGTCTGCGTTGATTCGCGTAAACCCGGCAATTCCTACTCGAAAGCACGAATAGACGCCCGAGTTTCTACTCGATAGCACGAATAGAGAACATCCATTCCTACTCGAAAGCACGAATTGGCACCCTATTCCTACTCGAAAGCACGAATGATTTTCTGCATTCCTACTCGAAAGCACGAACAGGAAGGCCTTTTAGAATAGGAGATTAGCTGCGATCATGTGCCCGCCCGGTAGCGGTGTCGCTCTGCGGGCATGAAGAGGCCGGCGATGCCGGTTGAAGGGATCATGGAAAGGGCGGCTGTGACCACATAAAAGAATACCCGGCACGAAGGCCGGGCATCCACTGGAGGTTGGAACGACGTCGCCAAACGTCGACCCGGGTGCCTCAAAAGAGGTCAATCACCCCCCTCTCCTACTTCAGTTCCCCAATGGTTTCAAGGATGCGCGCTTCGCGCCACGCACTCTTTTTGTCTGGTGACGGCCTTCCTCGATGGAGGGACGAATGGGAACACTTGCCTTTAGCGAGGCGCTGGTCGGCGCGCTGGGTGGTCATGTCGCACGGGTGAAGGGGCATGGCCCCCGCAAAAACCGATCCGGCGCGCCCCACCCCACTGGCGCGCCGGTGCTGCGCGACAGCGTGGAGGAAGGGACGTTCGAGCATCTCTTCTTCACCTCTCCCGCCAAGGGCGAAACCGACCGGCTGTTGCGCGCCGCGCGCCGGATCCTCGATGCCGGGCGGCAGCTGCGGCGCGAGGCGCGCTGCGAGGGCCGCGTTCTGACGCCCGGCGAACAGCGGCTCACCACGCTCACCGCCGCCAGCGTGCGGGTGCTGGAGGAAATCCTCACCCTCGCCCGCCTGAACAGAGGACGCGTCTTTCCCAGCTACGACTATCTTGCCGACGCGACAAGCCTGGGTCGCGCCACCGTCGCGCGCGCGCTGCGCATCCTCGAAGGCATCGGCTTTCTCGTGCGGCAGCGCCGCTTCAAGCGGGTGGAGGGCGAAGGGCCGGGCCCCCGCTATGCTCAGACGTCGAACGTCTATCGCGCCTTCCTGCCCGACATCGTGGCGCGCTATCTGCCGCGCTGGATGCAGCCTGCCCCCCTGCCCGACGACCAGGTCCAGCGCGAGGCCGACCGGCAGGAAGACTTGGCGGCGATGCGCGCGACGCTCTGCCCGCAGGACCGGCGCAAGGCGATGGAGAAGGGAAAGCTGGCCCAGATCCTCGCCCGGATCGAGGCGGCGCTGGACGAGGGGCCATGCGGCGCCGCGCGTGAGTCTCAAAAGCATCCGCAACCGCTAATAGAGTCTTCTATAAAGAATATCAGCAGAGTTGGCCTCGACGGCCAACACGCAGCGCCTGACGGCGCATAGGGCCGCAATGACCGTCTTCCGTTTCAATCATTGATCTGGCCGCCCCCTTCGGAAGCGCCGCTACGCGGCGCAATGCTCCCCAATGGGAGCAGGCGGCTTGGACAGTGTGCCAAAACTCCTGAAGCGTCAGACCGACGGGAATGGCTCGGACCGGATCGCGGCCTCAGCCACAGTCGCGGCAAGCGACACATTGCCCCAGCTCATTAGATAGCTATCGGATATCGTGTAGATACCATTGGATACTGGCTTGACGCAGCCTGCGCTCGGCGCAAGCATCCTGCCCATGAGCTCGATCGAAAAAGCTGCCTGCGCCCTGTGCCGTCTCCATGGCGAAGATGAAGATCAACTGCCGGGCGGCGCGCCGCGATGGGCCGCATTCCTGCCGCACGCCCTGGCCGTGATCGACGCCCTGCACGATCCGGACAACATGATGAAGGAGGCCGGATCGGAAATCATCCACCATGTCGGCAGCGAGGAATCCAACACCGGTTATCGCAGCAACGCGGCCAATGTCTGGCGCTTCATGATGGACGCGCTGCGCCGCGGAATGCCGGCCCGGACGCCTTCCGCCTGACGGGCTCGCCGCTTTTGGATAGCAGGGAAGGATACTAGCTAGCTAGCTGGTAGCTACCAGCAATCGTTAACCTCGTTCCCGCTCCAGCGCCGCCAGCGCCTGCTCCAGCACCGCGCCCAGCGGCAGGCTCATGGCGTCGGCGATCCGGTACAGCGCGTCGATCGTATCCTCGGTGGCCTTGATGTTGATCTGCCGGTTGCGTCCGGTGACATGGCGGCGCGGTTGCCGGACAGGCTGTGCCGACGCCGGCGGGGCAGGGGAGGGCGAAGCGGTTTCACCTATCCCACTCGCTGTCTTGCGCGCCGCGCCGCTGTCCGCCTTGCGGCTCGGAAAACCGCTGCTTCGCGCGATCTTCTCGATCGCGTCCGCCGGCACCGGCTTGGCCGCGGGCTCTGCGCCGAAATCATCGAGATCGCCGAAGGGATTGGCCCTGCTCATCCTGCCACCTCCTGTGTGCCGGGCGCGCTTTTGCGACTGGCGCGCAGCTTCTCGATCACCTCGACGGCGAACTGTTCGGCATTGGCGATTGCCTTGTCGAGGTTGGACACATCGTGCGGGTCCAGCTCCTCCAGCGTCTGGCGAAAGGAAAAGATCGCCCGAAACGCCTCGCGCTCATGCAATTGGGTGGCGAACATTGGCACGCCCGCATCGACCAGTCCGTCCTGGATATGCCCCATGGTGCGCGTGCGGATGATGGGATTGGTGCGCGACAGCAGCACGCCATAGGGCACAGCGCGGCCCGTCATCTTCTCATGCTGCTTGAGCACCCGGATCGCCCGGCTCGCCTGCTCGGCGTCGAGCTGCGACCCCTGCATCGGGATCACGACCAGATCGGCCTGGCTGACCGCCAGCAGCACGATCTTGGCGGCCGTCCCTTCCAGATCGACGATGACGAAGGGGGTCTGCGCGGCGGCGTCCTCGATCCGGTCGAGGATCGTGTCCTCATCGACATCGGCGACGATCGACAGATTGTCGGGCAGGGCGGCATCCTTGCCCCAGGCGGCGATGGGATGGTTGGGATCGGCGTCGATCACCGACACCCTAGCGCCGCGCGCCAGTTGGGAAGCAAGGAGCAGGGCGGCGGTGGTCTTTCCCACGCCCCCCTTGGGACTGATGAACGCGATGGTCGGCATGGGCAGGCATGTATAGCTATCCAATAGCTTGTGGCAATCCGATAGCTACCTGGTATCCATGAGATATCCAGCGGCGCAATCGCGGAGGATTTCCTTGGTGATCCGAGCCAAAGCCGCTATTTGCCGGATTTCCATGCGATCCACGTCGATAGCTCATCTTTTCAAGCGGATCGCCGACGCCTGGTTGACTGCGTCCGTTCATTTCGACGCTTTCCAGGCCGATCCGTCCGCCTATCTGACCGCGACCAAATGGTGGATCAAGCGCAGGCGCGTTCGCGCCCGCGGCCAGTTTGCGCCCTTGCTGAGCCAATCGCCCCGGGCTTATATGCTCTGGGCGCTGCGGCATGATCGGATGGCATATGCGCACAGAGTGCCAGATCCGACACGTCCGGTCATCGCGCTTCTCGATATCAGCGATAGTTCGAATCCCCAGGCGCTGGCCGACACGCGCAAAAGCCTGAAGGCTGAGGATGTAATGGCGTTGCTGATTGGATCGCCGCAGACGCCGACTCTTTCCGCCGCCATCGGCCAGATCGACTGGAGCGCCTCGCCCTGGCTGTTTCCGGTAGCGCCCGGCGACCGGCTCGCCGCCGGCGCCATCGCGGCCTATTGCGCTGCCATGGCGAATGGCGCGGAGCGGCTCATCTATGCGGACGACGATCGGCTGATCGGCCGCCGCCGCGTCGCGCCCTATTTCAAGCCCGACTGGAACAGCGAACTGTTCGGGCATCAGGATTATTTGACCGGCGCCTGCCTCCTCCATGCGACCCGCGCCGATGTCGAGGCCGTGGCGGACAGCGCCGACTGGGCGCCGCGCCTGGTGGCGAACATGGCGGGGCAGGGGAAGCCCGTCCATCTGCATCAGATGCTGCACCATCGCCGCCATCGCCCCGCGCCGCGCCTGCCGCTTGCCCCGCTCGCCATCGCCGCCGACCTGCCGCCCCTTTCCGTCATCGTGCCCACCCGCAACCGGGTCGATCTGCTGCGCACCTGCCTTGCGGGCGTGGCGGCGGCCGACTATCCGCATGTCGAGGTCATCGTGGTCGACAATGACAGCGACGATCCCGACACCCTCGCCTATCTCGCCGCGCTCGATCCCGCGCGGCACCGGGTGCTGCGCCATGGCGGCGCATTCAACTATTCGGCGATCAACAACCGTGCGGCGCAGGCGGCGCAGGGCCGGCTGCTCTGCCTGCTCAACAACGATATCGAGATGATGGACCGCACCTGGCTGGCCACACTAGCGACGCAGGCGCTGCGTCCCGATGTGGGCGCGGCGGGCGCGCGCCTGCTCTATCCCGATGGGCGCATCCAGCATGCCGGCGTGGTGATCGGCGTCGGCAACGCCGCAGGCCACGCCCATCGTTTCCTGCGCCCGGACGAGGAAGGCTATTTCCACCGCCACAGCTTGCCGCAATTCACCATGGCGGTGACGGCCGCCTGTCTGGTTGTGGAGCGCGACAAGTTCATGGCGGTGGGGGGCCTTAACGAACGGGATTTCGCCGTCGCCTTCAATGACGTGGATTTCTGCCTGCGCCTGAACCGGCGGGGCTGGCAGTCGCTCTACGAACCACGCGCGACGCTGATCCACCATGAATCCGTGTCGCGGGGGCTCGATAAGGATCCGGTCGGCGCGGCGCGCTTTGCCGGCGAACTCGCAGCGCTCAAGCGCCTGTGGAAGACGGACGAGATTTACGATCCCTATCATCATCCGCAGCTCAGCCGCGCCAGCGAACAGTTCGCGGTGGCGCTGTAATGACGGCGCGCCTCCCCTTGCCGCAGGTGACGCTGTGCGCGGTCAGCTCGGTCAATGTGAAAGCGACTGTCCGAGCGCTGGAAGCCAGCCTTGCGCAGATCGACGCCGGGGCGGCGCTGCTTCTCACCGACAGCCAGGTCAAGCCCGATCATCCCGGCATCCGCGTCGTGCGAATCGCGCCGATCCTTTCCGCGCGCGCCTATTCCGATTTTCTCCTGACCCGGTTGATCGATCATGTCGCAACCAGCCATTGCCTGGTCGTCCAGTGGGACGGGCATGTGCTCGACTCAGGGCGCTGGCTGCCGGAATTTCTCCACCATGACTATATCGGCGCCAGCTGGCCGCAATTTGCCGATGGCCATGATGTCGGCAATGGCGGCTTTTCCCTGCGAAGCCGGCGCCTGATGCAATTGTGCCGCGACCCCGCATTCTGGCGCGATCATCCCGAAGATGTCGCGATCGGACGCACCAACCGCGCCTGGCTGGAAGGGCAGGGGATGCGCTTTGCCTCGCGCGCGCTGGCCGACCGCTTCGCAGCCGAACGGGCCGGGGATGTCAAGGCTAGCTTCGGCTATCATGGCGCCTGGCTGATGCCGCAGGCGATCGGCGTGGAGCCGTTCTGGCATGTCTATCGCGATCTAGACGATCGGGCGACGATCCGGCATGACTTTCGGCTGATTTTGAATCAGATAGGACGGGGCCAGGGGGGCTGGGCACGCGCCCTGCGCCTGACGCTGGACCAGTTCCGGCGATGACGCCGCCATCAAAGGACCGACATATTTGACTCATATCTTCCCCGGCCTGCCCCTGATCGAATCCCCCCTCTTTCCCGCCCTCAAGGCGCAATGGGGGCTGAGCGCGGAGGAGGAGCGGATCGCCACCGATCTGCACGAGAAGGGCTATGCCGTCTTCGATTTCCCCGACCCCGAGCTGGATGGCCGCATCGCGCGCATCCAGAACCATCTCGGCCCCCGCTATGGCATCGACTTTGCCGATCCGCACAGCGACAAGACGGCGGGGGAACGGCGCATTCAGGACGCCTGGCAGTTTGACGAGGATGTCCGCGCCATCGCCGCCAACCAGGGCGTGATCGACCTGTTGAGCAAGCTTTATGGTCGCAACGCCTTCCCCTTCCAGACCCTGAACTTTCCGGTCGGTACGCAGCAGGACGCCCATTCGGATTCGGTCCATTTCTCTAGCCTGCCCGAACGGTTCATGTGCGGCGTCTGGCTGGCGATGGAGGATATCGGGCCGGACGCGGGACCGCTTTTCTACTGTCCCGGCTCGCACAAATGGCCGATCATGACCAACGCGCTGATCGGCCGCCGCGGCTATGGCAGCGACCTTGCATCCGCGCAGGATCCCTATGGCCCAGCCTGGCAGGCGCTGCGATACGTCCATGGCGTGCAGGAAGAGGTGTTTGTGGCGCGCAAGGGCCAGGCGTTGATCTGGTGCGCGAACCTGCTGCATGGTGGCAGCCACCAGAACGACCCGCGCCTGACCCGCTGGTCGCAGGTGACGCATTATTATTTTGACGATTGCATCTATTACACACCTGCCTTTTCCGACGAAGCAGTGGGCAAGCTGGCGTTACGCGATCTGGTGTCGATCAGCGACGGGAAAAAGAAATCGAACCGCTATCTCGGGGAGGATGTGGTAGAACCGCCCGTCCGCACAAAGCGGCGTAAAAGCTATTTTCTGCGCGGTATGAACAGGCTTTTTGCGCGTCCCTGGGGAAGCGGCGATTAGCGATCTGGCATCTGTCGAGGCGCCCGATCCCAACCATTTCGCTCTTTTCAAAGCTGATTGACTGCCGTGTTGCGTTGCAGGCATAGGTTGCGAGCACAGGATGCTTTCCGCCCTTTTGGGCTGGGCCGTCCTCTTTGAATTCTGTTTCGATTACGTCCCGCCCTGTCCAAAAACCTCGAGCTGAGAGACCGTTCTTAATGCAGCGAAAAGCTATTTTGGTTCTTGGAATGCACCGATCGGGGACCAGTGCCTTTACTCGAATGCTCAACCTACTGGGCTGCGACTTGCCACAGGCACTGATGGAAGGTTGGGAAGGCAATCCCAAGGGGCATTGGGAATCCAATGCCATTCGGGCTTTGAACGACGACATCCTAGCTTCTGCGGGAAGCAAATGGGACGATTGGATGGAATTCAATCCGCAATGGTATGACTCCCCTGCCTTTGACGGTTTCTTCAAACGGGCCCAGGATGTTCTGCGAGACGATTATGGCACGTCCTCCTTCTTCGTTTTGAAGGACCCGAGAAACTGTCGGTTGGCACGCTTCTGGTTCGCGGTGCTGGAAAAGGCGGACGTGGAACCATTGGTCGCAATCCCCCTGCGTAATCCTCTGGAAGTGGTTCAGTCGCTGGGGCGGCGCAACGATACACATCCCAACATGGCCATGTTGGCATGGCTGCGCCATGTCTTGGATGCGGAGCATAGCAGCCGGGGACGGCGGCGGGTTTTTACCTATTATGACGAACTGCTGGACAACTGGGCGGATGTTGCTGACAAGGTGCAACGCGGCCTAGGTATCACATGGCCGCGATTTTCCGAGCGTGCGGGCAGAGAGATCGAGGAATTTCTCGACCAGGCTGATCGCCATCATGTTCAATCCCCGCAAAGCGTCCAGTCCAACCCGATGCTGTCGACCTGGGTACGCGACACCAACGGCATCTTCCTCAAATGGGCTGAAAAGGGCGAAAATGTAGCCGATCATGCGACGCTCGACGGCATTCTCGCGCAATTCAATGCCGCCGGTCCTGCCTTTGCCGGCCTCAGCCATGATGTCATGAAGCAACGCGCCGAAAAGCAGGAACTTCAGACTCTGCTACAAGCCAGGGATGGAGAATTGGCTCGGCTGACCGGGGAGATCGCGACTCTGCATGTATCTCAAGGCGACCTTGCCGCCTATCAGGCGCAAATCCAGCAACTGGCGGAGGAACGTGCTCTTATCGAAGCGGACAAGGCCCGAGTCGAGGACGAGCTTACCGAGTTCCGCGCTCGCGCACAGGCATCCGAAGCGGCGCTTGGCGATGCGTCCGCCACTGCGCGGAAGCAGGAAGCGCAGCTTTTGCATCTGAAGGAGGCTTATCAGTCTCTTGAGACGGACAAGGCCCGGGTCGAGGACGAGCTTACCGAGTTCCGCGCTCGCGCACAGGCATCCGAAGCGGCGCTTGGCGATGCGTCCGCCACTGCGCGGAAGCAGGAAGCGCAGCTTTTGCATCTGAAGGAGGCTTATCAGTCTCTTGAGACGGACAAGGCCCGGGTCGAGGACGAGCTTACCGAGTTCCGCGCTCGCGCACAGGCATCCGAAGCGGCGCTTGGCGATGCGTCCGCCACTGCGCGGAAGCAGGAAGCGCAGCTTTTGCATCTGAAGGAGGCTTATCAGTCTCTGGAGATGGACAAGGCCCGGGTCGAGGACGAGCTTGCCGAGCTCCATATTCGCGCCCAGGTGTCGGAAGCGGCGCTGATCGCTGCTGCTGACAAGGAAAAGGCGAGCGCAGAGGCTTTTGCGGCCCATAGTGACTTGTTGAAGGAACAGGTGAAGCAGCGCGACACCACGCTTGCGGAACTGAATGTCGCAAGGGACAAGCTTGATGCCGCGCTTCAGTCGGCGCAGCAGGAGCTGGAAAAGCTCAAGGCACAGGCCCGCGACCGGCAGTATGAGCTGGATACCGCCCAAAATGTCTTGCGACAGCGGGATGAGGAAATCTCCCAGACGCTCGCCAGCCTGAAGCAGGAGCGTGAACGGAACGCCGCGCAGGAGGAGGAGAAACGCCTGGCCGAAGAGGCGGCTGCTCGTGCCGAAGCCAGGCTGAAGGATGCTAATGACTGGGTGTTCAATCTTGCAGGAGAACGTAAGGCTGCGGAAGTCCGGGCAGCGTTTGTTGAAGCGCAGCTCGCCCGGACCGAGGTCGCCCTCAAGGTCGCGAATGTCCGTCTGGCCAATCTGGAACGGCGCCAAAAACTTGATGCCGAGGAAAAGGCGAATTTGCGCAAGCAGAACAAGGAACTGGAGGAGCAGACCGACAATCTGCGAGCCGAAAAGGACGAGGCTGCGGAACGCTGGACCATATCGCAGTCCGAACTGGTGACGCTCAGCCAATTGCTGCAGCAAAAGGAAGCCGAGCAGCAATTGGCGAGCAAACAGGCGCGGTCGGCAGATCAGCAGAACGAAGTGGCGATGCTATCAGGCCGGTTGCAGACGAAGGAAGCGGAAGCGGACCGCTTTGCACGCCATGCTGAATGGCTGCAAAAGGTCAATACGGTCATTACGGGCTATCCGACCTGGTGGAGCGCCATGCCGAAACGGTGGCGGGACAAATGGCAGCGGGGACGCCTGCTGCGCCGGGGGCTCTTTGATGCGGACACCTATCTGGCCCGCTATCCCGATGTTTCGACTTCGGGGATAGATCCGTTGCGCCATTATATCATCCACGGCATCAACGAAAACCGGACGTTCAAATAAGCCGTTGAAGTCGCGATATTTGAACCGCGGCGCAAGGTCATTTTGATCACTGGACCGGCCATCTAGCTTACTCGAACCATCAAAGCAGCAAGAATGTTGAGAATTTTTCATGGCTGACATTTTCTCTATGTCCAGGAACAAGCAGGCCTTGCCCGAAGGCTTTGACGCGGAATGGTATCTGACGCGCTACCCCGACGTCGCCATGTTGGGGATGGATCCGCTGGAACATTATCGCTGGATCGGGGCGCGACTGGGGCGCAAGATCAATTCGCAGGCAAAGGGCGGGGCCGGCCTGCCCGCCTCTGGACTGCCGGCGCGGCCTGTTTCCAGGATTAGCGCCAAGCCTGCTGAGATCGGGCTGTCTCATGTTCGCGTACCGGCTGAATTCATCGGAGAGGGCGGCGTGGCTCCCGAAGCCGTCGCGCATGTTTCCGTGGGCATCCATGCGCATATGTATTATTGGGACTTGGCACCGGAATTCGCCCGCTATCTTGCTCTGATGCCCTGCCGCTTCGACCTCTATGTCTCGGTCCCCAACGAGGAAGCGCGCGCCTATGTCACGGGCGAATTCAGCCAGATTGCGAATGTCGGACGGCTCGACATACGCATCGTTCCCAATATCGGCCGCGATATCGCGCCTTTCGTGGTCGAATTCGCCAGGGATCTGGCGCGATATGATGTCTGCGCTCATATCCAGTCCAAGAAATCCCTCTACAATCAGGGTGCGACCGATGGGTGGCGTCAATATGCCGTTGGCTCCCTGTTCGAAAGCCCGGAGAGAATTGCCTTCTTCATCCATTTCCTGATGAAGGCGCGCTACGGCATCATCTATCCCCAAACCTATTTCAACATCCCCTATATGGCGCATACCTGGCTGGCCAACAGCGGTGTGGCCCGGCAGTTCGGGCCACGGTTTGGGGCGAGCGACCTGCCCGAGGGCTATTTCGACTTTCCCGCCGGATCGATGTTCTGGGCCAAGACTGACGCCATCCGGCCCTTGCTGGAAGCGAGATTGGATTGGAGCGATTTTCCGCCCGAACAGGGACAGACGGATGGAACGCTGGCGCATTGTATCGAGCGCATGTTCGGGTGGGTTCCCACGACCCGTCATTATCAGCATGGCGTCATTCGGGACAAGCAGACGCCGAGCTGGTCGCGGTGGCGGCTCAATCAATATCTCGATCGCCCGCTCCACCATATCCATGACAGCATCACCGATCCTTCGGTCAAGCTGGTCGCCTTCGACATTTTCGACACGTTGCTGGTCCGCCCCTTCCTCAATGCAGATTATGCCAAGATATTGCTCGACAGCGAATATGAGGATGCCGGCTTGCCCGGCTTCCATGCGGCCCGCGCCCTGCACGAAGGCGCCGCGCGCAACGCCAAGGGACGCGATGTCGACATTCACGACATTTACGATGCGCTGATCGCGTCGTTTGGTAACGGGGATCGGGTCCGCAAGGAACGCGAGATCGAACTGGAAATCGCCACCGTCCGTCCCCGGGCGGATGTCGTCGACCTGTTCAACATGGCACGGCGGCACGGCAAGCGGGTCGTGCTGGCAAGCGACATGTTCCTGCCGCGCGACGTCATAGAAACCATGTTGCGAAAATGCGGCATCGATGGGTGGGACCATTTCTACCTGTCCTGCGAAGTCGGCGTCCGCAAGGATAGTCAGCGCCTGTACGAACATATCCTTGCGACGGAACATGTCGCCGCGAACCAGATGCTCATGATCGGTGACAATGAACGATCCGACTTTCAGATTCCCGCCGATATGGGGATCAGGATCGTTCACCTCATGAAGCCGGCCAATCTGCTGCGCGCGATTCCTCGTTTTGCCGAAATTGTCCCCGAACCGCATCACGCAAACGCGGGGGAACAGTTCGTCTATGGCGCGATCGCCATGGAAAATTACAGCCGGATAAGCTTTTCCGGCTTCTCATCTGATGACATGTTCGGCACGGCCAGCCAGGTGGGATATGGCCTGCTGGGTCCGATTGTCCTGCTATTTTGCCAATGGCTTGATGAGCAGGTGGCGGAAGAGGGACTAAACTGCCTATATTTCATGGCGCGCGAAGGCAAGTTCCTCAAGCGGGCCTACGACCTGTGGCAGGCCGGGCGGCCAGACCCGATACGTACCGAATATCTGCTGGTGTCGCGGCGCGCCGTGACGGTGCCGTGCATCATGTCCCTTGCGGACGCGCTGGACATCGCCAGAGCCAATGATTTTTACGGCGAAACCATGGATGCCTTCCTGATCGAACGGTTCGGGGTAACGTTGCCGGATGCGGCCTGGGACGATGTCGCCCGACAGGGATTGTGGCAGCGGGATCGTCCCGTGCACATCGTGGGCGGCGACATCGGCCATATCGAACCCTTCTTCGCCGCCATCTTGCCGCATATCTTGAAGGAAGCGGCACTGGAGCGGGAAACGGCGCAATCCTATCTTCGGGCGACGGGCCTTGCAGAGCCAGGTGGCGCGGTGGTGGATGTCGGCTATGCCGGCACGATCCAGCGCCATCTGGTCAAGCTGCTGCAGCGCGACGTGCCTGGCCTTTATCTGATGACCGATGAAAAGGGTCAGGCATGGGGCAAGCGATCGGCCATTCCCATAAAGGGCTGTTTTGCGGAAGGTGCCCAGCGCAGTCCAGAAACGACATCGATGTTCCTCGATAGCTTTCTGATTGAGAAGATGTTAAGCGCGAGCGATCATCAGGTCATGCGCTATTCAAATGATGGCAAAGTTGAATTTCGCGTTATTGACGGACATGTCGATAAAGGTTCGGGCTGCCGCATAGAAGTTCAGGATTCCGCGATGAGGTTCATTTCGGATGCAATTCGAGCGCAAAAAGATATATTTGGCGACATGAGTATATCGAAAAAAATATGCGAGAACTTATATAGAAAGTTCGTATCTAACTTGTCGAAAAATGAAAAAAAAATATTTTCTGACCTTGAGCTGGACGACTTCTATTGCGGAAGAGGCATGGTCAGTTGATAGTATTGAGGGAATTTCATTAAGGATGTGTCGGCATGCATATTGAGAATAGAATTCTTGTAACGGGGGGTGCCGGATTCCTTGGTTCGCATCTTTGTGAAAGGCTCCTTGAGAAGGGAAATTACGTTCTATGCGTCGATAATTTCTACACTGGAACGCACCGCAACATCGAAAAACTGCGCGATCATCCGCGATTTGAGCTGATCCGGCACGATGTTTGTTTCCCACTCTATGTGGAATGCGATGAAATTTACAATCTTGCCTGTCCTGCATCTCCCATCCATTATCAACGTGATCCGGTCCAGACCACCAAGACCAGCGTTACCGGCGCCATCAACATGCTGGGCCTTGCCAAGCGGGTGAAAGCCAAGGTCTTTCAGGCGTCGACGTCCGAAGTCTATGGCGACCCGGCAGTGCATCCGCAGCCCGAAGGCTATTGGGGCAATGTCAACACCATCGGCCCGCGGTCCTGCTATGACGAAGGCAAACGTTGTGCCGAAACATTGTTCTTCGACTATCACCGCCAGCATAATCTGGACATCAAGGTGGTGCGCATATTCAACACCTATGGTCCGCGCATGCACCCCAATGACGGACGCGTTGTTTCCAGCTTCATCGTCCAGGCGCTGACGGGCGCTGACATCACCGTCTTTGGTGATGGATCCCAGACGCGCTCCTTCTGCTATGTCGACGACCTGATCGAAGGATTTGTGCGTTTGATGGCATCGGACCGGTCTGTGACCGGCCCTATCAATATCGGCAATCCAGGCGAGTTCACCATGCTCGAACTGGCAGAGCATGTGCTGGACATCACCGGGTCCAAGTCCAAGATTATTCACAAGCCTCTGCCGCAGGACGATCCCAAGCAGCGTCGTCCCGATATCTCGGTCGCGCAGGACAAGCTGAACTGGCAGCCCACCATTTCCTTGCGCCAGGGTCTGGAAAAGACCGTCGCCTATTTCGATGAGCTTCTGAAGGATGCGCGGGTCCAGGAAGCCGTTAATTCCTGATCGCAATCTTCTTTTCTTGCAGGTTCCTATGGCAGAGACAATTTTGGTAGTTGGCGGCGCCGGTTATATTGGCGGTCACACATGCAAAGCCCTGGTGGCGGCAGGTTATAAACCGGTGGTCTATGATAATCTTTGCCTTGGCCATCGCGACTTTGTGCGTTGGGGACCGCTGGTTGAAGGCGACATCCGGGATTCCGACGCGGTGGCAGCGGCGATCCGCGACCATGGGTGCAGCGCGGTCATGCATTTCGCTGCCTTTGCCTATGTCGGTGAATCCGTCGCCGATCCGGCGAGATATTATCATAATAATGTAACCGGAACTCTGGGCCTGCTGGAAGGCATGCGCAAGGCGGGATGCGATACGCTCGTCTTTTCGAGCACCTGTGCCGTCTATGGTGAGCCCGGCTCCTTGCCGATCACCGAAGACACGCCGCCGATGCCGGTCAATCCTTACGGCCGCAGCAAGCTGATGTGCGAGGCGATCCTGGCCGATTATGCCTATGCCTATGGGCTTAATTTCACGGCTCTGCGCTATTTCAACGCCAGTGGAGACGATGCGGAGGCCGAGATAGGCGAGCTGCGTGAGGTGGAAACCCATCTCATCCCGCGTGCCTTGATGGCCCTGCAGGGCTATATCGATGATTTCCAGGTGTTCGGATCGGACTTTCCGACTCCGGATGGCACCGCGATCCGCGACTATATCCATGTGTCCGACCTAGCCGACGCTCATGTGGCGGCGATGGACCGCCTGTTGAAGGGGGCCAAGGGCGGATCGATCTTCAATCTGGGGATCGGCCATGGCTATTCGGTGGGCGAGGTGCTGGCTATGATTGTCGATGTTACAGGCCAGAGCCTGCCTGCACCGCGTGGCGATCGGCGTCCCGGTGATCCTGCGCAATTGGTGGCTGACGCGGCGAAGGCGCGCGCGGAACTAGGCTTTGCGCCTCGCCATTCGGACTTGCGCAATATCATCGAAACCGCTTGGCACTGGCATCAGCGCGCGCATCCCAAGCGCAACAGCGAGCAGGCGCTTTAAGCTTCCTGGACCTGATGCGCGATCGATGGGCTGTAACGAGCCGTCGCCATCCTTGCGAAGGATCACCGACCCATCAAATGCGTGTTGGTGATCCTGTCACCAGGATCGGTTTTCCGCCCGCCCATATTTGTCATAATGTTCCCAAGGATCAATGCCTGCGGCAGCGACGTCGGGATTCATCGCAAGATAACGCTGTGGATCGAAACCCCGGACAGGGGCATTATGCTCGGTCTGGTGGCCGATATCGATCCCCTTGCCCAGATAGGAGGAAGCGCGATCGATCAGCGTGCTGATGTCGACCGGATCGCGCCTGAACAGCTCTCCTTCCGGCTCATTGGAAGCCAGCGGCGTATAATAGACGCAATCATCGAAATAATAATGCGTCACCTGCGACCAGCGGGTCAGGTCCAGGCTGTTGTGCCGATCGCCGCCATGTAGCAGATTGGCCGCCCATATCAGCGCCTGTCCCTTTTTGGGATAGAAACGAACGGGCGCGACGCCATGCACGTCGACCAGGCGTTCCCATAGGGGTTCAAACACGCTCTGATGTCTGCCGCGTTCGGGAATATAGCGTTCGCCGATATGCTGCCTCGTATAAATGGGCCATTTATGCGATCCGGGATAATAGAGCAGCGGGCCCTGATCGGGGCCAATATCCTCCATCGCCAGCCAGACGCCGCACATGAAGCGCTCGGGGAAGGATGAGAAGTGAACCGCATCGGAATGGAAATGCTGCTGTGTTCCGACCGGAAAATTCAACGTCTGGAACGGAAAGGCCTGCCGACCGTAGAGATAGCTCACAATGTCGCGCACCTGTGAGTTGGTGGCGATGCGCCTCACATCCTCATCCTGGCGCCATGCGTCCATGATGCGCATGTCCGCATGCTTGCCCTTGTTCCAGTCTGACCAGGGATAGCTGGGGCCAAGCGACGCCTTCATGCGGTCGATCATCGCTTCAAGATCAGGCTCGGGAAAATCGATGACGGCAAAACCATTGTCGCGCAGCGCGACAGCAACGCCATAATAAGGATGAGCCTTGTCGAATAGCTCATCGAAAAAGGGAGATTCCACCGCAGGGACGCCAGGCAGGCAGTTGGTGTAGTTCGTCCTGTTCAACCTTCGTGCTCCTCTGCCACACCTTGGCCGGATGCTGATATTCCGGCTCTGTTGCAAACTCTGACACGGTTTCCAAGATTGGGCTCATGTACTGTCAAGGTCAGTTGCGATGAACGATTTCAAAGGACGGCATTTTACCGGCGAGGTCATCCTATGGGC
>Ga0208180_1001058_pt1 | contig 18530 bp, 28 predicted proteins | sample MalvireepMed_s16_FD_184241 | JGI IMG/M metagenome (GOLD analysis project Ga0208180, IMG submission 184241) | Marine viral communities from the Global Malaspina Expedition - Malaspina viral metaG DeepMed_s16 (SPAdes) (version 2) | ecosystem: Environmental > Aquatic > Marine > Oceanic | place...
TGAAGATCCGCGTAAAGCAGCTGAGTATCAGTACAATAAGCACGTCGTCAAGATGATCTTAGAGTCTGCTCAGATGCTTTGCACGGCCCACCATATGTTAGGTGATAGAGATGTTGATGGTGACTTTGTTGATGTACCTTACAAAAAAGCGCATATCAACCACCCTTCAACAATATGGGTAAGAGAAAACTCTTTACATTATGATTGGCTGTATGAGCACATGATGGCATTAGGTGCTGAATACAAACGTAGATATGGTAGAACGCATTTGTCTATAACTAAGTGCGGTCATTTATGTGCAGCGCCTATTGATATACCTCATGAGCCGTTTGAACAGCCTCCGCAGTGTATGCCAGATGAGTATAAAGACGACTGTAGTCTGCAAGCTTATTGGAACTATTACATAGACGAAAAGAGAACAATAGCAAACTTAAAAACCGAAGAGACATATGAAGAAAGACCTAAAGAAACGTATTGACGAATTCAATAAAATACCTAATTATGATAATTCTAAAAGAATTATTGTAGCAACCCTTAAACCAGACGATATGGCATTGGTTTGGAAAGATAAAACCATAACTTTCCAGCACGACGATAAAATCGTGACAATAGCCCCTAATAGTACTAAGTAACAGGCTAATGTCACAGTATGAAAGAAATTTAGAGCTGTTAAACAAACGACGCATCGTATATAGAAGAGATCCTATAACAGATATACCTGATATAGAGAACGATATGTACATGTTCTTTGAAAACGGCACGTATCAATGCTATGATCTATTCAAGAGCACAGCAAAGATAACAACCTATAAAAGCCTTAAGTGGCATTTATTAGTGTTGTGGTACCTAAATCCAGGTATGGATCAAGATGAATTTATGGACGTAGCATTTGAGATGTCCGCTAAAACAAATGGCTTTGTTAGTTTTAACATGCCACCTAACTTATTAGAAAAAATAGTATATGAAGTCAGCTTCCAAGAACTCAAAGAGCCGCCGAAAAACAAGCTCAGAAAAGTTATTTTCAAAATGTTTTCAGGGCTTACCAAGGAGCAAAAACTACGTGTTGTAGGTCAGCTAATCGGTAGATCAAATAAGACGCATCCTGATGATCTTTATCAGGCTATGATAGATATACATGACTTAGGCCAAAAGATTACGATTAAACGTATCTCTGAGGCTCTACGTGTATCATCTCGAACCGTGCACAGGTATATGTGTGAAGACTTAAAACGTGAAAAAGAATTATTAAATAAACAACTATGAAATGCTATAATGTACAAAACTACATTCGCTATAAAAAAGATATAAAGCAATGGAGTAAACGGGTCGATTGGGCAAGACCATGGGATGAGATGACTAGAGATGAACTTATAGTGAAGTTCTTACCTCTATCAGAGAATCTAGCCCGTAAGTTCTCAACAACCCAACAGGCTAGTGGAGTAATGACCATCAATGATCTTATACAGGAGGGTAATAAAAACCTCACTATTGCTGTAGACAAGATCGTGTGGGATACTATATACGAAGCTGAAGACCCAGAACAAAGGTTAAAATCGTTTCTATCGAAACGTATTAAAGGAGGTATACGTAGAGCTATAGATATTCAACGTGGTACTATGCGAATACCTGAACATAAGATTAACGAGATACGTAAAAACGAAGGCAAAGACAGACAAGCTATTGAAATGTTTTTCAACTCTGTATTTATGAGCCTTGACGCTATGGTAGACGATACGACTAATATGTATGATGTACCTGAACCGGTGCAGACATATAACCCTGAGTTACTAGCGTCATACCTTGTAGGTATATTACAAATCCATCTTGATACTCGAGAGTTTGATGTGATAGTATATAGCTATGGAATCAACTGCGATAAGTTATCTGCTAAGCAAATCGCCGCTAAATTAGACATCAAAGGCGACAGCGCTTACGTGCGTGTTTCTCAACTAAAACGCCAAGCAATTGACAAGCTTATAGACAACGTAGATTACTCGCAAGTGGTTGACTTCCTGTAACTTACTCGTGTAAATAACAATAATAATGTGTAACTATATATATACAATACCACATACCAAATGAAAGAACTAAATAACAAATTAGCTCAAGTCCAAACGAAGCTAAAAGCTAAAAAATCTAGCTACAATTCCTTTGGCAAATATTACTTCCGAAAATCGGAAGATATACTAGAAGCGATAAAACCGTTTCTCCTCAAGCTCGATGTATCTGTCGTAATTAAAGAACAGATCATAGCTACAGAACCTGTACCGATGCTTGAGTCCTCAGCAATTTTCTCGGATGGTGAAAACCAGATAACAGCCACGGCGGTTGTAGGTGTCGACCTGAATCAAAAAGGTATGCAGACATCTCAACAGTTTGGCGCAGCAAGTACTTATGGAAAGAAGTACGCGTTAGGTAATCTATTACTAATAGATGATACCGAAGACGCAGACGCGTCTAACAAGCACGGAAAAGGACCTGCGGCAGCGGTAGCGGCAAAGCCTAAGCCGAAGATCACTGTAGAACAATTTAACAAGGCAAAAGATTATTTAAAGAATGGAGGAAAACTCGAAGCTATTAAATCAAAGTATGTGCTCACCTCGAAGCAAGAGGAGCAACTAACAGCACTATGAAAAGAGAAGAAATAATCGAACGACTTAGAGTTGACGAAGATTACTACGGTGATTTTGGTAATCAGTTCTTAAGCAATTCGCATATAGGTAAGTTACTTAAAAACCCTATGGCGTTATTTGATAAGACACCTGATAACCCTAACTTCAAAGTCGGAGGATATTTCCACACTGCAATACTAGAGCCTGAAAAACTTAAGTCATTTAAGATCATAGACGCAACAACTCGTAACACTAAAAAATATAAAGAAATATCTGGTGGTGAGGTTTGTTTGCTACAACACGAAGTTGATATGATCGAGGTAATGGTAGACAAGATGATGGCTAATGATATATGCAGAGACCTTATCCAACCCGTGTTGGGCAACGTCCAGTATGAAGAACCAGGTCTTGTCAGGTTATATGACAATATGTGGAAAGGTAAAGCTGATATAATTAACCACGACGAGAAACTCGTTATTGATTTAAAGACCACAGGCGATATAGATAAGTTTCGCTGGTCTGCGTCAAAGTTTAACTATGACAGCCAAGCCTACATATACAGACACCTGTTTGGTTACGATATGCTATTTATAGCTATCGATAAAAACACCCATCAGATCGGTCTGTTTGACTGTTCACCTAACTTCTATAAGTCAGGTAAAGAAAAAGTACAGAAAGCTAGTGAGCTGTACGACTTGTTCTATAAGGACGAGAACTTCGATCACAAGCAACATTTAACAACAACAACACTATAAACCTAAAACCATGGGAAGAACAATGAAAAAGACCTGCGATGTAACAGGCATTACTACAAGTTCTAAGAACTTTTATTCAAAGCAGTCTCATATCAAGCCTATTGATAATCTAAGACGTAGCTCAGGAGCTACCAAAGAACAAATGAGACGTATGTTTAACCAATTAGCTACAGTAAAATAATGGCAAGTATAATTAAAACAAGTATCAATCTAAATGCTATCCCTAAGGATAAAATTATTAACGGTAAAAAAGGTAAGTATTTGCCTATTACAATTACTGTTAATGACGACTTAGATCAGTTTGGCAATCAAGGCCCCGTCTGTGTAGATCAGACGAAAGAGGAGCGCGATGCTAAGACCGCTAAGACTTACTTAGGTAACGTTAAGGTTGTATGGACAAACGGTGAGAACGTTGAACCAGCACCGCGTGATGCAGCTGGAGCTCCGCCTCAACCGAAACAAGCACCAGTACCTGATGAGGTAGAAGACCTGCCATTCTAGTATGAACGTAGAGGATAGAGAGATCAATGGATTTGCGATTGACAAGTTCAATCAGCATAGCTTAGATGTAGGTAAGCCGCAGGGGACTTGTCCCTTGTGCTCTGCGGATAGGAAACCTGAGAATCGTAAGGCGAAATGTGCGTCTTATGATTGGGAACGTGGTCTCGGCACCTGTCATAATTGTGATACCAGTTTTCAGCTGCATACGTATCAACGCAAAGGAGCCAGTGAGAAGGTTTATGTTAGACCTGAAACTACTGTCGTACCGAAAGTTGAAACGAAAGTTGAACAATGGTTTGAGACAAGAGGTATATCTGCTCGTACTCTAGCTGACCTACAAGTCGGTGAAGGTACCGAGTGGATGCCTCAGACAGGTAAATCCGAGAATACTATCCACTTTAACTACTATATGGGTGATCAACTGATCAACATTAAATATAGAGATGGTCGTAAGAACTTTAAGCTTTATAAAGGGGCTGAAAAGATCTTTTACAACATAAACTCTATAGTTGGTTATGATTCCTGTATAATAGTTGAAGGTGAGATGGATGTGCTTGCAATGCACGAGGCGGGAGTAAAGAACGTAATCTCTGTACCTAACGGAGCTACACTAAACTCAAACAATCTCGATTACCTAGATAATTGCATCGACTACTTAGAAGACAAGACTGAGATAATCTTAGCTCTTGATACCGATGAACCTGGTCAAGCTCTTAAGCAAGAGTTTATACGTAGACTAGGCGCTGAGGTGTGCTACTTAGTTGACTTCGATGATTGTAAAGACGCTAATGAATACTTATTAAAGCATGGTGCTACCGAACTAAAGAACGTTATACACACGTGTAAACAAGTACCACTAGAAGGAGTTTCAACATTATACGATATAGAAGATGAGCTTAAAGATTTTGTTAAAAATGGATTTAAACCAGGTTTCCAAGTTGGTCTACCTAATTTCGATAAAATATTTAGTACATATACCGGTCAATTTATTACTGTTACTGGTATACCGTCTTCTGGAAAATCGGATTTTGTGGACCAGATGGTGGTTGGCTACAACAACAACTATGGGTGGAAAACTGCGTTCGCGTCACCAGAGAATCAACCAACGTATCTCCACGCTCACAAACTGATGCGTAAACATTGGCAAGACATGCCAACACCAGGGGATATCGGTAGTCAACAATGGAAGAAGGTAACTGATCACGTCAACGACAACTACTTCTTTATAGATATGGATAGGTATACCCTAGAATCTGTATTACGCAAGGGAGCAGAACTCGTGAAACGCAAGGGTATCAAATGCTTAGTTATTGATCCGTTTAACAAGGTTAGAGATGTCGACTGTAAAACAGAAGATGTCAACCGATACACAATGGAGTATTTAACAAAGATAGAGATCTTTGCTAAGAAGTATGATGTGTTAGTGTTTATCGTAGCTCACCCTACTAAGATGTACAAAGGAAACGATGGTAAAATTGAAGAGCCAACTATGTACAATATCAAAGGCGGTGGTGAGTGGTATGACGCCTCTTACCACGGTATACTCGTACACCGCGATTACGAAGCTAAAACGGTTAAAGCAAAAGTTCTTAAGGTTAAGTTCCAAAACTTAGGTGAGAACGGAGCTGAAGCTCATTTTAGATGGGAACCTCGGTCAGGTAGTTTTATACCAGAGATAACCGAAGGTGTTGAAAACGAAGCTATGCCATGGGAAAGTTAAATAAATTATTAGCCTTCCATCAACCTAGCAAGTGCAACAAAGGTGGTAGAGGTGCTGGTAGCATCCCTTATACTGACGAAAACATGAAGCACGTTGCTTGGTGTATGCGTAATGGAATATCTATAGGTCTTATACCTAACTGGGATACTGCTAAGTCTTGGAATATTGATATAACCTTAAAAGGTAAGGTTAATAAAGACCCTAAAGACTATACTGATGAAGACGCTTTAATTAAAATGTACGAATACTATAAATACTACTACGATAAATATGAAAAATAGATTTTACAATGCAGACTCTGCTTTCAGTTATTTTCTAAATGAGATCAGATGTAATGGTATAGAGTTTGGTGATACCAAAGCTTTATTCAACGTAGGTTTTACTATGGAACATCCACGTGATATGATGATACTCAACAGAGAACGTGAATGGAACAGAGAGTATGCCGAAGCTGAATGGCAATGGTATTTGTCAGGTGATAATAATATAAAAAAGTTAGGCGATCTATATGGTAAGATACCGCCAATATGGGAACGCATGGCTGATGATTATGGTTACGTTAATTCTAACTATGGTTATCAATGGCAAAGAACAGATTGGAACGGTACTAGCCAGCTAGAATATATTATAAATCTGCTAGAGCAGAATCCTGATACTAGACAAGCAGCAATAAGTATATACGACGCTAAGGAGCATCCTAAGTACAAGAACGATACACCATGTACCTACGCTGTGCAGTTTACAATACTAAACAACAAGCTTAATATGGCTGTAGTTATGAGATCAAACGATTTATGGTTTGGTTTCTGTAACGACCAGTATTGTTTTGCTAGTTTACAAATGCTTGTAGCATATGAACTAGGTATTGAATGTGGCGAGTATTACCATTACGCACATAATTTACATTTATATAACAACAAGCTATGACATATTGCATATACCATATACCAGGTAAAAAAATCGGTGTAACAAATAACCTGGAAGATAGAGTTACACGACAACAAGGTTATACAGAAGATGAATACGAAGTACTAGATATGTCAGACGACATTAGTTATATATCTCATAGAGAAATAGAACTACAGAAACAGTTTGGTTATAGAATAGATCATAAACTGTATAAAGATTTAAACCCAATAAAACAAGAATTAAATTCAATGAATATAAACATAACAGAACAAACAACAACGTTTCCATGCCCAGTTAATAAGCTTAAAGGTAGGCTTATGGACGAGATCGGTATGAGCTGGGATACAGATCACGGCAGATGCTGTATTGACCCTGACTCTATTAAATGGATTATGGATAATGTTAAACCATCAATGTACAATAGCGAGAGATGTTATGTATATAACAAAGCGTTCTCTAGGTACTTTGATAACAACGGTTGCTGTAAGACAAACACAGGCGCGTTAAATATGAGCGGTCACAAGCGCGAGCACTCCCGTAGTCGTTTTGACTTAATCAGAACATGGGCAGATCAACGAGGTTTGTATGATAAAGGCGATACTAAAACTCAATACTTAAAGCTTATGGAGGAAGCTGGTGAGCTTGGTAGAGCTATACTAAAGAACGATCAAGACGAGTTTGTCGATGCTATCGGCGATATGGTTGTGGTGCTTACAAACCTGGCTAAACTAGGTAACACTTCAATTGAACACTGTACTGACTCAGCGTATGACGTCATAAGCAGACGTACAGGCAAAATGGTTAACGGTACATTTGTAAAAGACACGCTATGAGTGATAGAGAAATAATGAACTCCAAGTCTGTAGATAAAGTTGTACGCATGAAGTTTCGTGATCCAGTAGTACAGCGCGTATGTGAGAAGTTTACACAACGATCTGACGAAGGTTTTGCTAAATACGGTCGCACGTTGCACGCTGAGAGAACTGGAGGCCATAAAGACCTATTAGGCTACCTTAACGACGTACAAGAGGAATTGATGGATGCGATTCTATATATACAAACAGCTCGTGAACTAATCGATGAAGCCGTTGGGACGCAAGACAACTCATAAAAACAAAAGCAGGAAACGAGGTCCAGTAAGGTCAAAGAAGGTTACCTATGATGGGATAACCTTCGCCTCGGGACTTGAGCGTTATATGTATCAAGCACTAAAGAAATCTAAGATCAAAGCCGAGTACGAGCCGGAGACATTTGTTCTTCAAGAAGGATTTATGTGCGAGATACAATGCTATGAACGCCAAGCTAATGGTAAAGGCGATATGGTAAATCGCGGAGAAAAGAAAATACTACCTATTAAATACACTCCTGATTTTATTGGAGATGGGTTTATAATAGAAACAAAAGGCAGGGCAAACGAAAGTTTCCCTATGAGATGGAAAATGTTTAAGAAATACATTAACAAAAATGATCTACCTGTGACTTTATATAAACCCCAAAATCAGAAGGAATGCGATAAAGTTGTAGAACTAATAAAAAGCAAACAATGAGAGAATGGGAATTAAGTCTTGGGTTTTACCCAGGGATATTAGTAGGATTTAGGTCTTACGAACAAGAGGATAGGAACAACCACGTGTTATACCTACCGTTTATGGATATATGTTTAACCACTTTAAAAAGAATTGATGAGTCAGATTAGTAGAGATATTTTATCGGATATTACAGTGCATATGAAATATGCGAAGTATATACCTGAACTTAATAGAAGAGAAACATGGGAGGAGTTAGTGACTCGAAATAAAACCATGCATATAAAGAAATATCCTAGTCTGAAAGAAGAAATACAAACAGCATACCAATATGTATATGATAAAAAAGTTTTACCATCAATGCGTTCACTCCAGTTTAGTGGCAAGCCTATTGAAATATCTCCGAACCGTCTTTATAACTGTAGTTACCTACCCATTGATCATATTGACAGCTTCAGTGAGACTATGTTCTTACTGCTGTCAGGTTGTGGCGTCGGTTATTCTGTCCAAAAGCACCACGTTGGAAAACTACCTTTTGTCATTAAACCATTCGACAAGCGACACAGACGTTTTGTGATTGGTGATTCAATTGAAGGCTGGGCTGATTCAGTTAAAGTATTAGTTGAGTCATATCTTGGGGGTAAGAGATGCTCTAAGATCAAGTTTGATTACTCAGACATAAGACCAAAGGGCGCAAGGCTTGTGACGTCAGGGGGTAAAGCCCCTGGCCCACAGCCTCTCAAAGAGTGTTTAGTAAAAGTCAAAGGTATATTAGATAGTAAAGAAGATGGGACACAGCTTACGAGTCTTGAAGTACACGATATTATCTGTCATATTGCTGATGCTGTCTTGGCTGGCGGGATTCGACGTGCAGCACTTATATCGTTATTTAGTGCTTATGATGAAGAGATGATCTCTTGCAAAGCCGGTGATTGGTGGGAGTTAAACCCTCAACGTGGCCGAGCAAACAACTCTGCTGTCCTTATGCGACACAAGATTACAAAGGAGTTCTTTATGAACCTTTGGAAGAGAGTTGAAGCATCGGGAGCTGGCGAACCTGGTATATATCTAAACAATGATAAGGACTGGGGAACAAACCCGTGTTGCGAGATTGCTCTTCGTCCTTATCAGTTCTGTAACCTATGTGAGGTTAACGTATCAGATATAGTTGATCAAGAAGATCTTAATGCTAGAGTAAAGGTTGCGGCTTTCATTGGAACGCTGCAGGCTGGGTATACAGACTTTCACTATCTAAGAGAAGTATGGAGAGACAATACGGAGAAAGACGCTCTTATAGGTGTGTCAATGACAGGGATAGGGAGTGCCGTTGTGCTCCAAATGGATATGACGGAAGCTGCAAGTATCGTGAAAAAAGAAAACGCACGAGTTGCGAAATTGATCGGGATAAATAAAGCAGCGCGTACAACTTGTGTTAAACCAGCTGGTACTACATCTCTAGTATTAGGTACGTCATCTGGTATACACGCTTGGCATAATAAGTATTATGTCCGTAGGCTACGAGTAGGTAAGAATGAGGCTATTTATTCTTATCTAGTTAAGAATCATCCAGAGTTAATCGAAGATGAATTCTTTAGACCTCATGATACAGCTGTTATTAGCGTGCCTCAAGCCGCTCCTAAAGGTTGTATCATAAGAACTGAATCTGCATTTGATTTACTCGAGAGAGTAAAAAAGGTTTCAACCGAATGGGTTGCACCTGGTCACAAGACAGGTTCAAACACTCACAACGTTTCTGCTACCATTAGTTTGAAAGAGAACGAATGGGATAAGGCTGGTGAGTGGATGTGGGAGAATAGAAACTGTTACAACGGTTTATCTGTTCTACCATACAACGGTGGTACATATACTCAAGCTCCATTTGAGGACATTACTAAAATTAAATTCAATGAAATGGTTAAGTCTCTTAACGACGTTGATTTATCAAACGTAATGGAGTTAGAGGATAATACAGATCTATCTGGTGAGCTAGCTTGCTCAGGCGGATCATGTGAGGTTACATAATCTAAAACCACCTATAATAGAAAAGGGGAACCGTAAGGCTCCCCTTTTTTTTATTTATATTTAGCTTCTTTATGTTCCTGCTATAAACAACTCTACTTTAACAGCGTTGCTCCCTGGGTTAACTTGTACGCTCGCTAAGTCCGCCATAGTGCCAAATGAAGGTGACGTATCTGCTTCAGCTAACATACAATCATCTGGAGGCCCTAATATGTGTGAGTGGCCAGCTGCTAAACTAACTTGATATAATGTAGCGGCTCCAACTACAGCTAACTCTACAGCATTAGAACTATCTAAGTTAGTGATTCTAATATATCGCGTGTCTTCCAAGTCGACAGCATTCGCAGCGCCATATACGTTGCTATTAAACGTAGCTATAGTAGTCGTCTGACTAGCTGGACACGTTACTATTCTATCCATAGTATGATTAATACCCGTGACTGTCAGAGTATTAGTTGACCCTCTAGCCTTGTTGTTTAAGGAAATATCCTCAGTAATTGTTACTTTTAAATCTGCCATTATTTCTTTACATTAATTCGTAATGTGTCTTGCCATCTTTTTTAACAGCTTTGAGACACCTGTGTCTATTCTTTTCTTCTGATACATAACTTACATGAACCCACGCTGGGTTTTTATCATCACCAAATTCCCATATGATTTGATCGTAATCCATACTGTACCTTAAATGGTGAAACATAGATGCGTTACTTCTATGTCCGTATGTATCATCGATATCGATCGCTTGACCGTGGCAGTGTTGGGATTTTTTACTACCTCCAATCGCCACGTTTAACTCAGGCGATCTATAGAAACTGTTTATTTTAATCGGACCTCCAACCCATTTCCTTAGCGGTTCAAATACTTTCTCAGCTATGAGCTTCATGTTTTCCAATTCCTCTACATCTGGTATGTTTTCTATACCCCTACGCAAAGCTGTATTACTGCGAGTAGCTTCTTTATAGCTAATATGTTTACTTATATTTTCCATTATCTCATAATCACGTTTACATCAACACCCGTACCTTGTGTTTGAAGTTTTAAACTTAAAACAGAACTATCAAAAACAACGTCTCTTATTTCTAATGTAGTTCCACCTGGGATATTTAGATTTTCAACAAAAGAAGTTTGATTAGTGCCGTCATCTAAAAATAATCTTATTTTAACGTTTTCGTCTTGATTGCAATTACATACATTAACAACTCTCACGCTTTTGCGACTGTATTGCTCTATCAACGTTGTAGTTGTTGCTGAACTTATATTTACTAATCCTTTTTCCATTTTAATCTACTCCTATTACTGTTTCTACATTTGCTGTTGCTACGCCTTTTACTGTTGCTATATTCGCTGGTGCTACACCTATAACAGTGTCTCCATACCCCGCTGCCGCCACTGTGTATTCTATATATGGGTCTTTACTTGTGCCTGTGTTATCAGTGTAATACGCACCGCAATTTAAAGCTCCAGTTGATCCAGGCGCACTATTAAGATAATCATTGGTATAATCCATAAAGCAAATAATAACAGCGTCATTATTTTGCATATCTGCTCTAAGATCACTAGTGCCAGTGAAATCATTATATCCCGAAGTGCTCCAACTACTAGTTAATATCTGTGGGCCATAAGTGGTGGCATTACCAGCTAAACTACTACCAGCCGAATAACCTGTTATAGCATCTAAGTCTCCGGCCGCTAAAGAGGCGCTACCATCTCCACCAAACGCAGTGCCTTTCACGGCTATAACACTACCGTCATTAGCGCTAAATCCGTAGACTTTTATAGTAGCGGCGCTTACAGTTCCTGTAATACCAGAAGTATCAAACCATATGAAAGATCTATATACTCTATATGTACTACCGCCACCTCTACTAGAGAATTTACTTACTGCAGTAAAAGAAGCATTAGCAGAATCGCTTGTTGCCGTTACAAATCCAGAGCTATCATCCCTAGCATTAGCCCACACAGATTCTGTAGAGCTATACACAATACCGTCAGACGCGTTTCCGTATAAATCCGCCATTAGAACTGCTTTTTAGGTAAGTAATATGTATTACTATTAAAGTATATATTACTATCTGGTGTTACGTTAATAGCTTGGTACGTGGTACCGTCTACAAAAAACACGTCATCAGTATCGGTAAAATTATTCCACCATGTTACCCTTGTCCCTGATTTAGTTAAGTTAGATAACTCACTAATGAAATTACCAGTGTTATCATCTGCCCATGTGTCATAGAATATACCATCATACGTAGATAGAGAGTCTTTAACATCGTACCAATCTCCTTCTATTATGGTAACGTTGGATTTACCTACGGCCCAAGCCTTGGCTTTAACAATCATCTGAGGATGATTCTCTACTATAGTATGAGACGATATAGAATTAGCTTGTATATAATCTGCAGATATACCCATGCCAAATCCTATCTCTAATATATCCCCACCTCCTTCGCAAATATAATCAGCTGAAGCTTTCATAATAGAATCTTCCCATGTCATCATTACTTGAAACTCTGTTCCAAAATCGTCTGTGTAGTATACCTTATCAGACTCGAATATTAGTGTTTCATCTATATAAGCCATTATGCTATCTCTACCCAAGTGCTATCAGGATTTAAGAACATTTTTTTATTACTCACATTGAGTGAATACCCAAGTATTCTAACAAAATCATTTGAAGCAGTTGGAGCATCAATCGTCGCCTCTCCAGCTGTCGTAGATGCATAAACTATCGCGCCCTCGGAATCAGTTCCCGCGGTATATGCGTTATTTAAAGTAACACATCCTTTTATAATCATACCGGCCGAAGAATCTCCACTTCCTGCTGCTATTGTTGCAATACCAACTAATTGACTGACTGTACTTAAAATGTCAGCATCTATTAATGTCCATACTCCAGCTCTCAAAACGTATATTTCTCCCGCAGTAACGCTATCATTACTTATACCGTATAATATTTCAGCGCCAGGTCCATAATCACCAGCAGTATTGCCACTTATAGAGTGTTTAATAGCTACAGGTGTTATTATACCTGTGCTTACAGCGCCAGTTGTATCAAACGTGCTAGAGCCTATATCTACATTACCAAAACCAGATGTTATACTTCCGCTATTTAACGCGCCTGTTGCTACAATATTTGCTTGAGTAAAATGCTCATTAGAAGCAAAGTTTTGTAACGAGTCATGATCGATTTCAGCAGGAACTGCTACAGCTGTTATTGTAGTACCACTATTTGTAACCCCAACTCCACTACTACCTAGTATACTGAAGTCCGCACTACCACTTGCATCTGAAGCCGCAGACCCACCACCACTATCAGTCGTGATAGTAACGCCGGTAATATCACCACCAAGAGTTGACGTGTTCTTACTTACCTTACCATCAGAGTCTACAACTAAAACACTTGACTCTGTTGTGGTACTCAAGCTTTCTAGGTAAACGTCGTTGCGAAACCTAGATACAAAATCCCATATATGTTGACCTATCCATTTGATCATTTGATAACCCTCTTAATTATAGTTCGGTTGTTCCAAACAATACGTATCGCGTACGTCCCTGGAGCCCATAGAGATGCGTCTATCGCATTCGTATTTGTTTCTGATACAATGATGCGTCCTGTTGAATCGAACACGTCTAGATCAACGTTTTGATTTATGCTTAATACATCTCTAACTGGGTTAGGGTATACAACTAAATCGTCTCCAGCTATTATAGCTTCGATACCCGTGGTCGAGCAGTAGTCATACGTGCTCTGGCAAGTAGCATCCCACTCCTCAGTACAGCAATATGGATCTGCTTCAATAACCCAAGCAAAGCAAAGGTCGTTTAACCAATACCCATCACCTTCAGGTTCACCCAAGCCAGTAACACAACCGACGGCTTCGTATAAACATGTCTCGTTATCAGGTATATTTACCGCCGCGTTGTAGTTCCACGCCTCAAGGTCCGCACAACCTTCCACCGTTTCAATACAAGAGCCGTTTTCAGTATTAGCCAACGGATCATAATTAAAGGCAAGAGGGTCAGTACAACCGTAAATGTAAGCGATACAACTAAAATCTTCAGTGTTCGCCTCCGGATTGTAGTTGAGCATCGAAGGGTCAGTACAGCCGTAAATATAAGGCTCGCAATTAGAAGGGTCATATTCAGCATTGGCTAATGGGTTATAGTTAAACATTACACTATCCGTGCATCCATAAACAAATGGTTCACATTCTCCATCATCAATGTTTGCAGTTTCGTTGTAGTTAAAAGCCGCTGGATCAGTGCACCCATATATAAACGGTTCACAACTTCCATCGTCAACATTCGCTGACGCAAGGTAGTTAAAAGCGAGTGGATTAGTACAGCCTTCTACTACAGCAATACAACCCTCGTTATCTACATTTGCCTCTGGGTTATAGTTAAAAGCCTCGCTATCCATACAGCCGAATATCGCGAGAGTATTACAACTACCATTATCAAAGTCAGCTTCATATCCTTGTGTATAATATTCTAAGTAACCAGCTTGAGTGCAACCAGCTTGATAGTAGCAACTACCATCTTCTGTATTTACATCAGCGTTATAATTTTGAGCTAGATTATCTGTGCATCCATAACTAAATGGCTCGCAGCTATCACCACAGTAAGGTGCAAAGCTATATGTAGTCCAATTAGGTTCGTCGAACGGTTGCAACGCACCTTGTCCATTACCAAAGAAAGGATTTGTACCTTCAGATAGTAGTGTATCACCAGCTTCGTTAGTGATCAATACGGAGTTGTGTAAAGTCTGGAACGCTAACTCTTGAGATGATTGTTGAGCATTACCTTGTTGAAAGTAATAAAGTTTTACTTCTGCATCAGAATCTAGGTTAATAGTCCATGACTGTTCAAATAAACCAGGGCCCATTGTAAACAACCATTGCTGATCACCTTGTATCATACCTAGTTTTGAGTTACCCCAACCATCGCCACCATCGTCTTCAATAGTAATATTAATAGGACAAGGACTATTGTTATCTGATATAGTAGCTAAGCTATCGTAGTTAAACGCTTCAGGATTTGTACAGCCCCACACATGTAGCGTTTCACACGTATCTTGAACTGTAGCTAGCGGATTATAATCTACGTAGTCATCATCCATACAGCCAAGTACATCAGGAGCTGGTGGACATGGCTCAGTAAATATAGCTCCAGAGTACATTGTGCTACCTTCAAACTCTGCAAACGCTAGATCATCTAGTTCCCATATAACACTATCGCAAGCTGTAATAACACAAGCCCCATCTTCACCACCTGATGCTGAGCCGTTAAGCCCATCACCATACGTGTCAACTAGTATTAACTCAAAACCTAATGACACGCAGAAGTCGTAAGTATACGCAACAAGCTGGTCACCAAAATCAAACTCACCAGGCAATACTTGATCGTAAAACTGACCAACAGCTAAATCAACTAAAGTAAAACCAGTCTCGTTAGGCCAAGTATCTAGCGTTAGTTCCATAGATACTAGTGTCTCAGCTGAGTCACACTCAATTACGTTGCATTCGCCGTTATCAACTGTCGCCCATGGGTTATAGTTGTCTGCTAAATTATTAGTGCAACCTGGTACTAGTGGTAAACAAGGGTTAAGCGTAAAGTCCATAGTGTCGGTAGCTGTAGAAAACTCGTAGTTAGCCGTGTCTAAACCACAGGCATTATGTAGTCTATACCAACCTTCGCCAAAACCACAGCATATACCATCACCAAAAGTGTCCATCATTACAAACTGGTAATCACCAGCTGGTAGTAATTTTGTTACTGTTAATAGGCTATTGTCTTGGTAAGGCGGACTAACAGCCACAACCTGCTCATCTTCGTTTAATATTTCCCAAGACGTTTCGCCACCATAGTTATCTGTCTGCACAGTAACGTCTAACCAACTACCTTGTCCTAATACTGAACTAGCTAATAACCAAAATAGTATTACAAATAAGTAACCTAGTTTTTTCATACCTCAAATCCTAAGTTGAATATCATAAACCTAAATTTCTTAGCCTCCCACTTAATCTCTAGTAAAGTTAGGGTTCCTAATCTAAATTCTAGGAAATACTTTTCCTTTTTGTTTCCGGCATCAAAGCCGTTAATCCAATCAATCATAATACGTTCTTTTTAGTTTCTTTATTTACAAACATTTTCTTTTTACCACCTTCATATTCATAAGCGTGACCTTCGTCTATCAACGTTTGATTTATATTATATTCTATTCCTTCGTTATCCTTTATAAAGAGTTCACCTAGTACTCTGCCGTATTTTCCCACACCGTGACTTCTTAATCTGAAGTAACCTGGTTTGGAACTTACTGACTCCAACAGCTCTTTGTTGCGATCCTTTGCGGCGAGACCTAATTTTTTTTCGTCTAAATCTTTCGTTCGCGACTCCCATGTATCGATGCCTTTATATCTAATTCTCTTCTTAACCCAAGTGTCAAACCCTAAATCTATTAAAGCGTCAACGGTGTCACCATCAACGACTCTTTCCAGCTTAGCTTTGTATATATACTTCTCCATTAAAAATCACTATAGATTATTTCATCGATCACCCCTTGCACGTCTTTCTTCGTGGCTTCCATCTCCATCATTATATTAGCTTGAAACCTCTCAACTTCCTTACCGTTAAATACTATGATCGTAGGCACTACAACTATCTTATAGTCAGCTTGATAGCTACCTTCATCTATGTTGACGTTCATAATCTCACAGTCTGTAAGCTTCTCTAAGTAGTCAACATTGTTACCAGCGTTCCAGCTAGCGTTAAATTGTACTACACAAATATCGCTACCACATAAGTTTTGAGCACTAGTAGTGATTCCACCGATAAGCATTGTGACTAACAGCAGCGCGTACACTAGTGTAGTTTTCCAGTTTATTGTGTCTGTTTCCATGATTACTTTAGTTTATCGATTTTTTCTTCGATACGATCAAGATCTTCTTTGAGTTCTGACACGTCTTCCTGTGTAGTCATAATAGTCTGACGCACTAGTTTGTCTTTCATATCAAACTCCATACGAGTTACATCTGGAGGTAGTGGTTCAGGTAATTCTTTAGCTAAAGCTATATCAGCTTGCAGCGTAAAATATAAACCAATCAAGGCCGCTAGTCCAGCTCCTGCCATACCAATTGTTTTGAGGTCTAATGTTACTTTAGTATCCTCACCTATTTGTTTTGCCATTTTATTTAGTATTTTTTTCCCACTCTTTTGCGCTAGGTCTGTCTGGATCACCGGGTTTAGCAGGAGACTCTCCTCTTTTTCTCTTTGCGTGGATATTGTCCCACATGCCACGCTTTTTTATAGGACTATCTCCCATATCATCAATATGCTTTTCAATAGTATCAGCTTGCTTGCCATGTGCTTGCACCGCTGATCTTAATTCCTTAACAACCTCTTTAAGGTTTTTGTATTTCATTTTGAATGCCATGATTACTTTTCTTTGTGCTTATTACAAAAATTTCTAGCGGCTTCTTTACTGCCAAAGCCCCATTTCTTTAGCGCTTTAGCTAATTTACTAGGGCTGCCGTCCTTGTCCTTCATGCCACCTTGCATGCTGCCAAATCTACACGCAAAGCTTACTCGGCGTGGACTTGTTCCGCTAGTTAGTTTCTTACCCATACCTGGGTTTTCTTTACGCATTTTACGGTTCTGTTTGTTATAGGCTTTTTCCGTTATTTTTAATGGGCCTTTATTGTATTTACTAGTAGCCATATCTTAAAAGATTACATAGTTTGCACCACACTTAAAGTTATACCATTCCCTATTCCAGTATTTGTTATATCTACCTTCAAGAAAAACTCCAATGTGTTTGTTGAATCTGTGTCCGAAAATAAGTCCGCCCGAGTAGTCAAGCCACTGGCCGTCCACTGTGTTGTGATACATATACTCCCCACCTGTGTCGTAATGGTAGGGCATAACATTTCCCCAAGTGTGGAACCAGAAGTCCTCTGTAAAGTGATAGAAGTCGAACCCGGCAACCACTGAGTAATTCCACTGGCGAGCGAGTTCATTTCTTTTTCTAGTAGAGTATTCAAATAAGACTTGAGGGATAGCAACTGCTTCCCAGACCTCAGTGTTTTCGGCGACAACTGTTCCGTCTGGATCCATGTATTCTCCAGTTGTAAGGTCGTGGGTATATCCTTCTTGAAGCGCGAGGTAAGTGTAGTGAATATCTCCGTTTGCGAGTTTCCAGTCAACGAGTGGGTCATATCCATACGGCTCTGAGATACGTTGAGCGATTCCCGCGTGAAGAGAGAACTTTTTACCAAGCTTAAGCCTATATCTTTGTGAGCTTTCAAAGTACTCGATGTCAGCGAATCCGTCTTCAAGGTACTCAACCTTTGCCATAAAGTTATCTCCGATGTAACGAAAAAAGTGGTGCTGGTTGAAGAACTCCCGGCCTTGCTGTCTTTCATATGTAACCTCTGCGAGAAACTCTATACCATTACGCTTACCTATGTTAGCGTCAGCAGAGTACGATGAT